>JABAOH010004606.1_pt1 | contig 66859 bp, 41 predicted proteins | sample 7062181 | NCBI WGS metagenome assembly JABAOH01 (sample SAMN14538630, study PRJNA623070) | marine sediment metagenome | biome: marine biome [ENVO:00000428]; feature: marine pelagic biome [ENVO:01000023]; material: deep marine sediment [ENVO:00002113]; isolation source: pool of 5 deep marine... | reverse complement strand
CCGCCTCCCAAAGCCTTCATCACGATGATTCCGATGCCTCTGCTTGCCGCGTTTCTCATTGCTTCGAGTAGCTCCTGGTTCTGCGCCATGGTCACATTGAATGCGATCACAGCCACCGCCCAGAAGTCGCCCTTGGCCATTTCGTTGAGTACTTCTGCCTGGCCTGAATGCGTCGAAATCCCTGGAAAGCGTATCCTTCCCTGTTGTTGAAGCTCCGCAAAGTATTCGCCGGCTATTTCATCGTTCACACCTTCAGCGTCCGAACGCGAGTGGTGGTACAGAATATCGACGTAATCCGTTTGCAGGCGGTTCAGGCAGCCTTCAAAGGTTCGTTCCAGCTCACTCCTGAATCGAGAACGCTCAACTCTCCGTATGCTCCATCCGATCTTGGTGGAAAGACAGACCTCGTCCCGAATCCCCAGCTCCTTTATGAACCTGCCGAGCACCTCTTCACTCCTACCCCCCAGATATACTTCTGCTGTATCGAAGTGGCGGATACCCATTTCATAGGCGCGATGATAGAGTGCGGGCGAATCGCTGTTCATTGCTCCAATGCTCACGACGGGCAGCACGACTCCGGTTCTCCCCAAGGTGCGCTGAATCGGTGGTGCCGAGCGCTTCCGTCGCACTGGCTGCGCTGCCGCCGCAGCTGGCGTCGCGCCGGCAAGTCCTATGGTAGCAATCCCCGCTACACTGTTGGATATGAAGGCTCTGCGCGATTGTGGCTGCTGCTCGATCGGCATAGCAGGATCCTCCAAAGGAATCGGGTGCTCTATACGGAAGCCATGCGTTTCCTATTGTGCCAATCACACCAAGTCATGCCAAACGAAGTCCCTGATTGTTTCTCCCCGTACCTGTAGCTCATACCTCGCTACTGGACCAGCGTGTGTGTGTACTTCACCATCAGCGCCCTTCGAGCGAGGCCGACCTGCCTCCTCTCCTCCTCAGCCGGATCGACTCTGGGCGACCGCCCGGATTTCGGCCATCTCCTCCTCACTGAGCGGCTCGAAGGCGGTCGCGACCCGGACATTCTCCTCGAGGTGGGCGACCTCCGAGATCCCCACCACCGCGGTCGAGACGGGGTGGCTCAGCACCCAGGGCAACAACTGCCGGATGTCGAGGCCCCGCTCGATCAGTGCACCGCGGACGACCACTTTCATGGCGATCACACCGACCTCTTTTTCTTGGGCCAGGCGGAAGAACCGGTCCAGGTCTTCGGGGTCGTCCATGACTTCCCGGGCGGCATTGAGGGTGATCAGCGCGCAGTCGTACGGATAATCCTCGAGGGCATCGGCAAGCACCCGGGACGAGTGCCCGGTCACGCCGATGAAGCTGATCACGCCGTCCGCGCGGAGCTGCTCGAACGCCTGCCGGGCGCTGCGCGGCTGCTGCAGCTGCTCCAGCTGTCCCAACCCGCCGAGCAGGTGGTGCTGGTACAGGTCGATGTGGCGGGTCTGGAGCCGCCGCAGGCTCTGTCGGACCAGCGCCATGGTGCCGTCGTACGTGTAGTCGTGGCTCTTACAGGCCAGGAAGACCTCGTCACGACGCTCCCGCAGCACGGTACCGATGTTCAGCTCGCTGGCGCCGGTGCCGTACCAGGGGGCGGTGTCGATGTAGTTGATGCCCAGATCGATCGCGCGGTTGACGATCTCCACCGCTTCGTCGTGGCGATCGTGCATCGACGTGGTGAACAGTCCGCCCAGGCCGTAGATGGTCACCTCGCGCCCCGTCTTCCCGAGCGGTCGCATGGGGATCGGCTGACTGGGCGTTGTGGTCTGCGTGGTCGTCGCGGCTGCGGCCTCGAGCCGGAGGGTACCCGCAGCGGCGAAACCCAAGCCCGTCGATGCTGCCAGGCTCGTCTTCAGAAAGGTCCTGCGATCGCATTCTCTCTCCATGGGAACCTCCGAATTGCATTCAGTTTCGCTATGGCTAAGCTGAGCTGGCACGGGTGCATCTGAAGGAATACTCACAAATTTCATTCCCTCATCTAGTGGTAGCAACCGTTTGTCTCGCGTTTGTAGCCTGCGGCGGCCGGAATGCAACCAGCGAAAACGTCTGTTGCCGCTCACCGACCGGTCGTTTGCTCCAGGTGTTCGGGGTACCGAGCCCCGTGCACCGTGATCTTCGAGGCGGCGCTATCGATTTCACGCAGATCGTCGGGCGTAAGCTCGACTGCAGCCGCTCCGATGTTCTCGTCCAGGCGCTCTAGCCTCCGGGTGCCGGGGATTGGCACGATCCACGGCATCTGGGCAAGCAGCCAAGCGAAATCGCAACAGCGACCCGCTCACCCTCGGCAGGATCGTGCGTCGGACCGTGGAGGCGAGAGGCGAGAACTACCTCACCTTCCCGCAGCGCGCCCTGTTCGACCGCATCGGCGCACGCAACTTCGTGCTCGAGACCGACATCTACGGCAACTTCATCATGACCGGCTACGACTTCGGGAGCGCGTTGGATTGGACACGGTTCGGCCTGCTGCACTCTGCCCAGACCAGCGGCCTCGCCTCCCGCAACAGCCCCGTTACTTCCAATTCAACGGAACGTCCCTTCCCGAGCAGCGGGGCTCCCTGGGCACGAGCCAGTCCATCGCGGGCTCGCCGATGGGGGCGCCCGGAGGCGCCGCCAGCGTCGCCGGCTGCTCGACCGTCCCCGCAGCACGGTCGAGGAATCTCCTGATGTCGCGGGCCAGCAGCGTGTAATGAGCGGCGTCGGACTGGTCTGCCCTCGCCGTCCAGCTCGGGATCTCGTTCTGCAGGCGCTCGAGCCGCATGGTGGCGATTGCCCGCACCTGGGGCATGCGGGCCGTGGCGGCCAGTCCTATCAGCCGATCGACAACCACACGTTCGATCGCGCGACTCACCTCGGCCTCGTAGGGGTTGTTGGGGGTGACCCCAAACGTCGCGGCGATCAGCGCGTCGATGACGCCATGGAGGTCCGGCAGCGACGGATTGATGGCACTCTGCTCCACGAGGCGGGCAGCGCGCTGCGCGTTGAGAATACTCGACACGGTGTGGTCTGCGGCGACGGTCGCAGGCGCGATCACATCGAACGTCGACCCCGTGTAGCGGGGGAACAGCTCTCGATGCCGGAAGTACCCTGCTGGGCGTGGCGGCAGCGTCTGCACGATCGCCTCGGGTAGTACGAGCGCAGAGGGATCGAGGGTCGCGAGCAGGGCCGAGAGCGCCGCCTGCTGTTGCTCGGCAGGAACGGGACGCACTGGCTCCCGGCCGTCGCCCCGCATCGCATAGATGTAATCCAGGCCGCCCAAGACGGAGGCCGCGGCGGTGACCTGATAGCGATGGTGCAGGTAGAGCGGTACCAGCACCTCCTCCATCGTCGCCAGCGGCATACCGCGCTTGATCGCCTTCTCGCCGAAGCGGGACAGGGCGACGCGCCGCACCTCCATCATCCGGTTCAACTCGGCGGGCGCCTCGGTCCCATTGGACCACTGATCCGCCTTCGGGTGGATGCTGATGTCCTGGTTGGTGAAGAACCGGATGTCCCGGTCCCACGCCTGATCGAGAATCTGCGTGAGGGCTTGGCCTTCGTCCGTACCGCCAGGGAAGTCCTGATAGCCATAAGCGATCGCGACCTTGTCCCATTCACCGATCCCAACGTCGTAGACCTCCGAGTAGTCGAAAGTGCCGTCGCGATTCAGCGTGATCAGCGGATGTGGGTAATCCATGACCGAGATCCGCCCAGCCCGACTGTCATAGTAGTTGTGGCCCAACCCCAGGGTGTGGCCCACCTCGTGGGCGGAGAGCTGCCGAATGCGCGCCAGGGCCCACTGCGCCAGCTCGGGTGGCGTCTCGTCGCCGGTCTCGTAGGGAGCGAGCAGGCCCTCGGCGATCATGTAGTCCTGTCGGATCCGCAGCGAACCCAACNNTGAATGCTGTCGGGCCGCAACTCGACGCGGAACGCGTTGCGATACCCGGCGGCCTCGAAGGCCTGGTTCCACCAGCCGGCTCCTTCCAGTAGGGCAGACCGGATCGGCTCGGGCGTGCCAGGGTCGACGTAATAGATGATCGGCTCGACCGGGTCGCTCACTGCGGCGCTCGGATCTCTTTTCTCGAGTCGGTGCCGGCGGATGAGCCGTCTGGTCATTGACTCGCCCAGCGGCACCGCGTAATCCCGGTAGGTGAGCGCGCCGTAGCCGGCTCGCGGATCGGCTCTGCGCGGCACGTAGTTGCCGTCGGGGAGCTCGAAAAACGAATGGTGCATCCTGAGGCTCGCCGCCTCGCCCGAGGCCGCGACGCTGCCCACGCCCTCGAACGCAGCGCCACCGAACCCGCCGCCCCCGGGGCCGGGCTGCCGGACGAAGGTGATTTCGGCCTCGATCTCAGTGTTCTGTGGGAAGTTCATGGTCATCTGCATGTAGACGGAGCTGCGGGACGCGTCCAACCGGTACGTGCCGGGCCTCAGGCGGCGGCCGATGTTGGTGGCGTCCCGGATCAGGAAACCGGTCAGATCGACCAGCACTCGGTCACCGGTCTCCGCTGCCGCCGTGAAGCCCCAGAGAACGGATCGGGCGAATGCGTCGGTCACCGCGCGAACCTCGGCGCGGTTGTCACTGGTGGCGCGGAACCGGTAGTTGGGCTGCACCATCAGGATCTTGCGACCCACACGCTCGAACGTGACGACCCGCGAGCCGGTGAGCTGCCCCCGATCGATGCCAATGTCGTTGGAGCCGAGCCCCGCCCCGGTCCCGTTCAGGTGGAGCACCTCGATGCCGAACCGATCGATCTCCATCCACAGCTGTCCGGCGCCCTCGTCCCAGAAGAGGGGAAAGAAACCGTCGATCTGTTGCATGGCCGCGGTTTTCTCTTCGATCGATGGCAACGGCCCCTGGCCGCTGGTCTGCCGGTCCTGAGCCTGGAGTCCCTGGACCGTGAGCAGCAGGAGAACGGCCACCGACAGCGAGACGACCGTAGCCAGACACGCCGTGGCCACGGGAGTTCGAGTTGTGCACCGCCTCGAGGGAATCCTGGATCCGAACACGATGACCTCCTTGGGGACGTTAGTCTTGCCTCAGGTCACGAGAAGATGCCCCGCGTACAGTTTGTTCGCGACCCGTACCGGGAAGGGGTCACGACGTCGCACCACTTCCGGCCTCGCACCCCATCTGCATGGGCAGTTGGCGAGTGCCAGGGGCGCCCCCCGCTTGTCTGCGCTCTTACCCCTGGTGAGCTTTTCCTCCTTTCGGGTGTAGCAATCTGATCGTGCGCCAACCAGACTCTCGTCTGTGAAGATCCGAGGGGTCAACGGACCAGGCGAGGCGCGAGACGACGCGCCGGATCGGCGTGCTGGGGCCGACAGCCCGAGCACGACGCGGAGGCCCCTCCTGCGCTCGCTGCTCCCGCCCCTGCTCAAGCGGCTCCTCGCCGTCGCTGTGGCCCTAGCCGGGTTCATGGTGGCGAACGCTCTGTATCTCCTACTCAATCGCGTGGCCGATGCCCTGGGCTGGGAGATCTTCGCCGTCGGCGAGACTTCACTGCCCAAGCTCTATCAGACGCTGCTGCTCACCCACACCGGCGTGGGCCTACTGTTGGTTACCGCGATGCTGGCGTTCGCCGTCAGCCATTTGCCCAGAGTGTGGAAACGTCGCCACCCGGCCAGCATCGTCTCAGGAGCGTTGTACCTCTCGGCAGGCCTCACCCTGGCGCTCACTGGGCTATTCATCCTGACCGAGGCCGCCAGTCGCGACCATCGCTGGGCGTGGTGGGTGCACGTGAGCTGCGCCGCGCTGGTGGTCGGCGGTTACGTGACGCACCGGCTGGTGAGCTATGCCCGGCCCCACAGGGTGTCGTTCGCCCGGTTCTTCGCTGCTGCAGCCGTCCTCGCCGTTCTGTTCGTGGTCGGCCACGGCTTCACCAACCGCGGGATCACACGGACCCGCGAGGCCGAGGCGGCGCTGGAGAGGGGCCTGGCCACCGGGGCTGGTGCCAAGGGCAGGGACCTGCGTCGATTTCTGGTGGACGGCTTTGTGCCAGCGGGCTTCGTTCCACCGAGGAGTCCGTTCTTCCCCTCGGCCGCGACGACGACGTCAGGTGGCTACCTCCCGGCGAGAATCATCACCCAGGGCTACCTGGGGTCGTCGCCGGACCAGGTCGAGCAGGAGGTTGCGGAGTTCGGCTTTGCGTTCCAGACGCCCATCGGCGCCGAGACCTGTGATCGGTGCCACCCGGACGTCGTCGCTCAGTGGGCGGCCTCGGCACACCGTTTCGCGTCGTTCAACAACCCCTTCTACGAAGCGACGGTCAACCTCCTCCGGGAAGAATCCAGGGAGCCGAATGAGTGGGTCGAGCAACACATCCAGACCTTTCCCGAGGCTGGTGGCATCGGACAAGTAAAGAGCAAGTGGTGCAGCGGGTGCCACGATCCGGCGTTGATGCTGGCCGGTCAGATGGATCGACGGATTGACCGTNNAGATCCATAACCGCACCGGCAACGGCAACTACAACATCGCCGATGAGCAGGAGGATCCGTACCTGTTTGCAGGCGCGCCGACGGGCACATTGGGTGCGCTTCTGCACGACGCGGCGATGAAGGCCAGGCCCACGGTTCACATGCGGCAGATGCTCAAGCCGTTCTTTCGGGAGCCCGAGTTCTGCGCCACCTGTCACAAGGTGAGCCTTACGGAACCGGTGAATAACTACCGGTGGCTCCGCGGTCAGAATGAGTTCGACAACTGGGACGACAGCGGCGTCTCGCTCAACGCCTCGCGGACGTTCTACCTCCCCGANNGGCGCCCCTGGGCGACGTGTCTGCCAAGGATGGGCTGGTCCGCTCGCACCGGTTCCTGGCAGTGAACACAGCACTACCGTTCGTTCGCGGCGACCAGGAGACCATCGACCGCATCGAAGCCTTCCTGCGGGACGAGAAGCTCAGCGTCGACATCTTCGCGTCGAGGAGTGGGCGCCAGGGCCAGACGGTGATGGCCCTCGATCGCACCCAGCCGGCGCTAGTGGCCGGTCAGCGGGTCACCGTGGACGTCGTGGTCCGCAACAAGGGAGTGGGACACACGTTTCCCGGAGGCACCAACGACTCCAACGAGGGGTGGTTGGAGTTCAGCGTACTGGACGAGGAGGGGAGCGTTCTCGCCGTCAGCGGTTGGGTGGGTGACAACGGGCACCTCGACCCGATGGCCCATGTGTTCAAGTCCCTGCTCCTCGACAAGGGCGGCAATCCGATCCAGCGACGAAACGCCCAGGACATTCACACGACCGTGTTCGCCAACGTGATCGCTCCAGGCACGGCGGATATCGCTCACTACGAGTTCGTGGTCCCGCGAGAGCTTGCAGGCAGGACGCTCACGCTCACGGCCCGACTACTGTGGCGCAAGTTCGACAGGCACTACACCGAGTTCGCCTTCCGCGCGAATCGTGAGGGCTTCAAGCGGTTCGACGACGTGCCGGATCTCCCGATTACGGAGATCGCGGCCGACGAAGTCAGGCTGTCGGTGGCGTCGACGGCCCCAGCGAGCAACTCCCTGGTTACCGACAGCGACTCCTCGCAGTGGGTGCGGTACAACGACTACGGCATCGGGTTGCTGCTGGAAGACGACACGCGGGGTGCCGCCCGCGCCTTCGCGGCGGTGGTGCGGTTGCAGCCGGGGCGGATCGACGGACCGCTGAATCTCGCCAAGACCGCGGCAAGGGATGGGAACCTGGAAGCCGCCTACGAGTATCTGCGACAAGCTGAAGCCATCGCTGCTGGTGATCCGCAGGCGGCGTGGGTGTGGGGTGTGGTGCTGCAGGAAGACGGTCGCTACGATGCCGCCGTGTCGGCGTACCGTAGGGTCCTCGAGGTCTTCCCGGGCGATCGGGCGGCGTGGCGCAACCTCGGACGAACCTACTACCTGAGCCAGCAGTACGAAGACGCCCTGGCGGCATTGGACGAGGTGCTCCGCATCGATCCTGAGGACCGGATCTCCCACTATCACCGGATGCTGTGCTACCGGGCCTTGGGACTGGAACAACAGGCGGCTAGAGCTGCCGCCGCATACGAGGTGTATGCCATCGACGAATCCGCTCAGGAGATTACGCGCAGCTACCGACAGCGAAACCCCGGTGCCAACCTCATGGCGCAGAAGATCCGCACCCATCGCTTGACCATCTCGCAGTGAGCCAGTGTCGACTAGGGACTGTAGCGTGACATCGGCGACGCAGTCACCGCACGCCTCGTATGGTGTCGCACAAGTTTGTTGCGTATCACATGAACCGGTGGGTCCCTTCGGGCGCTCACGTACCGGCGGACTCGACGCCTCCCCCCAGGCGCGCGTTCGACGGCCCGATGGCGGGGCCGGTGCCGAGACCGCCGGTCGTGCCGCGCCCTGCGGGACCCACCGGTTCATGGCGTATACGTATTGCAAGCCAATGTGTGGCACGCGTCGCGAGCAGGTTGCCGAAAACACGAGGTCCGACGCCATGGGCGCGTGGCGCGGGCGTCCTCTGCCCGCACCACGCGTGCATCGCTTCCGCCGCCTACCGTCGCTCCCGTTTCAGCCCCATGCTAGGCGCCGCATCGTCCTTCTGGTAGCTGGGTGCCTGCTAGGGTGTGGTGGTGAGGAGCCCGCGGTCGTCCCGCAGTTGCCGGACTACGCCCGGGCGAGCTACGCCGTGGTTGAGACGGCCACGGACTCGACGGCCCTGCGCTTTACCGACATCACCGCGTCGGCGGGGATCAGGTTCGTGCACGAGACGGGCGCGTTCGGCGGGAAGTGGATGCCGGAGACGATGGGAAGCGGTGGTGGGTTCCTGGACTACGACAGCGACGGGTGGCCCGATCTGTTTCTGGTGAATGGCACGCATTGGCCCGGGCACCGCCGGGACGGCGCATCGCCGACTGCGCGGCTGTATCGCAACCGGGGCAACGGCCGCTTCGCAGACGTGACTGCCGCAGCCGGCCTCGACTTCAGCATGTACGGAATGGGCGTGGCGTTCGCCGACTACGACGGCGACGGTGATGTCGACATGTATCTCACGGCGGTGGGAGACAACAAGCTGTTGCGCAACGATGGCGGCCGTTTTACCGACGTGACCGGGCAAGCCAGAGTGGCAGGGAACAGCGGCCGCCCCGGGGATTCCCCGTCCTGGTCGACGGCAGCAGCGTGGGTAGACGTGGACCGGGACGGGCGCCTTGACCTCTTCGTGTGCAACTACGTGAAGTGGACGCCCGAGACCGATCTCTACACGACGTTGGACGGCAAGACGAAATCGTATGCCACCCCGCAGCAGTACCAGGGGGATACCTGCCGCCTGTATCGCAACGTGGATGGCAGGCGGTTTACCGACGTGACGGAACGGGCGGGGGTTCTCAATCCGCAAGGCAAGTCGCTGGGCGTAGCGGTCGCTGACTTCAACGACGACGGCTGGCCGGACATCGTGGTGGCCAACGACACCTACCGCAACTTCCTCTACCAGAACGATGGAGACGGGACGTTCACTGACATCGCCGTCAGTGCCGGTGTCGGCTACGACGAGTTCGGCAGGGCCCGCGCCGCCATGGGGGTAGACGTCGCCGACGTAGCCAACGAGGGCAGGCTGTCCATCGCGATCGGCAACTTCTCGCACGAGCCGCTATCCCTTTACACCCAGATCCGCGAGGGCTTGTTTCAGGATCGGGCCGGTGCCGCTCGGTTGACGAGAGCTTCGCTGCTGCCGCTGACATTCGGTCTGCTGTTCGCCGACTTCGACCTGGACGGCTATGCCGATCTCATGACCGGCAACGGGCACATCGAGCCGGAGATCAACGCGGTCCAGCAAGACGTGACGTTTGCCCAGCGGCCCCAGTTGTTCCGCAACGCCGGTGGCGGCCGGTTCGTGGACATCGGCGAGCAGATCGGCAAGGCGTTTGCCGAGCCCATCGTCGCCCGGGGGGTTGCCACCGCGGACATCGATCGGGACGGCGATCTCGATGTGCTGGTAACCGTGAACGGCGCGATGCCGCTCCTGCTGCGCAATGATCTGCCCCGCGGCGACGCGAACTGGATTAGGATCCGCTTGGTCGGAGCAGGTCAGAACCGAGGCGCCGTTGGAGCAGCCGTCACGGTGTACTATGGCGATTTGAGACAGTGGAGAATGGTGCGGACCGGATCGTCCTACCTCTCCCAATCGGAAACCAATCCCCTGATCTTTGGTCTGGGCACCCGACAACAGATCGACAGCGTCGAGGTGCGCTGGCCGGTCAGCGGCGCGATCCAAAAGGTTGGCGCCGTGCGAGCTGGCGAGACTCGAACGATCAGGGAGCAGGCTCTAGGCGCCGCGGGCGCCGACGGGGCTGAGGAGTAGCGATGAGAACCACGATGATCCGTCGTGTCGGATGGCGGATGGGGTCGGCTGTGCTGCTCCTGCTCACAGCGTGTGGACGTGAGTTGTCGGAGGAGCAGGCTCGCGACCTCATTACCATCAGGACCTTGGGCCTGGCGTTCCTGGAAGAGAACCGGCTCGAGGAAGCCGAAGCCGAATTCCGCAAGCTCGTTGCGATGGCGCCGGACGAGGCGCTGGGTTACGCCAACCTCGGTCTGGTCTACTTGCGGGCGGGGCGGTTCGACGAGGCCGAGCAGCAGCTCGACGAAGCGCTGCAGCGAGATCCCCATGACCCGGACGTCCGACTGATTCTCGCCAAGGTTTACGAGCTGACCCAGCGTGAGGTCGAGGCTCGTGATCTGCTGGTGGAGTCCCTGAGGCGCAGCCCGGACCATGTCAAGACCCTCTACACCCTCGCCGAGCTGCACGGGGTCTCGGAAGACCCGGAAGTGCTTCGGCAGCGGGAGGCGTATCTCGCCCAGGCCGTAGAACGGGTGCCGGCGAACATCGCGGTGCGGCTCCAGCTCATTGAAGCTCTGCTACGCCTAGGGAACTCCGCGGAGGCGACGCGGCATCTGGAGGAGCTTGGGCAGCAGCTACCCGAGCTGCCGGCGGAGGCGTCGGAGTTCTTCGATCGCGCACTGGGGCTCGCCCGCGCCGGGCAGGCGGAGGAGGCTCTGCCCCACGCCATGTCGCTTCACAACGTGCTGCGCATCACGAACGTCTACCAGGCGGGGATCATAGATCTGCGTGGGCCCGGCGGCGTGCTCATCGGGTTTCCCATCGTGACGTTCAGCCAGACCGTGTCATTGGACGTGCAGGAGCAGGAGGCGGTCCTCGCCGCCATCCGCTTCACCGACGTCACGTCCCTGGTAGAGCTGGATGCAGCAGCGGCCGAGCCCGAGGCGCCTGCGGAGCCACGAGAGCCCGGAGCGCCGTTGGCAATCGGCGACTACGACGGCGATGGTGACCGGGATCTCTATGTCGGGAGTAGTGGCCTCCTGTTCCGCAACGACGTGGGCGCATTCGCCGACGTGACCCGCGAAGCTGGCGTGGCGGGCGCCGGGCCGGCCCTCGGTGCGCTGTTTGCCGACTACGACAACGACGGGCACCTCGACCTCTTCGTGGCGCGGGCAGGCGCGAACTTGCTGTTCCGCAATCAGGGTGACGGGACGTTCCGGGAGGTCGGTCGCGCCACGCGGGTTGCCGACCCCGGGCGTAGCTACGCACCCCGCTTCCTCGATCTGGACCACGATGGTGATCTCGACCTGTATCTCGCCGGCGCCGCCGCCAATCGGCTGTACCGCAACAACCTCGACGGCACCTTCACCGAGCGCGCGGCCATCATGGGCATCGCCGGGGACCCCGGCGCGACCAGTCGTGACGTAGCCTTTGGCGACTTCGACGACGACGGCGACATCGATCTGTTCGTCGTCAACCAGGATGCCAGCAACATCCTGTACAGCAACTTGCGACAGGGACGCTTCGAGGACGTGACGGTAGCCGGCGGGGTGCAGACCGATGGCGGTTCGGGTGCCGTTGCCGTGGCCGACTACAACAACGATGGGTTCCTCGACCTGTTCGTCGCCGGGCTCGGGGAGGGCGAGCACGCCCTGTACATGAACAACGGCGATGGGACGTTCGAGCCGGATCGCCGCCCCACTGCGATGTACCAGTCGCTGCAGCAGGTGATCGGCCTGGATGCAGCCTTCTTCGACTTCGACAACGACGGGTGGCAAGACCTGCTCGTAGTTGGGGAGCCGGCAGAGGCGAGTGGACGCGGCCTGTTGCTCTTCCGAAATGCCGCTCCCGGGCGGTTCGACGACATGTCCTCCCGGCTGCCGCAAGACATCGGCTCCGGCCGGCACGTCGCCGTCGCCGACTACGGTAGCGACGGTGACCTCGACATCTTCGTGGCGAGCTCGGACGGAAGCGTGCGTCTGCTTCGCAACGACGGAGGCGACGCCAACCACTACATCAAGGTTCAGCTCGTCGGCCTCCGGACGGGGAGCGGCAAGAACAACCACTACGGCATCGGCGCGAAGCTGGAAGTAAGAGCCGGCGGCCTCTATCAGATGCGGGTGGTCAGCGAGCCGGTTACCCACTTCGGGCTCGGGCACCGGCTCAAAGCCGACGTGGTGCGGATCGTGTGGACCAACGGCGTTCCCCAAAACCTGTTCTACCCGGGCAGCGATCAGGACTTGGTGGAAGAGCAGATACTGAAGGGCTCGTGTCCCTTGCTCTACGCGTGGAACGGTCGGGACTACGAGTTCGTCACCGACATCATGTGGCGCAGCGCGATCGGCATGCCGATGGGGATCATGGGCGCGAGGAGGGCCTACGCACCACCAGACGCCTCTCAGGAGTATCTCCGCCTACCAGGGGAAGTCCTAAAGCCGAAGGATGGGATGTACTCCGTCCAGATCACCGAAGAGCTGTGGGAGACGATTTACCTGGATGAAGTGGAGCTCGTCGTGGTCGACCATCCCGATTCCGTCGAGATCTATGTCGACGAGCGGTTCGTCCCACCGGGTCCCCCGTCGCTGCGCATCTACCAGGTGGCGAGCAAGCGCCTACCCGTTTCCGCCGTCGACGACGGTGGCAAGGATCAGCTCCCGGCGCTCCGTGCCAAGGACGACGTGTACGTATCGGATCTGCGAATGGCGCGGTACCAGGGGCTCACGGAGATGCACGACCTCATCCTGGAGCTGGGGGATCTGTCGCAGGCCGACCGCATCACGCTGTTCTTGAATGGCTGGATCTTCCCCACCGATGCCAGCATCAACGTGGCGATGTCGCAATCCGATCAGATCGAGAGTATCGCGCCATACCTCCAGGTGCCGGATCGTGACGGTCAGTGGCAAACGGTGCTCCAGAACCTGAGCTTCCCGTCGGGCAAGAGCAAGACCGTCGTCGCGGACCTCACCGGTGAGTTCTTGAGCGATGACTATCGGGTGCGCATCCGCACGAACATGCAGGTGTATTGGGATCACATCTTCTACTCGCTTGGTGTGCCGCAGAGCCCACTGAGGCAGACAACCCTGCAACCCGCCGCGGCCGATCTCCACGAGCGGGGATACTCCCGCCTGTACCGCAAAGGCGGTCGGTATGGTCCCCACTGGTTCGACTATGGTGACGTCTCCACCGAACCAGTTTGGCTGCCGCTGGAGGGGAACTTCACTCGCTTTGGAGATGTGTTGGAACTCGTTGTCGAGTCAGATGACAAGTACGTCATCTTGGCGCCGGGGGACGAGCTCACCGTCGGGTTCGACGCGGAGTCGGTCGCGGCGCTCCCCGAAGGATGGGCCCGGGACTACCTCCTCTACAGCGACGGCTGGGTCAAGGACGCGGATCTCAACACGGCCTACGGCAACACAGTGGAGCCGTTGCCGTTCCATCGGATGTCCCGGTACCCCTACGGTGCGGACGAGTCCTATCCGACGGATGAAGACCACCAGCGGTACTTGAGGACGTATAACACGAGGAGGCTTCGGAGGTGAGGAGTGAGGGGTGAGGACTGATCACTCCTCACTTCTTGTCCCATCGCACCGTCACTTCCCGCGCCCCCGGCGCGACCGCGGTGGTCGACTCTTGAGCGTCGGGCCACCGCACCCAGACGGCGGTAGCCTGCTGCGCCATCCCCAGCACCTGTACCGGGCCATCCTGTGACCAGTAGCCGGAACCGGCGTGGATCTCCCGGGCGGGACCGTGGCGGTCGCGGTACACCAACCGTAGCACGGCACCGATGGCATCGGGATTGCCGGCGGGACCGACCAGCCGGACGCGCAGTCCCGGCGTTCCCCCCTGGTTGCGGTACAGCTTGGTCTCTGCGCTGTTTTGCGACACTACTAGGTCAACGCGCCCGTCCCCGTCGTAATCGGCGAGCGCCGCCCCCCGCTGATCGCCATACACGATCACGCCGGAGACCTGTCCCGGCACTGACTCCAGAGATCCCGATCCGTCACCCCTGAGCCACACGGCGCGGCCGGCAAGATAGCGCTGGGTTTCCCGCTCGGTGGGGAAGAAGTTCTGGGTGAGGAACACATCCTCGTGGCCGTCGCCGTCGAAGTCAGCCACCCCAGCGTAGAAGGCTGGTGCGAGTTGTGCCTCGGTGGGGAGGGGGACCGCCTCGAAGCGGTCGCCTCGATTCAGAAACAGCATGTGATCCAGCGTAGTTGCCTGGAGAGTCGAGGCTATCGCCAGCGGTGGTCCCAGGACCTCTTGCAGCGTGGCCGCGGCGTAGTCGGCGAAACTGGGAATGCGCTGTCGCAGGTACGGCAGCGCCGGTGCCATCCGTTCCAGACCGCGCAGCGGAACGATGTCGTGGAACTCGGCGTCGAATCGGGCGGTGACGAGGTCGAGGGTGCCGTTGCGGTCGAAGTCGGCGTAGTACGCCAGCAGGGGGTGATCTCGGTCGGCCCGGAACCGGGTGTTGCGGCCCCAGCTGGTGGCAATGAGGTCCAGGCGGCCGTCGCCATTGAGATCCCCGGTGGTGAGACCGTTCCACAAACTGGTGTAGGAAGCCAGGCCCCAGGCCTGGGTGGCCTCTGTGAACTGACCCTGGTCATTGCGGAACAGCCTCACCGGGCCCCAGTCGATCGCCAGCAGGAGATCGGCATCGCCGTCGCCGTCGACGTCCGAAAAGGTGGCGCCGGAGACCAGCCCTACTCCAGCCAGCCGCGCACTGTTGGCCGTGTCCAGCCCGAAGGCCCCGGCGGTATTCCGGAACAGCCGGGAAGCCGCGGGCTGGGGGTAGCGAGCCGGCAGTAGCCGGCCGCCCACGAACAGGTCCAGATCGCCGTCTGCGTCGTAGTCAGCCAAGGCCAGGGGGCCGGTGCTGCTCACAGCACCCTTCACGGCGGGGGTGACCCTCGCCCGGGGGCGGCGGAGATCCACCCGGAGCACGGCTGCGCTGGTCTCGGCGGCGGCCGGGGTTGGGGCCTCGTAGTTCGTCTGCCCGACGAGCAGCGCGGTGCCCCCGCTGCCATCGGGGAGGCCCAACACAGTGGTCTGGTCGAGGGGAGCCGGTGCCAGCCCCAGGGGGACGCGCGCCAGTCGGCCGGCTTCGTTGCGGTAGTAGGCCAGCTGGCCACCGCTGCCTGAGGCGATGAGCAGGTCCTCATCGCCATCCCGGTCCACGTCGTGCCACGCTACTCCCGGCCCCAGCTGACTGAGCCGATTGAGCAACAGAGGCTGCCTGGTGAAGTCGTCGTACGGGGCCTCGTGATGGGTGTGCCCCAGTTCAGAGGTCACGTCGAGGAAGAACGGTGCATCCGGCACACTGGCGCCAAGGGTTTCCCTCACCGGCAACGGAAGCTCCTCCCCGTCCACTGCCCCTGTCTCGTGCACCTCATACAGACGGTTGGGCGTGGCGCCGCGCACGATGCTCCACTCGCCGCTGCGCCACTGCACCACGATTGTGAGCTGTTCCGCATCCCCGGCGGCGAAGGTGTACAGCGGCTCTGAGCTGGAGACATACACACCGCCCACAATCACTTCCTTGCTCTGCACCGCCACCGGCCCTCCGAACACATGGATCTTCGCCCCCACGCCCTGGGTGTTGGGGGTGCGGCCGGCGAGGCGGACGGCCACACGTGGGCGATTGCCCTCGTTGCGGTACACCCCGGCGGGTGAGCCGAGGCGGTTGGCGACGACGTCGAGGTCACCGTCGCCGTCCAGATCGCCGGCGGCCATGCCCTGGGACACGTCCATGTCGTCCGCGAACCCCCAGGCCTCGCCGACCTCCTCGAAGGTGAGGTCTCCGTTGTTGCGGAACGCCACGTTCCGCAGATAGAGCCTGGGGTAGAGCAGCCGCATCCTGCGCCAATCGGCCCCGAACGACAGGTTGCGAATGCGCTGCTTCGTGTCGGCGTCGAGGAAGTCCCGCTGGTGACCGGTGCCGATCAGAAGGTCTTCGTAACCGTCCAGCTCGACGTCCAGAAACAACACGGACCACGACCATCCGGAGGCCTCGACGCCGGCGAGATAGCCTACCTCCGCATAGGTCCCGTCCCCCCGGTTGAGATGCAGCGTGTTACGCGGCAGCTGCTGGCGATCCTGGATCTCGCCCATCATAGGAATCATCGGGACCCCGGAAGGCATCTGGGTCTTCTGCTTTCCGGCGGTTTGATCGAGCATGTCCAGCTGGAACATGTCGACGTCGCCGTCGCGGTCGAGGTCCGCAAACTCCACCGCCATGTTGGCGTTGGAGGTGGTCCGTAGCGCCAGGAGCTCCAACGTGTGAAACCGGCCGGTGCCGTCGTTGATCCACACGTGGTCTGGGCTCTCGAAGTCGTTGCACACGTACAGGTCCGGATCGCCGTCGCCGTCTACGTCCTGGAAGCGCGCGGTGAGGCCCCAGTCGGTCGGCGTGGTACCCAACGGCTCGCCGCTCTCGTCGCGGAATCGACCCGAGGTGAACGAGACCTCCTCAAAGCGTCCCGTTCCGTCGTTCAGATAGAACTTGTCCGGCTCGGCGTGCTCGAAGCGCATCAGCACGTCGCCTTCCCGGGCGATGCCGTAATGTGCGCGGAATTCCGGCTTGATGGCGTAGCCGCCGCCAACCCGCTCGACCACGCGGTCGAACTCCAGCATCTCGGGAGGATACATGTCCCGAACGGTTTTCAACTTGTTGTTCGCGACGTACAGATCCAGGTCGCCGTCGCCCTCGACGTCGGCGAGTGTCATCGTGGTGCCGTAGAAGCCCTGGGCGAGCCCCGCCTCCTCGGTTCGCTCGTGAAACACGCCGTCGCCGTCGTTCACGAAGAGGGCGTGGGGTCCCCCCATCGAAGTGGTCAGGAGATCCAGATCGCCGTCGCCGTCCACATCCGCCAGCACGGCGCCCGTGGACAGGCGGTCCGGAGCTGCGACACCTGCCTGCTCGGTGACATCCTCGAACCGCCACCCACCCAGGTTACGGTACAGGACGTTCGGCCCGTCGAGGCGGCTGAAGTACACGTCCACGAGACCATCGCCGTCGACGTCGCCCAGTGCTACTCCCGAGCCGTTGAGGACATGCTCGTTGTCGAGGATCTGCTCTTCGGTCACGCTGTTGCTGAACGTGATCCCGGTCTTCGACGGCGACAGCTGAAGGAACCCGTCGCGGCCACGCTTGGGAACGTTGAGGTCTGCCCAGCGGTAGCCGTCCGCGACATGCCACTCACGCGGCCGCTGGCCACCACAGTTGGCCGTGCTGAGGATGAGGAGGATCCCGAAGCCGGGGGCCGCGAAGCTACGTCTGGCTGGCCTGGGAAGCGCGGCGAACAAGGGTGGGGCACGGACCATGTTGGCGCGGAAGCTAGTGTCGTGAGTCAGAGATCGGCTGCATAGCACACGCGCCGAGCAGTCCCTCCGCGCGACGGCGTTCATGAGAAGAACTGCCGGGACGCCGCATTAGCTAGCGACCACTCCCCGAGGGGAATTGCAGCCGTTCCAGCGTCACTGGCGTTGGAACGGCGTCGCCTTCCCGTATGCGGTACATCCGGTCCATCGTCACGTTGTCATACACGTAGCTGTTGCCCGTGGCCGGCCAGGTGACCGTCACGCCGCGGATCCCGGTGGCCTGCCCGAGACCGATCTCCTGTTGCAGGGAGCTGGCGCCGAAGCTCCCGCCACTGGTCACCGTGCGGAAGATGTCCCGGTAACCCTGCGGCGTCTCCAGTGTGACTGTGATCCTGGCGCCGATGGCTGGGCGGTTCGACTGCACGCCTTCCAGCTCCAGCGTGATCCAATGGTTCCCGTGGCCAGGGTTGTGGAACAGCACGCTGTGGGCGACGTCGAACTCGTGGGCGCCTCCCATCTGGGCGTAGATGTCCTGGTCGCCGTCGTTGTCCAAGTCGCCGAAGGCCACGCCGTGACCCTTCGACATGTGTCCGAACCCGCCGGATGTCGTGACGTCCTGGAAGAACGTGCCTTCGGCGCTGCGAAACATCCGGTTGGGCACGATGGCTCGGAAATCCATGTCGCCGGTGCCGACGTAGATATCCAGGTGACCATCGTTGTCGAGGTCGCCGAAGTTGCCGCCCATCGTGAACATGATCTTGTTGAGCCGAGTCGTGACCGTGACGTCGCTGAAGGTGCCGTCACCATTGTTCCGGTATAGCCGTGGGAGCTCTGATGTGTGCCGGGAGCCGAGATACTCCGCTGCGACGTCGCCCAGAGGGGAGCGGAACCCCGAGACGAAGATGTCCTGCCAGCCGTCGTTGTCGTAGTCCCAGAACCAGGTAGTGAAGCTGTAGATGGGCTGCTGGACGCCGGCTTCTCGGCTGACGTCCACGAATCGCCACTGGCCGGCGTCATCCAATCCCGCGTTCCGCAGCAGCACGTTTGGCTCGCCGCGCCGCGAGAGGTAGAGATCCAGCCAGCCGTCGTTGTCGATGTCTCCCGACGCCACTGCCTTGACGACGGCGACCACCTGGGCGCCGACCTCGCGAGCCACGTCGGTGAAGGTCCCGTCGCGATTGTTCCGGAAGAGTTGGCTCGGGAAGTCGGCCCCGTACCATGCCTCGTTGCCGATGTACACGTCGAGCCAGCCGTCGTTGTCAAAATCGCCCCAGGTCGCCGTTTGCGTCGGATAGTACGGCTCGAGTAGTCCGGCCTCAGCGGTCACATCCTCGAACGTGCCGTCGCCGTTGTTGCGGAGCAACGAGTTGGGGAAGCCAAACGGCACCCAGCCACCGCGGAGCACCATGATGTCCAGGTGGCCGTCATTGTTGTAATCCGTTTGGACGATGTTCAGCCCTCCGACGATTCCTTCGAGCCCCGCTTCGACGGTGCGCTCCGTGAAGCTGCCGTCGGCGTTGTTGCGGAAGTATCGCAGCTGGTCGAGCAATCCCCACGAGGACACTACGAGGTCGAGGTAACCGTCTCCATCGAAGTCATCCATGATACTGCCGCCCGCGTGAGCCCGAACATGGAGCCCCAGGTCGGGGGCAATGTCGTGAAACCGCTTGACGTCGTGCTCCGAGTCGAACACTCGGGGCGGGATGAGCCACTGTGGCGGCACGCTGTCCGGGTACGCACCTACGGTCATGTAGGCCAGATTGAGTGCCCAACGGGCTGCCAGGTCGTACGGTGCCCGTTCCAGGAGGCTCTCGTACGCCCGTATGGCAGCCCACGACCTCCTGGGTTCGGGATACTCCCCGTCCGGCCCGATCGGTACGAGGCACCGAGCGGTCGCGCCGGGACGTACGCAATTCTCCAACACGGCGCGGAGGAAGTAGCCGACGGCACGCAGGCTCCTCACTTCCAGCCCGAACTCCGGCTCGACGCGGCTGAGATTGCGCGTGATCTCCTCGAGCACGTCGTCATACCGGTCGGCGGCTTCCTCGAAGCGGCCCGAGCCCAGTAGCTGCGTGGCGAACTTCGCGTGGAAGAGCAGCCGCTCATTGAGGCCCGACGGAGGATCCACCTTGCTCATACTGTCGAGCCACGCCGAGCTTGCGTACTCGAACCGCATCGGGTCGACAGTGGCGGCGAGCTCCTCGAGGAGATCCGCCATCTGCACCGTCCCGGGGCCCCGTGGGTCGGGCCCAGCGCCACTACACGCGGCGAGCAGGGCGGCGTGGGTGATAACCTGCGCGAGGCGCAACGTCACCTTCCCCCTCATACTCCCCCCTCTAGGTGTCACCTGCCGCCCATCCGGACAGTGATCTCACGGAGGCCGGCGGGGACTGGTGTCGTGGTCTCGCTGCCGCCGGGCCACCGGACCCAGACGCCGGTGGGCTCCCCGCTCATTCCCAGTACCTGCACCGCGCCATCGTGTGACCAGTAGCCGGATCCGGCGTGGACTTCCCGGGCCGGTCCCCGTCCTTCGGCGTACACCAGGCGGATCGTCGCACCGATGCCGTGCGGGTTGCCCGGCGGTCCCTGCAACCGTATCCGGATTCCCGGTGTGGCGCCGTCGTTCCGATAGAGCTTGGTCTCGGCCCCGTTCTGGCTGACGACCAGATCGACCTTCCCGTTGCCGTCGTAGTCGGCAAAGGCCGCCCCCCGTTGGTCCCCGTAGACGGCTACACCGGAAACCCGTCCGGGCACCGGCGTCAGGGTCCCGCTAGCGTCGCCTCTCAGCCACAGCCCGCGGCCGGCGTCGTAACGGGGCGTCTCTGCTTCAGTCGGGAAGAAATTTTGACTCAAGAACAGGTCCTCGTGTCCGTCTCCGTCGAAGTCCACCACGCCGGCATAGAACGCTGGCGCCAGCTGGGCCTCCAGGGGAAGAGGTGCCGGCTCAAATGAGGCTCCCCGGTTCAGAAACACCGTGTGATCCAGCGTCGTCGCTTCCAGGTGCGCAACCCCCTCCAGCTCCATGCCAAGCACGTCGTCCAGCGTGGCAGCGGCATACTCCATGAACGAACGCACCCTAACCCGGGTCGCCGGCATGGCCCCCCGGATCTGAAAGTAGGGCGCGAGGGGAACGGTCACCTCCCGGCCGTCATATCGCTGCGCCAGGATCGGGTCCATTTTGCCGTTCCGATCGAAGTCACCGTAGTACAGTTGGAGTGGGCGCTCGGTGTCAGGCCGGTGCCGCGTGTTGCGTCCCCAACTCGTCGCCACGATGTCCAGTCGCCCGTCGCCGTCCAGGTCGCCTGTGGTGACGCCGTTCCAGCGACTGCGATGCCGCGCCAGGCCTGCGGAGGCCGTGGCGTCGGTGAAGCTGCCCCCCTCATTCACGAAGAGCGTGAGCGGTCCCCACTCGAGAGCGAGCAGCAGATCCGGGTCGCCGTCGGCGTCCAGATCCGAGAAAGTGGCAGCGGAGACCAGGCCCACCGATGTGAATGCTGCCTGGTTCGCCTGATCCAGCCGGAACTGCCCTTGCTCGTTCCGGAACAGCCGCGAGGTCGCAGCGGTCGGGTACGACGCCGGCATACCTCGGCCGCCGACAAAGAGGTCCAGGTCGCCGTCGCCATCGACGTCCGCCAGAGCCAGCGGGCCGGTGCTACTGTTGTGGCCGGGAACGGCGGGCGCGAACGCTGGTGGCACGCCTCCCACGCCGCCCCAACCGGGGCCCAGCTCGAGCTGCAGCACCGACGGGGCCGCGAGCGCCTGATCCCGGGAGCCGGCCTCGTAGTTCGACTGACCCACCAGGAGCCTTGTGCCGCCTACGCCGTCGGGCAGCGCCACGATCGCTGTCTGGTCGTACTCGACCTCCGGGGTGCCAAGGGCGACTGCTGTGAAACGCCCCCCATCGTTGCGGTAGTACGCCAGGCGTCCCCCCCGCCCCGAGGGAATCAACAGGTCTTCGTCCCCGTCGCGGTCCACGTCGTACCACGTGATCCCGGGACCGAGCCGGCTCAGCTCGTTGGGCAGCAGGGGCTGGCGCGCGAACTCGTCGAACAGGGTCTCGACGTGGCGGTGCCCCAGCTCCGCGGAAACGTCTTGGAAGAATGGGGCGGTCTGGGCGCTCGCGGCTGTCGGGTCGCCAGTGGTTGGACCCGTGGTCGGGCTCTCCCGGATCTCGTACAGGCGGTTGGGCCGAACGCCCTCGATGACGGTGCGGCCACCGCTGCGCCACTCGACAACCAGGGTCAGTGAGTCCGCGTCGCCGGCAGCGAAGGCGTATTGGGGATCTGAGCCGGAGAGGTAGTGCCCTCCCGCGGTGACTTCCCGCTCCTGCTCTGGGACCGCCCCACCGAGCAGGCGAATCTTGGCACCTACTCCCTGCGTGTTGGGTGGCTGCCCCCGAAGCCGGACGGCGACGCGGCGCGCCGTACCGTTGTTGCGCAACACCGCGGTAGGGAACCCCAGGCGGTTGATCACCACATCCAGGTCGCCGTCCCCGTCCAGGTCGCCAGCCGCCAGACCGTGGGAGACGTCCGCTTCCTGGCCGAAGCCCCACGCATCGCTGACGTCGTCGAACGTGAGGTCGCCGTTGTTGCGAAAGGCAACGTTGCGCTGGTGAAGATCGGGGTAGAGCAACACCCGCCTGCGCCAGTCGACGCGGCTCAGGCCGCTGCGGATCCGCTCATCGGTGTCGGCGTTCTGCACGTCCCAGATGTGGCCGTTCGCCACCAGGATGTCTTCGTAGCCGTCCAGGTCCACATCCAAGAACAGCGTTGCCCACGACCAGTCGGAGGCATCCACACCCGCAAACTCCGCAATTTGCGCGAACGTGCCGTCACCCCGGTTCAGGAACAGAGTGTTCCGCTGCAGCTGGGGGCGGTTCTCGATCTGGCCCACCAGCTTGGGCAGCGCTGTGTGGGACGGTCGCTGCATCTGCCGTCGCGTGTGGTCGCGGCTCAGCATGTCGGCTTCGAAGAAGTCGACGTCGCCGTCCCGGTCGATGTCGGCGAAGTCCATGGCCATCGCGGCATTGCTGGTGGCCCGCAGCGCGAGCCGTGGCGCCGCCTGAAACGTGCCCGTGCCGTCGTTTATCCAGAAGTAATCCGGATCCTCAAAGTCGCTGCACACGTAGAGATCGGGGTCCCTGTCGCCGTCAACGTCGTAGAATCGCGGGCAGTCAGGGTGAAGTAGTCGGGTTCCCACGTGAGGGGGTTCCCGCCCTCATCGAGAAACCGGCCCGACGTGAAGGAGATCTGCTCGAAACGGCCGGTTCCGTCGTTCAGGTAGAACATATCGGGCTCTGCTCGCTCACTGCGGACCACGATGTCCAACTCGGGGAGGATGCGTACCCGGTAGTGCTCGCGGAATCTGGCTACGACTTCCCAACGGTCTCCCACCTGCCGGACGACCCGGTCGAAGCTCCGTTCCTGGGGCCGGAACAGATCTTCCGCATTCGCTGCCTTGTAGTTGGCAACATACAGGTCGAGATCCCGGTCACCGTCGACGTCGGCCAGTGTGATCGTGGTGCTGCCGTGATGGGACTCGAGCTCCGCTGCCACCGTGTGCTCCGTGAACACGCCGGACCCGTCGTTCAGGAACAGGGCGTTCGGGCCCCCGAGGGCCGTGACCAGGAGGTCGAGATCCCCATCGCCGTCCACGTCTGCAAACACTGCCCCCGTGGCGGCCCGGTCGGGCGCGGCAACTCCTGCCTGGTTCGCGATGTCTTCGAACCGCCAGTCTCCCAGGTTGCGGTAGAGCGCGTTCGGACCGTCCAGCCGATTGAGATAAACATCGACCAGCCCGTCGCCGTCAGCGTCCCCCAGTGCCAGCCCCGAGCCGATTAGAGAGTTCGGATGTTGCAGCCTGCGTTGTTCGCTGATGGCGTTGGCGAAGTGAATACCTGTGCGGGAGCTGGGAAGCTGGGTGAACCCGGGCCTTCCGCGACGCGGCACCGAGAGCTCGCGCCAGCGGTATGCTCCCTCCTCATGCCAGGAAGGGGGGACGCTGCTGCAGGCCCACGAGGCGACGAGGAGGCCAGCCGCCGCCAATCGGGTAGCTAGCTGCTTCACACTGTTCGGGGGATGGCGGGACGGCACGTCGCCGGTTGTCTCAAGTCGGTACGCTCGCTGACCGCTGCCACTTGGAGTGGGCTGATGAAGCGCAATGAGCCGTGAGTGCAGGTGGTAGTATAACCCCGCGGCTCACCCGGTGGAGCGTCGGCGCCTGTGGGCAGCCTTGCCAAGGCGTCACGGTCGGCTGAGCGGGTAGGGTTTTCGGGCTTCTTTCGGCCCTCGCCGGTTGAATGGCTATGAGCCATTCCCATAGCCACTGGGTCGCGTTTGGAGGTCGGATTTGGGGCTCAGTTGGGGGTTGACGAATCAGGATTGACCGGCAGATTAGCGAGAGTTAGTTTGGCGCGTCGGTTGCACTTGCCCATACCTCAGAGTGGTGGGCCCTCCCCTCTGTAACGGCCCCCTCTGAGTCAGTAGTTGATGGCAGCGTACAGTTCGGACATAGCCGGCACCGCACGTTCTCCGTGAGGCGTGTGGTGAGCGGGATTTCGTGTTATCGGAGTCCTACCTCGAAGTGCAACCGAGCGATGGCGCATTTGAAATGTCGCTGGCTATGAACTGGGAGCATTAATCCCCAGAAGGAGGGTTGTATGCCTCGTACGTTGTTGAACCGTCGCGGCCGGGGCTTTGCCCTGGCTGCGCTCGCGCTCCTCTTCGGGGTTGGGACTGCGTTCGCGCAGGCCGGCCGCATCGAAGGGACGGTGCGAGACGCCAGCACTGGCGACCCGGTCGCGGGCGCGAGAGTGACCGTGATCGGGACTCAACTAGCCGGCACGTCGAATGAGAATGGCTACTACGCCATCGCCAACGTGCCGGTCGGGACCTACGAGGTCCGGGTGAACGTCATCGGTTACCAGCAGGTGACGATCACCAACCAGCGGGTGGCGGCAGGTCTGCCGACCACCGTCAACTTCACCCTTGCCCGCAGCATCCTCAGAATCGAAGGCGTGGTGGTGACCGGCGTCGCGGAAGCGACGCAGGCCATCAAGTTGCCCTTCACGGTGGACCAGGTGAAGGCCGAGGACATCCCCGTCCCCGCCTCGAACCCTGAGGAGGCTCTCCGCGGCAAGGTGGCCGGTGCCCGGGTGGTTCGTGGCAGCGGGTTGCCGGGATCCGGCGTGTCTGTCCTCCTGCGGGGGGTGACGAGCATCAGCACGGCGGGACGCTCGAATGAGCCGCTCTACGTGGTGGACGGCGTCATTCTCGGCGCCTCCATGGTGGACATCGACGCGTTGGATGTCGAGACCATCGAGGTCGTGAAGGGCGCGGCCGCTGCGGCGCTCTTCGGATCACGGGCCGCCAACGGCGTGGTGCAGATCACGACGCGCCGCGGGAGGGACGTCCCGGAGGGCGACACGCGGATCACCTTCCGGAGCGAGTTCGGGCGGAACTTCTTGCAGGAAGACTTCCGGATGACCCGGACGCACTTCTACAAGACCGACGGGACGAACTGGCTCGCCGAGGCCGGACTACTCGGTCCGGATGGGGACACCGTGCTCACCGTGGTTGACACCACCTTCAACCCCGACGGTTCGATCACGGTTTATCAGGACAACACGGTGGCCATCATCGGGCCTCGGGAGCGCCGCGCGGTAGACTGGATCTACGACAGCACGGCTTGGGCCGGTCCGGAGTCGTTCACGCAGGGCCGGTACGCCGTGTCTGACAACCCGTACCCGGGCCAGCTGTTCGATCACATGGATCGCTTCTTCGACCCGGGCACCTACTACACCAACTCGATCAACATTTCGCACCGGACTGGGAACACCAACTTCATGGCGTCGTTCCACGAGAACAAGGAAAGCGGCATTGTGGACGCGCTCGATGGCTACCTGCGTCGCGGTGGCCGGGTGAATGTCGATCACCGGATCGCCCGCCGCCTCGACTTCAGTGCCAGCATCATGTTCTCCCAGTCGACGGCCGACGAGCCCTTTGGTGACAACCCCAACCCGTTCTTCACGCTGCCCCGCATCGAGGGCGACGTGGACCTGTTGAAGCGGTATCCGGCGGCTCAGGAAAGAATCGACGCGGGGGTGGGCTCGGCGCGGGACAGCAACGACTACCTGATCATCCCGAATCTCGAGGTTCTCGAGGAGAACCCGATGTACCTGGTGGCCAACCAGGACGTGACGAATACGCGCGGCCGGTTGTTGGCCAGCATCGGACTCAGGTGGCGCCCGACCGAGGAGTTCGATATTTCGGGCAACTTCAGCTTCGACCGGTCGGACCGGAATTCGACTGAGTTCTGGTTCAAGGACTACCGGACCTTTGATCCCAGTTCCCTCCGGGATGGTCGGCTGAGAAAGCGCAACAACTACAGCCAGGCCCTGAATGCCTCTGTCACGGCGGCGTACACCAAGCGCATCGGGTTGCTCAATACGAGCACCAAGGCGCACGTGCTGCTGGAGCGGGACAAGGACGAGAATACCACGGCGCGTGCGACCCGGCTGTACGTGGACAACGTGAGGGACCTGGACAACTCGGATCCCGATCTGCAGCGCGTGTACGGGAGCACTTCCGAGGTTCGCGCCCTGGGGTACTTCTTCACCGAACAGATGGATCTCAACGACCGCTACGTCGTGGATGCCCTGATCCGGCGTGACGGGAGTTCCCTGTTCGGGCCTGATGACCGCTGGCACTGGTACTACCGGGTCGGTGGCGCGTGGCGGGTGGCGCAGGAGCCCTGGTGGCCGTTCGGGTTCCTCGATGAGTTCAAGCTGCGCGTGTCGCGCGGCACCGCCGGCGGGCGTCCCAGGTTCTCGGCGCAGTACGAGACCTACTCCGTGGGCTCGGGGGGCGTGACCAAGGGCAACCTCGGCAACAAGCTGCTCAGGCCTGAAAAGGCCACCGAGACCGAGTTCGGGGTGGACCTCATCGCCCTCGGCCGTTTCTCGCTGACCGTGAGCCACGCCCGCTCGACCATCGAGGACCAGATCTTGCAGGTGCCGCTGCCCGGCTACGCCGGCTTCAGCCGCCAGTGGCAGAATTCTGGTACGGTGAGGACCAACACCTGGGAGGCTACCCTCCAGGCGGCCCTCATCCAGAAGCGGGATGTGAACTGGAACCTCAACATCGTGTGGGACCGGACCCGGGGGATCATCGACAGCCTCGGCGCGCCGCCCTTCTTCATCAGCGCTAGTTTCTACGCGCGCAAGGGTGACGACGTCGGCACACTCTACGGCTCGCGGTGGGCCACACAGTGCAGCGATGTCTTGTTCGGTGACGGCCTGACTTTGGAGAGGGGTTTCTACTCCGGTGATGAGTGCCTCGTGTCGCAGGGCGGCGCGTTCGATATCAACGACGACGGTTACCTCGTTCCCGTGGGCGTCGACAACACGTGGCGCGACGGCATCGAGAAGCACTACTATGGGGGCACGGTCACCATCGATAGCGTGAGCTACGCCTGGGGAATCCCCATCAAGGGCTACACTATCCGGGTGGACACGTTGCCGGGTGGCGTGGTCGCCACCGACACGAGCCGCTTCCAGAAGGTTGGGAGTTCGATCCCTGACTTCAACTTGGGCGTGTCGCAGACGTTCCGTTGGAAGGGCTTCTCCGTGTATACGCTGTTCGACGCCCAGATCGGCGGCGACATCTACAACAACACGCGGCAGTGGGGTTGTCGCGACAAGACCTGCTGGGAGTATGATCAGGTCACCCAGGACGGCGCGCTCGCCTCAGGGGACGGGACGGATCCCAGTGGTTACAAGTCGATCCTGTACGGCGAGATCCTCTACGACGTGAACAGCGACAACAGTCACTTCGTCGAGGACGGCTCGTTCGTGAAGTTCCGCGAGCTGGCGTTGCGGTACACGTTCAGCCGCGCCCAGCTGGAAGGCTTTTTCGGGGGATTCATCAAGCGGGTGTCCCTCGCCGTGATTGGCCGGAACCTGATGACCTGGACTGACTACAGCGGATACGATCCGGAGGTATCGGGGCTGGGTGGGTCTGCCGCCTACCTCCGGTATGACGACTTCGGTTATCCGAACTACCGGACCTGGACCGGCTCTATCGAGATCGAGTTCTGATCCCGATCGCTGGGTGATACTGGCTTTCCATCTGCCCCGTCCCCGCCTGTGCCGGGGACGGGGGCAGATGAGCCGACTGAAGACAAGAACATGATCATGAGAGGAGGGATGGCTCTATGAGGTGGAAATGGGTGAGAGCCGCAGCCGTGGCGTTGCTCGTGCCACTGGCCGTTATCGCGTGCGAGGCCTTCGACGAGCTGGACGACCTCGATGTCATCAACGAGAACGCCCCGGACACGGAGCGCGCCCTGGGCACCCCGGGGGACATCGAGGCCCTGATCTCCAGCGGGTTCGGGACCTGGCTTGAGGCCACCCAAGGCCCGACGGGGCTGGGGTTGTCGACCGCCGGGGATGAGCTGAGCATGTCCTGGGGCAACATGGCCATCAAGGACCTGTCCTCCGAGCCCCGCGTGGCATGGAACAACTCCTCGTCGTATAACTATCGGTACGTCAGCGACTCCCGAGGCTGGAGGCGGCCCTATCGAGCCCTCTCGGCCATGTACGACGGGCTGAGGGCGTTCGACGCAGATCCCACGCTGGCGGAGCAGATCGACTTCGACCGGGCCAAGGCGTATGCCAAGTTTGTGCAGGGCTTGGCCCATGGCTGGATAGCCTTGCAGTTCGACTCGGGTTTCATCTTTGACGAGACGGTGGAGCTCGAGACCGAGGTGCTGTATCTGAAGCCGTACCCAGACGTTATGGCCGCGGCGCTCGGGTATCTCAATGATGCGATCACGCTGGCGCAACAGGGGAGCTGGTCGCTGCCCGTCAGCTGGATCAACGGCAACGCGTTCACGGCCTCCGATATCGCCCGGCTGGCCCACTCGTATGCCGCGCGGTTCATGGCGCAGGTGGCCCGCACGCCGGCGGAACGGGCCGATCCGACTATATGGCAAACCATCATCAGCCACGTCGATAACGGCATCACCGCCGACATCGAGATTGTCGGCCAGAACAGCGACCCGTGGGATGACTGGATCAAGTGGGGCGGGGCCCAGGTCGGCCGCACCTGGGGACGGGCGGACTACAAGACGATCGGCTACCTCGAAGCTGGCGCCGGCCTGGGATACGACAACTGGCTGGCCACCCCCGTGGCCCAGCGTCTGCCGTTTGACTTGGATATCCCGGACCGGCGGGTCACCCCCGGTCCCCCACCGCATACGGAGTTCGTGTCGGAGGGTCTCGATTTCGGTCACTGGGGACAGCCAAACCACCCGGAGGCCCGGGGGACGTACCACTGGTCGTTCTACGGCCATCACCGCTACCGGAACTTCCCCGAGAGCGGTGACATCGACCCGTTCGTCATCATGACGACGGAGGAGATGGATCTGCTCAAGGCGGAAGGCCTGGCGCGGCTGGGACAGGCCGGGGCGGCGGCGCTGGTCAACAACACCCGGGTGAACCGGGGTCAGCTGCCACAGGCAACCGATGGCGACGCAGACCTCCTAGAGAAGATCTTCTACGAGATGCAGATCGAGAACTTCAACGTCTGCGGCGGCTGCCCCATGTTCAACCGGAGGGGTTGGGGCGGTCTGCAACCCACGGGTCCCAGCCACCACTTCGGCCTGGTGACTGGCACGCTGGTCCACTTCCCGCTACCGGGCTCGGAGCTGGAGATTCTCCAGAAGAAGGCGTACACCTACGGTGGGGAAAACAAAGAGGGTAGCGCCCTTGTGGCGTGCGGAGGACTGCCGACGGAGCCGTGCCCTGGTGGTTCAGCTGCACCGGCGTTTGGAGCAGCAGCGGCCGCAGGCAGCGGCGTTCCGGCACGGCTGGTGTACCGCTTCAACGGCCTGAGAACGACGGCTGAGAAGCTGGAGTTCATCAGAGGCGAGACCCATTATGGTCTGGGCGAACTGAGGCGGTACCGCTAGGCCGGTATCCCTGCCGCCACCAGCGCGCCAGGGTTGGTTCGACAGAGAAAGGCCACCGCATCTTGACTGTGGTGGCCTTTCGTCTTTCCAGTTCGTGAGCATTGTCTCAGGGTGACCGGAGGCCGTTCGACATACTGAGTCCCGTCACGGCCGTTCGAATCTCTAGCTCTGAATGAGTCCTGCGCCGCCCTCCGTGGATCGATCCCGGAAGCGGGAGCCCGGTTCCCGCCTTCCCCTCCTGGCCCGCCGAGCGGTGGGCGGGCTGCTGGTGCTGCTCGCCATGCTGCCCGTCTACCGACTGCTCTCGGGGCCAGCGGGCGGTTTCCCGGCCTGGCAGACCGTGCGGGCCGCCGACCGCTACTATGTGACCCTATGGCAGGGGTCGGCGCTACTGATTCTCGCGGCCATTCTGCTGGCTTTCGTGTTCGGCGGCCGGGCGGTGCGCCGCCTGGGCCGCATCGGCGAGCTTCTCGCGGTGTCCCCGTCGGTCGCGTTCGCCGCGGGGCTGGCTGTTGTTTCGGGACTCCTGACGCTGTGGTTTGGACTGCAGGTGCTCCACGGAGAGCCGCTGCTCCACGACACCCAGATTCAGCTGCTCCATGCCCGCTACCTGGCGGCGGGTGAGCTGGCCGGCCCGCCCCTGGCGCAGCCCGAGTTCTGGAACATGCAGTTCATGCTCAACACGCCGCAGGGTTGGGTGTCGCAGTATCCTCCACTCCACGCGGCGATATTGGCGGTCGGCTTCCTGGTGGGCGCCGTCTGGGCGGTTGGCCCGCTCCTGATGGCGGTGACTGCGTTCTTCAGCTGCCTGGCTGCAGAGCGTTTGCTGCCGGAGAAGCCTGCCGTGGCCCGTCTTGGGGCGCTGCTGGTCGCCGTGAGCCCGTTCCTCATCGCCCTGGCCGGTGCGTCGATGAACCACGCCACGGCGGCTGCCTTGGCCGCTACGGCGGCGTATTGCGCGCTGCGCGCGCTGGATGGGAGGGGGTGGTGGGGTTGGGCAATGGGAGCCGGGGCAGCAGTCGGCGCCATGCTGGCCACCCGTCCGCTTTCCGCTGTCGTGATCGGTGCAGCGGTGACGCTGGGAGTCTGGTTGTGGGTACCGGAGCAGGGCGCCCGCCAGGGCCGACGGGTGGGCGTCCGTCTCGCTGCCATGGTTGTGGGTGCGCTGCCCTTTGCGGTCGCGTTAGGCTTCTACAACGCCCACTTCTTCGGGTCTCCCACGCGGTTCGGCTATCTCGCGGCCGCCGGCCCGGCGCATGGCTTGGGGTTTCATCCGGACCCGTGGGGCAACCTGTACGGCCCGATGGAAGCGCTGGGCTACACCTCGGCCGATCTGCTCGCGCTGGGACGGGACCTACTGGGTACGCCCCTTCCGGCTGTGGCCATCGTGGGGCTGTTTCTCATAGTTGCGCCGCGGCTCACCGGCGGGGAGCGTGTCCTGGCCGCTTGGGCACTCGCGCCGGCGCTGGCAAACGCGTTCTATTGGCACCACGATCTGGTGTTGGGACCCCGGATGTTGGGGGAAGCGGCACCGGCTTGGTGCTTGCTGGCGGCCGTCGCCGGGGTGGGCCTGGTCCGGCCAGCACCTTCACCACACCGCCCGGACAGGGTGGTGTGGCATCGTCGAGCGCTCGCCGGACTGTTTGTTCTCGCGTTACTCCTGGGGCTCGGCTACCTGGGGCCACGGCGCCTGCTGGGGTTCGGTGAGAGGGTGGCAGCCGAGCCGGTAGTCCAGCCGCCTGAGACATCACGCCCTTCTCTGGTTTTCGTGCACGAAGGCTGGGAGGATCGGCTGGGTGCTCGGCTCGCCGCCAGGGGCCTGCGGCTCGACAGCGTTCGGACGATTCTGGGGCGCTATTCTCCCTGCCAGGTGCAGCGCGCTCTGGACGGCACTCTCGGGGACTGGGAGAGTGAGTGCCGCCGCCAGGCGGCTTCCGACCGCTACGGTGTGCTGGGGATTCCGGCTCTGGTCTGGCAGGGCGACCTGCCGGGCCTGCGACCGGCCGGCCCGATGTGGGTCCGCGATCTTGGCCCCGACCACAACGTGCGACTCCTGGAGCAATTCCCGGACCGGGTAGCGCTGGTGCTGCTGCCGCCCATCGGTGAGCGGACCTGGGTGCTGGTTCCTTTCGAGCAAGGCATGTCGGTTCTTTGGGGCACGGAGGCTCAATGAACTGGCGGAGCGTATCCCAGTTTGCGTTGGTACGCTCGCGGAGGGGGCCAGCGGCACGCTGCGTCGCTAGCGGAACCGTTGACACAGTCCGCTAGTGCGCAGTAATGCTCTGAGCCCGAAGTGGTGGTGGTGTTGTCCCCCGCGATTCGCGATCTTTCAGCTAACTTAGGACTGCTCCGACACAAGGTGGTTTCCATGCGCCGTACTCTTGTCGGCCTAGCCCTGGCGGCGGCCATGCTCGTCGCGGCTGGTTGCGCAGCCGCGTCCGGCGGCGGTGGCGGATCGGGAGAGGCCGTTTACAGAAGGAACCTGGGTCGAGCGACCCCCCTCGACGTCGCCCGCTACACCCGCGTGATCCTCCAACGATTCCACTATCAGATTGAGCGGGCGGATTCGACGGAGTACTACACGTTTTTCGAGACGCGGTGGAGGGGTCGGTACCCATTTCAGGATGAGCTGGATAGTGGAGTCGTAGAGGTGACGTCCCGCCTCACCATCCGCGCCCGGGCGATCCGGGGTACGTTGAGCCTGGCCCCTGTGGAGTTCACGGCGGAGAACATGGTTCGGATGCGGGAATCCGGCGAGTGGCGCCGAGGGCTGATGACGCCCATGGCCAGGGAGTACTTCAGGGATATCGCGGACGCCCTGAAGCAGGAGTTCGATGCACACATGCGCGTCCGCGGCTGAAGGTGCAGGCGGGCTCCCTGCACTTTCCACACCTAGATCGGGGTGGTTGGGCCTCGGAGCCAAACTCGGCCGTGTACCGGGGGAAGGGGGCGGCAGGTGGGGCGGGCCCTGCAGCGTCGGGGCGGCATCTGCCGGAATGAAGGGACATTGAGTATGCGTCGTGTGCTTGTCGGTTTGTGGATGGCGCTGCTGGCCGGCTGTGGGCTGCAGGACGCCTTTGTCGGGGACGGGACGGTCGTGGCCCGCGCCGGAAATCATCGGCTCACCCTCCGTCAACTGGCAGACTTCATGGTGATGAGGGAACTGCTGCCGCTGGATGCCCCGCTGGTGGAGCGATGGGCGTGGTGGTGGGTGGAGTATTCGCTCTTTGCGCAGCGTGTCGGGGCGGGGGATTCCCTGCTCGACTCCGCGAGTGTCGTGCAGGCGAGGTGGCCGGACGTGCGAGCGGCGATGGTGGACAGCATGTATGCACGCCTGGCGGAACAACGGCTCGCGCTGACTGAGGCGACGCTGGACAGTGCCTACGCGGCAGGTGATCTACTGCCGATCGATCAGATTCTGATCAGTGCGCCGGCGAGCCTCTCGCCTGAGGAGAGGGCACGGAAGCGTCGCCGGGCGGAGGCCGTGCGGGCACGGCTGGTGGGCGGCGGTACGTGGGCAGCGGCGAATGAGGCGAACGAGGATCCGGGGTCGCGGGCAACGGGCGGCAGCATCGGCGTGATCACGTGGGGCACCATGGTTCCCGAATTCGAGCAAGCGGCGTTCGCCCTCGAGCCGGGTGAGATCTCGCCGGTGACGCGGACGGTTTACGGCTATCACATTATTCGTCGCCCACGGCTCGACGAGGTGCGCGAGGACTATGCGCGCGTGGTCGAGGATACGCTGTACTGGCGCATGAGGGATGCCTACACCGCGCAGCTAGTGGACCGCTGGGAGGTACGGTTGGAGCCCCGGGCCCCGGAGATGATCCGGCAGGCAGCCGAGCAGCCGAACCGCGCGAAACACTCAGCTGACCGGATCGGGAGCTTTACGGGAGGGGAGTTCACCGTCTCCAATTTCATCCGCTGGCTTCAGGTGCTGCCCAGTGCGGAGCACGAGGCGATCCGCCGATCCAACGATGACGAGCTGCGGGATCTTGCGCGGAGGGTCATCCGGTACGACCTCGAGTGGTTGGAGGCGCAGAATGCCGGGATCGTGCTCCCCGACAGTGAGTTCGTCAGGATCAAGCGGCGACTGGCGCGGGACATCGCACTGGTGTGGGGCCTGCTGGCAGTGGACTCGGTCCGGGGTGAGACCACCTCCGCCCGATCGGAGGATGACGTGATCGCCACTGCCGTGTACGGGTACCTCGTCCGATTCGCTGGGCTCCCGGGCCAGGTGCGGTTCGAGAGAGTGCCGGCGTTCTTGCCTGACAAGCTGCGGGAAGAGGCCGAGTGGAGCATCCGCTATGGCCTCATGGATCGAGTGCTGGAGCGTGCTGCCGAGCTGCGGGCGGCACTGGACAGTGCGGAGGCCGCCGTTGATACCGGCGGCGGGCGCCGGTGAGGGAGCGGGTCCCGGCGTGACGGAACCCGCCGTGCTCCGCTACACGGTGTGCGGCACGACCCTTGAGTTGGCGGTCGAAGACGCGAGCCTTCGCCAGCCGCTTTCCCATCTCTTCCCAACATATCAGATCGAGGTGGAGTCCCCGGAGCCGGCCTCCGCGCCTGCTATCACGGTGAGTGCACGCGGCGGTGAGTATGTGGTGCACCCTAGCGAAGGTGTGCCAAGCTACTGCAAAGACTCCTCGAAGCTGCTCGCTGTGTGCGAGTTCGCCTTGACCCAGGCATTCCTCGCCGCCTGTGCAAGCTTTGTCCAGTTGCACGCATCAGGCGCCGTGGTGAACGGGCGGGCGGTGCTGGCCCTCGGCGCCGCAGGCGCCGGCAAATCCAGCCTCGCGCTGAGCTGGCATCGGGCGGGCCACCCCGGTCTGGGTGATGACGTGGTGTTCGTTGATCAGCAGGGTCATGCTCATCCGTTCAAGCGTCTATACGAGGTCCAGACGGACTTTCTCGCCGCTGTGGGAATCGAGCCGGGGGCGACATGCCTCTGGGAAGCCGGCAGTGAGGAGGCCTGGTACGATCCCGGAAGCGGTGCCGGGTGGGCGGAGCCGGCCCCTGTCTCAACCATCGCTGTGGCCCGATTCCGTCACGGAGCGAAGTTGTCCATCGAGCCACTGTCGCGTACCGGAGTGCTCAACGCGCTGCTCCACAGTCAGCTGCCCTCCGGTCCCACACCTGGCCGGCGGTTCGATTCGTTGGCCCGGCTGGTTGAAGGCGCCCAGGCCTTCGAGGTGGTGTTCGGGTCGGCGGTGGAGGCGGCGCAGGCCATCGCCGAGCATGCGGGATAACGATCCCATTGCGGGTGTGCTCATCGCGGCCCTTGAGGCCGCAGCCGGGACCCTCCGCGTGGTGGATCAGGATCCTGCGCTTGCCCTGGCACGTGGGTTCGGGTTCGGAGGCTTCATCGAGCGGCGCCGCGGGGCGGTGCCAAGTGGGCGCGACGAGCGCCTCGTTCGCCAGTTCCGCGATCAGCTGCTGGTAGAAGCGGCCACTGAGCTGTCACAGGCTCTTGCGGCTGCGGACGTCCCCCACTTCTTCGCCAGGGGGATGGCCCTCCTGGGGTCGCTGTACGAGCCGGGAGATCGGGAGATGGCGGATATCGACTTGTTCGTCACCCCGGCGGCCGAGGGTCGCACCCGCGAGGTGCTGGGGCGGTGCGGATATGAGGAGCTTCCGTCCGAAGACCAGAGCGGGGCAGCCGTTCTCAGGTCCAGCGTGGACCTGGCTCGCGAGGGGCGATCGGAGGTGGAGGCGATCGCTGTGGAACTCCACTGGGGGCTGACACCGGTCGATCGTTTGCTGCCACGGCCGGACACCCTGGTGCCGGATCTGGTGTGGGACGGCGTGCTGTTGGATGGGCCCTTACCGGTGCCGGCACCGGCGCACCATGCGGCTCTCATCGTGCATCACCTGGTGCATCATGACTTGCTGCACGTCCGGGGATTCCTCGACTTGGCGCTGCTGCGGCACCGGGTGTGGACGGGGGGAGGGGATCAGTATGAGGCCGTTGCCCGTTGCTTGGGGGTGTTACGCGCAGCCCGGGTGCTGCACTGGATCCTGCTGGATACGTTCGGCTTCACGCCCCTTCCCGGCATAGCGCAGCCACCCCGAGACTGGCGCGGGCGGCGGATGCTGAGGGATTTGAGCTTGCGGCGCTGGTTGACCTGGGCCGGAGCCGCCCGGGAGGACGAGCACACGACGATCACGCTGCGCCGCATCGGCCGGCGGCTGATCCTGCTAGACCGCCTGCGGGACGGACCTGGCCTGCTGGCAGACGCTCTGTGGCCGCCCCGGGAACACCTCCGTTGGCGATGGCCGGACGCACCTTCGGACCGGGCTGCGTGGGGGCGCCATTTGCGACTGCTGGCTGGTAAGATGTTGAGAGGGTGAGAGTCACCTAACGATCGCTTGCCCAGGCTTCTGGATCCCGCAATCTTAGCGCCTATGGAACAGCTCAACCGATCGGCCCACCCCCGGGGACGGGACGACGTAGTGTTTCGGCAGCTGGATGAGGAGTGGGTACTGTTCGATCCCGTCACTGATCGCCTTCACGCCCTCAATCTGACAGCGGCCCTGGTTTGGACCCACCTCACTGGTGAGCTCGGCGTGCCGGAGATTGCCGATGCTGTGGGGAAATCGTTCACCCCGCCGGTGGAGGGCGAACGGGTCGTGGCCGATGTGGAGGCAACTATCGAGCGGTTTCGCGGGGAAGGACTCCTCGCGTGACATCGGTCAAGTACTACCGCGACCTCCTGACGCAGCAGACCCGCATTGACGCCTTCCGACGAGCGCTCGCCAGAGTCGTGAAGACCGGTGATCGGGTGTTGGATCTGGGAACCGGCTTGGGCACGTTTGCCTTCTTCGCCGCCGATGCGGGAGCTGCCAAGGTTTGGGGGGTGGATGGTGAGGCCATCGTGCATGTGGCCAAGGCCATTGGAACCCTCAACGGGTACTGTGACCGTGTCGAGTTCATTCGGGGCTGGCTTCCCGAGGTGACGCTTCCGGAACGGGTTGACGTAGTCATCTTCGAGGATTTCCCGCCGCGCCTGTTGGGCGGCACTGCATTTCGCCTGTTGAAGACCGTCCATGAGAAGTACGCGGCACCGGGCGTCCGCACGGTCCCGACGGCCGCCGAACTGTACGTTGCACCAGTGAGCTCCCCCGAGCTGTGGCGGGAGGTCGCGCCCTTTGGCGCAGGCGACGTCGCCTACGACCTCGATTGGAGTCCCAGCCGCGAGTACGTGGCGAACTCTCCCCTCAACACAGGGATACCGGCTGAAGTGCTGGCAGGTCGACCGGAGCGTGTGGCGACCCTGCGCTTCAGCGAACCGCCGTCTCCTGCCGCACTCAAAGGTGGCGCCAGTTGGGTGGTTGAGCGGGAACTGGTCTTGCATGGGCTGGCCTTGTGGTTCGATCTGGATTTCGGCGGGGGCGAGCGGCTCTCCAACGCGCCGGGAGCTGAGCCCGGCTCCTGGGGTCACCTGTTTCTGCCCGTTGAGCCGCCCCTCGAGGTGCCGGCATCTACCGAGGTGCGAGGCGCCGTTCGGGCCGACCCTCGCTCGGACGGAACTCCCGGTTGGCTGGCGTGGGAGGTGGTTGCCGGAGAGGAGCGGCGGGGGGGGCACGAGTTCGCGTCGGCACCGGCTTCGCTGGGCTTTGTTCGAATCGGCAGAGAAGAGGAGGGACCGTATCAGTTTGGCTTCATCACGCATGGCCTGCTGCTGGCAAACGGACAGATCGCGGTGGCGGAGTTCACCGCGAGCGAGGTGCGGATCTTCGACTCCGAGGGCCAACACGTAAGGTCACTTGGCCGAGCTGGTGGCGGACCGGGAGAGTTCCGGTTCCTGAGCGGCCTGTTCGAGTACCCCGGCGATTCGCTCGCCGTATTCGACCGGCAGCTACGGCGAACGACGATATTCTCGGTATCGTCCGGTTCTCATCGCACGATTCTAAATCAAGTGGACGGGAGCTACGACGCGTTCGGCCTTCTGCGGAACGGTCCGTTCGTGTTGTACAACCCCGGTTCCGGTTACCGCCCCGACCTAGCACCCGGACTCCAGTGGGACTCCTCGGCCATTGTTGCCATGAATCCCGCCGACGGGTCGTCGCGGATCATTGCGCGGCTTCCATCCCGGCAGCAGCTGATCGAGCCCGACGGCAATACGCGAAGACTGGCACCTGCGCATCGGGCGATCCACGCTGCGGCCGAAGACGGCTTCTATTGGGCCACATCGGACCGGTACGAGATCCGCTTCTACGACGGCGAAGGGAGAGTGCGACACATCATGCGGCGACCGGTCGAGCCGAGGGCCGTGGAGCCGTCCATGATCGAGGAGTACGTGCAGGCCAGCCTCGAGCGCGTCCGACGGTTCGAGGGAGAAGCAGCGGTGCCGAGGTATCGGCGCCGCTACGAGGAGGCGTCCTATGGGAAGCACCTTCCCTTCTTCGAGCTGGCCTTCGTCGATAACGATCAGAGACTCTGGGTTGCAGCGCCGGTGTGGCCATCCCTCGATCTGGTGCCAAGCCGGTGGACCCTATTCTCGGCGGAGGGCGTCTGGCTGGGTCACCTCGAAGCTCCGGAGGGGGTGAGGGTCGTGGACAGTCACGGCGATGTCGTGCTCGGGATCTGGAAGGACGAACGCGATGTCCCGTATGTGCAACTTCATCGGCTCATCCGGGAGTAGGGGGTGACGACCGTAGCGGGGCGTGCATCGAGGTGGCAACGGGCGGGCCCGCAGCGAGATGGCCGTACCGATCTGCTGACGGCGAAGTGGACGGGTCCGTTGCTGACTGGCGTGAGGATAAGTCTCGTAATAGCTGCGTGTCTCGTTGGTGTGACCCTCCTCGGGCCCCTGCCTGCGCTGGCGCAACAACAGACCGATGCGGATGCTGCGCAGGAGGTGGATCAGTGGAGCGTCGCGCGGGATCTCGTGATCGGCGAACCTCCGGACTGGCTCACCACGGTTAGTGATCTTCTGGTAGCGGCGGACGGATCCATGTACGTGGTCCAGCAGGAGGAGCGGCTGGTGCGGAAGTTCGCTTCCGACGGCGAGCTCACGCTGTCGATCGGCCGGCGAGGCCGTGGGCCGGGCGAATTCCTGGACCCCAGAACCGTGGGGTGGCTGGCGGACACGCTGATGGTAGCGGATTGGCGCCTTCGTCGAATCAGCGCCTTCAGTCCCTCGGGCGATGTCCACTATACCATCACAACCGGCGTCCGCGCTTCAGTTAGGCATCTACCCCTGGCAGTGCTCACGAACGGCCGCATCCTGGCGGAGCAGAGCTGGAATAATCAGGAGGTCGTTGAGGGCAGGGAGACGGTCCGACATTTGCTGCTGCTCGACAGAGAGGGTGCAACGGTCGCACCCTTCGCTGATCTGGCGTTCGGCATCTTCCAGGCAATGGTGGAAATCGTCGTGCCCAGTGGTCCCACCTTGACGTTCACTAAACACCCATTCTCCAACAGCGACCTGTGGGACGTGGATCCCGAAGGAAGCGGCGTCGTCGTGGTCACTCAGGCAGATCTGGACCCGGACAACCCGCAATTCTCAGTCACCCGGCTCGCGCCATCCGGACGAGAGGAGTGGAACCGGTCATTCCGATACACGCCGCAACCGGTCACGGATGCGATGGCTCGTGACACGATTGCGGCAGTTACGGAGATGTTTGTTTCGTATCCGTTCTTTGGTGAACAAGTGCCACACGGACAGATCGAGAGGGCCGTTCGCAAGGCCATCCGCATGCCATCCGTCCTCGCCCCCGTGTCCGCTGTCGTCGCCGGTAGAGACGGAACCACCTGGATTCGACGAGAGGCCGTTGGTGAGCAACACCCGGCGTGGATGGTTCTCGACGAACAGGGGGTTTGGATCGCGCAGCTTCGCATGCCGGCTGGTCTCCGTGTCCATCAGGCAGATAGACACCACGTGTGGGGCGTAGAACTGGACGAGCTCGACGCACCGCGGGTCGTGCGCTACCGGGTTCGTTCGGCCGGCGAGAGGTAGATGGGGCCTGGAGGGACGGTACGCGTCTCGATAGCAGGGCATCGTGTGCCCGTGAGATCATGCGGCACCCCAAGCGGCATAGGCCCGGTCGTGGGCTGGGATTGCGACGCCAGGTCTGCAGTGGTTGGGCGAGGGGGAATGCAGCATACTACTAGTGTAGCGAGTCGGATCTCTGTGACTGAAACCACGCGCCGAGCAGTCCCGTAGCGTGGGTGGTGGTCCGGCGGTCTCGGCGGGGCCACGGATTGATGNNGACGGAACTCCCGGTTGGCTGGCGTGGGAGGTGGTTGCCGGGGAGGAGCGGCGGGGGGGGCACGAGTTCGCGTCGGCACCGGCTTCGCTGGGGGATGTCTACACGGCGTCGCCGGACTGTATCCCACGACTCGCTGCACGAGGTGTCCTGGAGGCGAGAGTGCTGTCCCTCACAGACGGCACCCGCTCCATCCGCGACATTGCGAGAGAGCTCACCGCCGAGCGGCGAGATCTCACACAGGAAGAGGCCGAACGCCTCGTGGCTCGGGTTCTGCACGATAGAATAGAACCAGGGCCCGGCCTCGTCGCCGCCGGGGAGGGGTGAATCATGACCGAGCAGGCCCGAAGGGAGTTCCTCAAGAAGCTGGCCAAGGCGGCTGCCTACACGGCTCCCGTGGTGTATAGCCTGGCAGCTCCCATCGATCTCGTGGGGCAGGGCGGGAAGTCGTCGCAGCACAAGATGCAGTCAGCCGCCTTTCAGCAGCAACAGCCCCAGCAGAGACCGGGGGGCGATGCTCCCTGGGACCGTCCCCCACCAGGATCGAAGCTGCCGTAGGATTCCGCTGGACGTCCGCGTCTGCCGCGGATCGTTGTCCCGACGCGTATCTCGATTGAATCTGCGTCTTAGCGATTATCCGAGGCAGATGCGAGCACCACTTCAGATACGTTCCACTGGTGTAGCGAGTCAGTAGTTCCGTGACCAAGACGACACGCCGAGCAGTCCCGTAGCGTGGGTGGTGGTCCGGCGGTCTCGGCGGGGCCACGGATTGATGCGCGGATTACCACGGATGACCGATCAGTGTTGATCCGCGTAACCATCCGCGGCATGCGGAGAGTCCGCCGAGAACGCCACCGCGCGGGGGGACTGCTCGGCGTGTGTGCTAAGCAACGACGTCTTAGCAGACACTGTTCAGATCGTACTGGACTCTCAAGTCCAAATCCGGTGAGTTCACATGTGATGCCGCCGCACACGTGGGTATGACGCGACAGGTTCCCCTACTCAAGCGCATATGGCTCCTTTGAGATTCGCCTGGCCGCTCTGCTTCGCCACGCTCGCCTGTGCAGGTTCGGCGGAGGTCGTCGGCACAGCGAACGACCTGCAGCCGTCCTTTGTGATTACTCCGTCCACTGTGCGGACGGGTGACTCGTGCGACGCCGTTGTCTCAATCGCGAACCCGACCCAGGACACCATTGTCGTATCCAATCCTTGCGGCTGCCTGATCACGCTTACGGTGTTCCACGCCGGTGCGCCTGTCAGCCTGCGAGGTACGCTGTTCGTATGCCAGGGCTTGACCTGTCCCCACGCGATTCCCCCGCGGGATTCGCTCACTCGTACCTTTCGGTTGATCGCAGTGCTCGATCGCCGCACTGCGCCTCTACCTTTGCCCGGCTCCTACCTCGCGCGGGCCAACCTGCCAGACCCGCTCCTGCCGCTGTACGCCGAGCTGACCATCGTTCCATGAGCCGCAGTCGCACCTAGTCTGGCGTGCCGTCTATCGAGCGTTCGCACCTGTCGACCACTTTCGTCATTAGGGAGAACGTTTGGTTTGCAGGCGCCGTCGGCTCGGGATACGTTCAGCTCAAGGGCCGCCTTGCGAGGGAAGTCGCTCGCGGGTTATGCACCGATTCAATAGGCAGCAGCCTAACGGCATAACGACATGTGGCGCTCACTGACAGCCGTCCTCTCGGTTCTCATGCTGGCCTGCACGGGCGACGGTCCAGAAGACTGGTCGGGGACGATAGACACTCTTCCCTCAGGTACCATACTCGTTTCCAATCCCGAACAGGGACGCTGGGGCTCGCGGCCGGCCTGGCAGCTCGTACAGGCGCACATGATCGGAACCCGGCTCGATTCAGGCCCGGAACTGTTCGGTAACATCTCCGACATCGACGTGGACGCGGCGGGTCGCGTCTATGTGTTCGATCGCCAAGCGCAAGACGTTCGGCTGTTTGATGCTGACGGTTCGTACGTCAGGACGATTGGAGGAGCCGGACAAGGCCCTGGTGAGTTCTCTGTGGCGAACGGCATCGCGGTCGATCCGGCAAACCGCCTTTGGGTGCACAATCAGGGTAACCTGCGATACAGCGTGTTCGATACCAGCGGCATCCTGTTGATGGAGCCGCGCAGGATCGTCGGTGCAATCCGCTTTGCCGAGTGGCGCAGCGTGTTCACCGCTGATGGGGACCTGTACGAGGCCATGGGCTACCGCAGCTCCACAGGTACCCACTTCGGTCTGGCCCGATACGACGCCGTCGCTCAGCGGTTGGTTGACACCCTACCCATTCCACCGTTCCCGGAAGGCATCAAGCTGTTTTCAGGCATCGCGATACTCACCGCGAACGGCTGGTGGCAGGGCATCAAGCACACCTATCGGTTGTCACATATCACCTTTGCCGGTGATACAGTGCGAGTTATCGAACGTATCCGTGAGGCGGAACCGCTTTCGCGTGCCGAACGAGACTCGGCCGAGGAGCAGGAAAGGCAAATCAAGCAACGCGTCACCCGAGGTGAAGTCGATATCGAGACACACCTCCGGCCGATCTTCGAAGGACTCGTGCTGGACGATCTGGATCACCTCTGGGTCATGCTGTCGTCACAACCTGGGGACGATAGCACTGGTTTTGACATATTCGACCAGAGTGGCAGGTACCTTGGGCAGCTGACGGCACCGCATCTCGTGGATCGGTTTGTGCTGCCGATCATTCGCGGAGGCAGGATCCACTACGTAACCAAAGACGAGCTGGACGTGCCCTATGTGGTTGTTGCTGACATCAGGGGTCGGCAATGATCTCGCTGGTCAGTACGTCAGCTTGCCTACACACCGGGGGTCGCGACTGCTCTCCTGCTCCTGGTACTAGCGGTATACCCGGCCCGTCAGTTAGCGGCGCGCCGCTCACCCGCATATCCAGACTGCGGAGGCGCGGTCCGTTTTCAAAGGAGGTCCTTGAGTGAACGATCCCCGACTGCGTGAGATCCTGAATCTCCTTGACCCGCCCGGCGGCAAGCGTCTGTGGTACGGCGGGGCCAGCGTCACCGGCTGCCTGCGGGGGGTCACGCCGCAGCAGGCCGCATGGAGGCCGGCTCGCAAGTTGCACTCCATCTGGGAGCTGACGCTTCACCTGGCGTACTGGAAGTACGCGGTGCGCCGGAACCTCGAGGATGCGCCCCGGGGAGGGTTTCCTCGTTCACCAGCCAATTGGCCAGCCGTGCCAACACCGGCGGACGCGCCAAGCTGGAAGGCGGATCGCGCATTGCTGCGGTCGGAGCACGCGCGGCTGGTGGAGGCGGTGGGGGCGTTTGATCCACGCAGATTGGACAAGCCGGCGCCGGGCAGCGGGAACTACCGGCTCGTGGACCTCCTGTTCGGCATCGTGAGCCACGATCTCTATCACGTTGGCCAGATCCAACTGTTGAAGCGCTGGTACTCGGCCAGATGAGCAAGAAGCGCGCAACGCTCTGGAAGTGCCCCCACTGCGGGCGGGGCTTTGCCAAGGCGAACCAGTGGCACTCGTGCCAGAGGCGACCGCTGGACCAGCATTTCGCCGGCAAGGACAAGCGGCTGCGCGAGATCTTCGATTTGCTGATCAGCCGGTTGCGCAAGTGCGGTCCACTGCGGGTGGACGCGGTCAAGTCATCCATCAACCTCGCGAGCAAGCACCACTTCGGCGGCATTGCGGTGCGCCGCGATTACCTGCGACTGGGTCTCGCGGTAGACGCGAAGCTCGACAACGAGCGGATCGTGAGACGACAGCAGCTGGGACGGCGCCGGGTTGGGCATACGGTGATCCTCCGCTCCGCTGCCGACAGGGACCGTGAGCTCATGACCTGGCTCAAACGCGCGTATCAGTTGCAATCTCGATAAGGGGGTACCGGGAGAACTCTGCCACACGCGGAAACCCGTGTACGACGTGCTAATGGCTCAGGTCGACGCTAGGCCTTCCTGATACCCCTCCCCCGGCGCAGCGCGGCAATCCACCTTGGGTTCGTGAACAGCCCGCCCGCCGTACCTGTGGGCGAATCTCGGCGCTGGGCGCTGCTCCGTCCGTGGCACTAGATTTGGCATGTCGGCCCGACACGTATTGCGGCCGCAACTCCTCCTGAGGGTCCCATGAAAGTCGCCGTAATCCACAACCGGGACCGGGAAGGCGTGATCAACGTCTTCGGTCCCCAGAACAGAGAGCGCTACAACCCCAGGACGGTCGAGCGGGTGGCCGCGGCGCTCGAGAAGGGCGGTCACAACGTCCGGGTGATCGACGGGAACATGTACCTGGTGGAGCAGCTCCGGGATTTCATGCCGCGGGTGATCGAAGGTCAGCGACCCGGCATGGTGTTCAACATGGCCTACGGGATCCAGGGGGTGAGCCGCTACACCCACCTGCCCGCTATCCTGGAGATGCTGGGCGTGCCGTATGTGGGCTCCGACCCGGTGGCCCACGGCCTGGCACTCGACAAGGTGATCGCGAAGATCGTGTTCAAGAACGCGGGGCTTCCCACAGCGGCATTCTGGAACTTCGCGTCAGCAGACGACGATTTCGAGGACCTCGCCTTTCCGGTGATCGTGAAACCCAAGATGGAGGCGGTCTCGTACGGCATCAAGGTGGTCGACAGCGAAGCGGACCTGCGCGATGCTGTCAAGCAGATCATCGACGAGTTCCAGCAACACGTGCTGGTGGAGCAGTTCATCCCCGGCCGGGAGTTCGCCGTGGGGCTGCTGGGGAATGGCCCACCGGAAGTATTGCCGATCGTGGAGATCGACCTGGAGGGCGATCCCAACGCGATCCAGACAGCTCGCGACAAGCTGCGGAAGCCGCGGGGCAAGGTCTGCCCCGCGGAGATCTCGGAGGACAAGGCGGCGGAGGTACGGAGCCTCGTGCAGCATGCATTCCAGTCGCTGGGGCTGTTCGACTTCGCGCGGGTGGACCTGCGCATGGACGCCGCGGGCAATCTCTACATCCTGGAGATCAACTCGATGGCGAGCCTCGGCCTCACGGGGGCCTACGTGCACGCGGCGAAGACGGCCGGCTACACCTACGAGAGCCTGATCAACCGCATCCTCGATGTCGCCGCCATGCGCTATTTCGGCCAGGACTACGCGGCGGAGGCGGCGGCGCAGGCCGCCGAGAGCAAGACGAAGCCGCAGAAGCTCTCCACTCGCGTGCGGTCGTATCTGCGAGCCCAGGCCCCGACGATCGAGGACGCCGTACGGCACATGGTGGAGCTGCGCACTCCGCCGCACGAAGTCGAATGGGTGAACGCGCTGGGCGAGTGGCTCACCGCACAGTTCAAGCAGCTCGGGTTCTCCGTGCACAGCATTCCGCGCGTGGACGTCGGGAACGTGCTCTACTTCTACAACCACGACGACGACGAACGCGACGTCCTGCTGCTCGGTCACCTGGACACGCCCATTCCCGCCGGCGGGTTCGTGCCGTTCCGCGAGGCCGGAAGTCGTATCTATGGCACGGGCGCAGCGGAGAACAAGGGGGGCATCGCGGTGGCCCTGGCCGCGCTGCGGGCGCTGCGCTACGCGCGCACGGTGCGACGCATTCGCTGCGGCGTGCTGCTCACGACCGACGACACGCGCAACGGCGCCGCCGGACGCGGAGTGATCGAGGAGCTGGCCGTCCGCGCGCGCTATGTCATCGGGCTCAAGGCCGGCACCCCCGAAAGCGGCATCGTGACGTCGCGCGCAGGTCGCGGCACGTACCGTCTCGAGACCATATACCCCAAGAAGCGGCGCGTCACCGAGGCGGCCGTGCTCGCCCACCTGTACCGCCGCGTGCAAGCCATCGAGCAGCTATCCGACGGAGACGCCGGACTCCACGTGGCCATCCGGCGGCTCGAGCTGGATGCGCCCTTCGGTCGTATGCCCGAGAAGGCGGACGCCGTGGTGTCGGTGCGGTTCAAGCGGCTGGAGGATGGCGAGCGCATCGAGCAGGAGATCCGCGCGTTGGCGGCAAAGCGCTCCGCCAAAGGCATCCGACTGCGCGTGGCAGGACAGATCCGCCGTCCGCCTCTGGCAGAGACGCCGGCCCGAAGGGCGTTCTCCGAGGAGATAGCCAGGATCGGCAAGCGCCTTCAGGTCACGGTGGCACCTACCCACCGCTGGCACTCGGCCGATATCTGCTTCGTGCCGGAGGAGGTGCCGGCCGTCGACGGCATGGGTCCCATGGGAGGCGGGGAGCGGACGCAGGAGGAGTACGTCCTGCGGAGCTCGCTGGTGGACCGCGCAGCCCTGCTCGCCATGGTCATGCACCGCTGCGCCAAGGCAAACGAAGAGTGAGGATCAGGCGGGTCGAGGGCCGCTTCGAGCAGACTGCCGACCGGAGGTGTGCCGAGGCCCCGGGCGGGATGGTGGCGTCGGCGTTTCCTGACGCCACATCCGCCGGGGTCGAGGTGCTCGCCCAGGGCGGCAACGCCATCGACGCCGCCTGCGCCGTGGGGTTTGCGCTGGGGGTGTGCGAGCCGCAGGCCAGCGGGTTGGGCGGGCAGAGCACGGGGCTCGTCCACTTCGAAGGGCGCACGTTCGCCGTGGACGGGTCGAGCCGCGCGCCGTCGCTCGCGCACAAGTCGCGACTCAAGAGCCGCGATACACTACGGGTGGGCTATCGCGCCACCACGGTGCCCAGCACTCCGGCGACCTATCGCTGGCTGCACCAACAGTACGGCAAGCTGGACTGGCGCACCGTCCTCGAGCCCGCCATCCGTATCGCGCGGGACGGATATCACATCACGCAGCTGCAGCACGATCTGCAGGTGCGCGAGCGGGAGAACTTCCTCGCCGTGGCGTCACGTTCCGGGGCCCGCTATTTCCTCAACGAAACCGGTGAGGCACACCCCGTGGGCAGCCTCTTCAGACAGCCCGAGCTGGCCAGTGTCCTGGAGCTCATCGCCTGCCAGGGCATCCAGGCGTTCTACCAGGGCGACATCGCCGCGCAGATCGACGCCGACATGCGAGCGAACGATGGACTGCTGCGGGCGGACGACCTGGCGCTCATCCCCTGGCCCATCGAGCGGCGGCCACTGGCGCGCCGCTACCGCGGCTACCTCGTGAAGACCATGCCGCCCCCAGGTGCCGGACGCACGCTTCTACTCGTGCTACTCATGCTGAACTACCTGCAATCCAAGTTCGTAGGGGGAAGCGCGCCCGAGCGATACCATTTCCTGGCCGAGACGTTCCGCAAGGCGTTTCTGCAGCGCAAGGACCGGCCGTTCGACGCCAACACGTATCCCCAGATGCAGGACAAGCGGATGCTGAGCAAGCGGTTCGCGCGGGAACTGGCTGCCAGCATCGCCGAGGGAATGGACATACGCCTCCCGCTGGAGGACCCGGTGGGCGAGGACGTGGGTGACACAACCCATTTCTCCGTCATGGACCGTGACGGAAACACCGTAGCGATGACGCAGTCCGTCGAGCTGGTGTACGGATCCAAGGCGGCGGCCGACGGCCTCGGCTTCCTGTACAACAACTACATGCTGGCCTTCGAGCTGGAGAACCCGGCGCACCCGTACTACCTGCGCCCCAACGCGGTTCCGTGGTCGAGCGCCGCGCCCACGATCGTGTTCCGTCGCAAGGAGCCGTGGCTCGCCGCGGGCTCGCCCGGAAGCGAGCGCATCTTCTCGGCGGTCAGCCAATTCCTCGTGAAGGTGCTCGACGGCTCGGTGTCAATCGACCGGGCGACCGACCAGCCGCGGGTCCACTGCTCCATCGGCGGAAAGCTGGATTATGAGGCGGATCGGATCGCGCCCGAGGTCGTGGCCTATCTCGACCGCCTCGGGTACAAGCTCAAACGCCGTGAACCGCGCTCGTTCTATCTTGGCTGTGTCCAGGCGGTGCTCAAGCGGCAGACCGACGCGGGATTCCAGGGTGCGGCCGATCCGCGACGGGATGGGACCGCCGCCGGCCCCTCCTGAGGATGCTGCCAGTCTTCCTCTCGATCCCTCACGGCGGCACGGAGACCCCGAAGGAGCTGCACGACCGCATCTGCATCACCCCCCAAGATCTGTTCGACGACGGCGACGCGTTCACGGCCGACGTCTACGACCTGAGCGGGGAGGTGGCCGGCGTCGTTAAGGCGGAGATCGCGCGCGCGTTCGTGGACCTCAACCGCGCCCCCGAAGACCGCCCGCCGCAGAATCCCGATGGCGTGGTGAAGACCGCTACCTGCCTCGACCGTCCGATCTACAAGCCGGGGCGTGAGCCAGACGAGGCGCTCACGGCGCTACTCATCGAGCGCTACCACGGGCCGTACCACGCACGGTTGGAAGCGGCAGGCGCCGACCCGAGAATCAGGCTCGCGCTCGACTGCCATTCCATGCTCCCGACGGCACCTCCCATCGCGCCCGATGCGGGTCGGCGACGCCCGCTGTTCTGCTTGAGCAACGGCAATGGCAGGACCGCGCCGACCCAGTTGCTGGAGGCGCTCGCCGCTGCCTTCGCGGCCGCCTTCGAGGTACCGCGGGAGGAGATCGGGTTGAACGATCCGTTCAAGGGCGGCTATATCACTCAGCGACACGGCGGCGGCCGGCTCCCCTGGATCCAGGTAGAGATGAACCGTTCCCTCTACCTCGCAGGCCCCTGGTTCGACCGCGACACGCGGCAGATCCATCCTGGGCGACTCAAGAATTTGCGAGACCGTTTCCGCGACGCGCTGCAGCGCGTGCGACCTTGACCTTCCCGACCACGTGCCGGTAGCGAGGCGGCAACCGGCGCCAAGCCGGCGCGATCAACGGAGGTGGCGATGGCCCTGAATCTCAGACTCCCCGTGAATCTCAGGATCCCCGGATTGGGGCGCAAAGCCCCGCTCATGCCCACACCTCCGGGAGCGGTGCCCGGTACCCTGGTGGCGCCACCCGAGGCCTTGCCGCCCCGTATCACCGTCATGGCCTTCGGGCCGGAGGAGTTCCGCGAGACCGAAGTCGCGTCGGTCGCAGAGGTGCAACGGCACGTCGGGTCGGCGCCGGTGGTCTGGGTGAACGTGGACGGCCTCGGGGACACCAATACCGTGCAGGCTCTGGGCGAGATGTTTCAGATTCATCCTCTCGCCCTCGAAGACGTGTTCAACATCCGTCACCGACCCAAGCTCGAGGAGTACGACGACCAACTCTTCATCATGACGCGCATGGCGTCGCTGGGAGAGCGCTTCGAGCACGAGCAGCTGAGCATGTTCATCGGCCTGGGTTACGTTCTCACGTTGCAGGAGCGCCCCGGGGACTGCCTGCAGCCGGTGCGGGCCCGGCTGCGCGAGAAGCGCGGCCACCTGCGGCACCGCGGCGTCGACTACCTCGCGTACGCCATCCTGGACGCCGTCGTTGACTCTTATTTCCCGGTGCTCGAGGAGTACAGCGAGCGCCTGGAGGCTCTGCAGGAGGAGATCCTCACCCACCCGGCGAGCGACACGATCGCCCGTGTGCAAGCGGCGCGGCATGACCTGCTGGCCCTGCGCCGCTCCGTCTGGCCCCAACGGGAATTTCTCAGCGCGCTCGCCCGCGAGGAGACGCCGCTCATCACGGAGCGCACGCAACTGTACTTGCGGGATGCTTACGACCACGCGGTGCGCATCGTTGATCTGCTCGATACCTATCGGGAGATCGCCAACGGGCTCTCCGACCTCTACCTCTCCTCCGTCAGCAACCGCATGAACGATGTGATGAAGGTGCTCACGATCATTGCCACCATCTTCATCCCGCTCACGTTCATGGCGGGCATCTACGGGATGAACTTCGCCCATATGCCCGAGCTGCAGTGGAAGCTGGGGTACCCTGTTCTCCTGGTGATCATGCTGCTGCTCGGGGTCGGCCTGCTCGCGCTGTTCAGGCGTAAAGGATGGTTCGGATCCAGGTGACTCTCGGCGCCAGCGCAGGAGCCAAACCCGTGCTCATTGAGGAAGACCGCATACATGTGCAGACAGCATCGGCAGCTACGGATTCAGTTCGACGGTCCAGGCCGAGCATCGCCGGGGTCTCCTGCGTGCAGCATCTCCCATCGGCCGGCAAAAACTCCGTTCGGCGTCTCACAGACCGTGGCGCTGGCTCGCGACACCCACGGCCTCGTACGGATCCCGCCAGGAGGGTAAACGCCTACGCGGCCATCTGGGCAGCCATGCACTACGGCCCGGGAGCCAGGGTTGCACCGCCTGCGGCCTTGGATGGGCAGGCACGGTGATTGTGGCGGCGGCTCGCTCCTCTCGACAGGGCTCTGGCATCGGCGCATCTCACGAGGGAGATCGAGCAGGCCATTGGGGGGAAACGCGAAGCGCGTGTCGCTACCCGGGTGGGGGCGGTAGCGGGACCCGACTTTCGAGCATTCGCCCCAAGATTTCTTGCCATTCGGCGCTGGCCAAGACCACAGAGGCCCGCGCAGGTTGACCGGCATGCCGTGGCGCGCTTGTTTCCATGCACTCAGTCGTAGTTGGACAGGTGGCCGAGCGGCTGAAGGCACACGCCTGGAGAGCGTGTGAACGGGGAACCGTTCCGTGGGTTCGAATCCCACCCTGTCCGTGCTTGGGGGTTCGAGGCGCTAGGTGCGAGGTTCGGGTTTCGCCGCCGCCAACAGCGGCGTAATGGGCCGATCCCGAGGACCTAGGACCGAGGACCCAGTCCCATGCCCTGGACCTTCCTCTTCGCAGCCATCATCGCGATCGGCGCCATCGTTCTGGTGATAGCGGCGTTCGACTTGCGACGCCGCAGCCGCAAGCCCGACTTCTGGAAGCTCGCCGCCCGCTACCCCGACAACGCCTACGACTGGTTCGTTACCCACGACTGCTGGACTGTCGTAGATCCCGAGTCCGCCACGGCGAAGCCATTCAAACCCGGCACCGAGCTCGACGGACCACACATCCTCTGGGTCCCGAAGCTCGGCGGCCGGCGTGTCGCGGTGTACGGTCGCCGCCAGGAGATGGAGGAATCTCAGCGGGCGTTCGTGACAGTCTACGGGTTTGATGAGTATGTGTAAGAACTGGGTCCCGGGTCCTGGGGTTCTTGGCGCTGTCAACAACCGTGTGTTGGAACGATTCCCCAATCCCTAGGACCTAGGACCCAGCACCCACGACCCCGCCACCCTCCGGTAGTTGACATGCACCCGTAAATGGTTTATTTACAATGGCTTACGGGCGCACGCCACGGCCGCGTGAGCAACGCCCGGAAGCCCTCGGCCCTGAGACGTTGCTTCCTACTCCACATGAGGACCCGGACGTGCACGTTGAGCAGTGGGCAGTGCCCTCGAGAACCGGCCGCTCTCCGAACCACGAGCCAGCGAACCCACAGCTCAGCGGGTGGCGACCACCTCACCGCGCACCGCGCACCTCGTACCACATGCCACACACCACCCACCTCCAACCGGCGCCGCCCCGCGCCGGTTGGATAGGCGGTAAAGACATCTTCACGAATACTTTCTACTGCCCTCTGCGCCAACCACTTATGCTTCCGCGGCGAGTAGCGGCGCTACTCGACCGCAACAGCCGGGAGGGGCGGAGTGCACAACTGATGCGATCGCTGCCTGAGCGCGGCGTCCACCATAGCCCTGCTGGATGCGCTCCGCCTCGGTACGCGACACGGCCAACACGGTGCACGAACCCGAGCGAGAGCGCGAGATGACCCCTTCATCCCACGCATCATCCACGACTGCAACGAAGCCCCGCAAGGCCAAGAAGAAAAAGGCCCCCCGGGGGAAGACCATACGGCGCGTCTCCGAGCACACCGTCGAGGTGGTCTCCGACCCCGGTGAAGGAGCGCAGAAGTGCGGCCAGATCTTCGGCCGGGTCTCCGCCAAGATGGGCAACGGGGTCTGGACGGTGGAGATCATTCCCGCCGAGATCCAGCCGCCGGCCCGCACACCACCTAGCGCCAGCGGGAACCGTATCCGTATCGGCACCGCGCGCGTGACCAACTGGGGCGACGCGGCCGACCTGGTGGTGGCGTTCAACGAGCAGGTGCTGCTCCATCGGCACCGCTTGGGGGCGCTGAAGCACGGTGCCACCATCCTCATCGAGAGCATGTGGGAGAACCACGAGGACGAGGACATCCGGAAGGCGTGGGCGGAGGCGATGGAAGAACTGGACGGCCACGACTACCAGTTCATACGCGTCCCGATGGAAGAGCAGTGCCTCACCGTCGTCGAGAATCCCCGGCGCGGAAAGAACATGTTCGCCCTCGGGATGCTGGCCCAGATCTACTCCCGAGACGTGGACAAGATTCGGGAGCTCACCTCCCACGAGTTCCGCCTCAAGGCCGAGGAGGTGCGGGAAGCCAACCTGGCGCTGCTGGACCTGGGGTATCGCTGGGCGGAAAAGAACCTCGACTTCCAGATCGAGGTCCCCGTCGAGAAGCCCGAGGTGCCCATGGTGGTGATGAACGGGAACCAGGCCATCGCCATCGGCGCCATCGCCGCGGGGATGGAGCTCTGCGCCATGTATCCCATCACTCCGGCGACGTCGGCCTCCCACTACCTGAGCGAGATCTTCGAGAAGTTCGGCGGGATCGTGCACCAGGCCGAAGACGAGATCGGTGCCGCCGGTGTGGCGATCGGGGCGTCGTACGCGGGTAAGGTGGCCTTCACCATCACTTCGGGACCGGGGTTGGCTCTCAAGACCGAGTTCATCGGTCTCGCAGTCATGCTCGAGATTCCCTTGGTCGTGGTGGACGTGCAGCGAGGCGGCCCGAGCACGGGGCTGCCCACCAAGATCGAGCAATCCGACCTGCTGGCCGCCGTCTACGGACAGCCGGGTGACGCGCCCAAGGTGGTGATGGCCCCGGCGACCATGGAGGAGTGCTTCCTCTGCATGACCACGGCCCGGCGGATCGCCGAAGCGTTCCGTTGCCCCGTGATCGCGCTGACGGACGCCAACCTGGCGACGGGAGTGCAACCGTTCCCGCGTCCGGAGATCAGCACAGACTGGATAGCCAACCCCCTCGACCTGCCGCCGGTCCCCGAGGGGAAGCTGCCGTACGACTGGGATCCCGAAACCGGCCTTTCCCAACGGTTCATCCCTGGCCAAGCCGGCGGGATGCACACCGCCACGGGCCTGTCCCACGACGAGCACAGTCACGTGGGGTATAGCCCGGACGTGCACGAGCGGGGCTGCAACATGCGGTCCCGCAAGATGGCCGTGTTTCAGCAGACGCTCAAACCGCCCACTGTGCACGGCGACGATAAGGGTGACCTGCTGGTGGTCGGCTGGGGCAGCACTATGGGCGCTATCGAGGAGGCGGTGGACCGAGCCCGAGCCGAAGGTTTGTCGGTCTCGTCGCTTCATCTCCGCTTCCTTTCGCCGCTGGAGCCGGGACTGAAGAAGATCTTCCGCCGCTTCAAGAAGGTGATGACGGTGGAGGTCAACTTCAGCGACGATCCGAAAGACCCATTCATCACCGACGAGAACCGGCGCAGAGGGCAGTTGGCCTGGCTGCTGCGGGCGCAGACCCTGGTGGACATCGACTGCTGGACGCGAGTCCCCGGGGAGCCGCTGCGCCCCGGCCAGATTCACCAGGCCATCCGTGCCCACGTGCCCGACGGAGCCAAAGGATGAACGAGTTAGGATGCTCCCTGCTGGGGAGCGGGATGGAGGAAGAGCGCTGGCTCAGCATGGGGGACTATGAGGCCGCCATTGCCCGGTGGTGCCCGGGCTGCGGCGACCATGCGGTCTTGACCGCCATGGAGCGACTCCTGGAGGCCGAACAGCTCCCCCCTGAGCGAACGGTGTTCGTCTCCGGGATCGGCTGCTCCAGCCGGTTTCCCCACTACGTGAAGACGTACGGGTTCCACGGCCTCCACGGACGGGCGCTGCCGGTGGCCACCGGGATCAAAGTGCGGCGACCCGATCTCCACGTGTTTGTGGTGATGGGGGACGGTGACTGCTGCTCCATCGGGGCGGGACACTGGATTCACACCGTTCGTTACAACCCCGACATGGTCGCCATCATGCTGGACAACGGGGTGTACGGGCTCACCAAGAACCAGACGTCGCCTACGACGCCCAAGGGCCACCGGAGCTACACGCAGCCGCGGGGTGCCTACCTGCCGGGCTTGAATCCGGTTGCGACGACCCTGGGCGTCACCAACGCCTCGTTCGTGGCCCAGACCGGGGATTGGCTGCCGGATCACCTGTACGAGACCTTCAAGGCCGCGTACCATCACCACGGCTTTGCCTTCATCCGAGTCCTGCAGCGCTGTCCGATGTATACCGACGACCTGTTCGCCGAGGCCGTGCGGGACCCCAACCGGGTCGAGCTGCTGCTCCACCCGGACGGCATCAAAGTCCCCGACCTGGAACAGATATACAAGAAGCACGTGAGGCACGATCCATCAGACCTGGCGAATGCCCACCGCCTCGCGCAGGAAGACGGGATGGTTCGGCTCGGGTTGTTCTACCGCAGCCAATCCGTCCCCGTCTACGAGGACGTGCGGACCGTTCCCCTCCGCACTGCGGAAGAGAAGATTGAGATCCTCAATGAGGAGCTTGACCGCTATGCCGTCTGATGAGCGGGTAGAACTGGCGTTGCAGGCGCTGGCCAAGCAGCGCGACGCGTTCCGCTCGGCACTGGGCAACACGGTAGAGCAGGTACAGGCCTTCCTGGCCGAGCACGGCTCGTCCGAGAACGGGCAGGTGGAACGCATCGCTGCGGAGCTGGGGCCATTCGCCGCCGGCCGTATCGACACAGGGAAGCTCTCGAAGCTGTTCAACAACGGGATGGCGCTCGACGGCCTCACCATCGAGGCCATTGAGAAGGCCTGTAACACGATTGCCGAGCTGGCTGAGCGCAACCATCAACTCTATCTGGTCGACGTGCCGTCGGGCGGCGATCTGCGCCACGCGGTGGGACAGGCCCTCGAGGAAATCGGTCGAGCGTTCGGCGCTGTTCGAATCTTCGAGCTCACGAGAGCCGGAAGCCGACAAAGAAACGAGCATGCCCGATCCCTAGGGTCGTTTCCCTACGACCGGTGGAGCAAGGGAGAGCGCCGGCTGGCGCCGCCCCTCGTGGTAACGGTGGATGGGAACGATCTGCGGGCCGAACGGCTGGCGGTGTTCCTGGACGGCACACAGAAGATCGTGCTGGTGGTGCGTGGAGCGTGCACGCCAGCCCCGCTGGTGCGACTCATCACGCCGGGAATCTTCGTGGTGCAGACCACCCACGGTGCTGACCTGGAGCGCCTCGCGGCGTGGGACGGACCCGGGGTCGGGGCCTTGGTACCAGAAACCGCAGCCCGGTTCGTCCACGATCCGGCGGGTGGATCGGAGCCGTGGCAACGGCTCGCCGTCACCCACATGCCGGACGAGAAGACGCGACACACCATCGGCGGTCTGAGCGCGTTCCAGCAGGGCGAGGAGCTGGCGCAACTCTCGGCGCTAGCCAGGAAGCCGCCGGAAGCGCCTGCCGCTGCTGCCGCCGCTGCCGCTGCTGCGACCGTACCAGCGCCACCCACGGATCCGGTGGACAAGCTCGCCGCTTGGCTGTTGAGCCAGACAGATCTGTCGGGTGTGGAATGACGGCACGACAGGATAACGGCATAGCGGCATGAGCGTAGCAACGACCCTCGTCTCGGTGCTGATCCTCGGCGGTGTGGGCTTCATCTTCGCCGCACTGATCAGCCTCACCCACCGAAAGTTCAGGGTGTGGGAGGATCCGCGGATCGATGCGGTGGAGCAGCTTCTGCCCGGGTCGAATTGCGGGGCGTGTGGGATGCCGGGCTGCCGGGGCTTCGCGGAGGCGCTGGTGGGGGGGAAGGTGCAGCCGGCAAACTGTACCGTGTTGGGGCCCGACGAGGTCGTGGACGTGGCGGACTACTTGGGCGTCGAGGCAGGCGAAGCGAACAAGCGGGTGGCACGCCTGCTCTGTGCCGGCGGCAGCAACGTGGCCATTCAGCAGGCTGACTACGTTGGCCTCGAGACCTGCAAAGCCGCGGCGGCCGTGGCCGGCGGTGGTAAAGGATGTACCTGGGGCTGCGTCGGGCTTGCCGACTGCGAGGTCGTGTGCGACTTCGACGCGATCTACATGAATCCCTGGGGCCTCCCGGTGGTCATCCCTGACAAGTGCACCGCGTGCGGCGACTGCGTGGAGGCGTGTCCCAAGGATCTCTTCGTCCTCATGCCTGTCGAGCACAAGCTCATCGTGCAGTGCAAGAACCTGCTCGAGGGCGAGGAAGCCGAAGCCTGGTGCCAGGTCGCGTGCAACGCCTGCGGGCGGTGCGCGGCCGATGCACCAGAGGTGATACAGATGGTGGATGGGCTGGCGGTGGTGGACTACAGCAAGCATGATCTGGCGACTCCGGCGGCCATCGAACGGTGTCCCACCGGCGCCATCGTCTGGGTCGAGGGCGCTCAACAGTTCGAGCGTCCCCAGCCAATGGAGAAGGCGGTAGCATGATGTTCAAGAGAATAGAACCCGATCCTCCCGATCCGAAGTATCCCGGCATTCCGACGGCCGTCGACGGTACGGCCGCGGTGGTCGAGATGGAAACCGCAGCCAGCGAAGGCGCGGGCGCCTACCCCATCACTCCCTCCACCCAGATGGGAGAGGGGTGGGCCGCCGCCGTCGCTGCCGGCAAGACCAACGTGAACGGCCGCCGGCTCATCTTCTTCGAGCCGGAGGGGGAGCACGCCGCCGCCGCCGTCACGGCCGGCATGAGCATGGTGGGCCTCCGGGCCGCCAACTTCTCCAGCGGCCAGGGCATCGCCTACATGCACGAGTCGCTGTACGCCGCCGCCGGCAAGCGGCTCACCTACGTGCTCAACATCGGGGCGCGGGCCATGACCAAGCACGCCCTCAACGTGCACGCGGGCCACGACGACTATCACGCCATCGACGACACGGGGTTCTTCCAGCTGTTCGCGAAGGACGCCCAAGAGTGCGCCGACCTGAGCCTCATCGCGCATAAGATCGCGGAACTGTCGCTCAACCCGGGTGCCCTGGCGCAGGATGGGTTCCTCACGACGCACGTGATAGAGACGATGCGGATGCCCGAGCGGGAGCTGGTGAAGGAGTTCCTCGGCGATCCGGCGGACATCATCGAGTCGCCCACGCCGGCCCAGCGCTGGGTGTTCGGCGAGAAGCGGCGCCGCATCCCGGAGATCTTCGATCTCGACTACCCGGCCTTGTTGGGCCCGGTGCAGAACCAGGACAGCTACCACCAGGGCGTTGCCGCCCAGCGGCCGTTTTACTTCGACCACGTGGTACAGTTCGCCGATCAGGCGATGGCCGAGTACGCGGAGCTGACTGGACGCCGCTACGCCCGCGCTACGGGCTATCGACTCGACGACGCCGAGTACGTGATCGTGGGCCAGGGATCGGTGGTGGCCAATGCCGAGGCCGTCATCGATCATTTGCGGGAGACGCGAGGCCTCAAGGTCGGCGTATTGAACGTCACGATGTTCCGTCCGTTCCCCGCCGATCTCATCACGCGGTTACTCCGAGGCAAGAAGGGCGTCACCGTCCTGGAGCGGGTGGATCAGCCCCTGGCGGTGGATCTGCCGATCCTGCGAGAGATCCGGGCCGCGGTGAACAAAGCGCTGGAGAACGGCCGCGCGAACGGTACACCGCCCTACCGCGACATCGCGCGCTACACGCCGGACAACGCCCCGGACTTCTACTCGGGCTGTTTCGGACTGGGTAGCCGTGACCTTCAGCCCAGCGACATCATCGCCGCAGTGGACAACATGCTGGGGGACGGCAAGCACATCCGACAGTTCTACCTCGGTATCGACTTCGTCCGGGAAGGGACGCGCCTACCCAAGCTGCAGATCTGGCAGGAGGAGCTGCTGGAGGGCTACCCCAATATCCCCGACCTCGCCCTCACGCCCAAGGAATACGTGGATCTGATGCCGGAGGGATCGATCTCCATTCGGATGCACTCCATCGGCGGGTGGGGAGCGATCACGACGGGGAAGAACATCGCCATGACGGCCTCCGAGCTGCTGGGCATGTACATCAAAGCCAACCCGAAGTACGGCTCGGAGAAGAAAGGGCAGCCCACCACCTTCTACGCGACCTTGGCCAAGGCACCGATCCGGCTCAACTGCGAGCTGAAGCACGTGAACGTCGTGCTGTCGCCGGATCCGAACGTGTTCCGGCACTCCGATCCGCTCGCCGGTCTGGCTGAGGGCGGCGTGTTCGTGATCCAGAGCGACCGCGCACCGGAAGATCTATGGAACAGCCTGCCTGGCTCGGCACAGAAGGCGATCCAGCAGCGAAAGCTCAAGGTGCATTACCTGGACGCGTTCAAGATCGCCACGGAGGAAGCGACGGACCCGGAACTCCGGTACCGGATGCAGGGCGCCGCATTCATGGGCGCATTCTTCCGCACGTCACCCTTGATGGAGCGGGAAGGGCTCGACGAAGAGAAGCTGTTCGAGGGAATCCGTGTCCAGCTCGCCAAGAAGTTCGGACACCTCGGCGAGCGGGTGGTGGAGGACAACCTCCGGGTCATCCGCCGCGGCTTTGACGAGGCACGCGAGCTCAACTGGTCCGTGCTGCCGGCGAGGGAGGACGAAGTCGGCGCCGTCCCCGTCATGCCGGCAATCCTGGACGGCACCAACATCCGACCGGGGCTCGCTAATCCGGGGCGGTTCTGGGAGCAAGTGTGCTACCTGTACAAGACGGGACAGGATGGCATTGCCGACCCCTTCGCCGCGCTGAGCGCCATGCCGGCGGCCACCAGCACCATCCGCGACATGACCGACGTGCGGTTCGAAGTGCCGGATTTCATCCCGGCGAACTGCACCGGCTGTGCCCAGTGCTGGACTCAGTGCCCCGATTCGGCGATCCCGGGCGTGGTGAACACGGTGGAAGACGTGATCACCGCCGCCATTGCCACAGTATCCAATGGCCGCTCGTTCGACCGGCTGAACCAGATCGTACGGCACTTGGGGAACGAGTCGCGGAAGATCATGAAGGGGGTACCCTTCACGAACTTCGCCGACGTGCTATCGCAGGCCTACAAGGCGGTGGTCGAGAAGCTCAAGCTCGACCCCGAGCGGCGAGCGGCCCTCGACGAGCAGTTCGCACCGGTTTACTCGGCGCTCAGCGAATTCCCCTTGGCCAAGACCGGCCCGTTCTTCGACGTACTGGAGGATCAGGAAAAGGGTACCGGCGGCCTGCTGTCGATCACCGTGAATCCGGACGCGTGCAAGGGCTGCAACATCTGCGTGGAGGTGTGTCCCGACAACGCCCTCAAGACGGTGCCACAGGACGACGAGATCGTCGACCGGCTGCGCCGCAACTGGAAGCTGTGGGAGAACCTGCCGGATACGGAGGACCGCTACGTCAACATCGCGTCCCTCGAGGAGGGCATCGGTATCCTCTCATCGCTCCTCCTCAAGAAAGACAACTACCGGGCGATGGTGGGCGGCGACGGCGCGTGCATGGGCTGCGGCGAGAAGACCGTCATCCACCTGCTGTTGGGTGCGGTCAACGCCCTGATGTTGCCCCGGGTGGAGAAGTACGTCCAGCGCCTCGACGAGCTGATCGCTGGGCTGGACGAGAAGGCCCGGAAGCTACTGGCCTCGGACGCCGACCTCAATGCCTTGGGTGTCGCCGAAGGGAAGGTAGACATCCCGCTGGAGGACGCGAAGAAGCAGGCAGTGGAGCGGATCTCCAAGATGATCGACGCCCTCAAGGATCTCCGCTGGCGCTACACCGAGGGTCCCACCGGCAAGGGACGCGCCACACTCGGCATGACCAACGCCACCGGATGCTCGTCGGTCTGGGGCAGCACGTATCCCTACAACCCGTACCCCTTCCCCTGGGTGAACCATCTGTTCCAGGATGCGCCCTCGGTGGCCATCGGCATCTTCGAAGGCCACATGCGGAAGATGGCCGACGGCTTCGTCGCCGTGCGCCGCGCCGAGCTGGAGCTCAGCAGTGAGTACGATCCCACCGTGCACGAGCCGTTCTTCACCCGGTTCGACTGGCGACAGTTCAGCGACGAGGAATTCGGCATGTGCCCGCCCATCTTCGCCACGGGCGGTGACGGCGCGATGCTGGACATTGGCTTCCAGAACCTGTCGCGACTCCTGGCGTCCGGCAAAGCAGTGCGGGTGATCGTGCTGGACACGCAGGTCTACTCCAACACCGGCGGCCAGGCGTGCACCAGTGGCTACCTGGGCCAGGTGAGTGACATGGCGGCCTATGGCAAAGCGCAGCACGGCAAGGAAGAGACCCGGAAAGAGCTGGCGCTCCTTGCCATGGCCCACCGCAACGTATTCGTGCTGCAATCGTCTCAGGCGTCGCCGGCGCACCTGTTGGGCGGCGTGATCAAGGGACTGCAGTCGCGTCACCCGGCGGTGTTTGCGCTGCACTGTCCCTGCCCGCCCGAGCACGGCCTCGGGGACGATCAGGCGCCCGACGCGGCGAAGCTCGCCCTGGAAAGCCGGGGTTACCCACTGCTACAGTACGACCCGGACGCCGGCACCAGCATGGCGGAGTGCCTCAGCCTCGACGGCAATCCGTCGGAGGACGATCCCTGGCCCACGTACGATCTCAAGTACGTGGACGAGAACGGGGAAGAGCAGACCATGGAGCTGCCGGTCACCACGGCGGACTGGGCCGCCACTGAAGCGCGGTTCAAGAAGCACTTCAAGAAAGTGCCGGCCGACGCGGCAGACGACGAACTCACGGCGTTCCATGAGTATCTCCAGTTGTCGCCGGAAGACCGGGACGAGAAGACGCCGTTCATCTACGTACTGGAGAACGAGCGGCGCCTAGGACGCCTGTCAGTCTCCCAGGAGATAGTCGAGCTGGCGGAGGACCGCCTCCGAGTCTGGTCACTCCTCAGAGAGATGGCTGGGCTAGAAGAGGAGGCCGGCGCCGAAGCCGAGGCTGAATTCGAGCAGAAGGCGGCGGGCATCCGGGCCGAGTACGAAGCCAAGCTCGCCAACCTCAAGGCCCGGTACCCGCAGGTGATCGCCCGGCGCATGGCGGAAGGGCTGCTCCGAGCCGGGGACGGCAAGCGGACCATCGCGGATCTTCTGGCGGACGTGCAGTCCATGACGGGGCTCACGCCCATCGGCGCCGACGTGCTGGAGGGGTTTGGCGGAGGACCTGCCGCCCCTGCCGCGCCTGCCGCTCCTGGCACTCCCGCTGCGGAGGAAGCCGCAGTGGCCACGGTAGCCGCTCCGGCCGTGGAAGAAGAAGCCCTCGTCCTCGAGCCGTACATCGACTCCATCAGGTGTACCACCTGTGACGAGTGCACCAAGCTCAACAGGAAGATGTTCGCCTACAACGAGAAGAAGCAGGCGTACATCAAAGATCCGCGGGCTGGGAAGTTCAAGGACCTGGTAACGGCGGCGGAGCGCTGTCCCGTGCGGATCATTCATCCGGGGACGCCGCTCAACCCGAAGGAGAAAGATCTGGACAAGTGGATCAAGCGGGCGGAACCGTTCAACTGAGGTGGCGGTGGGCCGGAAGCTGAGATTCCGGCACGGCGTGCATCCGCCGGAGCTGAAGGACCTCACGGCGAGCGTCCCCATCCGGCGGATGCCCTTCCCCACCGAGATCGTCCTCCCGCTGAGTCAACATACCGGCAAGCCTTCCAGAGCCATCGTGCGGCCGGGCGACTGGGTGGAACGGGGAGACAAGGTGGGGGAAGCGGACGGGTTCATCTCGGTGCCGGTGCACGCCTCCGCCGCGGGCACAGTGGAGGAAGTGGGGTTGTGGCCTCACCCCAACGGTTTCTACTCCCCTGCCGTCCGCATTGCCGTAGCACCGTTTTCGGCACAGGTCCCGCGATCACGCATCATCCCCGACTGGGAGGGCTTGTCGCGTGAGCAGTTGGTGGAGGCGGTGAAGCAAGCGGGTGTGGTGGGTCTGGGCGGTGCCGCGTTTCCCACCCACGTCAAGCTGTCACCGCCCAAGGACGCGCCCATCGACACGATCCTGATCAACGGCGCCGAGTGCGAGCCATACCTCACTACCGATCACCGCACCATGGTGGAGTACCCCGAGCGCATGCACCGCGGGCTCCGCATCATGATGCGATGCCTGGGTGTCGACCGGGCCATGATTGGGATCGAGAAGAACAAGCCCGACGCCATCGAGGCAATCCGAGCGACGCTACCGCACGACCTGGACGTGACGGTGCACCGGTTGACGGTGAAGTATCCCCAGGGCTACGAGAAGATGCTGATCAAGGCGATCCTGGGCCGGGAAGTGCCGTCGGGCAAGCTCCCGATGCACGTGGGGGTGGTGGTGCACAACGTGGCCTCGGTGGCGACTATCGCCGAGGTGTTCGAGACTGGGCTGCCACTGATAGAGCGGATCATGACCGTGACGGGCAACGGCGTGCGGCAGCCCTCGAACCTGATCGTCCCGGTGGGTACCAAGACCAGGGACCTCATCGACGCCTGTGGCGGCTTCAGCGACGATGCTCGGGAGGTGGTCTTCGGGGGCCCGATGATGGGAACCGCCGTGGCAAGCCTGGATGCGCCGGTCCTCAAGGGAACCACAGGCGTCGTCGTGTTGACCGACGCCGATGTCAAACCGCAGAAGTCGTATCCCTGCATTCGGTGCGGTCACTGTTTGGACTCCTGTCCCGTGTTCCTCAACCCGCAGGTTCTCGGGCAGCTCGCGCTTTCCGAGCGCTACGACGAGATGGAAGCGCATAACCTGGCTGACTGCATGCTGTGCGGCTGCTGCGGCTACACCTGCCCGTCGAACATCCCACTTCCCCAGCTGTTCCAGCTGGCCAAGGTAGCCCTGCGAAGGCAGCAGACGGCGGCATGACGGCCCCGCGGCTCCTCATCACCGCGTCGCCGCATCTCAGCGAGCCCGACTCCACGCCCAAGATCATGTGGCACGTGGTGCTGAGTTTGCTGCCCGTGGTGGGGGCATCGATCTACTTCTTCGGTCCCAGCGCGGTACTGGTGATCACAGCGGCCACCGCCGGGGCCCTCGTCACCGAGTGGATCTTCGGCACGCGGGGCTCGCTGCTCGACGGTTCGGCAATGATCACCGGGATCCTTCTCGGGCTCGTGCTCCCGGCCGGGATCCCCCTGTGGATGGCGTTCGTCGGCGGCGTGTTCGGCATCGGGTTCGGGAAGCTGATCTTCGGCGGACTGGGACAGAACATCTTCAACCCCGCGTTGCTGGGGCGGGCGTTCCTCCAGGCCGCCTTCCCTGTGGCCATGACCACCTGGCCGGTGATCCGCGAGAATTGGTGGCAACTTCGCGGCGACAACCTCGCCCTTCCTCTGATGAGCCCCAAGGAAGTGGACGTGCTTACAGAGGCCACCCCGCTCGGGCTCATGAAGTTCGAGCAAACCGGCACGGATCTCTGGCGCCTGACGCTGGGCGCCACGGGGGGTTCTCTGGGTGAGACCGCCGGCGTGCTGATTCTGCTGTGCGGTGGTTATCTCGCGATTCGCAACTATCTCAACTGGCGCATCCCGGCGAGCATCTTCCTCACGGTTGCTGTGTTCTCGGTGCTGCTGCACCTCATCGACGCCGCGCGCTATCCGGATGCCCTGTTCATGCTGTTCTCCGGCGGCCTCATGCTGGGGGCGGTCTACATGGCCACCGACATGGTCACCTCTCCCGTGACCAACCTGGGGTGCTGGGTGTTCGGGTTCGGCATCGGGTTCCTGGTGGTTGTCATCCGTCTGTGGGGCGGCCTCGCGGAAGGGGTGATGTACGCCATTCTCCTGATGAATGCCCTGGTGCCGTTCATCAATCGGGCGACGCAGCCGCGAGCGTTCGGGGCGGAGCAGCCCAAGGCGAAGCAGACCACATGACGGCGCCAGCTCCCCCTCCGACCAAGATGGATGTCCCCGTCAAGCGCCTGCTCGTGACGCTGGCGACGGCCGGCGCGGTGGCGGGCTTCCTAATCGTCTTTGTGTTCGGCTGGACTCAGCCCATCATCCAGGCCTACAAGGCGGAGCAGCTACGTCTGGCAGTCCAGGAGGTTCTCAAGGCGCCCGACCGGTTCGACACCCTGTACGTCCACGACGGCGCTCTCACCGCGGAGCTGCCTGCGGGGGTAGACGGCACCACACTGGAGCAGGTGTTCGTGGGCTACCGGGAAGACGGCGAGCGCATCGGCTTCGCCGTCGCCGCCGGTGAGCCAGGCTTCCAGGACATCGTGCGGCTGATCTTCGGCTACGACCGCGCTAGCGGAACGGTGCTCGGCATGAAGGTGCTGGAGAGCAAGGAGACTCCCGGCCTGGGAGACAAGATCGAGAAGGACTCCGCGTTCGTTCTCCAGTTCGACGGAGCGGTAACACCGCTGCTGGGGGTCAAGCCTCGGGACGCGACAGGAGACCTCCACGAGATCGACATGATCACCGGCGCAACCATTTCATCGCGGGTAGTGATTCGGATCATCAACAACACGATTGAGCGGCTGGGGCCGCTGCTCGACGCCTACGCGGCGAGCTACGCGGCGGCGACGGTGCCATGAGCCCGAGGGAAACCGCTCCGCAGGCCGATTTCTTCCGGGGTGTGTGGCGTGAGAACCCGGTGCTCATCCAGATGCTCGGACTGTGCCCGGCGCTGGCGGTCACGAACACGGTCGAGAACAGCCTGTGGATGGGGCTCGCGACCTTCTTCGTGCTCACGGGCTCGAGCTTCATCGTCTCGCTCATCAAGAAGCTCATCCCGGGCGAGGTGCGAATCCCCACGTTCATCCTGATCATCGCCACCTTCGTGACCGTGGCCGACATGAGCCTCGAGGCGATCGTGCCGACGGTGCACAAGCAGCTCGGCGCGTTCGTGGCGCTGATCGTGGTGAACTGCATGATCCTGTCGCGCCAGGAGGCGTTTGCCGCAAAGCGGCCCCTAGGCCGCTCGCTACTCGACGCCTTCGGCACCGGCTTAGGGTTCATCGTCGCTCTCGTCATGATGGGCGCGATACGGGAGGTGCTGGGGAACGGGACGCTTATGGGGTTCAGTCTGTTCGGACCCAACTTCGAGCCGTGGGTGATCTTCATCCTGCCACCCGGCGGATTTCTCACGCTGGGGTTCTGGCTCCTGCTCCTCAACTGGTTCCAGAAGTGGCGCACCGAACGGGCCAAGGTCCGCGCTTGGCCCGAGGGCGTGGGCGCGCCGCCGGAGAGGAAGGCGGCGTAATGGGCGAGGTCTTCTGGATCCTGGTCTCGGCGATGGTGGTGAACAACTTCACCCTGTACTACTTCCTAGGGCTGTGCCCCTTCATGGGTGTCTCGGCCCGGGTGGAGACCGCAGTGCGCATGGGCATGGCCAACATCTTCGTGATGACGATGGCCTCCCTCTGCGCGTGGTTCCTCAACACATTCATCCTGCCCCACGCGCCGTACCTGCGGCTCATCTCGTTCATCGTGGTGATCGCCTCCTTCGTGCAGATCGTGGAGATGGTGATCAAGAAGGTGAGCCCCAAGCTGTTCCGGCAGCTGGGCATCTACTTGCCCTTGATTACAACCAACTGTGCAATCCTGGGCCTCGCGCTATTCCAGACGAACCGTGGATACGGCCTGATCCAGGGGTTGTCGTTCGCCGTGGGCGCGGGGCTCGGATTGACCCTGGCTCTGGTGCTCATGGCATCGATCCGCGAGACCGGCGAGCTGTCCGACGTCCCAAGCATCGCCAAGGGCATGGCGCTGGTCCTCATCATCGCCGGGAGCCTGTCGTTGGCGTTCATGGGCTTCGCGGGACTATTGAGTGCGACATGAGCGCGATCGCTGGCATCCTGGTTATCACAGTCCTGTTCGTGGCGTTCGGCATGCTGCTGCGGGGGAAGGACGAGGACGTGAGCTGTCACGGCTGCCCGGATGAAGGCAACGCCGCCGCGTGTGATGCGTGTCCCTTGACCGCGCCGAGTGAGAAGTCCGTTGCTGGTTCCGCGCTCCGGCAGCTCCCGAAGCGCGCGTCAGTGAGCGGTGCCCTGCGTTGGGATCTCCAGTGCGCCCACGAACTGCAGCGCGCGGAGGGAGCTGCCGGAGCGCGGAGCAAAGGGGGCAGACGTGAGCGGAACTACGGAACGTCCGACGGACGGAAGGGCGGAATGTCCTGCCCCAACCCTACCGACGTTCCGTCGTTCCCACGTCCCGCCGTTCCGTCTCGTATCGGAGTCGTAGAATGAACAGTCCAAATCGCTCTCAGCTACGCTATCCCACTCGACGCGAGGTCCTGGCGCTCGGCATCGGCGCGTTCGTGGTCGCCGCCGTTCCCTTTGCCAGGAGCCGACGCCGCCTCATCCGCCGCTCCGTGCCCATGATGGGGACCGTTGCCGAGATCGGCGTGGTGCACCGGGATCCGACGTACGCCCACGCGGCCATCGACGCCGCACTGGAGGAGCTGGAGCTGGTCAACCGGCTCATGACTCGCTTCAGCCAAACGTCCGACATCGGGCGCGCAAACCGATTGGCGACCACGAACGGTGTGCGGGTAAGCCCGGCAACCGCCGCGGTGCTGAGGGACGCCCTCGAGTGGGCGGTATCGAGCGAGGGGGCGTTCGACCCGTGCCTCGGAAAGGCAGTGCGTTTGTGGGACGTTGGGCAGCGCAGCACACCCCCGGGAGCGCATCGCTTTCGGCGCCTCGCCGGCCGCCGGCTGTACCGGTCACTGGACCTTGACACGGGTTCGGGACAGGCAACGGTCCGGTTCACCGACCCGGACGTGGAGCTGGACCTGGGCGGCATCGCCAAAGGCTACGGGGTGGACCGGGCAGTGCAGACCCTGCGCGCCTGGGGCATCAACCATGGGCTGGTCAACGTGGGTGGCGATCTCTACGCATTGGGCGAGTCCCAGGATGGCGACCCGTGGAAGGTTGGGATCCGCTCACCCCGCGATCCCGGCCGTCTGAGCGGCAGCGTGGAAGTTCGTGACGCCGCCGTTGCCACGTCGGGTGACTACCTCCAGTATTTCCGGTATCAGGGGCGGCAGTACCACCATCTCCTCGATCCCACGACCGGTGCCCCTCGACGCTCCCCGGTTCACGGCGTGACAGTCACGGCGAGCAGCTGCATGACAGCCGACGCCGCAGCCACGGCGGTGTTTGGGATGGCGCATCGTGACGCCGAGCGCGTGCTGCGGAACCGGGCGCCGGACGCGGGGATTGTGAGTACTATCTGACGAGTCGGATGTGAAAAGTGAAACGTGAAGTGTGAAACTGATGTCTAGACTCGGACTCCCGT
>JABAOH010076010.1_pt3 | contig 67086 bp, 63 predicted proteins | sample 7062181 | NCBI WGS metagenome assembly JABAOH01 (sample SAMN14538630, study PRJNA623070) | marine sediment metagenome | biome: marine biome [ENVO:00000428]; feature: marine pelagic biome [ENVO:01000023]; material: deep marine sediment [ENVO:00002113]; isolation source: pool of 5 deep marine... | reverse complement strand
ACGCCGCGGCGCACGGGCAGGCAGTGCATAAAGCGGCAGTCATCCCTGGCATTGTCGAACCAGGGCTCGTCGACACACCAGTCGATCAGGGCCTCTCGCAGCTTCTGGTCACCAACCTTGTCTCCATAGTGAGTGGTCGACGACCAGGATTTTGCATAAATAACATGTGCACCTTCCATGGCTTCCCTGCGATCGTCTGTTTCGCGAATCGATCCACCAGCTGCGTCGGCAGCCTTCCCGGCTTTTTGCATCACGGCACCGGGCAACTCGAAACCGTCGGGCCGCAACACCGTCACGTCCATCCCGCGCTTCGCGGCCATGTAAAGCGTCGAGGCCGGCACGGCCAGCGGCAGCGCTCTCGGGTGATAGGCCCAGCTCAACACGAACTTGCCACCATTGGCTGGAATCTCGAGGTCGTCGAGGGTCTTCCAGTCGGCGAGGTTCTGGCAGGGGTGGTTCATCGCCGATTCCATGTTGATGTAAGGCGTGTCGATCAAATCGGTCAGCGCGTTGTACTCAAGCTCGGCCATGTCGTCAGCGAGGTTCTTGCGTTCCGCGAACGCCCGGATACCCATCGCGTCACCGTATGACGCGATCACGGGAACGGCCTCCCGGATGTGCTCTGCGGCTGCGCCGTCCATGACGATGCCGGGCCGGGTCTCCAGGCCGTGAATCGACATATCGGGCGATATCACGAACGAACCACCGCCGAGACGCGTCATCGCAGCCTGGAAAGAAGCCAGTGTTCGCAGCGACGGGCTCAGGAACAGCAGCGACAGCACTTTGCCGCGCAGCGCCTCGGGTTCCGGGTGCGCATCGAGCCGGTCCGCGAGCTCGAGCAAGGCGGCGATTTCGTCATTGGAAAAGTCCGCAAGGTCATTAAATGATTTCATCCGGTTAGCTCTCAGTATTGGTGTCGTCAAATCGTATCAAGGGCACGGGCCAGCCGGTCAACATGTTCCGACTGGAGCACTAACGGGGCCAGGATGCGCAGGACATCGGGATCGCTGCTCGTGCCGGTCAGGATGCCCAGCTCGAGCAGGGCGTCGCGCACATCGGCGGCCGGTCTGTCGCAGACGAGTCCGAGCAACAGCCCCATGCCCTGTATCCTTTTTACAGGTCCGACAATACATTGCTCGCGGATCTGTGCTTCACGGTCCGTGACGTTCTGCAACAGGTGCTCGGAATCAATCGCGTCGATGACCGCGTTGATTGCCGCCGCCGCCACCGGGCCGCCGCCGAAGGTCGTGCCGAGTGAACCGGGCCCGAAGTCGGCAGCGATGTCTTCGTTGCAGAGAATGGCGCCGCAGGGAATGCCGCCACCTAATGCTTTTGCGCTCGTCAGCAGGTCCGGCTGAATGTCGTGCGCGTCGACGGCGAAAAAGTGGCCGCTGCGTCCCATGCCGGACTGCACCTCGTCGGCGATCAGGAGTGCGCCATGCCGGCTTGTGCGGNNACGGCAGCCACATCATTGTCGATCATCTTGCCGGCGGCCTCACAGTCGTCGCGTGGAATGAAATCGACATTGAAAGGCCGATCGGGGAAGCCGTACCAGTTGCCCGAGTTCCAGGTCACGGCGCCGGCTGCCGCCGTGCGCCCGTGAAAGCTGTGCGTGATCGCGAGCACTTTTTGCCGCCCGGTTACGACGCAGGCCATGCGCAGCGCGTTCTCGTTCGCCTCTGCGCCGGAATTGACGAAAAACGCCCGGCAGAGATCCTGCGGCGCAATAGCGGTAAGCTTTTCGGCGGCCCGGGCGCGAACCTCGAGCGCGACCGCATTGCTCTGGAACAGCAGGCGGGCGCTCTGCTCGCTGACGGCGCGAACCAGTTTCGGGTGTCCATAGCCGAGTGCCGCCACGGCATGTCCGCCGTAGAGATCGAGAATGCGGCGACCATCAGAGGTGATGATGTCGCAGCCGGTTGCGCTCTCGGGGACGAAAGGCAGCTGCCCATAGACGGGCAACGTCGCCGCTGCTTCGCGCGGCCGCGGATCGGTGGTCGGCACATCGGTCACGACCATCACGTCCACCCTGGCGCCACGGCGCTGAGACCCGTCGTCTCGGGCAGTCCCCAGAGCCGGTTCATCCACTGCACGGCCCCGCCGGCCGCGCCTTTAACGAGATTGTCGATCACGCTCATGACCACTACCGAACCGTTACCACCGGCGACGCCGATGCGGCACAGGTTGCTTGCGACGACGTCCTTGATGCGAGGAGTATCTTCGATGACTTCCACGAACGCCGCGTTCGCGTACGCCTGCCGGTAAATGTCGAGGAGTTCCGGCGTGCCGACGTTACCATCGACTTTCGCCTGCACGGTGGCGTGGATCCCCCGGGCGAACGGCCCAGAGTGCGGTACGAATTGAACCGCGGTTTCGCGACCGGTCGCAGACTCGATCAGCGCCGCAATCTCGGGCGCGTGCCGATGGGCAAGGGGCTTGTAGGCATAGAGGTTGCTGTGCCGCTCGGGATGATGTGTGCCCGGCTGCGGTTTGCGCCCGGAGCCGGTACTGCCCGTGATTCCGGTGACGAAGAGGTCGCCTTCGGTCAGTCCGGAAGCGACGAGCGGTACTGCGGCGAGCAAAGTGGCTGTTGCGAAACAACCGGGATGCCCGACATGATCGGTCCGCCACTCGTCAACATGTTCGGGGACGGCACAGGTGAACGCCTGGAGCAGTTCGGGTGCGCCATGTTCGCTGCCGTAGACGACTTCATAGTCCAGCTGGTTCGAGTAACGAAAATCTGCCGACGCATCGACGACGTGGACATTGATATTTCTCGCGCCGGCTTCGTCGAGCGCTCTCGCGATCAACGCGGCAGACGCGCCGTGCGGTGCGGCCGAAAACAAGGCGAGGTCGGCGCCGTCTGCGAGCGCGTCCAGCCAGCCGTCGTAGCCGGCGAAACACTTGTCGCCGTAATGTGGCGCGAGATTTGCAAACGTTGCTGCGATTGTCTGGCCGGCCTGGCTCTCGGATACCGCGGCGGCAAACTGCAGGTCCGGGTGTGCAGCGATCAGTCGCAGCAACTCTCCGCCGACGTAACCGCTGGCGCCCAGAACGACCGCGTCGATACTCATGCGGCCTCCTTGTCACCGAGAACGTCGGCGACGAGATCACCCAGGGCGACACCGTGCGAGAGGGCATTGATGGCCGGGAGAGACAGGCGTTCATGGATCTGGTCGACGCCGACGGCGTTGTCGGTTGCCGGGCCGGTCACGACGGCGGGCTCGATACCGAAAGTCTCGCGCAGGATGCGCGCGCCGCCCCAGGCCGACACGGGGTCGTTCGCACACAGGATGACCGCCGTCATCGCGTCGCGTATCGCCTCGTCGGAAAGTATCGCCTCGACGCCGTATGCGCCGAGCAGCCCGTCGCCGAGCTCGAGCACGATGACGTCCGGCTTGTGCGCCGCGAGGCTCGTGAGCAACGCACGGGTCAGGGCGGGTCCGTTGTCGGCTGTGGTAGTCACGACGCCGAGGTCCGAGAAGATCATTGTCGCCTGGGCGCCGGCGTCTTCCATCGTCAGTATGTCGCGACGAAGAGATACGCCCGTTGCCTTGCAGGCTGCGATGTTGAAGCCGAGATGTCGCAGCCGGCCGACGATGGCGCAGGCGGCGGCCGTCTTGCCGGAATCCATGCAGGTTCCTGCCAGTGCGACGACGGGTACGCCGTTCGTGTCGAGCTTCGCATCGGCATCGAGCTGGCGTTCTCCTGCACGCGCCGGGACGCCGATGCGCTCGCCGAGGTAGGGAAAGTGCAGAACCGTGCCGAGCACCGCGCAGTCGAACGGCGGACCGACATCCGGGTTCGCCGAGTCACAAATACCGAGAACACCGCCGATGTTCAGCAACTGGATCGTATCGCCGACCGTGAGCATCTCGGGCAGGTGGCCCGAGTAGCCACGCAAGGCCTTGCGGTGGCCGAGAGCCCCGACCACGATATCGCCCTGGTTGACGGTCGCCATGCGCCCGGAGGTCAGCTCAAGCTGGTTGTACCGCGTCTTGTTGTTCAGGACGCGCACGGCGACGAGCACACCTTCCTCGCACGGGATATCCGGGGAAAGCCGCAACTCATGGCCGAGGTCGCTGTGCTGGGCAATCGAGGCGATCTTGTCGACGACGACGCTTTTCACGATCCGTCCCCCGCGGCACGCGTTTGCAGCGAGCCGGGCAACGACAGGATGCGGGCGTAGCCCAGCGCGTCCGATGCGGTCCACTCGCCTGCGGCTTCGCCGTAAACGCCCTTCGTGGCCGCGAGCAGGGAATGCGGCGATTCGACGCCCGCGATGAACAGACTGCCGGGCTTGAGCATGAACTTGACCGAGCCCGTCACCCGTTGCTGGGACGAGGCAAAAAATGCTTCGATGTCGGCGCAGACGAGATCGAGTTGTTTGCCCTCGTGAACCAGGTCGCCGTATACGGCTGCGATGCTGTCCTTGACCCGCATTTGCTGGGCGCTCAGCACGAGTTTCTCGAGTTCACGGTGTGCCGTGATCAACGTAACGGCTGCCGGTGCCTCGAAGGCAACCCGGCCCTTCGTGCCGAGGACGGTATCGCCCAGGTGAATGCCGCGGCCGATCCCGTAGGAACCGGCGAGCGTCTCGAGCGCCTCGATCAGGGCGACCGGCTCGAGCGGCGCACCGTCGAGCGAGACAGGGATGCCCCGCTCGAATCCGAGCGTGTGCGTCGACGGCGCCTGCGGCTCGCCGAACGCCCCGGCGGACAATACCCAGGCCTCCTCGGGAAGCGTGTTCCCGGATGTCAATGTCTCCTGGCCGCCGATCGTAATTCCCCACAGACCGCGATTGATCGAGTAGGCAGAACCCTGGGCGGGCAAGGGCATGTCGTGTTCTTCGAGATAACGAAGTTGTTCTTCGCGCACCCAGCTGTTGTCGCGAACCGGCGCGAGAATTTCGAGCCCCGGATTGAGCGTGCGCAGCGCGACCTCGAAACGCACCTGGTCGTTGCCTGCGGCCGTGCAACCGTGCGCTACGGTCGTGGCATTGCGGTCGGACGCGAGCTGGGCAAGCCGGGCTGCCTGCAAGCCGCGCTCCGCACCGACGCACAGCGGATATGCCTGGCCGCGCAGCACGTTGCCGGCAATCAGGTGGGATATCACGGTATCGAAGAAGTCCTGCTTGCAGTCGATGAGCACGTGCTCGACCGCCCCGAGGGCGATGGCCCTCGCTTCGAGTTCATTTGCCGCTGCTTCGTCGATACCACCGGTATCGACCGTGGCAGTAATGACGTCGCGGCCATAGGTCTCTTTGAGCCAGGGCACGCAGAACGATGTGTCGAGGCCGCCGGAGAACGCAAGAATGATGGGGTCTTTGCTCACGGTGAGTTCCTGGGGTCAGCGAATTACGAGCGAGCCCGCTCAATTTTCGCCAGGAGAATCTTCTGGCTGGCGGCAGAGTCGGTGGCGACGAAGACGGTGTCGTCCCCGCCGATGTTGCCGACCATTTCGGGCCAGCGGCTGCGGTCGAGCGCCAGCGCAACGCGCTGTGCGGCGCCTATGGCGGTCCGGATGACCAGCAGGTTGGGCCCGGCAGGGGTAACGCCTCTCAGGAACCCGGCAACGCCCTGCAGTTCGTCGTCGCTGGCCGCGCCGCCTCCCGGCAGTTCGTAGCCGTGGGTCGTCTTGATCGCGCCGAGTTCCTTGAGGTCGCGGCTGACACTTGACTGCGTCGCGACGAGACCCCGCTCGTTGAGCTCGTCAACGAGCGCCTGCTGCGTGCCGGCCGGGCCGCGCTGCAGCAGCTGCCGGATCGTCTCGCGGCGCAATACCTGTTCTTCGGAGGAGTGGGGCATGGCCAATCTCGCATAAATATGCGCATATAACTATCAGAATGTGCATAAGTCGTCAAGCCCGGATTTCGCATAATTCGTTGATTTCCGGTTACACTGCGCCGCCCCGTTCGCGCATGCAGGATCAATAAATGGCAGACACCGTCGAGATAGAAACCGGGCCCTCGCCCAGCGGGAGCGTCATCTGGCTGCACGGCCTCGGGGCCGATGGGCACGATTTCGAGCCGATCGTGCCCGAACTCCGGATACCCACGGACCTGTCAATCAGGTTCGTGTTTCCGCACGCGCCGGTTCGGCCCGTAACGATCAACGGGGGCATGGCGATGCGGGCCTGGTACGACATCTACAGCCTGGACCGGGACGGCCCTGCCGACGAGCCCGGCATCCGCGCCAGCAGCGAAATACTCCATGAACTGATTCGCCGCGAGCAGGATCGCGGCATACCGGCCAAGCGCATCGTGGCAGCCGGATTCTCCCAGGGCGGCGCGATCGTGTTGCATGGAGCGCTGCGTTACCCCGAGCGGCTCGCAGGACTCATGGCGCTGTCGACCTATCTACCGCTGCCAGGCAGCTTCGATGCCGAGGTCCTGCAAAACCCCGAGGCTCGAAACCGGGGCCTGCCGATCTTCATGGCACACGGCAATTTCGACCCGGTGTTACCGTTCCAGGCAGGTGTCGATTCCCGTGACCGGCTTGCCGCCTCCGGCTTTGATGTGGAGTGGCACGAGTACCCGATCGCCCATGGCGTCTGTCCGGAGGAGGTGTCGCATATCAGGACCTGGCTACTGTCCGTCTTCGATGCCACCGAATGAGAATCGCGATTCCCCCGTCGTGTCGCCCTTGGCGTCGAAGCGGCGTTCGAGGAAATGCCAGTGACCCGACTCGTCGGTCCTGACGACCGTCGAGCAACGCGTTCCGTACTCCGGCGTGATAATGAAAGGGGCCGTTATCGCGTGGGCCGTTGCAAACGGCAGGCGGTCATCAAGCGCTTCTTCGACCGGCCCTTTCTCCCTGTCACCGAGCAGACGCAGGAGTGACTCATCGTCGATAGCGCCATCGTCAATAAGCCCCGCCAGTTGTGACTTGCTTCTTTCGACCTTCTCCCATGGCGTATCGAGCGTCGCGTTACTCAGCCCGTAGATCCCGGCCGGCAACTCCCGCAGCCCGCCGCCGCGATTGGAAAGATAAGCCAGCGTTTCGCCGTCGCTGACTACGAGATTGAATCCTGCGAAGGCATCAGTATCGATCACGGCGAGGTAATCCAGGGGATTCTCCGTACCCTGCAGGAAATCCGCAACGAGTCGCCCGCGCGATTCGAAGGCACCGGATGAGGGCTCCGCGTCCCGGTAGTTGGTAACCATGGCGACGCGGCCAGACCGGTGGACGCCGAGCCAGGTGCCGCCCGCCTGGAGATCACGCCCGGCAATGATCGCGGGATCCTCGGGCCACCAGCCGGCGTCTCTTGCCGGGCGGGCGTGAAACTCATCGCGGTTGGCTGCGACGATGATTGGAGCATCGGCGCTGACGCGAAACGCTAGAACGACGAGGCACACGTCAGTCGTTATCGCCCAGGCTGATCCAGTGATCCACGAGCCGCCGGGCAATGGATATGCGGAACGGAAGCTTGCAGGAGCCCGAGAGCAGTTCGTCGCGAGTAAACCAACGGGCGTCCTCGAGTTCGCCATCGTTGAGTTCGATGTCGGTCGTCGTCGCCTCGGCGACAAAGCCGAGCATGAGCGACGACGGGAACGGCCAGGGCTGTGAGCTGTGGTAACTGACCTTGCTGACCCGCACGTTTGTTTCCTCATAGACCTCGCGCCGGACCGCGTCTTCGACGCTTTCGCCGGGCTCGACAAATCCTGCAATCGTCGAATAGCGGCCCTCCGGCCACGCAGGCTGCCTGCCCAGCAAACAACGATCGCCGTGCGCGACGAGCACGATGATTGCCGGATCGACCCGCGGAAATATCTGCTTGCCACAATCTTCGTTGATACAGATTCGTGAATTGCCGGCAGCGTCCGGCCGCGATCCCGAGCCACACCTCGGGCAATAGACTTGCGAGGCATGCCACAGTACGAGGGCGTGGGCATGCGCAAGGAGATTGGCTTCATCCGGAGGTAGCACCGTCCCGAGGTAGCGCAACTGGCGAAACTCCCCGAGGTCCGTAAACGGGGCCTCTTCGTCGTCGAACGCGATAGCGAAGGCAGGGTGATCTCTGAAAACTCCGAGGAAGATCAGATCGCGTTCATCCACGTCCCGGCCGAGCTGGGTGCGCTCGAGCAAAACAGCGCTGCCGGGCTCCCCGGCAACAAGACACTGTTTCTGCCAGACCGGCACGAAGCGGGTGTCATCGCTGTCCAGCGCATCGCCCAGCCACTCGGCGTCTTTGCGCCGTTCGCCACTGCGGTCGACGAACGCGCCGGCAAACACATTCTGATCCTTGTCGGTCACCTTGACAGTTTACGACGAGCGGTTCTGTGCCTCCATCTCACAGGCAGGGCAGGTACCGTGATCGATCGCATAAGCATCCTGGACGTAACGACTGCCACAGTGTTTACAAGAGGCAAGATAGAGTTCGTCGTTGTAGGAAATGCTATGCAGCAAATTCCAGGCCCACTCGAAACTCAGGTCTGTGCTGTCGTGCAATAGCAGGTAAGTTTCATAAGCGCGGCACAGCCGATGGCCGAACTCGACGTCAGGTCGCGGCCAGCACGGTGCGACCCGGTCATCGCCGTCGACCTTCAGCAATAGGCCGTTGCAAAAAAGAGCGACCAGCGTCGTGGCTTGCAGTCGATTGCCGGGGTTCTTGACGAAACGCATGACCTGGCGGGGCGACTTGCCGCGCCGCCGCCGTATGTTCGTCGCGCCCGTGTTCCGGAAATAAGTGGCATAGAGCTTGCGGATGCGGTCATCCGACAGTCCCGTACACTCACGAATCGTCCGTGTGCGAGCCTCGTGCCGGATCATGCGGAGGGCGAGCTCGAACTGGCTGCGCTCGGCAGCATAGCGGTCATCCGTTAGTCGCATATCAGTTCCTTTATGATAGAAATAGACCATATATAGTGATATAAGAGCATATAAGATCCATACATGGTCTTACAATCAAAAATAAGGGGATTTGTATGGAGTTTTCTGGGCCCGAACCGGCGGACTTCGCCAACGTCATTGCTCTGAATCGGGCGTTCCTGCGCAGACTGCGGGCCGGATCCCCGGGTCGCGACCTCAGGGCGCTGATCCCCGGAACCATGCGGCACGCCGTCACGGGCCTGACTGACCGGCACGTGGAGCGACTATCGGCGCTGCCGTTCCTGCTTCTGTCTCTGCGTGAGCGAGATGCAGGCTTCTGGAACAGTGTTGCGGCGGACGGCGCCACGCCGGACCTGTTCATGTCGGATGCCAGAACGCACGATGAAATAACGGTGCCGGCAATGTCATTTCTCTGGCAACTTGCGCGACGCAACCCCTACGCGGCGAGGCTCGTATCCGGGGCGCCGCCCGACTGGTGTGACCACGTCGGCGAGTACACGTTGCTGGCTTTGTTACAGCGCATCCGGGGTCGCCGCGACGTGCTGCAGCCGCGATTTGCCGGCCACGAAGGTTGCTGGCAAAAACTGCTCGGTCCTGGCTTGAGTTCACGTCGACAGGTTCGCGAGTCTGCGCATCTCACCTGCCTGCAGACGCTCCTGACCGACGAGCCGCCATCGACACCGCGCAGGATGCGGGCAGCTGCGTGCAGCCGGTCGGTGCCCGTGTTGCGAACAGTCGACCGATAGCGAACGACCGCACAGGTGTGTATCAAGGCAGATGCGGCGTGGTTACAATACCTCGCCTCATGGAAGCCCTATCGATCAGAAACCTGACCAAGACCTATGCCAATGGCACCGAGGCACTGAAGGGAATCAACTTTTCTGTTCAGGCAGGGGACTTCTACGCGTTACTCGGGCCCAATGGCGCCGGCAAAACGACAGCCATCGGCATCATCACTTCGCTGGTCAACAAGACCGGTGGTGACGTCGAGATATTCGGGCACAACATCGATAAGGAACTCGAGGCTGCCAAAACCTGCATCGGGCTCGTCCCGCAGGAAATCAACATGAACCTGTGGGAGAAGGTTCACAACGTGTTACTGAACCAGGCTGGCTACTATGGCCTCGGCCGGAAACTCGCACTCGAACGGGCCGAAAAATATCTGCGCGAACTGCGGCTCTGGGACAAGCGCAATGATTCAGCTCGCAGCCTTTCAGGCGGGATGAAACGGCGACTCATGATTGCGCGTGCACTCGTGCATGAGCCGAAACTGCTGATACTCGACGAGCCTACAGCCGGAGTCGATATCGAGATTCGCCGGTCGATGTGGGCATTTCTGCGCGAGATCAACGCCGCCGGGACGACGATCATTCTGACGACGCACTATCTCGAAGAAGCGGAGTCCCTGTGCAGGCATGTCGCGATTATCGACGAAGGCACGATCATCGAGGACGCGAGAATGAGCGATGTGCTACGCAAGCTGCAACGAGAGGTCTTCATTCTGAACCTGGCTGAACCGCTCGAGTCGGCACCGGATCTGGAGGGGTTCGAATCCGTGCTGGTCGATGAACGCGAGCTCGAGGTCGACAGGGGCCCGGACGTCACACTGAACGACCTGTTTGCGCAGCTCAATGCGCGCGGCATCGAAATCGTGAGCCTGCGCAACAAGGCGAACCGCCTCGAAGAGTTATTCATGAAGCTCGTCGAGAGCAAGCAGGAAGAGGCCCGGGAGGCCGACGTCGTATGAACCTCGCCCTGAATCTGGTCGCGATGAAGACCATCGTTCGCAAGGAAGTCGTCAGGGTTTTGCGAATCTGGGTGCAGACGATCGTGCCGCCGGCAATCACGATGACGCTGTATTTCATTATTTTCGGTAACCTGATCGGCCGTCGCATCGGCACGATGGACGGCTTCGACTACATGCAATACATCGCTCCGGGCCTGATCATGATGTCTGTCATCACGAACTCTTACGGCAATGTTGTATCGTCATTCTTTGGCGCCAAGTTCGGACGCCACATCGAGGAAATGCTCGTGTCGCCGATGTCGAATGCATCGATCATCATTGGCCATGTCGCTGGCGGAGTATTACGCGGTGTGCTGGTTGGCCTGCTCGTGACGGTCATCGCGCTATTTTTCACGCGCCTTGAAGTGACGCATCCGATCATCACGATAACGATCGTCTTGCTGTCGTCGACGGTGTTTGCGCTTGCGGGATTCATCAACGCGGTCTTTGCAAAGAAGTTCGACGATATTTCGATCGTGCCGACGTTCGTATTGACGCCGCTGACCTATCTCGGCGGCGTCTTCTACTCGATTTCCCTGCTGCCGGAGTTCTGGCAGAAAGTCTCGCTCGCCAACCCTATCCTGTACATGGTGAATGCGTTCCGGTATGGCATCCTGGGCACATCGGACATCAGCATCGGCGTTGCCTACGGCATTCTTATCGTGTTTGTCCTGGTCCTGTTTACCGCCTGCCTGCAAATGCTAAATCGCGGCGTTGGCATCAGGGAGTAATCATGTGCGGCCGATTCGCTTTCTATTCACCGAGCGAGGCAACTGCGGCGCTGTTCGGGGCGAGCGGTTCCGCGCCTGTCGAAGCGCGTTACAACATTGCTCCTACGCAATACGTCGCCGCCGTTCGCAATGCTGACGACGAATCGCGCGAACTGACGGTGTTTCGTTGGGGTCTCGTGCCATTCTGGGCCAAGGATCCGTCAATCGGGAACCGCATGATCAATGCGCGCGCCGAGACTGTCGCCGAAAAGCCGGCGTTTCGGGCGGCCTATCGGCATCGGCGCTGCATCGTGCTGGCCGACGGCTTCTATGAATGGCGCCGGGAAGGCAGCGTCAAAACCCCGTACTACGTATCGGGAGCCGATGGCCAACCGTTCGCATTCGCCGCGTTGTGGGAGAACTGGACGAGCAAGGAAAGTGGCGAAACGATCGAGAGCACGACGCTGATTACCACCGAGGCGAACGAATTCATGGCCGCCTTACACCACCGCATGCCTGTTGTGCTGAGCCCGGAAACCGCGAACCGATGGCTGACAGGCGATGATGAGGCGATCGAGTTTGCTCTCGAAAACACGCCCGAACTTCGGGCCTGGCCGGTGGATCGTCGCGTCAATAATGCTCGCAATGAAGGTGAAGACCTTATTCAGGCGGTGTCGTAAAAGGCTGGGCAGCGACGATGAGCGTTCCGGGACCGGCATGGACGCCGAGTGCGGCACCCAGTTCCGCGGTCGTAAGTCGCTTGATCTGTGGCAGGTCGCGCCGCAATAAATCTGCAAGTTCGGCCGCGTCCCCGGGGCATGCCGCGTGACCGATCGCGATATTGACCGGACCGATATGACGCGCCTTGTGGACCATGCTCTTCGCGAACTTCCGCACCCGCTCCCGCTTGCCGAACGCGAATCCGCTGGGGGCAATCCGGCCATCGGCCGTTGCCCGTATGAACGGTGTGACGTTGAGCAGGTCAGCGATGGTTCGCACCCAAGACGGCACTCGTCCACCGCGTACCGCGTAGCGAATGTCTGCAAGCATGCCGAAGGTCCGGGTCTTGGGAATCAGCTTGTTGACTTCGGCGATCGTCTTTTCGATAGACAGACCCGCATGGGCGCATTCAGCGGCAAAGACGACGAGCTGTCCCTGGCCAAGCGAAGCGTTCTTCGAGTTGATGACATGTATCCGGCCGGGAGCGTTTACCCGGTCCGCGGCCGACCGGGCGGCTTCGAGCGTACCGCTTGCCGCGCCTGTCAGGTTGATCGATAGCACGTCAGGGAAATGGCTTGCGAGAAACTGGAACTGGCGTCGAAAATCCCCAGGCGCCGGTTGCGAGGTCGTCGGATGCACGGGGTTGGTGGCGAGTTCCTCGAAAAACTCGGCAGCCGTGATACTGACCTTGTCAAGGTAGCCCCGGTCACCGAACTGTAACCGGCACGGCACCATGTGAATATCGAGGCGCTCGAGGTCCTCGTCCGCGATGTCAGCCGCTGAGTCGGTGATTACGGCAAAACTGCTTACGGTATCGTGACTGCTGTGCGCCTGCCGGTGCATATCGTCGGCCTTCTCGGCCCGGACATCGCCATATTGCCGTCCCACACGGAATACTTCCTCGGGGTCGTTGACGTGGATGTGCACCTTGGCCTTCCGCTTGGTGCCGGCAAGGAGCAGCGAATCGCCGAGGCTCGACAGTGACTCGCGCAGCTTGCGCCGGTCGATGTCGGTGCCGTCAATAATGCACTCGGTGCAGAAACGAAACTCGGAGTCATCGCCCGTACCCGCCATCGCGGGCAGCGAGTCGTCGAGGCTCAATACGGACAGGTCTGGCTCGTCGGCTATCTCACCGTGCACGATGTAATCGCGCATGCCCCGAATCAGTTCGACAAAGCCCTTGGCACCGGCGTCGACAACACCGGCTTTGCGAAGCACATCGAGCTGATTGGTTGTTTCGGCCAGGGCCGTGTCGGCCCTCGCGAGGGCCGTTTCCATCAGGGCGGGAAATTCGCTACCGCCCACGCTGGCAACGTGTGCCGTGATCGCATCGGAAACCTCAGCAATCACGGTCAGGATGGTACCTTCGCGCGGTTGCGACATCGCATCGTGCGCATACTCGTTGCCGCGAGCGACGGCCGCGCTGAAGGTCGCTGTCGTAAACCGCCCGAGGTCCGCGGATGCGTCGGAGATTCCCTGGAAGAATTGCGCGACGATGGCGCCGGAATTGCCGCGGGAACCGTCAAGCAACGCGTCCGCAATTCGTTCCAGCAATGAGCCGAGATGCTCGTCACTTTTCTGGGACAGCACTGCCAGGGCGGATCCGAGAGAGAGACTCAGATTGGTGCCGGTGTCGCCGTCCGCTACCGGGAACACATTGATATGATTGAGAAAATCCTGCTCCCCGATGACCCGATGAATACCCGACACAAGCGCGTTTGTGAGCGCGCCAGCATCGAGATGCGTTGTGACAGGGGCGGGCAAGCGCGCCGCTACTCTCGTGGCAAGAGGAACGTCATCCCCTGGTGTTCGAGTACGACGCCGTCTGCCGTGATCTCCTTGACGACAGGGCCCTCGGCAAGGCGTGAGTTTTTCGTGTGCTTCGCCATATTGATGAAGACGAAACGCTCCGCCGGATCGTCGGCATACACGTGGATGTCGAGGTGCAATTCCGTGAGCTGCAGCGCTCCTTCAAGACGAAGTTCGTCGATCGTCTTGAGGTACGATCGTTTTGGCGCCGGGGATTCTGCAACAGCAGTGGAGGTATCGGGAGCCGGCGATGCGTCAGCAACCGGTGTATCGGCCGGCTGGTTGCGCTTCGCCTCAGCGACACGCTCTTCGAACGACGGCTCGGTTGCCTCGCTCGGCGCGATTTCTTCTTGTTCGGGGACGGGCTGCTCGACGGCTGCGGGAGGTACGGCGGCGGGTTCGGGTCGGAACAGAATTCCCAGCAGAACGGCGAGGTTTACGAGCAGGATGACCGCCAGGATCCAGAGCCACCTGAACGATTGAGCTTCGCCGGAACTCGACGGTACGTCCGAAAACTCGGCGCCGGTTTGCTGTTGGCGATCAGCTTCGGATTTCCTGAGTGCGTCGAGAATGAATGACATGGGTTACTCCTGTGCCAGGCGCGGAATGGTCAGCCGCGGCACGCTATCGGGTTCGAGCAAGGTGTTGATGATCATCTGGGTCTGGTGCCCGGCGAGGCCATCCACGTCGAGACGATTGTCGCGCTGGAATGCGCGGACCTTGTCAGCCAGTTCGGCGTCAAATTCCGCGGATGTCAGTTCACCGGTTCGGTATCGATCGTCGATTGCGGCCAGGCTTTCTCGCAACCAGGTGACGCCCGGACCCACCGATCCGGGACCGAGCGCGTCGGGCGAAGCAATGGGTGGCCGCCAGAGCAGCATGAAATCACCAAACCACATGTCGGTCACTTCATCGATGCTGTGGGTAACACCGACGCCGCCGATCGAGACCTCGACCATTGCACCGCTGATCGCAGTCAAAACGACAGAGTGCGCTGCCCCCCGGCCGTCGACCAGGGTCAGGATCGCAGGACGATCGAATTGCTTGAGTCCGCTCCAGGAACCGCGCTGGAAAATACATTCGTAGCCGGCATTGGCAGCCAGGGTACAGCCGCGGGTGCCGGGCTCGTGTTCGATGCCCCACAGGTCCAGCAATACGCGAACCGCAGACTCGGAACCTGTCAGCTCTTCGGCGAGCTGAAGCTGGGAGTCGAGAGACACCTCAGGTTCGGCTTCGTCCGGCGCCGCCTGCCCTGGTTCGGGCTGCGGCGGCTGGGGATCGGGTGAGGGCGCCGCCTCGGCAACGACCGGCTCGACGCTTGCCTCGATGACGTTCCGACGATCGTCGAGCGAAGCGAGGAAACCCGTCGCGACGATGATGGCTCCTGTCGCGCCGGCGACCGGCAGTACCCAGCGAGGCCAACGCGCCTTTTGTTCCTCTCCGGTGATTTCCGCCGCGGCCCGACGAACCATGCGGCGATTCACACGGCGCAGTTCGATGCTGTACGCGCCGAGCATCGCGCGGTCGCAGATGACGTTGATCAGCCGCGGCACTCCCTGCGACAGCCGAAAAGCCTCTCGCTTCGCGCCTTCGTCAAATACCTCCCCCAGAGCGCCCGCAACTTTGAGGCGATGCTCGATGTATTGCGCGGTTTCACTGCGCGATAGCGGTTCGAGGTGATAACGTCCGGTAATCCTCTGCGCCAGCTGCCTGAGATCATTTCTGGCCAGGAGTTCGCGTAACTCGGGCTGGCCGATCAGTATGATCTGCAGCAACTTCTGACGGGCGGTCTCGAGATTTGTCAGCAGCCGCACTTCTTCGAGGACGTCGGGCTGCAGGTTCTGTGCTTCGTCGACCACGAGGATCGTGCGCCTGCCGTCAGCGTGCGCATCGAGCAGGTGTTGATTGAGCTTGTCGATCAGCGCCTTGATGCTGTTGCGGTCCTCGGGCACCCCGATTCCCAGCTCCTCACAAATGGTGACCAGGAATTCGCGCGCCGAGATCTGCGGGTTGAGCACCACTGCAACATCGGCATTGGCCGGCATGCGGCTCTGCAACAGTGACCGGACGAGCGTCGTCTTGCCGGTGCCGACTTCGCCCGTTAGCTGCACGAAGCCGCCACTTTCGGTGACGCCATAAACGAGGTGCGCAAGCGCCTCGCCATGGCGCTCGCTCATGAACAGATAACGCGGGTCGGGCGTTATCGAGAATGGCTTTTCATTGAGACCAAAGAAGCTCGTATACATTGTTGTTTGCCATGGTCTGGTCCCCTCAAGCGCTGATTCTACATGACTCAGGGCCCGAACAGATCAGGTTGCTCGGCAGGTGACAGCTTGCTGCCTCCCACGCCGAGCAGCCGGATACGCGTATCGGCGTTTTCCGCGAGCCAGGCGCCGAGCAGTTCACTGGCTATATGGTAGATCTGCTCGGCGCTCACAGCCGGGGGCTGCACGCTGCACTGCCGGGTGAACGTGCGAAAATCCGACTGCCGAATCTTGACCTGGACGGTCCCGGCCTGGAGTTCGGATTTCCTCAGGCGCTGGGCCGTCGTTTCGGCCAGGCGCCTGAGTTCACGCTCCATGTCATTGCGGTCCTCGAGATCGACATCGTAAGTCTCTTCGGCGCTGATCGACTTTTCCTCGCGTTCGGCAACGACCGCACGCCTGTCGATGCCCGAGGCGCGTTCCCGGGTGCGTTGTGCGAATCGCCCGAACACGGATTCGAGGTCGCGATCGGGGGCCAGCCTGAGATCCCTGACCGTACGAATGTTCAGGTGATGGAGCCTGTTCAGGGTCTGGTGGCCGATGCCCGGAATCACCTCGACCGGCAGCGGATCCAGCCTGTCGTGAACGTCCCTGGCGGTAATGACCGTGAGCCCGTCGGGCTTGTCGAGGTCGGACGCGATTTTCGCAACGAGTTTGTTCCCGGCCACGCCGACCGAGGCCGTGAGCCGTGTTTCCTCGAGAATCGAGTTCTTGATGCGATGTGCAATGTCGACACCGTTGCCGAAGAGTCTGCGGCTGGCCGTCACGTCGAGGAATGCCTCGTCCATGGACAGGCCTTCGACGAGCGGAGTCAACTGCCGGAAGATCGCAAATATCTGTCTCGATACGGACTTGTAATGCGCCATGCGCGGCCGGATGCGAACGAGGTTCGGGCAGCGCCGTCGTGCGTCGGCCATCGACATCGCGGAGCGCACCCCGAACTCGCGGGCCTCGTAGCTGGCTGCGGCGACGACGCCGCGAGTGTCGCCGCCAACCACGACAGGCTGGCCGCGTAGTTCGGGGTTGTCGCGCTGTTCCACGGACGCATAAAACGCGTCCATGTCGACATGCAGGATCGTGCGCATGTCCGGCGACATTTCAATTGCCGCGCTCGACGATGAACCGGGCGAGCCAACGCAGGGGTTCGGCGTCCTCCCCGAAGTCGTCGAGTTGTTCGATAGCGCTGCGCAGCAGGCTGTCGCAACGCGCGCGCGCTTCGTCGATACCGACCAGCCCGGGGTAAGTCGCCTTGCCGAGTCGCTGGTCAGCCCCTGAGCGTTTGCCGATCACCTCGGTCTCGCCCTCGACGTCGAGAATGTCGTCCCTGATCTGGAATGCGATCCCGATCGTGTGGCCGAAAGCTTCGATGGCCGACGCGCGGTCCGCCCCAAGATCGTCCGCGACTATGGTCGGTGCGACCACGGCGGCGTGGATCAGCGCGCCGGTCTTGAGGGAATACATGTGCTCGATTTCCTCGGCGGCGAGTGACTGGCCTTCGGCGGCGAGATCCATCGACTGGCCGCCGGTCATTCCCATGGACCCGGCCGCATCAGCGACGACCTTGACGAGGCGGGAGCGCGTCGCGGCGGCGACATCATGCGCGTCCGCCAATACGCCGAATGCCAGGGGTTGTAACGCGTCTGCGGCGAGAATCGCCGTGGCCTCATCGAACTGGCGGTGCAGGGTTGGTTTACCCCTGCGGATGTCATCGTCGTCCATGGCTGGCAGGTCGTCGTGAACGAGCGAAAATGCATGAATGAATTCGATCGCGGCAGCAGGTGCGTCGAGCCGATCTTCGCGCACGCCCAGGCATTCGCCGGCCGCATAGACGAGCAGCGGTCGCACGCGCTTGCCGCCGTTGAACACGGCGTAGCGCATGGCATCGTGCAGCTGCTTCGGAGCCTGGGTTGCGGGCGGCAGAACGCTGTCCATGACGTCCTCGACGCGTGCCGTGTAGTGTGCGACTCTGCTTTCGAAACCGGTTGTCAAACTGAACTCCGCCATTGTCCCGGGAACGGCCTAGCGTACACGGATTTGCGGCCAGTGCGGAGCACGCCTGGGCTATAATTCGCGTCCCTTTTTTTGCACGAAGGCTTTTATGCGGGCAACGGCCAAGGCCCAACCGAACATTGCACTGGTCAAGTACTGGGGGAAACGCGATTCCGAGCGCAATTTGCCGGCCGTCGGCTCGATCTCGATCACTCTCGCCGATCTCCATACAACGATGACCGTCGAGTTCGATGATTCGCTGAGCGGCGACACGCTCGTCGTCAATGACGACAAGAACGATGCGATGTTGCCCCGGGTTTCGCGTTGCCTGGACTCGGTTGCCGGCGCTGGTCGTTCGTTTGCTTCGGTAACGAGCGACAGCAACTTCCCGATCGCGGCCGGGCTGGCATCCTCGGCATCGGCGTTCGCCGCACTCGTCCTGGCGGCGGATGCGGCTGCCGGCACGGGCTACAGCAGGGACCGACTGGCGAGTCTTGCCGGGCAGGCGTCCGGGTCCGCGGCACGATCGCTGTTCGGCGGATTCGTGGAGTTGGAAAATGCCGGTGACGATATTCGACTGCACGAGCTTTGCACGGCCCGGGACTGGCCGCTGGCCGTCGTCGTGGCGATCACGGCATCCGCTCCGAAGCCGGTCAGCTCGACAGTGGCGATGGAGACCAGTCGCGAGACGTCGCCATTCTATGACCGGTGGATCGAGCAACAGGAAGCCGATCTTGCAGAAGCCAGAGCGGCGATCGCAGAACGCAGCTTCGAGCGGCTTGCTGCCGTCGCCGAGCACAACTGCCTCAAGATGCATTCGGTCATGTGGGGCTCGCGCCCGCCCATGGTGTTCTGGAACAGCACGACGCTGGCCTGCATGGAGGCAGTCCGCGGTCTGCAGGCGGCGGGCAGGGCCGTGTTCTTCACGATCGACGCGGGGCCGCAACTCAAGGCAGTCTGTCAGCCGGCGGACGCCGAACATGTTCGTGAGACGCTGGCACGGGTCGGCGGAGTGGAGCAGGTCGTCGTGTCCGGCCTCGGCGATGGCGCGAGGGTCGTAGCCGATGATTGAAGCGAGCGCACCCGGCAAGGTTGTGCTATCGGGCGAGTACGCGGTACTCAATGGCGCGCCGGCCATCTGCATGGCCGTCAATCGTCGGGCAATGGTCACGATCAATACCACGGCGGATGACTATCACGTCGTCACGGCCCCCGGTCATGTCGAAGGGCCGCGGCGCTTTCTCGTTCGCGACAGGGTCTTCGGCTGGCTCGACTCGAGCGACGAGTTCGAACTCCTGGAGCACGTCTGGCGGGCTGCGGGCATCGACCGGAGTGGCGGCCTCGAGCTTCGCCTCGACACAAGTGCATTTCTCGATCCGGCACACGCCTGGAAGACCGGCATCGGGTCGAGTGCTGCGCTGTCCGTGGCGCTGGCCTATGCACTGCACGAAGTCGGGGCGCGCGCAAAAGACCCGCTCGAGGTTGCGCACCGGGGCCACCTCGATTTTCAGGGCGGCCTGGGCAGCGGCGTCGATATCGCAACGTCGGCCGCCGGAGGCCTGATCGAGTACTGGATGAAGGACCGTTCGGCCACGCGACTGACCATGCCGGCCGGGCTCGGGTGCCGCCTGTTCTGGAGCGGGTCGCCGGCGAGCACCGGCAAGAAACTCGAGCGGTACAGCAGCGATGGCCCGAAACCATCCCGTGAAGCACTGTCTCTCGCTGCGCGCCGCATGGCCGAGGCCTGGGCGGGCGGGTCCGCGACTACCGTGCTCGAAGAGTACCGTGAGTACATCACGGTGCTCCGGGAGTTCAGCGACGATCATCAGCTCGGCATATTCGATGCTGGTCATGCCGCACTGACGGCCAGCGCGGCGGATGCGGGACTCGTGTACAAACCCTGCGGCGCGGGCGGCGGCGATATCGGTATTCTGCTTGCGGATGATCCGGCATCGGCCGATGAGTTTGTCACCGAGTCGTTACCCGGGGATTTCAGGCTGCTCGACATCGGCATCGACGATCAAGGCGTACAGGTTACGAGAGTAGAAGAGTGAGTGAATCGCGCATCAAGGGTTTCCATAAGCTCGGCATTTCCGAGCGCATCGATGCTTTGGTCAAGCGTGGCTGGCTGAACGACGCCGATGCGGAACGACTGCGCCAGGGCCGGCACGCGCTCCTGGCCTCGTCGGCCGACAGGATGGTCGAAAACGTCGTCGGTGTGTTCTCACTGCCCCTGGCAATCGCGCCGAATTTCATCGTGAACGGGCGCGAGCATCTCGTGCCGATGGTGATCGAAGAGCCGTCGGTCGTCGCCGGCCTGACGATGGCGGCAGCGCTGGTCCGCAATTGCGGCGGGTTTTCGGCCACCTGCGACGAGTCGCTGCTGATCGGGCAGGTCCACGTCAGCGACGTCGAGGACATCGATGCTGCCATTGAGCGTCTGTTGGCCGCCGGGGAACAGCTCATCGAAGAGAGCAATGGCGTCCACCCACGCCTCCTCGAGCGCGGCGGCGGAGTGCGCGATATCGAGTTCCACAGGCTCGAACTCGGTGACGGGCGGCACGTGATTGCCGCGCATATTCTCGTCGATACCTGCGATGCGATGGGCGCCAATCTCGTCAACACGATTTGTGAGGCGATCGCACCGACGATCGCCGAATTGTGTGCCGGTCGCGTGGCGCTCAGGATCCTGTCGAACCTCGTGGATCGCTCGATCTTGCGGTGCCGCGCAGTGTTCGATCTCGCCGAGGAAATACGTGACGGCATCGTTCTCGCCAGCGATATCGCGGCTGTCGACCCTTACCGGGCCGCAACGCACAACAAGGGCATCATGAACGGCATCGATGCGCTGGCTGTCGCGACCGGCAATGACTGGCGTGCAATCGAGGCTGGCGCGCACGCCTACGCCGCGCGCGAGGGCCGGTACAAGCCCCTGTCACACTGGTTTGTCGGTGCGGATGGCGAGCTCGTGGGCGAAATCGAGATTCCGCTGAAGCCTGGAACCGTGGGCGGCAGCCTGACAGCGAATCCAGCGGCATCGATTGGCCTGGCGCTGGCCGGGGTTTCTTCGGCGATCGAACTGGCCGAACTCATGGCGGCCGTCGGGCTTGCACAAAATTTCGCTGCCCTGCGCGCACTGGCATCGACGGGTATCCAGGCCGGGCATATGAAGCTGCATGCGCGTAGCGTAGCGAGCAGCGCCGGCGTGTCCGATAAGGTCTTCGACGCAGTCGTGGATGAGCTGATCGCGGACGGTGACGTCAAGGTCTGGAAGGCCAGGGAAATCGCCGCGCGTCTGGATGAGAGCGGCAGCGCCGACACGCCCGACGGCATTGCGGCGGGGAAAGTAATACTGCTCGGCGAGCACGCGGTGGTCTACGGGAAGCACGCACTCGCGGTACCTGTCCCGGACGCCGTGTCGGCCTTTGTCGTCGAAGCCGGCGCTGAGCCATCGCCGAATATTCCCGAATTCGAAGCTGCCATCGCGTTGATAAAAAACAGGCTGGACGTGGTTGACGGACACGACGTCCGGATTCGGTCGCGGTTGCCCGTCGCAATGGGGCTTGGCGCCTCTGCCGCGTTCGCGGTTGCGATCACGCGGGCATTCAACTCCAAGCTGAAGCTCGGCCTCGACGACGAGGCTGTCAACGAAGTCGCGTTCGAGTGCGAGAAACTCGCTCATGGCACTCCATCGGGCATCGACAACACGATCGCCACCTACGCCGTACCGATGTTGTTCCGCAATGACGGTGTGCTGGAGACGAAAGAGATAAGCGTCGCCGAGCAGCTGCCGATCGTCATCGCCTGCAGCAGCCAGACCGGACGAACCCGGGATATCGTCGCGGGCGTCCGCGAACGGCGCGAGTTGGCCACCGAACAATACGATGCCGTTTTTGCGCAGATGGACGCGCTGAGCCTCGCCGGGACGGCGGCGCTCGAACGCGCAGATTACGACGAACTCGGCCGGTTGATGAACATCTGCCACGGTCTTCTCACGGCGATCGAGGTGTCGACACCCGAACTCGAAGCGATGGTCGCGATCGCCCGGGCCGCGGGCGCCGCGGGCGCCAAGCTGACAGGCGCGGGCGGCGGCGGTTCGATCGTCGCGTTGTGCCCGGGTTGCGTTGACGACGTCAGTCATGCCTTGCAGTCTTCGGGCTTTCGAACAATAGGTCTGGACGAACGGAGAGCCCGGCATTGAATGAGCCACATCGAATCGTCTCGTCCGAGGCTGAGGAGCTGATCCTCGTCGACGAGGCCGACAATGAGATCGGATTTTTGTCCAAGGCGACTTGCCACGACGGTACCGGAGTTTTGCATCGCGCATTCTCGCTATTCCTGTTCAATGATGACGGAGAGTTGCTGTTGCAGCAGCGCAGCGAATCGAAGCGGCTCTGGCCGGGCTACTGGTCGAACAGCATCTGCAGCCACCCACGGCGCGGCGAGTCGATGCAAGTCGCCACGCGGCGGCGACTGCTCGACGAGCTCAATATCGAGTCGGAGCTCGAGCACGTATACAGCTTTTGCTACCAGGCGGGTTTTGGTGATGCGGGCTCCGAAAACGAGCTTTGCCATGTGTTTCTCGGCCGCGCACCCTCAAAAATCCATCCCAACGACCACGAGATTGCCGCGATCCGCTTCTGCTCCGCGGCGGACCTGGACAGGGAAATGGCCGACAACGCCGATAAACTGACGCCCTGGTTCAAACTGGAATGGCGAGAGTTGACCACGAAGCACAAGGAGCAGCTCGAAGAATACGCGCGGCTATAGGTCCGCGCTTCCCGCAATAACAAATGCTGGTCGGATCTGGTATAAGCCCCTGTTCGAGCGGAGACTAACTATGAATAAGAATCTTGCTTCTATAGCCGCCGCGATTGTCGCCGGCGGATTTGTTGGACTTACGGCCCAGGCACAGGAAACCAAGCTGTACTGGGGAGACACTCACCTCCATTCCTCGTACTCGCCCGACGCGTACCTGATGCAGAACCGGTCGGCCGACCCGGATACTGCCTATCGGTATGCGAAGGGGTATCCGGTGATCCACCCGTACCACCGGGCCCGAATCCAGATCGGGACACCGCTGGATTTCCTGGTCCTCTCGGATCACGGCGAGTTCATGGGCGTCATCCCGATGCTGTTCCAGGGCGACCCGCGCGTCGCGACCTCGGAAACGGGCAAGCGCTACCTCGAATGGATCGAGCAGGGGCGTGAGATCGAGATGTTTGGCGAGTTGATTGCGCAGGTCAACAAGATAGTTCCGCCGAACCCCGACCTGAACAACCCGGAGATCAACGCATCGGTCTGGGGCGACATCATGACCGCTGCCGATCGCCACAACGAGCCCGGCAAGTTCACGGCGTTCATGGGCTGGGAGTGGTCATCGACCCCCCAGGGCCAGAACCTGCATCGAGTGCTCGTCATGAAAGGCGACAAGTCGAACGGCTCGAACTTCATTCCGTACACGAGCCTCGACAGCGACAAGCCCGAGGACCTGTGGGCCTGGCTCGAACAGACTTCAGTAACAGCCGGCACGGATTTCCTGGCCATACCGCACAATTCGAACATTTCCGGCGGCCTGATGTTCCCGCTTGTCGACAGCAACGGTAACGGCGTCAGCAGCGACTACGCGAAGCTGCGCATGCGCTGGGAACCGGTCGTGGAGATGACCCAGATCAAGGGCGACTCCGAGACCCATCCGCGCCTGTCACCCAACGACGAGTTTGCTGATTACGAGACCTACGAACACCTGATTGCCGTTGAAGGCGTCGAGGCGCCGAGCATGTTCGGCGAAGGTTTTCTCGGAACGCTCAGCGAAGAAGACCGCGCCCTGCTCGAAAGCCAGGAACAGCGCGTAATCGAGAACGGCGACTATGCGCGCACCGCGCTGATGCGCGGCCTCGTGCTCGAAGATCGGGTAGGAGCGAACCCGTACAAGTTCGGCATGATCGGTTCGACCGACTCGCACACGGCGATGGCCTCGGCAGAGGAGGATAACTTCCACGGCAAGATGGCGATCGACTCGACTCCCGAAACGAAAGCCTTAGATGTGATTCCCGGAACTCCAGGCTTTGACATGGGCGCAGCGGGCCTGGCCGCGGTCTGGGCCACCGAGAATACGCGCGAAGGGATATTCGAGGCGATGCAACGAAAGGAAGTCTATGCGACCACGGGTCCGCGCATCGAATTGCGCTTTTTTGGCAGTTTTGAATTTCGTAACCGCGATGCGAACGCGCGCGATATTGCGAGTGTCGGCTACAGCAAGGGCGTCCCGATGGGCGGCGACCTGACCGCGGCGCCGAACAGTCGTGCGCCCTCGTTCCTGATTCGCGCGGTGAGAGATCCTGTCGGCGCCAATCTCGACCGCATCCAGGTGGTCAAAGGATGGCTCAACGACGAAGGGCTCCCCGAAGAACATGTCTACAACGTGGCGATGTCGGACGGGCGCACCGCCGACGCCGACGGTAAGGTCGCCCCCGTAGGCAACACGGTCGATATTTCGACGGGCAACTACAGCAATTCGATCGGCGATCCGGAACTGGCAGTTGTCTGGTCAGACCCCGACTTCGATGCTGAAAAGCGAGCGTTCTACTACGTTCGCGTACTGCAGATTCCGACGCCGAGGCACACGCTGTATGACGCGATCGCGTTGGGCATCCCGGTCGAGGAAACGGGTCACCCGGCAACGATCCAGGAGCGCGCTTATTCGTCGCCCATCTGGTATACGCCGTAGCGGGGGAATTCGCTACCCGACGTAGCGGTAGTACTCGATGCCGAGATCGGCAAAGTGGCGCTCATCCGAGCGCCCGACCCGGTCGATGACGAACTCGTTCTGCGGGATGTAGTCGAGGCCGGCAACCTTGTGGCCGTCGTGCAGCGCGATGTACTGCTCTTCGGTGAGGTCGATAGTAAACCGCATCGCCTCGCCGAAGCCGATTTTCTGTGTGGCTTCGCGCCAGTCATCGGCCATGAAAAACGGGATGACTTCGGCAGCATCGCCCGAGCCGTAGCCGAGCGTCAGGACCTCCTCGCCGGGCGTAAACACGTCCTCGTCCAGCCCCTGCTCGAAACCCGCCGCCATCCAGGCGGGCAGCGCGGCCGTATACAGGTTGCCGAGGTCGAGCATCGTGTCGGAGCCGAGGGCGAGCTTGTCGAGAATCTCACGGCGGTAATGCCGTGATGCGCGGAATACGCGAAGCACGGCCATCGTGAGCGGATACACCTCGTATTGCAGTTTCTCGGGATTCGCCAGGCCCGCGACATCGGGTTTGCTCAGCATCTCGGCTTCGAGCGCTTCGGGTTCGATGCCCACTTCGTAGCAATAGGACGCGAGTTCGGCGCGGTCTTCGGCATTGCCGCGGCTCATCGCAAACAGGTACGAGACGGCCCAGCCCGTTTCGGGCATGCGACGGTAGGGACGGTGCAGGAAAATCGTTTTGAGTGACCGCATGTACGCGGCGGGATCGAGCCCGCGTTTTTCGTACATGTCGTTGAGCGCATGCAGCGTCTCGTCGATGTAGCACGTGGTCGAGTACTTGCCGTTGAAGACCGGGAAGTCCTGGACCTGGTGGGTCTGGGAGCGGTCCTGGCCGCAGAATCGCAGCATGGGCTTGCGAAAGTCCATGATGCGGTAGTCGGATGCTGATCCCGATCCGGGCAGGTCGACGACAGCCAGTTTCGGATTTTCCTCGAGCAGCATCGCCACGGCGCCCGCGCCCTGTGTGGGTTCGCCGCTGGAACCGCGCGCATACTCGGCGATGTCGGCGCAGACGACGATGGCCTGCCCGCCGGCGCCATCCAGCGCGAGATGGCGGATCGCGCCCTTCATTCCGTACACGCCGCCGAGGCAGGCGTGCTTGAACTCGGGAACCTCGCAGCTACGCGCAATCGGTGGCTTGCCGCGCGCCTCGAGCGCACGATCGACCATGCCCTTGACGATAATCGCTCCCGCGGAGTTGTCGGTGCTGGACTCGGTCCCGAGCCCGAGGAATTTGACTCTCGCCGGGTCGATGTCGTACTGCTCGATCAGGCGCATGACGGCCGTCGCGGCCATGGTGTAGACGCTCTGATCCGGGCCGCGCATGCGGAAACTGCGGCCCACGATCTCACGGATCTTGGGCCAGTGTCCGTCGGTCCAGTCGCACCAGTCCTCCAGCCAGACGCGATACGGCGGGATGTAAGCGGCAAGGCCGCTTACGCCGATAATCTTGTTGTTGACTGACTGGTTCATTGGCGGGTTCTGCTTAGCCCGGCGATTTTAGTGCCCCACGCGCGGACGCTCAACTATCTATTTGACCGTGATCGTGATTGTCTCCGACATGACCGGCGGATCATGGGGGATATGCAGGTGATCGCCGAGCAGCAGTTGTAGCGTATGCTCGCCCGGCGCCAGTTCCCGCTCGGTCGACGTGCTCGCATCTCCGAAATGCACATAGTTCTCATCCGCAGGAATGGGAAGGCCCATATCGGGCAGACCGGCATCAATAATCAGGTGATGGTGGCCCGAATGCGCCTCGTTGACGCCCGCGGCCACGACATTCATTCCTTCGATCCCGAACTCGATTCTGACCGGGCTGGAAACCGTGTCGCCATCGGCCGGTGTTATGAAAAATACCCTGGCGCCATCGGGCGAGGTCGTCCGCGGCAAGGCGGCGGGGGCCTGTTCCTCGGCGGCAGGCGCAGCGGCGGGCTCTTCGGCCGTGGCCGGCTCGGATTCCTGTTGCCCGCAGGCACCGGCCAGCAGAACAGCGATAGCCGCTAGCGTGAATAGCCTCGTTCTTCTCATGACACAGGTCCCCCTCTGACCCTTGATATCCTAGCCTATATGGAGAATGCGGCGATCGCCAGAGCCCCCAGCATCGTCGCCGTGAAACCCATCAGGTAGGCGACCAGCAAGACAACGTATTTCAGGAATGTAATAACGCGTCCCTGGCCGTAGACCCGTCGCATGGCGACAAGCAGGTAGATGCCAATATAGAACGAGGTCGCGACGACCATAAGAATCGGTATTGCTTCGGGTATCCCGACCCATCCCGAGAACCGCATCAGCAGAATCTGCAGCGTCAGCATCAGGAAGAAGAAGGCATGGAAGTGCACGAAAAACAGCAGGTGCTCGACGTAATAGCGCTTGGATAGCGGATACAGGGCCTTGAGCACGAAGGCCATCAGCGGCAGCAATACGATCAGCGCGGCCGGGATGTTGTCGAGCAGATTGTCCAGAAGCGCTTTGCCGTCATCGAGCCGGGTGCGTTCGCAGACACGTTTGAGGCGCTCGGGCGTGAGGCGACGGGCCAACCAGTCGGGCATATCCTCGACATCGGACGCATCGATATCGCAGTCCCCTTCCGCATCAGGCTCGTCCTCGTGAGATGTAAATCTCGCGCCTCCCTCGTCGATTCGCAGGTTGCCCGACACCTCGTCCTCGGCAATGACGCCTTTTTCGACAAGTTCGTCGATGACTTCCTGCGCGTCGGCATGCGCGGCTTCGGCTTCCTCGGCCTGCTCCTGCACCTCCTCGGGCGTCGGCTCCGGCTCGGGCTCGAACAACAGGCCGAATTCTTCGCGAGGGTCGAAGAATGCAACGACAAAGAACAACAGGCTCAGCACCAGGTACATCCGAAACGGCGGCATGAAGCGAGCCCTGCGGCCCTGCAGGTAGTCGTAGGTGAGTCGGCCCGGCCGGACCATCAGAGGAATCAGCGTTTGCCAGAGCCGGGAGTCGATTTCCAGCAGGTCGCCGAAGGCGTCGGAAATCAATTCCCAGAGGCTGATCAACCTGCTGCGCGACCGCTGCCCACAGCTGCCGCAATACTGTCCACGCATGCGCGCGCCGCAATTCAGGCAATTGGGAGACGATTCGGGAACCAGCTCCGAGAGCTGATCTTCGCGCAGGATGCGAGCCGTGATATCCAGCTGTTCACCGAATTCGGCACGGAGCTGGGCTTCCAACGCACCTGGCGGTCCGTCGATGAAATCGTCGAGAACGTCGTCGCCAATTAGCGTATGCAGGCAGACTTTTCGCTGCCGTCCCCGGTCGTCGCCGTCACGCGAAAACGCGGTGCAGTCGAGCACGGCCGGGTCGACGAGCACCCGCCTGAGGTACTCGTCGATACGTTCGTCGACGCTTTCGGCAATATCCGGCTCTACGAAGAACGTGACTTCATAGAGGGGTCCGGAGTGGCTTGTCATGGGTTAAGTGGTCTTTTTGCGGGCTTTTTTTGACGCTTTCTTGCGCGATGTTGCCTTTTTCGCGATCTTCTTGCGAGCGACGGGTTTCTTTCTCGCCGCAGCGACCTGTACGCTCGGAGCCTCGTGACGCTGGCGGCCGATTTCTTCCGGCGCAAAATCGTCAACGGCGAGCAGCGCCCTCACCTTATCATGGTAGTCACGTAATTCGTCGGCTTCTATCTTGCTGATGACACCCGCCCTGGCAGCTTCCTCTATCTGCTCGCCCAGGTAATCCGACTGGATCAGTCCTTCCCGCTGTGCCTGTTTGAGACGGCGCTCCATGGGCGCGAATTTCTCGGACAGTTCGAGCGCCTCCTGCAGCAGGCCGAGCGGGTTGCCGGGTTCGAGCGTCGTGTAGGCCTGCTCGCTCAGGCGTTCGCGGGCTTCGCCCGTACGGGTAATCAGGTCAACGACCTTTTGCGAGAGCTCGTCCGATGGCGCCGAGTAGGTTCGCCCGCGCGGGAAGATGAAGATGCGCAGGAGTCGGGCAACCCAACGATTCGGGAAATTACGCAGGAACGAGTGCAGGGCTTCCTGGGCCTGGTACATGAGCGTCCGCACCGACCACTCGACGAGTGGCAGGTCCGTGGCCCTGCGCCCCTGGTTTTCGAAGTGCTTGAGCACACAAGACGCCAGGTACATCGAACTGAGCACATCGCCGAGACGCGCTGACAAAAGCTCGCGCTTCTTCAGGCCGCCACCCAGCGTCAGCATCGCGAAGTCCGAGGCGAGCGCAAAAGCGGCGCTATAGCGATTGATGTTCTGGTAATAACGCCGTGTCGGCGTGTTGAGCGGTACGCGCGAGAACTTGGCATGCGTCAACGCGAGGAAGAACGACCGCGCCAGGTTGCTGATCGCGTATCCGACGTGGCCGAAAAGGGCCCGGTCGAAATCAATGAGACCACGATCGCTGTCCTCGTCGCTGGCGGCGTGCATCTCGGGCAACACGAACGGATGACAGCGGATCGCACCCTGGCCGTAAATGATCAGGCTGCGGGTAAGGATATTCGCACCCTCGACCGTGATAGCAATCGGTGCGGCCATGTAGCCACGACCGATGTAGTTGGACGGTCCGAGACAAATGGCCTTGCCGCCGTGCACGTCCATCGTGTCGGTCGCGACTTTGCGGCCGAGCTCGGTGCAGTGGTACTTGAGTATGGCCGACGGCACGGCCGGCTTCTCGCCCTGGTCAATCGCGCCGGAGGTTACCGATACCGCCGAGTTCATGATGTAGGTATAGCCGGCGATGCGGGTCAGCGCCTCGCCAACGCCCTCGAAGTTGGCGATCGAGGTGTTGAACTGGCGACGGATGCGCGCATACGCGCCGGTCGCGTAGCTTGCCGCCTGGCCGCCACCTGCGGCCGTCGATGGCAGCGTAATAGCGCGGCCGACCGACAGCAACGTAACGAGCATCTTCCAGCCCCTGCCGGCCATCTCCTGCCCGCCGATGATGACATCGAGCGGCACGAACACGTCCTTGCCCTCAGTCGGGCCATTCTGGAACGGGATCGTCATCGGGTGATGGCGGCGACCCACCGTTACGCCGGGGATATCGGTAGGTATCAGCGCCGCCGTGATGCCGTACTCGTCCTTATCGCCAATCAGATGCTCGGGGTCATAGAGCTTGAATGCGAGTCCGACCACGGTCGCGACCGGAGCGAGTGTGATGTAACGCTTGCTCCAGTTCAGCCGGATGCCCGTGATCGTTTTGCCGTTCCACTTACCCTTGCACACGACGCCGTTGTCGATCAGCGACGCCGCGTCCGACCCCGCCTCGGTCGAGGTCAGTGCGAAACAGGGGATTTCGGTCCCGGCCGCAAGACCGGGCAGGTAATGGTTCTTTTGCTCCTCGGTGCCGTAATGCAATAGCAGTTCGGCGGGGCCCAGCGAATTCGGCACGCCGATCGTCGACGACGCCGTCGCACTGCGGCCAGCGAGCTTGGCGATGACCATGGCGTTCGCGTAGGCGGAAAACTCGAGGCCGCCGTATTGCTTCGGGATGATCATCGCAAAAAACTTTTGCTCGATGATGTAGTCCCACACTTCCTTCGGCATGTCGCCGCGCTCGTGACAAATCTCCCAGTCGTCGAGCATGCGACACAGCTCTTCGCAGGGGCCGTCGAGGAACGCCTGTTCCTCCTCGGACAGCTGCGGCGCCGGAAACTGCATGAGCCGGTCCCACTCGGGCATGCCCGAGAACAGCTCCCCGTCCCACCAGACGTTGCCGGCCTCGAGCGCTTCGCGCTCCGTGTCGGACATCGTCGGCAGCATCTTGCGATAGACGTCGAGAAGCGGCTTGGTGATCTTCTCGCGGCGCAGCTCGACCAGGTTCGGGACNNGGCCCACAACACGATCAGCCACAGCCACCAGCCGTTGCCGAAGATCGTATAGGCGAGCAGCGCGAGCCCGGCTGCTATTGTCGAGGTGCGCAGGTCAATGCGCTGGTACGCGAGGTAGATACCACCGCCGACAAATAGCAGTAACCAGGCAAGACTGACCAGGATTTCGGTCAAAGCAACTCCTCAATTGCAGCACGTTCTTCCCTGAGTTCGACCTCGGTCGCATCCATGCGTTCGCGGCTGAAGTCAGAGATCTCGAGATCCTGCACTATCTCATAGTTGCCATCCTTGCATCTGACCGGGTGGCTGTAAATGACGCCCGTCTCGATTCCGTAACTGCCGTCCGACGAAATGCCCATACTGACCCAGTCGCCGTCGGGCGTGCCCAGGGCCCAGTCACGCATGTGATCGATCGCGGCTGAGGCCGCAGAGGCGGCCGATGAGGCGCCGCGCGCCTTGATGATGGCAGCGCCGCGCTGCTGTATGACGGGGATAAACTCATCAGTCAGCCAGGCTTCATCGACCAGTTCAGCGGCGGGCTTGCCATTGACTTCGGCGTGGTGAACATCGGGGTACTGCGTCGAGGAATGGTTACCCCAGATAGTCATGCGACGTATGTCGGTGACGTGGCAACCGGCTTTTTGCGCGAGCTGCGCAATCGCGCGATTGTGGTCGAGCCGGGTCATCGCGGTGAAATTGGCCGGATCGATGTCGGGCGCGTTGCTCTGCGTGATCAGCGCGTTGGTATTCGCCGGGTTGCCAACGACGAGCACACGGATATCACGGCTTGCGTGATCATTAATCGCCTTGCCTTGCACCGAGAAGATTGCGGCATTGGCCTCGAGCAGGTCCTTACGTTCCATGCCCGGGCCGCGGGGTCTCGCGCCGACCAGCAGCGCGTAGTCGCTATCCTTGAATGCCACGTTCGGGTCGTCTGTTGCGACGATGCCCGCCAGGGTCGCGAATGCGCAGTCGTCGAGTTCCATGACGACGCCGTTCAGCGCCGGCAATGCTGGCGGAATCTCCAGTAACTGCAGGAAAACGGGCTGGTCGGCGCCCAGCATCTGTCCGGACGCGATACGGAAGGCGAGCTGGTAGCCGATCTGGCCGGCCGCGCCAGTGATGGTGACTCGTACGGGTGACTTCATCGGTTTTTTCCTGGTGTTCTGGTGAATCAGCACGGTAAGCGGGCGGCGATTCTAGCACCGCCCGGGCCTGGCATCACTCGTTAGTTACCGAAACTCAGGGCGTGTCGAAGTCCGGGAACACCTCGGCCAGAAGCTCGCGCTCGAGGCGGGCTGCATCGAGCGATCCGGCCTCCTCGAGTTCGGCGATACACTCGAGCCACGACTCCGGCGTAGCCCTGGCCGTATCGTCGCAGGCCGGTGGCGCTTCCTCGAGACTGATTGCGAAGCTCGCGGCGTGCGCCGACGAGTCTTCCTGGGGAACTGCGACCGCCCTTGATGCCGGGCCTGGCGGCGGCTGGTCATCACGGCCCTCTTGCATGCGCGCCGTCTCCTCGGCCCGCTGCAGCATATCCTCATCCTCGACCCTGAGTTCCTGTGCGTCGGCCGCACCGAGGTCGCTCTTCATCAGCTGCCGCTCCGCTTTTTCGTCGGGTTCTACGCGCATGTCGGGTGCCGCGGCATCCTGCTCGATGAGCGGTCCGGCGCTCTGTGGGATCGGCGCCTGGTTTGTTTCGAGAATCAGCGCAACCGACAAGATTACGACGGCCGCCCAGGCTGCCGGACGCGTCCATAGCCGCAGGCGCGAGTATGTGGGGCGCGCTTTGCGCGCTGCCGCATCAAGCACAGCCCTGTTCAGATGTTCCGGCGCGCTTTCGGTAGCGATGTCGCGATAGGTCTCGCTGACGATCGCGTCGTGCTCTGCGCCCGGGTCCGGTGTCATTCGCCGTTCGGTCATGATGTCCCCACTGGCTCGTCTATTGCTGCCCGCAGCTTGTTGACGGCGTAGCGCAGGCGGCTCTTGGCGGTTTCGCGATTACTGTCGGTCACGGCCGCGATCTCGTCGAGGCTGAGCCCGGCTTCTTCTCGCAATAAGAAGACGTCCCTCTGCTCGTCCGGCAGGTCCTTGAGGGCCGCATCCAGTCGGCGCCGCGCCAGGGCGCGCTCGACCTCGGTTTCGGGCAGGTCCGACGGGCTCGGCTGACTGTCCGGTTCGAGCGCGACTTTTGCGGTATGGCGCTTGTTGCGCCGCACGTGGTCGATGAAGCAGTTGTGCGCAACCCGGTAAAGGAATGTCGTGAATTTCGCGGTCGGGCGATAAGTCTCACGCGCCTTGACGATCTTGCCCCAGGCCTCCTGAAACACGTCCTCGGCCGTGTGCTGGTGCTGGCACAGTCTCAGGAGGTAGCGATACAGGGCGTCGTTATGCCGCCGGTAAAGAGCCTCGAACGCCGCGACGTCACCGTCGCGGTAGCGGAGCATGAGGGCGCTGTCGTCAGGCGCGGTGTCCATAGGCCGAGCATAGGCGAGGTTTCTCGCGCTGCAAAGCCAGGCCCCCGCCACCGGGATCCATTGAGGGTTGGCAGCCATACCCCTTTAAACGTGAGGGATTCGGGGCGGGGTCTCGAAAAAAGCACAAAAAAAGCTTGCAATCCGATTCTATAGTGTTATAGTCAACTATAACACTAGTTCACTAACAAGGGACGGGGCTGCCGAAGCGTTAGCCGAGAAATAGCGATGAAGACATTATTTGTACGATACCTCAACGAAATCGTCGGGCTGACAGTCATGGCCTTGATGACGTTGGCGTTCGTCGCTGCACAGGCGGACGCCGAGATCCACAGGGCAGCTGTCGAGGAAGCCAGGCAAGTCATTGAAATACGAGTGACTTTTGGCGACTGACAGGAGTCCGGAATTGATCACTATCACCCCAATTTCCGTCACAACGGCGAGCAAAGTAGCGACGGAATTGTTGCGCCGGCCTGAAATCGGGCCGGCGCCTTTTTGCAGGGCATCTTGAATGGACCCTAAATGGAATGAAGATGTGCCGATATACCGGCAACTGAGAGACCGGGTCGTCGCCATGATCCTCGAAGAGGTTCTCGGTGATGGCGATGCGCTGCCGTCAGTCAGGAACGTGGCAGCGGAATACCGGTTGAACCCGCTCACTGTACTCAAGGGTTACCAGGAACTCGTCGACGAAGGCCTCGTCGAGAAGAAGCGCGGTCGCGGCATGTTCGTGACCGAAGGCGCGCGCCTGCAGCTCCTCAAAGACGAGCGCGAGCGATTCCTGGACAAGGAGTGGCCGGAAGTCGCCGCAACCATCGAACGCCTGGGGCTCGATGCGTCAGAGCTGCTCGAAGGAATCCGTAAGACACAGGATGCAGGAGACAAGAATGACTAGCCTGGTCACTGCCAGAAATGTGTCGAAGCACTTTGGGGACGTCCGCGCAGTCGATGACGTCAGCTTCGAAATCGAAAAAGGGAAAATCATGGGGCTGTTCGGTCCGAACGGTGCCGGCAAGACGACCCTCCTGAAAGCCGTACTCGGACTGACCGATTGCAAGGGTCAGTTGTCGGTCCTCGGGCTCGATCCGTTCAAGCAACGCAAGGAACTCATGCGCAATATCTGCTTCATTGCGGATGTCGCCGTACTGCCGGGTTGGATCAGGGTCACGCAGCTGCTCGATTTTACCGAAGCAACTCATCCCAATTTCTCGCGCACGCGCGCCGAGGAATTCCTGTCGCACACCAAGGTGCGGCGCGACGCAAGAGTGCGCGAATTGTCGAAGGGCATGATCGTCCAGCTGCACCTGTCGATCATCATGGCGATCGACGCGAAGCTGCTCGTTCTCGACGAGCCGACGCTCGGTCTCGACCCGATCTTCCGCAAGGAGTTTTACAGCAACCTGCTGAATGACTATTTCGATGGCGAGCGCACGATCCTGATTACGACCCACCAGGTCGAGGAGATCGAAAACATTTTGACCAATATCATGTTCATCAACGACGGTCAGCTGTTGCTCGACACGACGATGGAATCACTGCCGGAGCAGTTCACCGAGCTGATGACCTCTGGCGAGAACGCCGAGAAGGCGCGGCGCTTCAACCCGGTCTACGAACGTGACGTGTTCGGCAAGAAAGTCATGACATTCGAGGGCGTGGACAGGGAGCAGCTCGAGGCGCTCGGCGAGGCGCATACACCATCTGTTGTCGACCTGTTCGTCGCCAAGGTCAAGGGAGCAGCAGCATGATGGGCCATCAGATTGCGTTGATAAAAAGAGAGATCTGGGAACACCGTTCGATCTGGATTACACCGGCGGCGGTTGCGTTTGTCCTGACATTCCTGGCCATTGCCATGGTGATTATGGTCGCCGCGTTCGGTGAGGCGATCAATCCGGAGATCGAAAAGATAGCCGATGCCACGATCCCTGAAGTGATGCGCCGTGCGGCGCTTGCTGCGCTGATGATCACCAATAGTTCCCTGTTCCTTGTGGCAATGTGGTTCCTGATGATCTTCTACTGTCTCGATTCGCTGTACGCGGAGCGCAAGGACAAGAGCATCCTGTTCTGGCGTTCGCTGCCGATAACCGATGCCGAGACCGTGGTATCGAAGCTGTTGACGGCGGTCGTCGCCATTCCCGTGGCCACGATGGCGGCGGTCATCATCTCGCACCTGCTGAACCTGGTCACGATGAGCATCTGGCTGAGCACCGAAGGCGTCAACCCGCTGCGCTTCGTCTGGGGCGCCGTGCCGCTGTTCGACACCTGGGCGGCCGTGTTCGTGTTCCTGCTCGCGGTGCCAATCTGGATGGCGCCGCTGCTGGGCTGGTTCCTGTTCATCTCGGCGTGGGCGAAGCGCGGTCCCTTGCTGCGAGCGGTCCTGCCCATCGCCATGCTGCCGATCCTCGAGTACATCATCTTCAAGTCATGGCATCTCGGCATAGCGATTGTGAATCGCCTCAGCATCGAATCGATGCCGATATTCGATATCTTCGATTTCTTCGAGCGATTTGACGAAGATAATCTGCGCTCGGCGTTTGCCGAGGACATCAGCTTGTTGTCGCTACTCGATATACCGAAATTCCTGGGCAGCGGCGAAGTCTGGGCAGGCCTCGTCGTCTGCGCTCTGTTCGTGACGGCCGCGATCTACGTCAGGCGCTATCGCGACGAGAGTTAGGCGGCCGGGCGCCCCGAGATCCGGTGCTTCTTCAGCTTGCCGCGGAACTGGTGATAGCTGAGGTTCAGCAGGTCGGCGGCCAGCCGCTGGTTGAAGCGCGCCTTGTCCAGTGCTGCGAGCAGCAGGTCTTTCTCCGTATCGCGAAGACGCTTCGTCAGATCGGCCGGTAATAGCGGAGGCCGCCGTTTTCGGGAAACTCCTGGCGTGTCGGCGAGCTCGGTCTTCAACTTGAATGGCGAGTCGAACGGATCGAAAGCGATCTGCGAAATCGGTTTATCCGGATCATCAGCACGATAGACCGATCGTTCGATCGTGTTCTTCAATTCCCTGACGTTGCCCGGCCAGTCGTGCCGGAGCAACGCAGATGCAGCTCGCGGCGCAAAACCCGGAAAGTACTCCCGCCTGAGTTCGCTGGCCATATTGACCCCGAAAGCGTGTGCCAGGGTCATCACGTCTTCGAGGCGCTCGCGCAGCGGCGGGACGGTAATGACATCGAAGGCGAGGCGATCGAGCAGGTCCTTGCGAAAGTTTCCTGCAACTGCCAGTGCAGGCAGGTCCGAATTGGTCGAACCCACGATGCGGACGTCGACGCGAATCGTGTCGCTGCCACCGACGCGCTGAATCTCCCCGTATTCGATGACGCGCAGAATCTTCTCCTGCATACGCAACGATATCGTTGCGAGTTCGTCGAGAATCATTGTGCCGCCGTCAGCGCGTTCGAAGTGGCCAATGTGAGTCTTGACGGCGCCCGTAAATGCGCCGGCCTCGTGGCCGAACAACTCGGATTCCAGGATCGACTCGGTCAGTGCCGCACAGTTGACCTTGACGACATGTTGCTCCCAGCGCTCTGACAAAAAGTGCAGGCGCGAGGCAATCAATTCCTTGCCCGTGCCGCGCTCGCCAACGACGAGAACCGGTTTGTTCAAAGGGGCCGCACGCGAGACGTGCTCGAGCATCTCGAGAAAATCGGGCGCCTCGCCAATGATGTGCTGTTCCGGCCTGTTGACTGCCATGCGGCAAATATTGCCAATAATTAGCTAAATAAGCTATTAATTAGCGTAAATTGCCACTTGTCGATACAGTATCTACCCAGTAGTTGAGGTCGAAAAGTTATATAAAACAATGTACTAGAGAAAAATCCAGGACTTGGCACGGATGCTGCAGTACTACAAGTAGCTTTTCACCAAACAGAGGACACACCATGGGTATTTTCACGAGATTCAGCGACATCGTGAACTCCAACATCAACGCCATTCTCGACAAGGCGGAAGACCCGGAAAAAATCGTTCGGCTGATGATCCAGGAGATGGAGGACACGCTGGTCGAAGTCAGGTCGGCCGCAGCGCGATCGATAGCGGACAAAAAGGACCTGAATCGCAAGCTCGAATCGCTGGACCGGGAAAAGCGTGACTGGGCGGATAAGGCGGAACTGGCAATTCGCAAAGGACGCGAGGACCTGGCCAAGGCAGCGTTGATCGAAAAATCCCGGGTCAAGCAAGCTGTCGATGTGCTCAAACAGGATTACCTGGCCGTCGATGACGGGCTTTCCAAACTCAACGAGGACATCGCGCGGCTCGAGAGCAAGCTCGAGGATGCAAAGGCGCGGCAAAAGGCATTGCTCGCACGCCACAAGACCGCCAGTAGTCGGCTTGCCGCAAGGAAGAAAATTCACGACTACAAGATCGACGACGCGATGATCCGTTTCGAGCAATACACGAAACGTATCGACGATGTGGAAAGCAGAGTCGAAGCCTACGACCTGGGCCTGCCCAAAGACCTAAAACATGAGTTCGCGAGCCTGGAGGCGGAGGATTCGGTTCGGGAAGAACTGGAAGCACTCAAGAAACGCATCGCGGGCAACGCGGACGAGGACGAAAAGAACGCGGCAGAAGGCTGAAACCGAGCAAGAAAAAAGGACGACGAGATGACCCAAAGCACCTGGAATATTGATTATGGTCCGCTGCGCGGGCTGTACCGGGATCAGGAGAGAGCATGGATCTTTGGCGTGTGCGCAGGCATCGCCGATCGATTCAATTTTCGCCTATCGACGGTGCGAATCATCGCGATCATCAGCCTGGTACTGTTCTTCTGGTTGACGGCGGCCATCTATATCGGCGCGACCCTCCTGATAAAGGAAAAGCCGCTGGTCTACTCGGGCTGCCGTTCAGAGTATGACTTCTGGCGCCGCAACCGACACCAGCCTTGGAGCGATATATGACAGCCTATGCATCGACACGAGAGAGACGATTCGTCCGCAGCAGCGACAGGGCCTGCCTGGGTGGAGTCTGTGCGGGTATCGCGGACTANNTTTCCGTTCGCAGTTCTGACGTATCTCGCGATCGTTTTCCTGGTACCCGCCGATTCGACGCGATATGAATACGTCGTGGAACGAAAAGTTCGATGCCGGCGACGACGCATGACGCGCACGGAACGTCGCGAGGCCGACGCTGAAGAAAAAGCCCGCAATGCTGAAAGAGTCAGGGAACGCTACCGGTCACTCGACGAGCGCCTGGCGAAAATCGAAAAGTACGTGACGTCGTCGCGTTACGATCTTGACAGAGAGTTCCGGAATCTTTGAGATGCCGGGACGGCCATCTTTGAGATGCCGGGACGGCCATCTGAGGGATCTGCCAGAAATCGAGCAGGGGATTGACGAATGAGCACGCTTTTCTACGTCGTCTTGATTGTCGCTGTCGTAATGACCGCCGACACTATCCAGAAGGTATACAAAATGCGTCACGAAAAGAAACATGAAGATGGGAAGGCTGAAGAGGAACTGGTCAGGCTGGACGAGCTCGAAGAGCGCATCCGGGTACTGGAGCGCATCGTCACCGAAGACAAGCACGATCTTCGGCGTGAGATCAACAACCTCAGGTAGCGAGGCGGAGGCCTATTCCTTATCTGCCTGGACTTTCGCGTTGTAAACGCGAATCTGCTGGTTGAACTGCTCGCCAAGCAGAGCCTTTTCGTCGTTCGCGGCTTCGAATCGCTTGTTCAGCATTTCATCGCGGCGCTGGAGCTCCTCGGGAGTAGGATTGTCCATGTCGGCGATAGCGGCCTTCTCCTCGCCCTCGATACACATCAGGTAGTCGTCAACGTTTGTCATGAATTCCTGCACCGCTGCCTTTGCAGCGAGCAGGTCTTCTTTCGATGCCGTTGCGCCGTCAGGGACCGCCGGGCGGTCCGGGTAGTTGCAGGCAATCGCGCCCTGGGCGAGCAGGAAAAGGAATGAGGCAGTAACAATTTTGGTCATCTTGGTCATAGGTTCGCTATTTAATCATCTAGATCCGGCTGGGTGAAGCTATCCGGCAAAAAGCGCACGATAAGAATCCGTCCCCTCTACCTGCGCCAGCAGAAGCTCAAGATAATTGTCAGCGCTCATCGGATCCCCGAACAGGAGGCCCTGGACATATGTGCAATCGAGCCGCTGCAAAACATTGAGCTGGTCTTCATTCTCGACGCCCTCGGCGACGACGTCCAGGTTCAGGTTGCGCCCCATCTGCACGATCGTTCCGACAATGGTGGCATCATCCGGGTTGGTCGCCACATCTCGCACGAAGGACTTGTCGATCTTCAGAGTGCTGATCGGGAACTGCTGCAGCGCGCTCAGCGACGAATAGCCGGTGCCGAAATCGTCAATCGCGAGGTGTAAGCCCAGCGCATAAAGCTGGTCGAGCAACTTGACGGTGCGCTCCGGGTTCTCCATGAGCGTCGTCTCGGTTACCTCGAGCTCCAGCGACGTTGGCGAGACTTCGTGACTCCTCAAAATGGAACCGATGCGCGCCGAAAAGTTCGGCTGTCGCAACTGTTTCAATGAGAAATTGACCGACACGCGTCCCGGCGACGTGGACCGCTGCCAGTAACGAAAGTCCTCACACACTTTATCGAGAACCCATTCGCCGATCTCGATGATCAGGTTCGTCTCCTCGGCAAGCGGGATAAAATCGGAAGGCAGTATCAGACCGCGATCTGGCAACTCCCACCGAACCAGCGCCTCGGCGCCGAACACCTCGCCAGTTTCGAGGTTGTACTTCGGCTGGTAGTGAACCAGCAGTTCGTCGCGCTCAAACGCACGCTTGAGCTTGCTCTTGGTCATCAGGCGCTCGACCACCGCTTCATTCATCTGCGGCTTGTAATACGCATAGACATTACCGCCACGTTTTTTCGAACTGTAGAGCGCCGCATCGGCGTTGCGAATAAGGTCGATCACGTTGGCCGCGTCTTTCGGATAGAAGGCGATGCCCATGCTGGCTGTCATGAATACTTCATGGCCCTGCACGAAAAACGGATCCGCAAGGCGGTCGAGCAGGCTGCGAGCCAGCCTGTCTGTTTCCGACCGGTCCTCATCCTCGGCGCCGAGCCCGGCCACGACGACAGCGAATTCGTCACCGGCGAGCCGGCCGATGACCGAGTTGTCGGGCAGCGCGGCCGAGAGTCTTTCGGCAACGGTTTCCAGGGTCGCGTCGCCGGCCAGGTGCCCGAAGGTGTCATTGATTTCCTTGAAATGGTCGACGTCCACATAGAAAAGGCACAGTGGCTGATGCGCCCTGCGCGCTCTCGCGATCGCCCTTTGCAGCAGATGCTGAAACTGCATGCGGTTCGGGACCTTGGTCAGCGCATCGATCCTTGCGAGGTAGCGTATGCGCTGCTCGGCCCGGCGGCGTTCGGTGATGTTCTGCGCTGCATAGATGCGGTCGTGCGAGTCGCCACCCTCGCCCTCGACGATCGAGCACGTGTATGAGACGGGAATCGACTCGCCAAACTTGCTCTCGAACGTCGCTTCTTTGGGGATGCCCGAGATGCTGTCATCGATCAGCGAGCCGGACTTGTTCTTGTCGACGATGTAATCGATCGACGTGCCGACCAGTTCTTTCTCGTCGAAACCGAGAAGAATTGTCGTGGAGCGATTGATTCGTTTGATCGTTCCGTCAGTGGACGTCACGATGATCGCTTCATTCATGCCGGACAGGATCCGATCGACATAGTCCCGGGAGATTGTCGTCGCCTTGAGACGGTCGCGCATGTCGTTGAAAACAGCCGCAAGCTGGCCCAGCGCGTCGGGCGGATATTCCTGCAGCGGTTCTCCGAAATCGGCATCCCGCAGTTTTTCGGCTTGAACCCGCAGATCCTTGATTCTGTTGGTTTGCCGCTGGACGAGGACCCAGACGATCGCCAGGCACATCAGCAGCGCGCCAAGCGAGCCAGCGCCGATCCAAAGGTAGCTCTCTCGCACGAGCGCTTCATGTTCGGCCATGGGTGTCTGAATTATCTCTTCAGCAACCGAGCGGTACTCCCGGTAGATGAGCACGAGCAGCACGCCGGCAAGCGCGACGCCTACCGTCAGTATCATGCGTCCATAATGTGGAATTCTGCGGCTGTTCATAACTCTTCGGACCAGCCCTTTTTCTTATAGTTGTCGGGGCACACCGCCGGCCACCAGTGTAGCATCGGCTGTTGCCCACGGCACACCTGCATATGGGACATAATCCACAGATTACACCGGTTGACCCGGTCAGTCTTCGTGTCGTTTCTCGATAAATTCGAGCGGTTCCGCGGGCCCGGTGGTCTTCATGACGCCGTCGACCACGGCGCCTTCGGCAACAGCGATGGCTTCGCCGGAAACAGTGCCGGTAATGCGGGCAGAGCCGGATATCTCGACACTGCCCTCGGCGATAATATCCCCCTCGACATGCCCGGCTATGATTACGTTGGTTGCCCGGATCGTCCCCTTCCAGAATCCGCCCGTTGCGAGCGTCAGGGTCGCATCCAGTTCACAGTCGCCGTCGATTTCGCCATTGACCAGGTAACTTCCGGTGCCAGAGATTGTGCCCACGATCTTGCAGCCCTCGTTAATCAGGGTTGCCGAACCGCCGGCCTTGTCGCGCAATCGCCGCAAGGGAGAGTCTGCCATTTTGTGAGTTCCAGTTGGATTGAGAGCGCCAGATCGGAGTCTACCCGCTGACCGCGGCATTTGTCAGCGCTTCATTCCCGGTAGCCGCGGCCGAGTGTTTCGATGGATGCCACCAGGCCATCTTCGAACAGGACCCGTCGCATGAACTTGCGCGGCCCGAGGTTGTATATGTATTCGGTGACCATGACTTCCACCGGGTAGGCGTAATACCCAGGGCCGTGCGTGATGGTCAGACCCGGCGTGGCCCGCCGCCGATCACGAATATCGACGCTGCGAATCGCATAACCCAGGTGCCGGACCGACGTGGGCTCGCCGCAGATCGCGATAACCTCGGTTGTGTGCATGCCCTCCTTGACGAGCTTGTTGCCGCAGCGAAAAGCGGCGGCCCTTTCGGGTAGCAGCACTACGGCCAGGAGTACGGAGGCCAGCAGCAGCTTGTGTTTTATGACGATCATGTCGAAGTCCAGATTAACAAGCACCATAATGACGTGCACGCGCCGGCCACTCGCTTATGGTAAAACAGCGGATCGGCCCAAGTAATGCGCCAGCTCCTGAGCAAGCGCCCAACGAAGAAAAAACATTTGAGCCACATATTCGACAAGCGACTGCAGGCAGTTACTGCACAAAATGTACCCTTTGCCGGTGGTCGGAAAGGCATCGAAAAGGAGGCGCTCAGGCTCGATCTTGAGGGGTATCTGTCGCAGCAACCCCATCCGGCAGGCCTGGGGTCAGCCCTTACAAACAAGTTCATCACGACCGATTTTTCCGAAGCTCTGCTCGAGTTCGTTACCCCGGTTTACACGAACACCTGGGAAGCATTGCGATTCCTGTGCGATGTACACCAGTTCACGTACGAGTGCCTCGAGGACGAGTTGCTCTGGATCGCAAGCATGCCGTGTCGAATTTCGGGCGACCCCGAGATTCCACTCGCGCGCTATGGCAAGTCCAATGTCGGCCGGATGAAGACCATCTATCGCCGCGGGCTAGGTTACCGGTACGGCCGCCACATGCAGACAATTGCGGGCATCCATTTCAATTATTCACTTCCCGATGCGTTCTGGCCGGCATACCAGTCAGTCGACGGGGTCGCAGGGAATGAGCGGGACTTCCGCTCAGAGCAGTACCTTGCGCTGATACGCAACTACCGGCGCTTCGGCTGGCTGGTCCTGTACCTGTTCGGCGCGTCGCCCGCCATGTGCAAATCCTTTGGTGCCGGGGCTGATATTGGCATGCCGGAGCTGAGCAAGGATACGTGGTACGCCCCTTACGCAACGTCACTCAGGATGTCAGATCTCGGCTACAACAATCAGAACCAGTCGAGTATCGACATCTCGCTCAACAGCCTGGATGAATACATACGCGATTTGAGCAAGGCGATCGATACGCCCGAGCCGGCCTATGAAAAGATCGGTATCGTCGTCGACGGAGAATACCGACAGCTCTCCGCGAATCAGCTACAGATCGAGAATGAGTACTACAGTTCGATTCGACCAAAACGGGTGGCGCGGTCCGGAGAGCGGCCCACCGCCGCGCTGAGACGGGGTGGGGTCGAGTATGTCGAGATTCGGTCGCTGGATATCAGTGTCGACGATCCCGCCGGAATCAATCAGAACACGATGCGCTTCATGGAGGCATTCCTTATTTATTGCCTGTTCGAGGACAGCCCGTTGTTCGACGAGGCTGCGTTCCGGGAGACCCAGCATAATCAGTCACACATGGCGAAATCAGGACGTGACCCCGGGTTTCGCTTGTTGCGCGACGGTAAAGAAACTCGCCTCGGCGACTGGGCAATCGACATACTGGATAAAGTCAAAGAGGTCGCAGCCAGGATAGACGACAGCGAGGGAGTCGACAGCTATAAGCAGTCTGTACAGCTGATGCGTGAGTTGGTCGATGAGCCGTCGAAAACACCGTCAGCAAGGCTGCTCTCGGGGCTCGAAGAGAGTGGTAACAGCTTCTTCGAGTACGCGATGGGGATAGCCCGGGGACACCGCGACTATTTCGCATCCATTACGCCGATGTCGGGCGCACGTCACGACGAATTCGTGCGGGAGGCTGAACAGTCTCTTGAACGCCAGGAAAATATCGAGGCATCGGACGCAATCACCTTCGAACAATACCTGGCGAACTATTACGCATCGTAATGAATCAGAACGGCAACTCCGTGCCGTGCTCAAACGCATGGTCACGATGTAGCTGCTGCAGGCGCTGCGTCATTTCACCAACCTTGCCGCTGCCAATTTGCCGCCCATCGGCTTCCAGAATCGGTGTCAGTTCGCCCATCGTTCCGCTCGTGAACACTTCGTCGGCACTGTAGACCTCGGTCAGCGAAATATTGCGCTCCTCAGCCGGTATGTCCTGTTCACGGCAGATATCCAGGATCATCTTTCGAGTAAGCCCGGGCAGGCAACTGTCCGCATGTGGCGTGCTGACGGTGCCGTTACGGACGATGAACAGGTTGGTGTCGTTCGTCTCCGAGACGAAGCCCTGGATGTCGAGCATGATGGCGCTGTCGGCCCCGGCCACGTTTGCTTCGATGGCGGCGAGGATATTGTTGAGCAGGTTATTGTGATGGATCTTCGAGTCCAGACACTGCGGCGTGTTGCGGCGCGTTGATGCCGTAATCACCCGGATACCGGTGTCGGAATAAACCGGCGGTTTCCATTCGGCGAGTACGATCAGCGTGCAGCCCGACTGATTGAACTTCGGGTTCATGCCCGAGGTGACCTTTTCACCACGCGTCAGGGTGAGCCGAATATGCGTCTCGTCACGCATACCGTTGGCTTCGAGGGTGCTGAAAATGGCGTCGCGGATGCTTTCGGTCGAGGGTACCGCCGCGAAAGCGAGCGCCCTGGCCGAGTGATGCAGGCGTTCGAGGTGGCCTTCGAGCGCCGCAATTCGCCCGTTATAGACTCGCAGTCCCTCCCAGACGCCGTCGCCGCCCTGCACGACACTGTCGAAAACCGAGACACGCGCTTCGCCCCTGGGCACGAGTCGATCGCCCACGTAGACCATGATGTCCTGGTTACGGTTGTCTGGCAGCGTCATTCGGTTTCTCCGGTGGTCGTCGCGCGAATCGCCCGGCTAACAAGCCTTTCATACCACGGCAGGCACTCATCCAACAGCGGCTGCAGGCGTGCGGGAAAGCCCTTCTTGGCGCGGTAAGGCGCAAACCCGGTGCTCTTGTGGACGGCGTGATACCAATGTGGCGCCCATACGCCGTCTTCGGGTCTCGGGCCTGCTTTCCACGCCAGCATGGCTGGTGTGAAATCGAGTTCGAGGCTCTCGCACAACTGCCGCAAGACTCCCGCAGGATCCAGCAGCAATTCGCGGGAGTCGAGTATCGCCGGCGCCTGTCCCGCCGAGACGAGCTCCGAATACAGTTCCCACTGGCGTTTCAATCCCGTATCCGCAAGCCTGGCGCGCGGAACCTGTATCGTCAGCGACGGCAACATCTCGCGCGGGTCCCTGATCAGGAAGATGTTCGTGGTTGCAGCAAGAAAACCGAGATCGAGTTCGACGAGATGGTGGGCCATGTGCTTCAGGAACAATCGCTTTTCCGGATTGCGCAGCTGGCGGTCCAGGAGGTCTTGCATGACCGCATCGCCATCACAGTTCATTGCGGCCAGGACCTCGTCCGCACCGGGATGGTCAACGCCGGAAACGCGCAAATAGTGCCCATATAAGGGCTCGTCGACGACGATCATGTCGTCGCGTTGCGCGAAACTGTACATCAGGGCGGTCGAGACATTGCGAGGACCCGACCACAGGCATACGGGCGTGACCATGGATTTTGAGCTGTCCTTATGTGCGTTTCGTCACAAATTAACCGTGTGAAGTGTGATGGGACGGCCAATTTAACTAAACTTGGCGCATGATCAAGACTTTCATAGCGGGATTGCTGCTCGGGTTAGCGGGTGCTGGCGCGCTCCTTTTCTATACGCCCGTAGTCAATCAGGCGCGAGAACAATCGCTGATCGTCGTGCACCCCAATCACGGCAACACCGAGACGTTTCACGTCAATATCCCGACGGATCGCATCATGATCGGGGCACCGGATCAGGCCGAACCATTACCACCGGGACTGGACTGGCCCGCTGACGAGAAATTCGCTGCCGCGAGGGCCGAACTGTTCAAACTCCGCAACAGCAAGGATGCGGTTGTCGGCGTTGCGAGCCGGATGGCGGCGTCCGACGAGGTTGCGGGCGGGGTCATCGAGTGGGTATTTCACCTGCCGGCCAGAGGATCGGCCTACGTCCTCATGGACTCGCAACCTGCGGACGAGGGTTACCGTATCGGCGACTTGCTGACGGGTACCCATGAATTCGAGCCTCTGACGGGTATCGTTACCGAGCGCTGGGTTGCCGATACGACCGGTTTCGAGGATGCGCCGGCAGGCCGCATCGAGTTGATCACCGCATTCGTCGCCCGCGAGTTCGCGGATGATTTGCCGGAGGTCGATGCAGAATGAAGTATGTAGTTTCACTTGTACTGGGAATCTTGGCAGGCGTCCTGATCCTGCTGGCCGTGCTGTATTACAACCCTCTGACTGCCCGAAACACGTTGTCGCCGCTGTCCGTATCCGACAACGAGATCATCACTTTCAGGTATTCTGCAGTGGCAGCTGATGCGCTTGTTTTCACTAACGACGGCGAATCGCAAATCAAGCCGAATCCGCCAAAGGTGCTGCAACTCTGGGAACCGACGGTTCGCCTGACCAATTCGATGGTGACCATACTCCGGGACAGCCGCAACAACCCGGCCGCGATTGGCATCAAGATCTCGTCGGAATCCGAAAAAACCAACATTGTGGACGGCAACGTGATCGTCGACAGCGTTTGGCACATTTACGTGCCCGGCCGCGGTAGCCTGTTTGTCGAACAGCAGGAAAATTACTGGGGCTATGTGCGAGAAATCGTTATCCCGGCTTACTGGAGTTCCGGAGACAGCTGGCGAGGCAATTGGACGGGCAATATCACGTCCGGTCCGGGAGCGCTTGGGACGGCGCGAGTCGTCGGCGGCAGCGGGGTTTTCCTGGGCCTCGTAACAGACGGCGTAGAATCGCTCCGCGCCGAGGCCTATTCGGTCGATGCAGGGCCGGTTGCCATGGATGCCGAGCTTACGATCGAATTACCCCGGATCGAGGCAACGCTTACGCCAGATCCTTAAGGGGCACGTCCGGGTCCTTCAAGTCGTCCGGGTTGATTCTCGCCCGATCCGCAATCAGTGATTTCGCCTGAATGAACTCTTTCGGTGAATTGATCGCATCGACCGCAATCAGCACGCCATCTTTGAGGTACAGGCACGCAAAGCTTCCGTCCGAGGGCTCGCCACGCAGCACGACAACATCGTGACCCTGCGACAAGCCGGCGATCTGCAACTTGAGATCGTACTGGTCCGACCAGAACCAGGGCACGTCGCAATAATGCGTCTCTTCGCCGCAGATGTTGTTTGCCGCAGTCTTGGCCTGCTCGAGCGCGTTGTGCACAGACTCGAGGCGCAACCTCTGTTCAAAGATCGCATTGGGGTGTGAGGTGCAGTCGCCAATTGCGTAGATGTCCGGATCGCCGGTCAGGCAGGTATCGTCCACGACAATGCCGTTATCGACATCGAGGCCGGCGTCACTCGCGAGCTCGGTATTTGGAACAATTCCGACCCCGACGACAACAAAACCGGCCGACAGCTTCTCGTCCTTGTCAGTGACAACGCGCTGCACGCGCCAGCGTCCTTCGAAACCCGTCAGCTCGGTAGACAATAACAACTTGACGCCGTTGTTCGTGTGCGTGAGCTGGTAGTAGTCCGAGACGTTCGGCGATACCACGCGGCTCATCACGCGATCCTCCTTCTCGATGACCGTCACGTTCAGGCCGCGCTGCCGGCACACCGCGGCGACTTCCAGGCCAATGTATCCCGCACCCACAATGACCACGTTTTTGTTTCCGCCCATGGCCCCGCGGATTGCGTTGACGTCTTCGATGCCACGCAGGTAATAAATGCCGGGCAGATCTGCGCCCGCAACGTCGACTTTCCGTACTCTCGAGCCGATTGCCAGGACGAGCTTGTCGTAAGCGAATTCCTCCCCCGTATCCGTGAGGACCTTACGGGCTGTGCGATCGATCGTCTCGACCCGCGTATCGAGGTAAACGTCAATTCGAGGGTCGTCGTAGAACGACTCGGGCTTGAAATACAGGCGATCGCCCGAAAGCTCGCCCGCGAGATATTTCTTCGACAGCGGTGGGCGCTGATAGGGCAGAAACGGCTCTTCGCCGATGAGCACAATCCTGCCATCGAATTTCTTTTGTTTGAGCGTTGCCACAACCTGGCCTGCTCCGTGGCCGGCGCCGGCAATGACAATAGTTTCCGCCATCAGTACTTCTCCTACACAGCCTGCAATGGCCACAGTATCGGCAGCAATGCCATGACTGCGATGAACACGACAATCGTCAACGGAACGCCAACCTTCAGATAATCGATAAAGCGATAGCCACCGGGACCCATGACGAGGATGTTGGCCGGATGCGAGATCGGACTCGTGAAACTCGCAGAAGCGGCCATCGCAATCGCCATCATTGCGGTGTAGGGCTGCAGCCCCATGTCCGCCATGGCCGACAGGACGATCGGCGACATCAGGACGACCAGCGCCGCGGTCGGGATGATCATCGTCGCCATCGCGGTCAGGACATAGAGGCCCATGATGACCGGCCATGGGCCGGCATCGCCGAGGAGCGCCATGACCTGGCCCGCAAGGTAGGTCGCGGCGCCTGTTTCGGCCATGGCCGTGCCGAGCGGCAGCATGCCTGCGATCAGGAATATCGCCCGCCAGTCGATAGCACGATAAGCCTGTTCCATGTTCAGGCAGCCGGTCAGGACCATGACGCTGCCGCCGACCACGGCGGCGATGGATATCGGTGCTTTGCCCATCATCACGGAAATGACGACAGCCGACATGATCAATGCAGCCAGCGGCGCGCGCCGGGTATCGGGCGGTTCCTGGCCCAACGGCGTCAGGATCAGGAAATCCGTGTCGGTAGAGAGCAGCTGCAGCCGCTCGCGGGGTCCGAGTAGCAGCAACGCGTCGCCGATTTGCAGGCGTTCCTCGGCGAGATCCGCGCCGACCGTTTCGCCCTCGCGCCAGATACCCGCAAGCTCGATGCCGTATCGTTCGCGAAAGTTCAGCTCGCCGACCGTGCGGCCTGCGAGCGAGCTGCGCGGATCGAGGGTTGCGTCCATTAACGTGAGTCGTTCGGATTCGAACGCACCGAGATTGGGCGGTACTTCGGTTTCAATCTCGAATTCCTGCAGACCCCGGAGTACGTCGAGGTCGGAGGGCTGGCCCTCGAGCAGCAGGAGGTCACCACCGACGAGAACCTCGGCGCCGCGGGGCATCACCCTGAGCTCGCCGTCGCGGAAGATGGCCACGACGCGAAAGTCGAACACGTCTGCGAGTCGGCTCTTCTCGAGTGTTGCGCCGGCGAGCTCGCTCTCTTTGGGCAGTCGGACAACGAACAGGCGTTCATCGGTGCGGTACTGCGCATTCAGGCTGTCGTCGGTCAGGACCTCGACGTCGCTAAAGTCGGCGAACTTCTCGAGTTGCTCGATTGCTTCGATCTCGCCTTCGACGAGCACCCGCTCGCCCTTGCGCAGCGGCACATAGGCGAAGTTCGTAAGGCGATATTGATTGCGCCGCCGCAAGCCGATGACGGCAACATCGAAACGCGACCGAAATGCTGCGTGTCGGACGAGTTCGCCGACGAGCGGGGAGGTGTCCGAGATCGTCACTTCTGCGTAGGCGATCTTGGCCGCGACCATCGATTTGAGCACGGGCGCCTCGCGTTCGATGACGAGATCGCTCCAGCGCCGCAGCTCCCGAAACTGGTCGACACGGCCCTGCACCAGGATTCCGTCGCCACTGCGCAACACCGTTTGCCGGGTCGGGAGCGGCTCGCTGCGACCCTGCCGCATCAGTGCCAGAACAATCAGCCCGGTCGATGCACCAATGCGACTTTCGGCCAGCGTTTTGCCGACGAGGATCGAATGGGTCGGTACCCGCATCATGAAAGTGCGCTCGTGCAGCTTGTACTGCCTGCGCAGGCTGCGCTGGCTGACGAGTTTGCCGTGTTCGGCGATGTGCCTGGGTAATAGCAAGCGGCCGAACAAGGCGACAAAAATCACGCCGATCGCCATGACTGCACCACCGATCGGCGTGAAGTCGAACAAAGCGAACGGTTCATAGCTATAACGCGCCAGGGATTCGCTGATCAGCAGGTTGGGCGGGGTGCCGATCAAGGTCATCAGGCCGCCGAGCAATGTCGAGTAAGCGAGTGGCATCAGCAACCGCGAAGCTGGAATTCGTGTCCGGCGGGCGACGTCGACGACGACCGGGAGCATCAATGCAGCGACACCGATATTGTTCATGAAGGCCGACAGGACCGCCGCCGTAACCATGATGATGAGAATCATCGCGATTTCGCGAGTTCCGCCGAGCCGCATGACCTGGCGGCCGATAATATCTGCGATGCCGGTTCGAGTCAGACCCTCGCTCAGAATGAACATTGCCCAGACTGTAATGACAGCGCCGTTGGAGAATCCGGCGAAAGCCTGCTCTGCATTGACGAGCCCCGTCAGCGCCAGGGCGCCAAGGACAAGCAGGGCGACGAGGTCCATGCGAATGACTTCACTGATGAAAAGAATCAGCGAGATGCCGAGGATGATCAGGACAATGGCGATGTCGAGAGTCATTAGCGCATTTATACAGACTACACGGCGCGCGGAATAGGGCATGATGCACAACGATGACGGATCCCGAAATCTATAAGCCGAAAAACACATCGCGACGCCGTTACATCCCGGTCCGCGGTATCGATTACGCGATCAGCGAATGGGGCCAGGAGGATGCGCCGCTGCTCGTCTATCTGCACGGCTTTGCCGACTGCGGGGCGACGTTTCAGTTCGTCGTCGACGAGATGATCCGGGACTGGCGCATCGTCGCGCCCGACTGGCGCGGATTCGGTGAAACGCGGGTCGACGACGAGACGTTCTGGTTCCCCGATTACCTCGCCGATCTCGATCGCCTGCTCGAGCATTACAGCCCCGGCGAACCGGTGAGGTTGATCGGTCACAGCATGGGCGGCAATGTCGCCGGGCTGTATGCGGGCGTGATGCCCGATCGCGTCCGGGCTTTCGTCAACATGGAGGGATTCGGTCTTCGCGACACCGACCCGAACGATGCGCCCGAGCGCTATCGCGAATGGCTGCTCAAGGGGCGGGAGACGCTGGCAGCGACAGAGCGAGACGGCTACGACACGCTGTCCAGGGCCATCCGCTCGCGCAACCCCGGCATGTCACCTGCCCAGGCCGGGTTTGTCGCCCGTTGCTGGGCTGCGCAAACAAGCGATGGTTCCGTCCGGTTGCGCGTTCAGCCGGCGCACAAGCTGCCTAATCCGGTGCTCTACCGCCGGGCCGAGGCGGAGGCCTGCTGGCGCCAGGTGACCGCACCGGTCTTGCTCGTTGCTGGACGCCGCAGCGAATTCGGCTCGCCCGACGACTTGCCGTTTCCCGATTCCCGCACTGCCTGGATCGAGGATTCCGGCCATATGCTGCATTTCGAGCAGCCGGCCGCCCTGGCGCGGGTCATCGAGGAATTTCTCTGTAAACCAGTGACCTGAGCTTGTAAATTCATCCAGTACTGTATAAGAATACAGGCTTTTACCGGGGAGAGGCGGTGCGAGCAGCGGAGCGAATTGACGATTACCTGGGCATGCTGAATCGCGCTCAGCGCGAGGCGGCCGAGTACGGGCAGGCAACGGCGCATGGCGACTTCAAGGCCGGACCCTTGCTCGTTATTGCCGGTGCCGGCACCGGCAAAACGATGACGCTGGCTCACCGCGTCGCTCACCTGATCGTCCAGGGTGTTGCGCCCGAACGAATCCTGTTGCTCACATTCACCCGGCGAGCCGCACAGACGATGACGCGGCGGGTCGACGCGATCGTACGCGATGCGCTGGCCGGCCGGCAGGGAAGCGCATTGCCAGCCGGCGTTCTTCCGTGGTCCGGCACGTTTCACTCAGTTGCTAATCGGCTGTTACGCCGCTATGCCGCGAATCTCGGACTCGACCCGGGTTTCTCGGTGCTCGACCGGGGTGATTCGGCCGACGTCATCGATGTTGCCCGCCACGAGCTTGGACTGTCGAAAAAGTCACGACGGTTTCCCAAGAAAGACACTTGCCTCGCGATCTACTCGCGTTGCATCAATTCCCGGCAGTCGCTCGATGTCGTGCTGGAAGAAATGTACCCGTGGTGTGGTGACTGGGAGCCGGAACTGCGCGAGCTGTTTCGGCACTATGTCATGCGCAAGCAACACAGCCAGGCGCTCGATTATGACGACCTGCTGCTGTACTGGAGTCACCTCGTGGGGGATCCTGAGCTCGGCCAACAGATCGGGTCGTGGTTCGACCATATCCTGGTCGATGAATACCAGGATACGAACGTCGTACAGGCCGACATATTGAGGGCGTTGAAGCCCGATGGGGACGGGGTGACCGTCGTTGGCGATGATGCGCAATCGATTTATTCGTTTCGCGCGGCCGAGGTGGAGAATATCCTCAATTTCCCGGACCAGTTCATGCCGGTTGCGCAAGTGGTGCCGTTGGAACAGAACTACCGTTCGACCCAGCAAATCCTCGATTCGGCAAACCTCTTGATAGCGGAAAGCGCGCGACAATACCGCAAGAACCTGTTCACCGAGAACCGGCCCGGCGCCAGGCCCGCGTATGTGACCGTGGAAGACAGTGACGCTGAAGCGGAGTACGTTGTCGAGGCCATTCTCGGCAACCGCGAAAAAGGAATGCAGCTCATGGATCAGGCTGTCTTGTTCCGGGGTGCGCATCATAGTGACCGGCTCGAACTCGAGCTCGTGCGTCGGAATATCCCCTACGTCAAATACGGCGGGCTGAAGTTTCTCGAAGCAGCGCACGTCAAGGACATGTTGTCGGTACTGAAGTGGGCCGAAAATCCTCGTAACCAGGTAGCGGCGTTTCGGGTATTGAAACTCCTGCCCGGGATGGGTCCAATGCTTGCTGCTCGCTGCTACGAGCAGCTCGAATCGGGCGACTTCCTGTTTTCAGCCTTACGTGAGTTCCGGCCGCCGCGAGCGACCGGCAATGACTGGGCGTCGCTTTGCACGCTCATGGAGTCTCTGTCAGCCATGGAGGCCAAAGATGCTGCCTGGCAGGGACAGCTGTCGCAGGTGCGTCGCTGGTACCAGCCCCATCTCGAGAGACTCTACGACGGACTGGATTCGCGTGAGGCGGACCTCGAGCAACTGGAGCAGATCTCGGGCCGCTATCCTACCCGCGAGCGCTTCCTGACCGAGCTGACGCTGGACCCGCCGAGCGCTGCGGGAGATCTGGCGGGCGATCCGCTGCTCGACGAGGACTATCTCGTGCTATCGACAGTACATTCCGCGAAGGGCCAGGAGTGGGATGCCGTGTTTGTCCTCAACGTGTCTGATGGTAATTTTCCGTCGGAGTTTGCGACGGGCAAGCCAGCCATGATCGAGGAAGAGCGACGCCTCCTGTACGTTGCAATGACACGCGCCAGGCAGTCGCTATCGTTGATTTCGCCGCTTCGGTATTACGTCACGCAGCAGCGGCGCGACGGCGACAAGCATGTCTATGGCACACGCAGCCGGTTCCTCACCGATGCGTTGCTCGATACGATGCAGCGCCGTTTTTTCGGTCACGACGAAGCGTCGGGGCCGTGCCAACGTTCGCGCTCCGACAAGCGGCTCGACGTTGCGTCCCGGCTGCGAGAAATGTGGTAATAAAAATGGCGGTGGCTCATGCCACCGCCAATCGCTACGAAACAAACAGCATAAGGGAATTTTAAGTTTGTTACGTGAACTCAGGAAGACTGTGAATACATTCTCTTTGAAGTGCGGGTCGGACGCCTGGTTGCAAGCAAAAAGGAATATTCGGCCTTGCATATGCCGAATTCAGGGTTTCCAATGCAACTGAATAACTGGCCCTGTGGAGAGAGCCATGAATGAATCTGTGCGCGAACAGGTTGGCGAGGAAGAGTGGGCTGTCAGGGTAGATCTCGCCGCGTGTTACCGTCTGATAGCCATGTACGGTTGGGATGACCTCGTCTTCACCCACATTTCCGCGCGTGTGCCGGGTCCGGACGAGCACTTCCTTATCAATGCATACGGGATGCTGTTCGAGGAGATGACGGCCAGCAGCCTGGTAAAAGTCGATCTCGCGGGCGAAAAGGTGCTGGCCTCGCCGTATCCCATCAACCCGGCCGGTTTTGTCATTCACAGCGCCGTGCATGAAGCGAGACCGGATGTTGGCTGCGTTTTGCATACCCATACGAAGGCCGGCGTGGCGGTTTCGGCACAGGCTGAGGGCCTGCTGCCAATTTCGCAGGTCTCACTGTTTCCTTTTGCGACGCTCGCGTATCACGACTACGAAGGCATCGCGTTGAACGACGAGGAAAAACCGAGACTCGTTGCAGATCTGGGCAACAACAATGCGTTCATCTTGCGCAATCACGGTTTGCTCACGACCGGACCGACAATTCCGGATGCGTTCCTGATGATGTATGTGATGGAGACAGCCTGCCAGACACAATTGATGGCGCAGGCAGCAGGTGGCGAACTGATCCACGTACCACAACCGATCGTTGAGGGGATCCAGGCCCAGACGGAGATGGTCCTTAAAGGGCTGGGAGGACAACTGGCCTGGCCTGGCCTGCTTCGCAAGCTGGACCGACTCGACGCATCGTTCCGCGACTAGGGATCAGGAAAGAAACATCGCGTACGCAGGATTGTCGCTTTCCTCCCAATGCGGGTAACCGAGCTCGGCGAGGTGTGCTTCGAGCTCTTCGGTCTCTTCTTCCGGGACATCGATGCCGGCGAGAATTCGTCCGTAGTCCGAGCCATGGTTACGGTAGTGAAACAGGCTGATATTCCAATCTGTACCAATGGCATTCAGGAAGTCGAGCAGTGCTCCCGGCCGCTCGGGGAATTCGAAACGAAACAAACGCTCGTTCGCGATACCCGGCGATCGCCCGCCCACCATATGGCGAACATGCAGCTTCGCCATTTCGTTATCGCTCAAATCTTCGACCGGGTAACCGGCATCCCGCAGCTTGGCAACCAGTTCGCGTTGCTCCTCCTCGCCGCGGGTAAGCTGAATGCCAACAAAGATGTGTGCATTCCGCGAATCGCTGTAGCGGTAATTAAACTCCGTTACCCCACGCCGCCCGAGCATTTCGCAAAACTGCTTGAAGCTGCCAGGTTGCTCCGGGATTTCGACGGCGAGCAGCATCTCGGTATGCTCGCCTACGGCGGCCCGCTCGGCGATATGACGCAGGCGATCGAAGTTCACGTTTGCGCCACAGTTGATCGTAACCAGTGTCTGGCCGCCGATCCGGTTCTTGGCAACATACTTCTTCATACCGGCGACGCTGAGCCCGCCAGCCGGCTCGACGATCGACCGCGTGTCTTCAAAGATATCGCGTATCCCCGCACAGATTTCGTCAGTATCGACGGTGATGAACTCGTCAACATACTGCTGGCAGAGCCGAAACGTCTCGTCGCCCACGCGGCGCACGGCGACGCCGTCAGCGAAGATGCCGACATGATCGAGCACGACGGGCTGCCCGGCCGCAATCGAGTCGCTCATCGCGGACGAGTCTTCGGGTTCGACGCCGATGACGCGGATACCGGGGCTGACTTCCTTTACGTAGGCCGCGATACCCGCGATCAGGCCACCGCCACCCACCGGCACAAACAGGGCATCGATGTCGCCCGGGAGCTGTTCAAGAATCTCCATGCCGATCGTCCCCTGCCCGGCAATGACGTCCGGATCGTCAAACGGATGGACAAAGAAGTAGCCATGCTCGCGTTCGAGCTCGCGCGCGTGAGCGTAGGCATCGTCATACGTGTCACCATGAAGCACCACGTTACCGCCCAGTGACCGTACCGCGTCGACCTTGATGGATGGCGTCGTCACGGGCATGACGATAATCGCCTTGACGCCACGTTTCCGGGACGCAAGCGCTACACCCTGCGCATGGTTGCCCGCCGAGCTGCAAATGACTCCCTTGGCAAGTACCGCGTCGTCGAGCGATGCGAGCTTGTTGTATGCGCCCCGCAGCTTGAACGAAAACACCGGTTGCAGGTCCTCGCGCTTCAGCCAGATCTCGTTGTCCAGTCGCTTCGACAGATTGCCGGCCCGCTCGAGGGGCGACTTGATGGCTACGTCATAAACCGACGCATCCCTGATTTGCTGCACGTAGTCCGTTTTGCCTGTCATTCGACCGATTGTGGCGAAGAGCGTGTATTCCGTCCACTAAGCGCTCATAATCTCGCGCATGGAAAATTTGCTGATTACCAATGCGCGTCTCATTAATGAAGGCGAAATTCGTGAGATGGATGTTCTTGTAAAGGGCGATCGCATCGAAAAAGTCGCATCCAGTATTGCCGCTGCCGACAGAACCGAGGTTATTGACGCAGCGGGGCGGTATTTGATGCCGGGAATGATCGATGACCAGGTGCACTTTCGCGAGCCAGGGCTTACCCATAAGGGAGACCTGGCGACCGAGTCGACGGCCGCGGTTGCCGGCGGCATCACAAGCTTCATGGATATGCCGAACGTCGATCCGCTGACCGTGACGCGCGAGGAACTCGCGGCAAAGTATCGTCGGGCAGAGAATCGCTGTCCCGCGAACTACGGCTTCTATCTCGGCGCGACCAATACCAATGTCGAGGAGATCAAGGCGCTCCAGGTTGGAGAAGCCTGCGGCATCAAGGTCTTCATGGGCGCATCGACGGGCGACATGCTCGTCGACGATCGACAGGCGCTCGAGCAGATCTTCGAACATGCACCCGTGATGGTCGTCACCCACTGCGAAGACTCGCCGACGATCTGGGACAACGAGGCAGCGGCAAGAGAGAAATACGGCGACGACGTGCCGATGTCCGAGCACCCGGCAATCCGCTCGGCCGATGCCTGCCTGCAGTCGTCGACGCTCGCGACGGGTCTCGCCCGCAAGCACGACGCCCTGCTGCACGTGCTGCACCTGACGACCGCGGTCGAGATGGACCTGTTCTCCCCGGCGCACCGCTCGGAGAAACGCATCACGGCCGAAGTGTGTGTGCACCATTTGTGGTTTGACGAATCCCGGTACGGCGAACTCGGTACGAGGATCAAATGCAACCCGGCAATCAAAACTGCGGCTGACCGGGAGGCGCTCGTTGCCGCCGTTAATGATGGACGTATCGATATCATTGCCACGGACCATGCACCGCACACGGCCGAGGAAAAGGACAATCCCTACTTCGCGGCGCCCGCTGGTCTGCCGCTCGTGCAGCACGCGGTGCTGACGATGTTCGACCTGGCTGCGTCCGGAAGCATCACGCATGAACTTATCGTGGAAAGGGCGTGTCATGCGCCGGCCGACATATTCGGCGTCGGCGAGCGCGGTTACCTGCGCGAGGGATATTTTGCTGATCTCGTCATCGTCGATCCGAACAGGGCGAGCAAGGTCGAGTCGTCGGACGTGCTCTACAAATGTGGCTGGTCGCCGTTCGAAGGACACACGTTCAGCTCGTCGATCGACACCACGATCGTCAACGGCGAGATCGCCTATCGGGACGGGAAGTTATCGGGCGTGATCGCAGGCAGACGGCTGGAATTTTCGCGCTCGCGCTAAGCGTGACTAAACTGTTTACTTTCCGGGCGATCCCGCTATGCTAGCGCAGCATACGGGACGGAACTCTGAGCCGGGTGGGGCAATATGTCCGGCGCACCCCAGCAATGAAACCGACTGACACCTCCAACCCCGAGTACTTTCACAAAGTCGTCGATTGCCAGTGGGCTTGTCCGGCCCATACCGATGTTCCCGAGTACATCCGGCTGATTGCGCAGGGCCGCTTCAGCGACGCCTACATCGAGAACCGCAAGTCGAATGTCTTCCCGGGCATCCTGGGCAGGGTCTGCGATCGGCCCTGCGAGCCAGCCTGCCGGCGCGGCCGCGTCGAGGAGCGCCCGGTTGCCATTTGCCGTCTCAAGCGGGTCGCCGCCGATCACCGCGACGACATCAGCGAGCGGCTGCCGAAGCCGGCGCAAAACAGCAACGGCAAGAAAGTGGCGCTGATCGGGGCCGGCTGCGCGTCGCTGACCGTCGCCAACGACCTGGCGCCGCTCGGCTACGAGATCACGATATTCGAGGCGTTCGATACGACCGGCGGCCTGATGCGAACCAATATTCCGCAATTCCGCCTGCCGCCGCAGGTGCTCGACGAGGAAATCGGCTACATCCTCGATCTCGGCGTCGACCTGAAGCTCAATCACCGCATCGACAGCATGCAAGAACTGCTGGCCGAGAACTTCGACGCCGTATTCGTCGGCACCGGTGCGCCGAAGGGCAAGAACCTGGAGATCCCGGGCCGCTATGATTCGGAGAATATCCACATCGGCATCGATTGGCTCGAGTCGGTGGCGTTCGAGCATACCGAAAGCATCGGCGAAAAAGTTTTGATCATCGGCGTCGGCAATACCGCGATGGACTGCTGCCGTACGTCGCTGCGCCTTGGCGCCAAAGACGTCAAGGTCATGGCGCGCAAGCCGCGCGGATTCTTCAAGGCGTCCGAATGGGAACTCGAAGACGCCGAAGAAGAGAATGTCGAGATAGTCGTCAACCACTCGCCCAAAACGTTCGTTATCGAAGACGGCAAGCTCGTGGGCATGAGCTTCGAGATCATGGAATACAATATAGACGAAGACGGTCGCATCGATCGGGGCACCGTGGTCGGCGAAGAAATATTTCCCTGCGACGATGTCATCCTGGCGATCGGCCAGGACAATGCGTTCCCCTGGATCGAGCGCGACATCGGTATCGAGTTCAACGAATGGGACTGCCCCGTTGTCGATGAACAAACGATGATGTGCTCGCGTGAAGGCATTTTCTTCGGCGGCGATTCGGCATTCGGCCCGAAAAATATCATCTGGGCGGTCGCACACGGTCACGAGGCGGCCATCTCGATACACAAGTACTGCCAGGGCGAGGACATCCGCGATCGACTTCCCGTCGGTATAAACCTGTCGAGCCAGAAGATGGGCATGCACGAGTGGAGCTACTCGAACGACTACGATCCGGCAGCTCGGCGCCTGATGCCGCACGTCGACCTCAAGGAGCGATTCAAGAAACTCGATATCGAGGTCGAGCTGGGATTTACGGCCGAACAGGCGATGCAGGAAGTGGAGCGATGTCTGAATTGCGATATCCAGACTGTCTTCGTGGCGAAGCTGTGCATTGAATGCGATGCGTGCATCGATATTTGTCCCGTCAACTGCCTCACGATCACCGACAATGGCGACGAGTCCGATCTTCGGACCCGCCTGTCGGCGCCCGCCGAGAATCTCGAGCAGGATCTCTATGTATCCGAAGAGTTGCCACAAACCGGCCGCGTCATGGTCAAAGACGAAGATCTCTGCGTGCACTGCAGCTTGTGTGCCGAGCGTTGCCCGACCGGTGCGTGGGACATGCAAAAGTCAGAGATCCTGATTCCCTATGCCGGCGATGAGGCGGCGGATAAGGAAAAGGAGGCGGCACCGGCCGCATAGTTGATGGCCTCTGTGAACGACGTCGTCATCAAAATAGCCACGGTCAACGGGACCGGGTCGGCGAGCGCCAACGGCCTGCTGATGAAGTCCATATTCCGTATGGGTATCCCGGTCGTCGGCAAGAACTATTTCCCGTCAAACATCCAGGGTTTGCCGACCTGGTACGAGATTCGCATTACGGGAGACGGTTATCAGTCGCGGTCCGATCGTGTCGACCTGATGGTTGCGATGAATGCGCAAACCTATGCACGCGACCTCGCCGAGGTCGTTCCGGGCGGCTGGCTGATTTACGACTCGACCTGGCCACGCAGCAAGCTGCTCGATCGCGAAGACGTCACGGTGCTCGGAATTCCACTGTCGAAGATGTGCAACGAAAGCTTCGACGGCGCACGCGCGCGCATCCTGATGAAGAATATCGCCTATGTCGGCGCGGTCGCGGCGCTGCTCGACATCGACCTCGATACGATCACAACGTTGCTTGAAGAGACTTTTGCATCGAAGCCACAACTGATCGATTCGAACATGAAGGCAATTCGGCTCGGCTACGACTACGCGGCGGAGAACTTCGTCTGTCCCTTGCCGTCCAAGGTTGAAGCCATGGACAAGACCGAAGGGCATATCGTCATCGACGGCAATACGGCCGCAGGACTGGGCTGCCTGTATGCCGGGGCAACGGTCGGCGCCTGGTACCCGATTACGCCATCGACGTCACTGATGGATGCTTTCCGCTCATTCTGTTCGCGCTATCGCACAGACGAGGAGTCCGGCAAGCGCACCTACGCCATCATCCAGGCCGAGGACGAGCTTGCGGCTATCGGCATGGTGCTTGGCGCTACCTGGAACGGGGCCCGGGCCTTTACCCCAACCAGTGGTCCGGGCATCTCCCTGATGAGCGAGTTTCTCGGCTTCGCTTATTATGCGGAATTGCCGGCGGTCGTCTTCAACGTTCAGCGCACCGGCCCGTCGACCGGCATGCCGACGCGCACACAGCAGGCGGACATTCTGAGCTGCGCCTATGCCTCTCACGGCGATACCAAGCACGTCCTTCTGTTCCCCGGCGACCCGGGCGAGTGCTTCACGATGGCGCAGCAGGCATTCGATCTCAGCGAACGCCTGCAGACGCCGATCATGGTGTTGTCCGATCTCGACATCGGCATGAACGACTGGATGGTTCCGGAGTTCGAATTCGACGACAGCCGGGTGCCCGACAGGGGCAAGGTGCTCAGCGCAGAAGATCTCGAGAACATGGAAAAGTTCTATCGCTATCTTGACGTGGACGGCGACGGCATCCCGTATCGAACGCTGCCGGGCACCCATCCAAAAGGGTCTTATTTCACGCGCGGCTCGGGGCATACGAAATACGGCGCATACACCGAGGATTCCGACGAGTACCAGGACGTCGTGGACCGCCTGCTCGTCAAGTGGGAAACCGCGCGCTCGATCATGCCCGAGCCCGAGATCCGCTACTCGAAGTTCAACAAGGCTGCGATCCTGGGCGTCGGCAGTTCCGACGGGGCATGCAAGGAGGCGCTCGACAGGCTGGAGGCGCAAAAGGTTTTGCTCAACTACTGCCGCGTAAGGGCATTCCCGTTTTCCGACTCGGTGAAGGAATTCATCGAGCAGCACGATGTCGTCTATGTCGTCGAACAGAACCGCGATGCGCAGCTTCGCACCTTGTTAATGCTGGATTGCGAGGCCGATCCGACCAAACTCGTTCCGGTGCTACACTACAACGGCATTCCGCTCAACGCCGGTTTCGTGGTCGATCGCATTCTTGAGGAGCAAGCCAAGGGGCAGGCAGCATGAGTTATATCTCCAAACCAAAAATTGCCCACCCCGGGCTGCCGCGCAATGATCTCGGTCTGACGGCCAGGGACTATGAAGGCGTGGTCTCGACGCTGTGNNAACCGCACATGCTGGCGAAGATGAGTGGTATCGGTTGTTCGTCCAAGACGCCCGCGTATTTTGTCAGCCAGTCGCACGGCTTCAATGCGGTGCACGGCCGCATGCCCTCGGTGACGACGGGCGCAAACGTTGCGAATCGCACGCTGACCTATATCGGTGTGTCGGGCGACGGCGATTCTCTGTCGATTGGTGCCGGACAGTTCATGCACGCGATCCGGCGCAACCTGAATATGTGCTACATCATTGAAAACAATGGTGTTTACGGGCTGACCAAGGGCCAGTTCTCGGCCTCGGCCGATATTGGCAGCAAGCCCAAGAAAGGCCTTCCGAACCAGCAGGAGCCAATCGACGCCGTCAGCACAGCGTTGTCGCTCGGCGCAACGTATATCGCGCGTAGTTTCTCCGGCGACAAAGAACAGCTGGTGCCCTTGATACAGGGGGCATTGATGCATCCCGGGTTCGCTCTCGTCGACGTGATCAGCCCCTGTGTCACGTTCAATGACCACGAGGGGTCGACCAAGAGCTATGCCCATACCCGGCAGTTCTATCACCACGTCGTCGACGCCGATTTCATTCCGCCCGCGGACGAGATCAAGACCAATTACAACGAGGGCGCCGCGATGCCGGTCGAATTGCACGACGGCAGCAAGATCGTATTGCGTAAACTGGACGCGGAGTACGATCCCACGAGTCGCGCCAAATCGTTCAAGTACCTGCGCGAACGATTCAACGCCGGGGAAATCATCACGGGCCTGCTTTACATCGACAAATCGCGTAAGGAGATGCATGACCTGATGGGCAACATCGATACGCCGCTCAGTGAGTATCCTCTCGAAAAATTGCATCCCGGTGGCAAGGAACTGAAAAAGATCCTGTCGCGTTATCGCTAGCAAGCGCAATGAAGACGAGCCGTCGCGACATCATCAAAGCGGGGGTACTCGGGGCTGCGGCTGCATCCGCGAGTTTCCCGCTGATCGCCGCCGAGCGGGAAACATCGCCGGGCCGGCCGCTCGACATCCTGATTCTCGGCGGCACAGGTTTCATCGGGCCGCACATGGTGCGCGAAGCGCTGCGACGCGGGCATTCGGTCACGTTGTTCAACCGGGGTCGCACCAATATCGCGCTGTTCCCCGACCTCGAGACGATCAAGGGCGACCGTAACAACGGTCTCGACGGCCTGAGGGGCAGGCGATGGGATGCCGTAATCGACAATTCGGGCTACGTGCCACGACATGTTCGCGATTCGGCAGGTTTGCTGGCGCCCAGCGTGTCGCACTATCTGTTCGTATCCACGGTGTCTGTTTACGCGAGCTTCAAACAGGACCTCGACGAGAATTCGGCGTTGGCGACAATTGCTGACGAGAGTATCGAGCAGGTAACCGGCGAAACCTATGGCGCTCTCAAGGCACTCTGCGAGACGGCAGTTCGGCAAGTCGTTGGCGAGGAGCGATCGACAATCCTGCGCCCGACCTACATTTGCGGCCCGGGAGATCACACGGACAGGTTCACGTGGTGGCCGGTGCGCACCTCGAGCGGTGGGGAAATGCTGTGGCCCGGCAGGCCCGGCGACGCGATCCAGATCATTGACGTCAGGGACTTCGCGAACTTCACGGTGGATTGCATACAGAAAAAGATTGCCGGCACCTACGTGACTGCAACGCCCGAGAATGGCTACACGATGGGTGATCTATTGCGTGATTGCCAGGCTGTTACGGCGACGAAGGTCGACGATACCTGGGTTGACGAAGCGTTTGCCTTGTCGGCGAGCAAGGACTCGCCGGTCAAGAATCACGGTGCGTTTCCCGTCTGGCATCCGCAGCGCGGACCTGATGCCGTTACCGCGCAGATCATTTCGAAAGCGGCCCGCGGCGCCGGGATGCACAACCGGCCGGTTCGCGAGACGATTCGCGACCTCATGCGCTGGTGGCGGACCTTGCCTGATGATCGGACGTCAACAATGCAGGCGGGCATGCCCGCGGAATACGAGGCCGAACTCATCGCCCGCTGGAAAAAGAATCACGCCTGAAAAAACCCCGGCGCGAGGCCGGGGTCGAAGGGGCGCGGATCGCTACTGCGGGATTGTCAATTCCAGATCCGCTTCCACCACGGTTCGTCGGGTTCGGGCGTCTGGCCATCGAGGTAATCGATCCTGGCGCGGATGTCTTCGAGGTCCCAGCCGGTCAGGTTCGCCAGAGTCTGGGCCTCCATGTCCTGGCGTTTCACGACGGCCGCCCGGTAGGCAGAGGCATCGCAGCTCGTTTCGCCGCGAAACGGATGTCGGATTACGTAACGACCCTGGTAATTCTGGCGGTCGCCGGTTTCCTGGAACATCAGGTCTTGCGGAAAGTGCTGCTTGTCATAGCGCACATGCAGGCGTGTTACGAATACGTTTTGTGCCTGCCCTTTGCCAGTCAGGCCGTTCGCAGAATCGTCGACCCAGAACACACCGAGCCGGCGCAGCTCATCGCCGCTCAGAGGATCCGCGGCGCACGGATCACACCAGGCCATGTCCCAGGCATACTCAAGAAAGACACCGCGCTCGTTCTCCTTCAGCGTCTGCTTCTCGAACATCGCACGATAGAAATCCGCGAACTCGGATTGCACGAACTCGGGTACCTCCGTGTTGCTCGGCAACTTGACCGTGCGATAGTTCGTGGTCTCGATGCGGCCCGTCCGGGTCAGGCCATAGACGTAGAGTTCCTGTTTGCCCTGGGCGTTCAATGTGCCGAGCCGAATTGGCAGCATGAACTTGTTGCTCTCGTATGCGACCTGTAGCGGCCGCAGGTAGGAATAGCCGAGCTGCGACTGTTCCGCCAGGTTTACCTTCGCGACGAAGAACCGCATGTCCTGTTTCAGGTAACTGTCGACGACGGCCTCGGCGCCTTTGGGGATGCGGTAATCGTTCTCGCCGAGCCACTTTATCAGCCCCGTGCTCTCCTCGGCCGACAGGATCAGGATGTCGTACTCGCCGACCGTGTAACTGGCCTCGATCGTCACGCCGTGCGACCGAGCGGCGCCGTTTCCGAGCGCCGCCTTTGACTGCGGCAGCGCCATATCGGCCGACTGCCTGCTCATCAGCTCATAACGCACGCACGGATCCGGATCGTGGTATTCAACGAGCCGCGGTGCGGTGTAAGCATCGAGATGCTCGATAAGGCCGCGATCCGCCACGTTGATCTGGTCGCGTTCGATAAATGTCGGTACCGGGATAACGACAGCAAAGTCTTCGACGTCACCCTGGAAATCGTTGGCCATCGTAATAACGGTTTTGTCACCGTCGCGAACCAGGACAACCTGGGACGCACTGTTGAACAGGCTGGTATCGGCCCGTGCGACATAGAAGCCGCAAAATGCCTGTGCCGTGCTGCTCAGACAGAGGGTCAGCAACGTTGCCGCTGCCGTAATCAAGGTTTTCATCACTGCACTCCTTTGATTTGACTGGCCGATCGTGCGGCCGGTTGGTCCCACCGATAATTCTGGCCACGGGAGACGGCATCAATCATCGGCACGAGTGGTGCGGCGATGACCAATGCGAGGATCGGTCCGTTGGGCTCATAGAAGACGAACTGGATCGCGTAGGCGATGCCTGCCACGAGGGCGCCAAATGCGATCCGTGAAACTGCGGTGTTCGGCGTCGTTTTCGGATCGGAGATCATAAAGAAAGCGAAGATCAGCAACGCGCCGCTCTGCAGCTGGTGCAGCGGAATGCCAAGGGGGTCGCCAAGCCAGTAAGCGCGGCCGATCAGCAACATTGCATATGCCGCCATAAAGGCAATCGTTGTCTCGGCCCGCCTGGCTTTTGTAAGAACCAGCATGCCGAGACAGGCAAGGGCCAGCGCTCCGATCGTCGCACTACCCCACTGGCCCGTGGACACCCAGGCGTGGTCGGATAGCAGCAGGAGCGATACCAGCGCCACNNNNATGGCCGCAAGTGCCGCGAGCGGCACGAGGTCGGTTCGAAGCAGCAAGGTCAGTGAGCATGAAGTAATGAGTGCGCTGAGCGGGTCATAGGCGATCCGCGCCAGGTAGTGCGATGCCAGGAACTGCGTTGCCTGCGCCGCCGCGAAAATTGCAATTGCGTTCTGCCAGCGGATACCAAAGTCCAGCACCAGGATGCCGAATCCGAGTAGCAGGCTCAGTACGAAGACCTGGTACCAGCGCGGGTCGCGCAGCGTGGTCACGAAGCGGGTAATAGCTCTCATGCCCGATACAAACGCATCGGGTCATGACACAGGGTTAATGTCTCGGGTCAGACCCGGATTATGTTCGGTAGCAATGGCGCCGACTTGCTGTCCGGGAACACCACCGTATCCAGCGCCTGTTCGGGCAACGCCAGGTGGTCCGCCAGTACCGCCTTGAATACGCTGCGCAGGTCGGTGGTCGGCATAAGATCGCGGTTCTGGTACAGGTCCGAACTGCGCAGCCCGGGCCAGTCGGCAACGATCCTGCCACCGTTGACGGCTCCACCGACGAGTATTGCCGCCGTTGCCGTACCGTGATCGGTACCGCGCGTGCCGTTGACGGCAACGGTGCGGCCAAATTCGGTGACGACAGCGACAACAGTCTTCGACCAGGTGTCGCCGAGTTCGGTGCGCAGCGTGCGCAGTCCGCCGTCGAGACCTTCGAGCCGGTTGGCGAGGGTCCCGGTCGTCGTACCCTGGTTCGCATGGGTGTCCCAGCCACCGGCTTCGAGCACCGCAATTCGCGGACCGTCCTCGGCTTTGAGGAACCGCGCCGTCGCCTGCGCCATCGCGCGCATCTGTTCCGTTTCATTGCCGCGCCGCGGCATCTGTGCCATACCACCGTCGCTCTCGGCTATCGCCTGCGCCTCGAGCGCCTGGTCAAGCCGAATGGCGAAGAAAGCATCGTCGGCGTACATGTCCTGCAACCGGCGCAGCGTGCTGGTCTGGGCATCGGGCAACTGCGAAGGAGCCCAGCTTGTTACCGAATTGTCGCCGCGCAGTACGAGCGGCGTGTTTTGTGCCATCGCGATCGCGACTTCATTGCCCAGCGAACCACCGAGTGGCGCCAGTGCACGGTTGAGCCAGCCATCGCGCAGACTGCCGACGGCCGCAGCACCGTTTTCGAGCACATCCTGGCCATCGAAATGCGAGCGTTCCCGATACGGGCTGGCGACCGCGTGCACGATGAGTGCTCGCTGTTTTCCGTACTGCTCATGAACTTCGGCAAGACTCGGGTGCAGGCCGAACAGGCCGTCGAGCTTGAACATGCCGTCGCTGCTGCCCGGCGCCGGGAGGGCGAGTTCGCCACGAACCTTGCGGTAGCCGCCATCGCCATACGGCGGCGCGATGGCGAGACCATCTGCCGCGCCGCGCAGGATGACCAGCACGAAGCGCGCGTCCGTTGCGGCATTGGCAAGAACCAGGCCGGGGACGCTGCTCGCAACAACACCGGCACCGGCCACCTTGAGTATGTCCCGTCTGCTGACCATGACTACCTCCGTTGGAAATCCGGTGATGCAAGCAGCAACGTCATGCCCTGGACATCGCTCTCCGCCCGCGAGATTGCTTTTCGTGACTCGGTGCTGAAAGTCGATCCCAGAACCGCATCGCCGAGCTCGACGGGGTTGACGCGGGGGCCTGCGATTCGCGCCACCGTGTTCGACCATTCGATGCGCTTGTAGAGCGCATCCGCCCCGCCCCAGTGCTCGGCAGTGTCGGGCCAGCCGGCCGGGCTGCCCGGGCGGAACGGTGTCTGCCCCATCAGGTCGAGAGCACCGACGATGAAGCGCGAATCATCGGGCACGTGATCGAACGCTCGAAGAGTCGAGATTACGAAGTCATGGGGAGTCTTGTATTTGCT
>JABAOH010003128.1_pt1 | contig 67345 bp, 55 predicted proteins | sample 7062181 | NCBI WGS metagenome assembly JABAOH01 (sample SAMN14538630, study PRJNA623070) | marine sediment metagenome | biome: marine biome [ENVO:00000428]; feature: marine pelagic biome [ENVO:01000023]; material: deep marine sediment [ENVO:00002113]; isolation source: pool of 5 deep marine... | reverse complement strand
GCTCCTGCAAGCCGGTTGCGGGAGGCCTACTCCCATCTCTGACGCCGCTTGCTGCGGCACACGAACATTCTTCACCAGATCTCACAAATAAGGTATACACGAATGTTGATCCTGTTTTGCGGCATGCGGTGGATCAAATTCCTGCTGGTGACCGGTTGTAAAATCAACGTTGACTTCTCGATATAAGTGTTCAAATTTTTTAGCGTTTTTTGAAAGACAACACGCTGGGCAGTCTGAAAATTATTGCAATTTTAATGAGATTTTAATATTCTAAAGCTTTAAGTGTTCAAAAAAATTTCTGTGAAATTCCAGATTGGAATCCCAGTTAATAATACAAACTGATATCTAAAACGGTTACTTGTCGGCGCTCATAGTATTTTGGACTTGGTGTATTGTGGCTAAGAAGAATACAAGATCCGGCCAACGAATCAAGAGGCGTTCTAGACGTGCGCAGCCGTCTTCCTCGCTCAATCGTGGAAGAAATATTTGGCGGGCTATTATCATAACAACGGCGTGTTGTACCATGTTAGCCCTTTTTTTCTTAGGATCGTGGTGGTCTTCACGGCAAAAGCCAGGAAAGGCAGAGCATCCCCTCAATGTGCAAGAGGATCAGTTAGATCTACCCGTTTACAGACCGATTGGTTCGGAACAAGAGGTTGCGGCACTTAAAAAGGAGGAATTAAAGCTGGGGGAACAACTGTTGAGGGATTTTCCAGGCCATGTGGACGCGCTGATTAAAATGGCCGATGTACATAGCAGGAATGGCAACGCAGTGGAAGCACTAGCATTTTTGCAGAAGGCTTTGAAGGTGAATCCCCGCCGGGCCGACATTTATGTGCGTATGGCTCAGCTATCCGAGGAAAGAGGTGAGCTTGAAGACGCACTTGAGCAGTATTACCAGGCTTTGCGTTTACAACCCTACATACCTAAGGTTTTAAGCAAGATGGCCAACACCCTTATGATGTTGGGTAAAAATGAAGAGGCCATTGTAGCACTGACAAAGGAAACTCAGCTTTCGCCCGGCAACAGTTATGCTTACTTCTTACTCGGCCAGGCTTTTCTGCAAGAGAAGAAATACCAAGCGGCAAGAGAAAACTATGAAAAAGCCATCAAAATCAAACCGAACTACGCCAAAGCATACTACGGTCTGGCCAGGATACAGACCCGGCTTGGAAATCATGAACAGGCTCGGGCCTGCTCGGAACGTTTTCAACAGCTAAAGGCTAAAGAGCGTATGGGTCTAAAAAGTCGCAAGATGCGTTTTGATGATTTCGTGATGGCGCAAAAAAGGGCAGCTATCACCTATTTAGAGATTGGGCGTATGTATCGGGACCAAGGAAATATATCTGAAGCGGAAAAACGGTTTAAACAGGGGATAGGGCTTGATCCGAACAACATCATTTGCTTTTTTGAATTGGCAGCGTTATACAATACCCACGGCGCGCCTGTAAAAGCGCTGCAACTGTTCAAGAAGATGACTGAAATTCAGCCGAACTATCCCATGAGTTATTTCATGATGGGTATTCTGTACGCTCATTTAGAGCAGTTTGATGAGGCAGAAACAGCATTCAACACCATGATTCGTCTCACGCCGCAGGTGTCGGACGGATACCGTGAACTGGCCCGACTCTACTTGAAAAATGGCAGAAAAATTACGGAAGCCAGGCGGCTGGCTGAAAAGGCGCTTGCATTGAAGGCCAGCGCAGCTAACTACTTTATGCTGGGCTGGGCCTGTGACGAAAATGGAGACACGGCGAATGCGCTGTCAGCCATCGAACAAGCTATTGAGCTGGAACCGACCAATCAACAATATCAGCGTCTTTATAAATTAATTCAGCAAAGGAACTGATTTGGTGAATCTTACAAGAGATAAAGTCTTTGGGCAGACTATCGGACAGCTTATGTTCGGAATTCTATCTCTATCGTGTTTGATTGCCTGGGCGCACACCGAAGGGGCTATCTTGTTTACCGATGTGACCAAAGAAACGGGGATTACATTCGTACATACTGACGGCAGTAGCGGTCGAAAATACATTATTGAATCCGTGACCTCAGGATTGGCCCTTTTTGATTACGATGGAGACGGCGATATCGATATCTATTTTCTCAATGGTGCGCCTTTAAGGGGAAGCAAGTCTAAGACAGTACCAAAGAATGAACTATATCGCAACGAGGGAAACTGGAAATTCACAAACGTCACAGACCGGGCGGGTGTCGGCGACACCGGATTTGGACTCGGCGTGGCCGTCGGGGATTACGATAATAATGGCCATCTTGATATCTATGTGAACAACTACGGCCCAAATGTCCTGTATCGTAACAAAGGTGATGGAATTTTTGAAGACGTGACGAAAAAGGCGGGGGTGGCCAATGGCCATAAAGTGGGAGCAGCAGCACACTTTCTTGATATGGATAAAGACGGAGATCTCGATCTATTCGTTGCCAACTATCTTGACTTTACATACGAAAACCATCTCATGAGAACTTCCAGGGGAATTTCCAAATACGCGGGGCCTATGGATTTTCCTCCGATGTCGAACGACCTGTTCCGCAACAACGGAGATGGGACTTTCACGGACGTCAGCGTTGAATCCGGAGTAGCCGAGCACAAAGGCTGGGGTATGGGTGGCGTTTGCGCCGATTTTGATAATGACGGCGACACTGATGTCTATATTGCCAACGACGTTTATGCAAACTTTCTATTCGAGAATGATGGTACGGGTAAGTTTGAAGAAATTGGTCTGATCGCCGGGCTCGCCTATGACATGCATGGCGACGATCAAGGTAGCATGGGCATTGATTGTGGGGACTACGACAACGACGACCGGCTCGATTTCTACCAAACATCCTACGCCAAGGAACTCGCAGTACTCTATAGAAATCTGGGCGACGGAATGTTTGAAGATGTAACGATGGTCACTGGTGCGGGTATGGGTACGTTGGCCCATGTCACCTGGGGTACCGGCCTGGTCGATTTCGACAATGATGGCGATCGTGATATCTTTGTCGCCTGCGGCCACCTGCAGGATAATGTTGAACAATATAATAATAGCGCGACCACTTACGTCAGAAATATACTCCTGATGAATACCGGGGACGGGAAATTCATCGATGTTTCGGATCAAAGCGGTGACGGAATGAAGGTCAAGCTGCGAAGCCGAGCCGCCGGTTTTGACGATTTAGATAACGACGGTGATGTGGATATAGTAATATTAAATTCTCGCTCTGAACCGACTATTTTAAGAAATGATTCACACTCTAAGGGACATTGGTTGCAGGTTCGTTTGCGTGGAGTGAAAACAAACCAGAATGGGATCGGGGCACGTGTTAAGGTAATGTCGGGAGATTTAACGCTTATAGACGAAGTTCATAGTGGCCGCGGATATCAAAGTCATTACGGCATGCGACTTCATTTCGGATTGCGAAACCATGACAAGATTGACAAGATCGAGGTTCGATGGATAGGAGGCGGTACCGATGTGTTTGAGAACCTTGCTGTGGATCAATTCATAACCCTGATCGAAAGTAGCTCACAGATTGAGTCCATGAGAGCCAGAGAAGCCCTTTAGCGAGAGCGTTTGTGTACAGACATTTCATGTTGTGCCGGTACTAACCAGTTCTAAATAAATCCCAACTTGATATCCTTAGTGACACCGTGCCAAGGAAAAAGCTCCCTTACCGCATCACACATACGCACTCGATTCACGATGTCCAGTATAACGCATCATGAAGTCGAAGGGATGTTCAGATAAGTGACGAAGCTTGCTGGTATGTCGTAATATGGACACCTCAAAGAATTTTTTGTGGCAAGATGGATTTTAGTATTTGACTTTGAGCTCTTCATAGGTGACCGATTCACTTCCATTTTACAGGTCAGCGTCGCTTTGTCCACGAACGAAGGCGGCTGGCGGTAGACGGCAAGTGGCCCAACTAAGGCGACTCTGATGACCAACCAACCGTCTTGCCACAGGTGGCTCCGGGATAATTGAGGTTTCACAAGGCGTCGCATTACTGTAAAATGTAATCTCAGGTGAGGCTGACAATAACTTGATGTCTTGTATGGAGCTAAGAATGAGGGTAATACTTTTCACAGGCAAGGGCGGCGTTGGCAAGACGACGATTGCCGCTGCAACTGCGACACGGGCAGCCGAGCTTGGCCACAGAACATTGGTCATCAGCACCGATGCCGCACACAGCCTTGGCGACAGTTTTAACCGCCAGTTAGGCAATTCTCCGAGCAAGATCAGCGGCAATCTCTGGGCACAGGAAATCAGCGTACTTGAAGAGATTGCGCAGAATTGGAAGACCATTCAAGAGTACATGGCTTCCTTTTTCAGGTCAACAGGGGTCGACGATATACTTGCCGAGGAGATGGCCGTGTTGCCGGGAATGGATGAGCTATTCGGCCTGTTCCACATTCACAAAGCGAATCGGTCAGGCAAATATGACTGCTTAGTCGTGGACTGCGCACCCACGGGGCAAACGTTGCGCTTGCTCAGTTTTCCGGAGGTCGCCCGCTGGTGGATGCAAAAGATATTCCCCATCGAAAGGAAAGTTGCCAAGAGTTTGCGGGCGATGAAGAAAAGGACGATCCTATCCTTCCCCATTCCGGAAGATTCCGTATATGTCTCTATCCAGAAGCTGTTCGAAGACATCGGATCGCTCAGCGAACTGTTGGCCGAGCCCGAGATCACGTCGGTTCGTATTGTCCTAAATCCCGAGAAAATCATTCTGGAAGAGACGCAGCGAGCTTATACCTACTTGAATCTGTATGGTTATCCCGTCGACTGTGTTATAGCTAATCGAATTCTGCCGGATGAGGTAAAGGATTCCTATTTCTCAGGCTGGCGCAAGACCCAAACAAAGTACATGAAGAGAATCGAAAGTGTGTTTTCGCCGCTCCCTGTTCTGAAAAGCAATCTCATGCGCTCGGAAATCGTAGGATATGCGTCGCTTGAGCAACTCGGCAGGGATATTTACGATAGGGATGACCCGATGAGAGTCTATTACGAGGAGAATCCGCAGCGAATAGTCAAAGAGGACGACGGCTATGCCATGGTTCTCAAATTGCCTTTTGCAAAAAAGGCACATATAGAGGTACTGAAGAACGAAGACCAACTGACGATTCAAATTGGCAACTATCGCCGAGAGGTATTGTTACCCGGTGCGCTTGCTCTGCTCAAAGTAGGCAAGGCAACATTTGAAGCAAATGAGCTGAAGGTAACATTTATCAAAGGAGCGTGAAAAATGGCAAAGAAGAAAGAGAAAGTCGTGAACTTAGTCAACTCCATGCTTGACGTCGAAAGAGACTTCTGGGACCTGTTTTTCGATTTTGTACCCGAAGAGACCAAAAAACATCTCAAGGCAGCGCGCAGAGAGAAGCTGCTGGCTCTTCGTTCACTTCTCGATGCCAAGATCAAGGACCTGGAAGAAGAGAACAAGAAAGCAGGCAAAAGAAGACCACAGAAAGTCAAAGTGGAATAGAACGAAGTTCGACTCTTTATACATGAGAATTATTCGTTTCATATGAATGAATACTATAGCAGTTCTCCGGTGCGCTGGTATGACAGCCAGTCCTCGGTTTGCGCGGAAGCCGCCATCGTATCCCTACTTCCCCACCCAGAACACCAAGCAATTACCACCCCAATGCCACACCCCAGACACGCGATTGCCAGTGGGGCGCTTTGGTGAAGAGACCTGGAGTGCTGACGGAAGAAATTGCAGAACGGTTTGAAGAAAAAAGAATGGCGAGTGTTCCTCCCAACCTCTCGCCGTATTATCTCAGGGGCTTTTGTCTTGTAAAAAATACTATCGACAAGAAATAACATAACCTTGATTCTAAGTGAACAGAAGACGTAGGTATTAATGTCTATTATCTTACTGATAACTTATGCCTTGGCTTGGAAAATGGGATTCAGGGACTCCGTCATTTGTTTGACTTTTTCTAAATCCTGTCTTGAGATAGGCTTGAAATTCATAGCCAAATCCACAGCCAAGCGAAACAGCGACTCTTCGCCTGGCGGTATAGCAGCTGTTACAGGTTGGCTAAGGGTAAAGGACAGCCCCAACCTTGCTTCTACCCGTTCTGTAAGAGGTTGATACCAGCACTTCGGATATTCTTTGCGTGATGGATCCCCCTGAGGCCATCGTTGCCGTGCCAGAGACTTCAGAGCTAGTCTTGCTACTCCTTTGGATTTTGCGGTAGCAACTACCCTGGGGCCGAAGTTTCCTTTGTAAAAAGTGGCGAAATTAATGGGAAATAGAATCGAATCGAAATCATACCGTTCCATTGCAGCGAGGGCCGCTTCCTCAGAATGGGCAGAAAAACCAAGATAACGAATCCGCCCCTGCTTTCTTGCTTCGATAAACACCTCCATTGCTCCGCCTTTGGCGAAAACAGTATCCACATCCTTTTTTACATCTGTAATGGCGTGAAGCTGATAAAGGTCAAAGTAATCGGTACGTAAGCGCTTGAGCGATTCTTTTAACTCTGCTGCCGCACCCTCCCGCCTGCGTTGTCCGGTTTTGCATGCCAGAAATACTTTTTTACGATACGGCTCCAATGCTGGGCCAAGTTTCAACTCGGCATCACCATAAGTTGGCGCCACATCGAAGTAATTCACCCCTTTATCGAAAGCCTCAGCCACCACACGATTGGCATGCTGCTGCTCCGCATCCTTAACCACAATCCCTCCAAAACCGATGATTGATAGTTTCACACCGGTCTTACCATACTCTCTCTGTGGAAGTCTTGTGGAATTCTTGGAATTGCTGCTGCGTTGTAATTCGTCGGCTTTTATCACGGAATTACGATGCAGCATTCTGCTTGCAGTTATCGAAGCGGCAGCAATTGTGCTTTTTTTAATGAATTCTCTGCGTTTCATAGATTGACCCTTAATAGTCCCGTGATTTTGTTAGTTTCTACTTCCAAATCAAAGCCTTTAGTATGAAGATTGTACACTACAGTTACATTCTCTGAAAAGGACAAACTACTTCTGAGAATATAGTCTGCCTTTTAGGCGAAGTCTGTTAATAATGGGAAATACATTCTTCTCTCTATCACCTTATCCAGAAAATCCGCAACTCCCATCCCTTGACCTGGCGACGGTCGTTCCAGAGCAAAGCAGTAGTTATCTGGTGTAACGATACCCTCCGTTTCTTTTCGTATTGTGATTAATCTGCCTTTCTGAGTCCAATTCTCTCGAAAGGTATCCGCTTGAAACCGCGTTGGTATGCAGGTGAATCCTCCTTAAGGCGGAAGTCGCCACCCACAGGATTGGCGAAGAAAAGGCCGGTATCAACAAGGTTATTTCGAGATTCAACCATTGTCTCGTTGGCTCCCCAGGTTGTCTTGAGCAACTGGCTCCTTATACAAATGTTGTGTGCCACTACAATGTTACCCGGTGGTACCCCGTCATTACTGCCATAGTATGGTTCGAGGTCCGCAAGTTCTCGATAGCGAGTGCTAAAGGGTGGTTCACGCCAGTTCATGTCTTCCAACCGCTGTTTCATAGTACCATATACCATGTTGTGCCAGACCGGTGACTCACTCAAGCCACGACCATCAAGTTCAATTGCCGGGTCGCAATCAACGAATATGTTATTCTCAACCTTGAAGTCGCGCCCGCCACCGAGGAATACCGCGCGGTGAAGGCTCCAAAGTATATTCCCGTAGATTTGCGTTCCACTGACGCAATCATCCATATAGATACCCATAGAGCCCATTCCAACCCCGCCGGTATGATGAATAAAGTTGTGGCGGATGATATTTCCCCTGAAAGTATAGTCCCTGCCTGTGTAGATCGCCCCCACATCACCGGTCTCAAGGCAAACGTGATGGATTTCGTTTAGCTCAATAATATGTTCATTTCCCCAGAATAAAATCGCGCAGTGCGGATGGTCATGAATCAGATTGTTCGCAGCTTGGATCCCCACGCCCGTCATTGAGATGGCCGGGGCATAGCAGCGCGACCATCGAGCGATATGATGGATGTGGTTATTGCGGGCGTAGTGGCCCGAAGGTATCAACCTCTTGCGATCACCTCCACTGAGTGAGATACCGCCGTCGCCGATTCCGTATACGAGGCAGTTTGCTACGCCGTGATTGGTTCCGCCGTTTACTACGACGCCATAGTTGCCAAGATTGCGGATGACGCAATTTTCTATGCGATTATTCGTTCCATCCTCAATTCGGACCCCATCGGCTCGCCCGCATTCGATCGTCAATCCTCGAATTTCGATATAGGAGGCTCCAGCCATATGTATCAGCGGAGTTTCAACTAAAGAAACCACAAGGGTGCTCTGCTCCAATAAGGTCGGCGGCCAGAAATACAAGATTCCACTCCTCCGGTCGAGGTACCATTCCTCCGGTTCATCCACCTCTTCAAGGATGTTCAGGAAGTAGAATCGCCCGCCATGTCCACCTGCCCGAAAACCATAGTTGCCATACGGTGGGCTCGTTTTGATCAGCTGCTTCTGGGTGTCGATGGTCGCGACGTGCTCATAGGAGTTGGCCCAGTCATAGGCCCAATATCCGTGAACCCAAATATCGTTGGTATCGGTCCATTTGCCCGGACGGTCTGCTTCGTAGTTAAAGCCCGCATCGAGTTTCCCCATTGTCCCGCCGTGTTTGTCCCCAACCGGCTCAGGATAACCAGCAATTTTAAGGAAGCCTTTATTAGGCCATTGCGCCAAAGTCATTGGGTCGTCTTGGAAGAAAACCTCCAGCGCCGCCGGCGAAGTGGAGCGGGCAAAACCTCTCGACCTCAGCTTGCCAAAATCAGTAATCCCCTGAGCTTTCAGATCTGCCTGAACAACACCTACTCGAGCAGTCGGTTGGAGTCTATTCATAACAGCTGTGTCGCTAATCTTATGCCAGCCAGTCACGGTTCGCCCACCTGTGACTCGCACTTGCTCATTGGGCCTCGCTCGATACATGATTGGTCTGGCAGTTTCGCCTGAATCCTCCGCGGTCAGTTTAAGACCCTGTTCCAGGCAGTAGGTCCCCTTTGCAATCCATACTGTAACACCGTCCTCCGGTAGGCCATCTGATGTTTTGAGCTGCCTAATGGCATCTCTTGCTCTTTGCAGTGTCGCAAACGGCCCATCGCTCCGCTCCCTATTTGGTGAAACGCTACGGCCGGACCACTGGTCCTTTCCTGATACGGAGACATAAAAATTCACCGAGGCCAGAGAGGGTCCATCTGTCTGCAGGAATAACCATAAAAGAACCAGACGCGCGAGTACCTTGTTGTTGAACAAACGCCTTTGGTTTATTAACTTTCCGCATGTTTTTGAAATTGCTTCCATAAATAACCTCAAGATTCAGTCAATTATCGGCACACCAAGTTGACGGTATAGATTTACAACAGTCGAGAAGTCCCAGCGTTTCTTCTGTTCAGGTCTAAGGACCACTTCAACTCCTTTTGGAAATTTAATCGGTCGTCGCGACTTAGGCAGATAAAGAAATATTCGCTTAGGCGGTTGTCGGCGGGGTGGATTTAATTCTACCTGTATGCCTTTTTTGGTGCCAGCTACTTTTAGATTCATAGTTCCAAAGTGCGTAGGTGCACGCTCGACGCGAATTTCATTGCCTTCGGCCAGCCACCAGTCGGGTACAGCCATTAATAAATGTAATTCATTGTTGCGCTCATGGATGAGCATGTGCCGAAGCATAATGGCATAATTGGAGGCTCCCAAAGCATGAGGAATAGTGTCGTTCCATGCAATACGACGCTTATGATAGACGCCTTCAGGAAATGCGTGCGTCGCAGTAGAATGCAGAAGGTACCAATAGAAATCTTCGACAACCTGCTCGTGCTCTGCTCTTACGAGGGAAGCCATAGTAGTGTAAGCAGACATATAGGGATGGATAGCCTTTGCATGGCCACGCCACTGAATAGTACCCTCGATGAAACCTCCACCATAGTTTTCCCGTACTTCGCTGATTAGTGCTATGACTCGTGGGTCCTGCGGGTCAAAAAGCTCGGTGGGCCATAGAGTCTCAGTGTTGCCCCAGTGAGTGCCTGCCTTTTCCCAGCTCGGCGGGAAATGACCGAGCCCGGTTTGTTTCCAGGCCGCATCTATGGCTATGCGATAAAGCTTAGCTTCCCGGAGTAACTCCTCGGCCTCGTCAGGCTTGCCTAATGTGCGTGCTGCATCAGCGGTACATAATAGCGCTCGCAAGTTCCAAAAGTCGTAACCGACAATATGATGCTTTCCATCCCACAAATACTCGCCATCCGCGGGGGCATTTGGCAGCACGCCAGAAAAAGGTGAATCCGCAGGGGCCTGGCGGCAAGCCTTCAGCGTCCAGTTCACTGCTCGTCGCATCTGAGGGTATGCTTTTGCGAGCCACTGTTCATCACCGGTGATTTTGTAGAACTGCCAGAAGGCCCAACAGGCTTGTCCATTTGCGTCGAACTGGTTATTCTGTGACTCGAAACGTCCATCGGGCCTTTGATGGCTAAGAAAGCTTTCCATAGCTCTTTGTGCAGCATCTGTGAGACCCGCCTCTTCAAGCTGCATTACCTGGTATGCCCCATCACGGATGTAGAATTCGTCATAGAACCCTTCCCCCGGATGTACTTCGCCACGGTCGTTAGCAATCAACTGATACACGTGTGAGGCCAGAAGAGCCTGTGTCGCTTTGTAACAAGGAACTTTAATTTGCGTGGCTCTTTCCATAAAGCCTCGCCAGTATTGGACTGTCCGGTCCAGCCAGAGCTTTGCATCTTTTATCGCAAAGTCTGATTCTTTTTTGAGAGGGGAGAATGGTATTGATATCACGGTCTCGGCGTTTTCACCGGGAGCCAAAGACCAAGCGAAAGCTTTGTATGTTGCGCTGGAAGGTTTACTTCGTTCGACTTTCAGCTTTGCATCCGCCTCTGTCTGACCTGTATTGGTGACTTTAACTAAGATCCAGTTCAGGAAGTTCTCGCCCTCGAGAGGCCAGTTGAATGCCTTTTGCCAATCTCCCACGGAGGGTAGCGGTGAAGCCCACAGGGTAAACTCATACATTACTTGGCCGTCTTCGGCTGTGATTGAAATAACCGGCAACCACCCGTCCATTAGTATCTTCACCTGCTGGCGGGTTAGAGGAGTCAGATGTGGCCCAAACCGTATCAAGACTCTTGAAGGTTTTCCGCTGCTATCATTGATAATAAGCTGGTTGTCTGGGGTAATTCGCGTCCCGTGCGTATAATCCTTGAGCCCTATGACAGTCCACGAGTTGTGAAAGTAGTCGAAAGGTTCATCGGCCAGGAGCGGGCACATAGAAATAGGTGCAACCAAGATTAGTAGTGTAGTGATCAAGCCTCTCAATTTAGAATTTTGTGTCATGTGTCGATCCTCTTTTTAACAGCACTTGCAAAAGCCAGCCTCCCGTGACGTTCTCCGCGGGCAAACCAAGAGCCATCGTAACAGCAAAGAACTGTTGCTGCAATCCCATTACCTCCATAACTCTACAAAAGAGTAACCAGACTAAACAGCCCAAACTGAGCCTTTTTGGATGCTCTTCAGTTTGCGTGGAAAATCCACAGTCCCCAGTCCTGGACTTGGCGATGGTCGTTCCTTCTGTATTTGGGTAATACCGAATTCAGCTTCAGCAGGGGCGCACGTTAGTCGCACAAGGACGACCCTTTTCGCCTTCTCCAATCTCGTACTCAACCTTCTGGCCTTCACGAAGGGCTGTTGTGCCCTCTGACTGGATTTCTGAGTGATGGACAAATAAATGATTGCCACCATCGTCGGGAACGATAAAGCCGTATCCCTTCCTCTCACTGAACCATTTTACTGTGCCTGTGTTCACGTGCTATTCTCCTTAGGCCTTTGGGTCAAGCCGATCAAAATCCTCTTTTCTATCGAGGGATTCAGAAAGCTACATAACGTCTGCTTGACTGCTTGTAGGCCATCCGTTCTTGATAATAACCGACTCCTCCTACACAGTGGAGGACCGGTGGACGGACTCGACTTCTTTTTTCAATATGGACAATTAATGCCTATAGGTCTTGCGGCTTGACTGTACTGCGGCGATTAGCCTTTGCTCTTATAGCAGCATCATCCAATATTGCACAAACCTTGTCACTAAGAGCAGCAATTGCATCTGATGATGTCATCATCTGTTTGCTCTTAATATAAGCCTTAACCTTGCTTGCAACAACCAGAACTTCCTTGTCTGCCATTTTAGTACCTCCTTGTTAACTCAGACATTCATAACTCTTAGTATAAACACAAATCAGATATTCCAAGCAGTATTTTGATAACTTATAGCATACTCTGCAATAACAAAAACATGGTGACAGCATAAAAAATTCTGTGGTTAACGTCCGAACCCACGATGCTCTTACCGTTCGTCTTACCCAGAAAATATGAAACACCCAGCCCTTTGTTATTACGAAAATTTGCCCAAATTTTTTGGACCAGTCCCACCAACCAACCAGAGCGCGCCAGCCGACCAGGCCCAGCGCGCGCTTTGACGAGCCAATCTGTATGATAAAGTTAGCCGACAGTAATACGGTTACTGCAACTCAGGAAAGTCACGTCGTGTTAAATTGAGAATGTCACCAAGCGTTGGGGTATAGGGCATGAGGCGTAAGCGGTAGCTATAGGACTTGGCCGGCAAGGTGTATTCAGGGTGCGTTCGCGCACCCCAACTGTCATCGCCACCGACACCCATCTGCTTATAGTCAAGATTGACGGTTATAGTGTCGCGCTGAGGCAGTTCGTGAATGTGTTTGGCTTTTTCGAGGTCCTGCATCATGAAGGGCCAGGCACTGATATCAATTGTGGGCATGCCGACGGCGACGAGCCCTATACCCTCGCGGTCGGTCAAGGCCATCCACCGGACGTCCGATCTGTTACCGTTTTCCTGGGGCCTGACATAGCGGTGGATAAGCTTGTTGACGTTGCCGGAATAAAGACCAAAGGCGGCGCCGGTTTTTCTGTCCCAGTAGGTTTCATGTGGTCCGCGGCCGAGCCAGGTTAACTTGTTGAATCGGCCGGGTACGGCCATCTGCATGCCAAACCGTGGCAGGTCGGGCAGGTTATCACCTACGGGGGTGAAGGTTGAATCGATAATAATATCACCGTTACCATAAACAGTATAGATAGTCTTATAAGTGGAATTTGTTCCAACGGGGATAGTTGCTTCAGTAGTGATGCGAACAATCTGGGGCTTGACCTGTTTGGCATTTACAGTATTAGTGGTCCGATTGGGTCCGGCATTGCGCCAGACACCGAGGCGTTTGGGCATATCGTTTCCTTCGTCATTGTCGATGGGCACACGCCAAAAGTTAGGGACCAGAGCCGAGGCGATGAGCTGTTTTCCATTGAAGAGGAAAGATTCAAGTGCGCCGGATTCTTTTCCGAACGTAAGTTCGAAATCATCGCCGGAGATGACGATTTTTAGCGAGTCTTGATTCAGGGTAAGCGATGGTATCGTATTCGGATCGATAACCGGGGTTGGCGGGACGTCAAAGGGAATCTTAAACTGACCCCAGGCAAGGATGTGTCCTTGCCTGGCCCAGGAAGTGTCGGCAGCGAGAGCAAAGACTATCTTAATCCAGTACTTAGCACCAGGTTGGAAATCTGGCTTTTCGAAGTTGAGCTGAATGTTTCGTTGAGCTCCGGCAGGGAGGGATAGTTTCGGTAAAGTACCCCTTTTGATTACACGGCCATCGGCGGTCAGTTCACATCTGATTTCAGTAAAATCAAGGTTTAAGAAATCGTACTCGTTGTAGATGCGGAACTTACCGGACAAAATATCGACGGGCAGGACATGGATTCGCTGGTAAATCTTCTTAACCTCGTAGAGAGAGGGATTGGGCTTTCGGTCGGGCTGGACCAGGCCGTTGCAGCAGAAATTTCCGTCGTTAGGTTTGTCGCCGAAGTCACCACCGTAGGCCCAAAATTCCTTTCCGTCGGGGCTCTTTTTACGTAGGCCCTGGTCGGCCCAATCCCAGATAAATCCACCGATGAGGCGTTTATGGGAGCGGATGGCGTCCCAGTATTCCTTAAGGTTGCCGACGGAATTGCCCATTGCGTGGGCATACTCGCAGAGAATCATGGGTCTGTCATCAATGGGGTCGGTAGCCAGCCGAATGATTTCCGGAATTCTCGCATACATTCGGCTAATCATATCAACATAAGGGTAGTCAACCGGATCCCCCACTGCCCCTTCGTAGTGAATGGGACGAGCCGGGTCATATTCTTTTATCCACGCCGACATCGCAGCATGGTTCGGCCCACAGCCCGTCTCGTTGCCGAGCGACCAAAAAATGACAGATGGATGATTCTTATCACGCTCAACCATACGGATTGCCCGCTCTACAAAGGCATTGTGCCAGCCGGCGACGTTTGAGAGGTAGCCTTTCAGGCCGTGCGATTCAAGGTTGGCCTCGTCGATAAGATAAATCCCATACTGGTCGCACAGGTCGTACCAGGTCGGGTCATCAGGATAATGGGATGTGCGGACAGCGTTAATGTTATGCTGTTTAAGCAATTTGATATCTTGTATCATCCGTGCGACGGGGATGGCTCGGCCGTGGTCCGGGTCGTGCTCATGACGATTGACGCCGAAGAGCTTGATGGACTTACCGTTGACAAAGAGCTGACCATCTTTGATTTCAATTTCCCGAAAACCAATCCGGCAGCTTTCGACCTCGATGGTCTTGCCTTCGTCATTCTTCAGAGTCAGGACAAGTGTGTAGAGGTTCGGAAACTCAGCGGACCATTTTTGGGGATTGCTGAGCTTTGCTTCGAGCAGAGCAAATTTAACGTTGTCTCTTTGGGGGTATTCCTCGTTGATGATAGACGAAGCACTTTTGGACAGAGGATTAGCCAGCACAGGTTTTGTTTCAGGGTCATAGAGTTGGGCCTCGACTGTCCATCCCTTGAGTTCGGAGTCGGTGTAATTGGTGAGCTTGGGACGAATCATCAAAGTTGCATCAGTGTAGCGGTCGTCGAGATCGGTTCGGACGAAAAAGTCACGGATGTGCACTTGTGGCGTAGCGAATAGATAGACATTTCGATAGATGCCGCTGAGCCGCCACATATCCTGGTCTTCAAGATAGCTGCCGTCCGACCAGCGATAGACTTCGACGGCAAGTGTGTTTTCGCCGGACTTGAGGTATTGTGTGATGTTGAATTCAGCCGGTGTCATGCTGTCCTGACTGTATCCGACCTTTTGACCGTTCACCCAGACGTAGAATGCGCTTTTAACGCCGTCAAAGTGCAGGAAAATCTGGCGATTTTTCCATTCCTCGGAGATTGTGAATCCTCTTCGGTAGGAACCGACGGGATTGTAATCATGAGGGATATAGGGCGGATTAGGCGGAAATGGATACGGGACATTAAGATAAATAGGAATTCCATAGCCGTGCATTTGCCAGTTGGAAGGCACGGGGATTTTGTCCCAGGTGCTAACGTCGTAACTGGATTCGTAAAAATTGAGTGGCCTATCTGCTGGATTGCTGACCCAGTGGAACTTCCAGTTTCCATTTAACGATTTATAGAACCGCGAAGCCTTGCGATCAGCTTTGATAGCTGTTTCGATATCAGAGTATGGGATGAGGGTACAGTGGCCGGGTTCTTTATTAATTCCCACAACGTCTGGATTTTCCCAGTCGGGCTTCGTTAGGTCCGTCTCAGTGGTATGATTTTGAAGCTGATTGCATCCGATAAGGGACAGTAAGGATACAAAAATGAGCAGAGGCAATGCTATATGCAAAAAACATGTTCGGTTCAACATCGATACACTCCTTTCATTATCGAAATAGATTCTTATACTAAAATAGTGAGTTTATTTTAAATTGAACGTTAAAGCAAGAGTTTTTGAATATTCCGAGTGTTAAAAAGGGAGGCATATGAGACGGTGGTAAGAGATAACGACAGGAGATTCTAATATTGTCGTTGCGGTAGTGGACACAGGAGTTGACACGAATCATCCCGACTTTGTGAACAATATGGTGCCAGGTTATGATTTCTATGACAACGATGATCAGCCGGATCCAATGCTTGATCACCCAGACAGTACCCACGGGACCGAGTGTTCGGGGCTTATTGCGGTACAAGGAGATAACAGCATCGATGTGACAGGCGTTGCATGGAACGGCAAAATCATGCCCGTGCGAATCTCAGCAACATCAACAGCGGATTCATTCATCGCTGACAGCGAAAGAGCCACGTCCTTGCGATGGGCGGCCATGAACGGTGCTGATGTCATCAGCAATAGTTGGTATATACTATGGCTGGAGGGCATGTTGATGCCAGAGCTGCACCGGATATGGTTTTAGCTAAACGAGCAGACCTTAACAACGATTGGAAAGTAGACCTGGAAGACCTGTCAATACTCATTGAATTCTGGCGGAGGGACGAATCATCGGTCGATATCGCTCCTGCTACAAAACGCGATGGCATTGTGAATGAACAAGACCTTAAGTTTCTGATAAAATACTGGCAGGCAGAGATTCCAGAGATGGATCTGATAGCTTACTGAACACTCGACGAGACTGCCAACGGCACCGAAGATATCTGGTGGATTCTCGAAGGCCAGGATTATCCCAGACTGTCGGGAGAACTGATTCCGGAGAACTGACTCTTCGACACTCTCAGGGTAGGATTAACAAAACGAAAGTGTAGGGAGGATAGAACAAAACGAAGACAGCAAGAAATTCAAGAATTTTGCAGACAATTCCTTTAATGCTCATCGTGATGTTGTTTTGTTCATATCCCAACGGCAAGTTAATCTATGCTAATGAGCAATTGACTGGTGTGGGTGCAACGGGAGATAGCATAACAGACGAGTATTCACAAAGAGCATCGAGCTATGTTGACCCCTTAGCCTTGAATTGGGTGGACCTACTCGCTCAGCTTCGAGGTCTCGAGATCATCATCACGGAATTGACGTTTGGCGACTATCAGACAGATCCAGACTCTGGGCAAATTTGTTAGCTGAATTATCTGTCCTATGTTGCATAAAACAACTTCGGTTAGAAAAACCGTTGCTTAAGTCAAATCACTGTATTAAGCGAAAAGAAAGCACCTATTAACCGTAAGAGGCTGTTTTTCAGGAAGCCGAACCCAATTTATGGCCAGGGCCTATGGTGTACAGCCGTTTTTTTGGCTCGGTATTAATATGGGAGGACACAATCTCGCCGACAAAGATAATATGGTCGCCGGCGGGCATCTGCGATTCGAGCTTGCATTCGAAATTGGCGACGGCATCGGTCAGCAGGACCGAATCAATGGATTTTGCGGGTCCGGTTTTGCAGTCGAACTCGGCGAATTTATCGGTGTCTCGGCCGGACTTCGAGCCGAAGAATAAAGCCGCATCGGCCATATCCGAGGAGGGGAACGCAATCGTAAAACATTTTGAGTGCGTGATGGCTTCTATCGAATAGTGCGTCTTTGCAACGGCTATTGCCATCATCGGCGGGTTCCCAGATACAATCATTGTCCAGCCCAATGTGATAGGATTGGCTTTGCCGTTTTTATCCTTTGCGATGGCTATTACGACCTGTTCGGGATATTTGGTTTTAATTGCATCGGAATATTCAGCTTGTTTTTGCATTGCTTTTCTCCGTAACTGGTTTTATATTTATCGCGTAAAATTCAGTGTATAGCGCATAGGTTATAGAAAAGACCGAAGAACGTAAAGTGAAAAACGTCGCCCCTTCGGCTGTGCTCAGGGCAAGCTTGCCGGCGACGGCTAAACAAGACTCTCGGCGGCGGTCCGGGGGCTAAACAAATAAGAAACACCCGGGTCGATTTCAATATGGTTTCAACGCCATAATCAGTTTTACAAGGAGAAAGAAGTGGATACAATCGGCTTTGTCGGCAGCGGGAATATGGCTGAGGCGCTTATAAAAGGCGTGATAGCGGCCAACGTTTATTCGCCTGAAAATGTCTTCATAAGTGATATTCGGGCCGAGCGGCTTGAATACCTTGCTGAAAAATATAATGTTATTGCCTGCGAAGAAAACAGTGAGCTGGCGGCAAAGGTCCAAACGGTCGTCTTAAGTGTCAAGCCGCAGAATATGACCGATGCCTTGGAGAGTATAAAAGACTCTATCGGAGCCGTGAAGCTCTTCATATCCATCGCGGCGGGTATAAAGGTCGCGAATGTTACTGATATTTTAGGTGATATCGCAATAGTGCGGGTTATGCCCAATACGCCGGCCTTGATTGGCGAAGGGGCCAGCGCGCTGTTCGCCAACGATAAGGCAAAGCCGATGCTGGAAAAGGCAATGGCGATTTTTTCAGCCGTGGGTAAGGCGGTTGTCGTTGAGGATGAAGATTTGATTGACGCGGTAACGGCGGTGAGCGGCAGCGGACCTGCTTATTATTTTCTTTTAATGGAAGAGATGGTAAAAGCAGGTGTTGAATTGGGGCTGCCTGAAGATGTGGCGAAAGATTTGGTTCTGCAGACCGCTAAGGGGGCCGGGCTACTTGCGGTCGAGGCTGATAGAAATAATGAAAGCCTCGCTGAGCTTCGGCGGAAAGTTACTTCGCCCGGCGGAACAACCGAAGCGGCGCTTAAAGTACTTGCGGCCGGCGAGATTAGTGAGCTGATATCTGCTGCTATTACCAGAGCACGTGATAGGGGGAGGGAGCTTGCAAAATAGTAAACGAGTGGGCTGAGCCCTCATTCGTAAGAAAGGTTCGCATGATTAAGGCTGAAAATCTGAAGAAGCGATATGGGGATCTTGTTGCGCTGGACGATGTGAGCTTCGAGGTGGACAAGGGGGAAACCTTTGGGCTGTTGGGGCCGAACGGAGCAGGTAAGACGACCACAATTCAAGTGCTCTGCGGGCTTTTGAAGCCGGACGGCGGTACGGTGGAACTTGACGGAAAGAGAGACCCGAGTCTAGTTGAGGTTCGTTTATCTTTGGGGGTGGTTCCACAAGCGTTGGCGATATACGAGGAGCTTTCGGCGGAAGATAATCTGCGTTTCTTCGGCAGGATATATGGATTAAGCGGGCGACAGTTGAAAGAGCGCCTCAGGAGCTGCCTTGAGTTAGCAGGGCTGAGAAAACGCAGTAAAGAGCGAGTCTCGAAATACAGCGGTGGTATGAAACGCCGGCTTAATATGGTGTGCTCTTTTTTGCATGAGCCACCGCTCTTGCTGCTTGATGAGCCTACAGTTGGAGTGGACCCGCAGTCACGCAATTTGATATTCGATACAATCGAGGATATGAAAAAACAGGGCAGGACAATCATCTATACAACTCACTATATGGAGGAAGCCCAGCGTCTTTGCGACAGGGTGGCGATTCTTGACCACGGCAGGATTTTAGATATGGATAGCGTCGAGAATCTTATTGTCAAGCATGGAGGCCCATCCCATATTGAGGCCGAATTCGAGGAAAGAGTATCAGACCTCGATAAGATAAAGCCTTTCATTGAAGATAAGAATGCGCAGTTTGAAGAGACGAAGATTAGATTCGCGACAAGCCAGCCTATGGAATCCTTGGCGATGCTTAATCGCAGCGGTGTACGTTTTCGCTCGCTGGAAGTTCAGACGGCTAATCTTGAGGATGTTTTTCTTAACCTAACCGGACGGAGGCTTCGAGACTAATGAAGAAGGTACTATTTCTTGCTTTCAAAGACCTGCGAGTGCTGTTCAGTGATAAGGGTAATATTTTTTGGGTCTTCGGTTTTCCGGTTCTGTTTGCCTTGTTTTTTGGCGCACTATATGCCGGTGCCGGGGATGGGCCGTCGGGGATGAAAATCGCTGTAGTGGACGAGGACAAGTCTGAGTTTTCAAGCTCCTACATATCAAAGCTGGAGTCCGACGAAGCATTAATAATAGTCCACCTGAGTCGAGAAGATGCAATTGAGCAGCTCAGAAAGGGTAAAGTAGCTGCTGCGGTTATCCTTAAGGAGGGCTTTGGAGAGGGATTTGAGGCGTTGTTTAACAGCGACGACCCAAGATTAGAAATAGCATCGGACCCATCGCGCAGAATGGAAAGCGGCTATCTTCAGGGGCTGCTGGCCAAGGCACAATTTGAGGCCCTGGGCGATAAATTCGTTGACCGAAAATGGATGAGAGAGCAGGTTGACCTCTGGCGAGAAGAGATGGAAAACGCTAACGACCTCGATGCCGAGCAGGCAAAACTATATCTTAATTTCATGGACTCTTTTGACACCCTGCTCAAGGATGCCAATGAAGAGAGCTTTAATTTAGGCTTTGATGGAGACATATTAAACTTTGCAAAAACGGATGTCAGCAGAGAATATGAAGGCCCTATTTCGCCGTTTCAGATTACATTTCCGCAGGTTCTGCTCTGGGGATTTCTTATGTGCACGTCGACATTTGCAGTTTCGATTGTTAAAGAGCGGACAAACGGCACTTTTAACCGTTTGCGCGTCGGCCCGCTGGGATACGCTCATATTCTCGGGGGAAAAGGTCTGGCGTGTTTTCTCACCTGCATCTTTATAATATGTATTCTGTTTCTTGGAGGAAAGGCAATCTTCGAGCTGCCAATAGGCAGCCTGATGTTATTTATTCCGGCGGTGTTCTGTACGATACTGTGTTTCGTTGGCCTTATGATGTTTATATGCACCCTGGGGCGTACCGAACAGAGTGTCGGCGCAGCAGGCTGGGCCATACTTATGCTTATGGGCATGTTCGGGGGGGCTATGATGCCGCTGGCTTTCATGCCATCGTGGTTACGAGCGATCAGTCATTTCAGTCCGGTGAAATGGGGCATACTTGCCCTTGAAGGTGCTATCTGGCGCGACTTCAGATTCACGGAAATGCTTAGCCCGTGCTTGGTTTTGCTGGCGATTGGGATTACGTTCTTTTCGTTAGGCGTAGTTATGCTGCGAAGACAGGAAAGCTAAATTCAGCCTTCAGTAACCTCGGTGACAGCGGGCAAAGCGCATACACAAAACGCGAATTCTTAAGTTGTTCCAATCGATGATTATGGAATCTGACGGATTCTGCCGGTGGTTATTCCACGATGATTGCCTCGACCGGGCATTCTTCGGCGGCCTCCTGAACGGCATCCTCGTACTCTTCAGGAACATCATCGACGATAACCTGGGCCATATCTTCGCCCAGCTCGAAAACTTCAGGGCAGGTATCCACACAAAGCCCGCAGGCAGTACAAGTGTCATCAATTTTGACTATCATAATCAAATCCCTTTGTAATCGATTCCGCCTTATGCGGCTATTTGATATTTATTCCGCCAAAAGACAGCGGACCTGAGATACTGATAACAGAATACGGAATTTACCATTGCCGGCGAAAATGTCAATTTAAAATTTTTATGGAAATTGCCATTTTTTTTACTATACTACGGATTTACTGGAGAACAATAGTTAATCAATAATCATTAATCATTTACAGATGGCTTATACTGTTCTTGCAAGAAAATACAGGTCGCAAACGTTCGATGACGTCATCGGTCAGGACCCTATCGCTCAGACGCTGAAAAACGCTATAAAGACCGACAGGGTCGCGCACGCTTACCTTTTTACGGGTACCCGCGGCGTTGGTAAAACCACTATGGCGCGGGTGCTGGCAAAGGCGCTCAATTGCCTGGCCGTCGATGAGCCTACCGCAGAGCCGTGCTGTAAGTGCAATAGCTGTGTTGCGATAAACATCGGCGAAGATATCGATGTCATCGAGATAGACGGTGCATCAAATAATAGAGTTGATGAGATTCGTGAGCTTCGTGAGAATGTTATATATCGGCCTGCGCGTTCAAGATTTAAGATTTATATTATCGACGAAGTGCATATGCTCACGGTTTCGGCTTTTAATGCACTTCTAAAGACGTTGGAGGAGCCGCCGAGTCATATCAAATTCATTTTCGCCACCACCGAGCCGAACAAGGTCATCGCGACAATTCAATCGAGATGTCAGCGGTTCGATTTCAGCAATATAGGGCCTGCCTCGATAGCCGGGCAGTTGAAGTTCATACTCGAACAGGAAAAGATAAAATACGAAGAGGATTTGGTCCTGCCGTTAGCGAAAATGGCAAACGGCTCGATGAGAGATGCCCTGAGTCTGCTGGACAGGCTGATAAGCACCGGTATCGAACCGCTGAGCAGCCGACTGCTTGAGGAGTTTTTAGGTTGTCCGAACAGCGAGAAAATCTGGAATCTCATCGGGCAAATCGGCGAGAGCAATGCGGCCGGAACGCTTGCAGCGGTAGAGGATTTAATCAGTGCCGGAATAAGTGAAGTGCAGATTGTCGATTCGCTTATTGATTATATGCGCGATTTGATGGTGGTCAAATCCACGGGTCCGCAGAGTGAGCTTGTGATTTTGACCGACCAGCAGCGAAAGCGGGCCGGTGAATTAGCTGAGAAATTTGATATTGCCGGGCTTGTTTATAATATCTCGACGCTGGAGAAGCTGCGATGGGCGGTTAAAAACAGTGATACAAGCAGGGCACTTTTAGAAGCATCGCTGTTGCGATTTGCCTTAAGCGTGCACTTCCTGAATGTCGATGACCTTCTCTCTCAATTGCAGGCAGGTGCGTCGCCAAACATAAAAAAAAAGCGACCGCTCGGCCGTAACATACCCATCAAGGCCATAGCCCAGCCAACCAAATCGCAAATCAGCGAACCGTCTGATATATTCGGGCAGACTGATATACACTCGATACAGGACAATTGGCAGAGTCTCTTAGGAGTTATTGCCGCCAAACTCGGCCCGGGTACCGTCGGGCTGTTAAGCTCCGCCGTGCCGAGGCGGTTTGAGGAGGGCGTGCTGACGCTTGAGTTCGGTGCATCGGCTCGAATGCAGAGAAGGATGTGCGAAAGTAACGGCCGGGCCGAACAAATTCAGGCCCTGCTGAGTGAGCAGCTATCAACGCCTGTGAGATTGAAGTTTGAAACCACTGCCGACGAGCAGGCACAAAGCGAGCCGACTGCGAACCTGATGAAGACAAGCGGCCAAAGAAGAAATGAGCTGATAAACGACCCCGCTGTAAAGACAGTCCTTCTGGGCCTGGATGCGACAATAACCGGCATAGAAGAAGACTGAGAAACGTAGAATTATGGTGGGGCAAGCCCCACCCTGCAAAACTGTAAAGGTATACATTATTTTCATCTGTAGGCCAGATGCTTCGCCTTGCTCAGCATGACAGTAAAAACCGGTCAGTTTGAGTAACGAAAGATAAAATGCTAAGATAAGAATTATGGGCGTTTATACTGAGACTTTGAACAAACTTATCGAGGAGTTTGAGAAGCTGCCGGGGATTGGGCCTAAGACGGCAGAACGGCTGGCTTTTTATATATTGAAGGCCAAGCCGGAAGAAGCTATGGGGCTGGCCGAGTCAATCCGGGATGTCAAGAACAAGATAAAACACTGCCAAGTCTGCTACAATCTCTCGGAAGAACCAATCTGCCAAATCTGTTCCGACCAGCGACGAGATAAAAGCTTGATATGTGTAGTCGAGCAGTCGAAAGATATCATAAATCTTGAGAAAACCGGGGCCTGCAAGTGGGTTTATCATGTCCTTGGCGGTCATATAGCACCGCTTGAAGGGATTGAGCCGGGCGATTTGACTATTGAGCAGCTCCTAAAAAGGGTGCGGGAAGGTGATGTAAAAGAGGTGATAATGGCGACCAATCCCAATATGGCCGGCGACGGCACCGCACTTTATATAAGCTCGCTGCTGAGAGCCACCGGCGTGAAGATTACCCGGCTGGCAAGAGGACTGCCCACCGGCAGTACTATCGAATACGCCAGCGGAAAAATGCTTACCGATGCTATAATCGGCAGACGAGAATTAGAGTAATTTTTTCCCTCTGTTTTTAAAGTTTCTCAATTATCTCTCAAATATTGACGAAATTCTCCTGTGCGTCTATGATATAATAGTAAAGACAGAAGGTAGAAGGCAGAAGACGGAAGGTAGAAGATAGAATAATTCGGGTATTGTTATGAAGCTGGAGATGAGAGGACAGATGCGGATGGAGCAGAGAATGAAGCTCGCTCCGCATATGATACAATCGATGGAGATTCTTCAGCTTCCGATTCTTGCCCTTCAGGAAAGAATAGAACAGGAGCTTAACAGCAATCCTGTTCTGGAAATGTCCGAGCCTGGAAACCCCGAAGATGCCGACTCTGCTGAACAACAGCCTCAGGAAGACATAGAAGAGAAAGACCTGGTCGTTAATACAGACAACAATAAAGCCGGAGATTTCGAGCGTCTTGAGAGTCTGGGCGAGGGCTTCAGAGACTATATGGACGAGGCGGGTCCTTTCCGGACGCGGGTTTATAGTGACGAGCCGGACAAAAAACTTGAGGCGATAAAAAATACCGCCGCTCCCCCTCAATCGCTGCACGAACATTTGGCGGAGCAGTGGCGTTTGGTGGATGCCGAGGACGCCGTGAAGAAAGCCGGCGATATGATTATAGATTATATCGACGACAGGGGGTATCTGTCCGTAAGATTGGAACAATTGCACAACAAGGACAGGGGTGATTTCAACATCGACGATTTGAAGGAAGCGCTGGAGCTTGTGCAGAAATTAGAGCCTGCGGGTGTCGGGGCAAGGGACCTGAGGGAATGTCTGCTTATCCAGATGGCGCAAAGCGGAGAAGATATGAGTTTTGAATCTCGTCTGATCGCCGAGCATATGGATGCGCTGCTTGAAAATCGTCTGCCGGATATCGCGAAAAAAATGAATTGCGGCATTGACGCCATCAACCGGGCCATCGCGCGTCTGAGTAAGCTTGACACCTCGCCCGGCTTGCAGGTCGGACGGGACCGGAACCATCCCATTACTCCCGATGTGATAGTGGAATCATCGAATAATTCGGGCGAATATTCTGTGCGTTTGGCTGATTATGATTTGCCGCGATTGAGGCTAAACGACTATTACGCAAAAATGGCTAAGGATGAATCGGTTAGTGAAAAAACAAAAAATTTTCTGCAGAATAATCTGCGCTCCGCCCAGTGGATTATAGATGCGATAGAGCAGCGAAAAAATACTTTGCTGAGGGTAACCAAGGCGGTAGTCAAGTTCCAAAGGGATTTTTTTGAGAAGGGGCAGTTGTATCTTCGGCCGCTGCCAATGTCGAAAGTCGCGAAGGATGTTGGCGTTCATCTGGCTACTGTCTCCAGGGCCGTTGCCGGCAAATATGTCCAGTGCCCCTGGGGTATATTGCCATTGCGCAAATTCTTTTCCGGCGGAACCGAAGATATCAACGGTGCAGGTTTAAGCTGGGAGGCCATCAGGGGCAAACTACAGCAGATTATCGACGCCGAGGACAAGAGCAAGCCCTTAAATGACGAGCAGATACGCAAGAAACTGGCAGAGTTGGGCATCAATAAATTAGCCAGACGCACCGTTGCAAAGTACCGCAAGCTGCTAAACATCCCCGCAGCAAGATTCAGAAAAAAATATTAGCCTGGCCTGTGGAGTATCTGGGGGATTTTATTCCAAAAAATTATTGATTTTGCCAGAACTTTATATAACTATATGAATATATAATCACATAGTAATTTAGCTTAGGAGCTAAAAATGTTAAATAAAAGCGAGCAGTTATTATTCGAAAAGCAGGCGGAAGTCGCGAAGGCGATTGCGCATCCGTTGAGAATCGCGATTGTGAACTTCCTCAAAGACGGCGAGCAATGCGTATGTGACATTGCGGAGCATATCGGCTCGGAAAGGTCGAATGTTTCGCGGCATCTTTCGGTAATGGTAAACGCCGGTTTGTTAGATTATCGCAAAGAGGGGCTGAAGGTCATCTACCGGCTGAAGTGCGCGTGCATTGTGGATTTCTTTTCTTGTGTAAGCCGGGTTTTGAAACAGCAGGCCAGGGACAACGAAAGGATGCTTAAGGCTCTTTAGTACGCGCGTGCTTCTATGGAGTGTTTAGAAAAGAACAATCATGAGAAAAGAATGGAAGATATTTGCTGCACTGATTACTATTTTTGTCGTGGCTTATGCGCTGCCGTTAGGTAATCCCAAGATTCAGGAGGCGATTCAGGAGGCATTCCGGCTGCTTCAGTGGTATGTCCGGAACCATACATTGGCCTGTGTGGTGCCGGCGTTGTTTATAGCCGGGGCGATTATTACGTTTCTATCGCAGAGCTCCGTTATGCGGTATCTCGGGCCGCAGTCCAATCCGGTCCTGGCCTATGCCGTGGCGTCGGTGGCCGGATGTGTATTGGCGGTTTGTTCGTGCAGCGTGCTGCCGATGTTTGCGGGGATATATAATCTTGGGGCCGGTCTGGGGCCTGCCACGGCCTTTTTGTATTCCGGGCCGGGCATAAATGTCCTCGCCATATTTTTGAGCGCCCGCGTTCTGGGTTTTTCAATCGGAGCGGGCAGGTTCATCGGGGCTGTGACATTCTCCGTGGTTATAGGGTTGCTTATGGCAATGGTCTTTCGCAAAGGCGAGCAGGCAAAGGTCGAGGCCGCCCTACAAATGTCTGAGCCGGAAAAACCTCGTCGTCATATCGGCAAGACCGCGCTGTTTCTTGCGTGCATGGTGCTGTTTCTCGTATTCAGCGACTGGTTCAATCCCGGCAACGTTGCGGTGAAGACCACCGACGGCCGACAGTTCAAAGCCGTGGTTATTCACGAAACGAAGGACGCCATACGCTTTCAGCTCGAAGAGGACCTGGGTGATGATAAAACCGGGGACAAGATAGAATTGCAGAAGACCGAAATAACCGATATGCAGGAGCAAAAGACCTGGGTGATAGCAGTCCATCACGTAAAATGGTATCTGGCGGGCCTGATGGGACTGCTTGTGGCGCTTATGGCCTGGCGGTGGTTCGAGCGGGATGAGCTTAGCGAATGGATGCACAATACGTGGGAGTTTGCCAAGCTTTTAGTGCCGCTTTTATTTGGCGGTGTTTTTGTGGTCGGGTTTGTGAGCGTTCTGCTGCCGGAAAAACAGGTCGCGCAATGGGTGGGTGACAACAGCTTACGTAGCAACCTGGTCGCCAGCGTAATCGGTGCGTTCTGGTATTTCGCCACTCTGACGGAGATTCCCATCACACAGGCCCTGATGAAGCTGGGGATGCACAAAGGGCCGGTGCTGGCGTTGCTGCTGGCAGGGCCTGCTTTGTCGCTGCCGAACATTCTGGTTATTCGCAAAGTCATTGGAAACAGCAAAACGATTGTCTTTATTCTGCTTGTAGTTATGATGTCCACGATTGTGGGAATGTTATTCGGAGTATTTTGGGGATAGAAAGCTGAAAAGAAAATCTAAGGTAAGAACGAAACATAAAAAAATAATTAGGAGAGTATAAAATGCTTGATGCGAATATTAAAGAGCTCATTGCGATAGGAGCTTCGGTATCTGCGAATTGTCATCCCTGTGTCAGGTATCATGTTGGAAAGGCGCGTGAGATGAAAATAGACGAAGCTGAAATTCAGCAGGCTATTGGCGTTGGGAAAATGGTAAGGAAAGGCGCTGCTGATCAGATGGACAAACTTGAATTGGAGATACTTAAAACCGCTAAGGAATAAGCACTTTATTAAGTTCGTTTCAGGAGTTCAATCGATGACAGGAGAAGAATATTCTAAGAAACAACTAAAGGGCCTAAGTGTTTTTGAAAGGTATCTAACAATCTGGGTGGCCTTGTGCATTGTAGGAGGTATTGTTCTGGGTAAGATTGCCCCGGGGGCCGCTAAGTTTCTTGACAGCCTGGCGATATATGTGGGAAATGCCCCGGTAGTTTCCATCCCGATAGCGGTGTGCCTGTTCTTTATGATGTACCCGATTATGGTGAAAATCGATTTTGCCGAAGTGCTCAAGGCGGGAAAAAGTATTCGGCCTGTAGGATTGACCCTCTTTGTCAACTGGGCAATCAAACCGTTTACTATGTATGCGATATCGCTGCTTTTTCTTGGCACGGTGTTCTATGGTTTAATCGGCCCGGATGCCGTTGACCAGGTAAAGATGCCTTTCGGTCTTGATTTACCCGTTGGTGCTGCATACGGGGCCGGAACGGTTATTGAGGTCGAGGGCATCAAAATGCTTCAGGTTCCCCTTTGGAGAAGCTACTTAGCCGGTTGTATCCTCCTTGGTATCGCCCCGTGCACAGCCATGGTTCTGGTCTGGGGCTATCTTGCCAAAGGAAACGATGGACATACGCTGGTGATGGTGGCCATTAACTCTCTGACTATGCTTTTGCTCTATGGCCCATTAGGTGGATTTTTGCTTGGAGTGGGCAGGCTGCCGGTTCCCTGGCAGGCGTTGTTGTTGTCTATTGCCATCTACGTTGCCTTGCCGTTGGTTGCAGGATATTTGTCGCGAAAATGGATTATCGCGGCCAAGGGCGAAGACTGGTTCAAGAAGAAATTTCTGCATTTTCTTACGCCGGTGACAATAATCGCATTGCTTGTAACCTTAGTCTTACTGTTTTCATTCAAGGGAGAGGTTATTCTTTCCAATCCGCTGACGATTCTATGGATTGCGATACCCTTGTTTATTCAGACCAACTTAATCTTCTGGCTGGGTTATGGGCTGGCAAAGATTTTGAAACTACGGTATCGTGATGCTTCTCCTTCCGCGATGATAGGGGCGTCGAATCACTTCGAGGTTGCGATAGCTACGGCGACGATGTTGTTCGGGCTTTCCTCCGGGGCGGCTCTGGCGACGGTTGTCGGTGTGCTTATTGAGGTCCCGGTTATGCTGATGCTGGTGCGGATATGCCTTAAGACACAAAGTTGGTTCGGGAATGTACAGGTAGAAAGTAGTTGAAAAAATAAGGTTGGTTTGAAACTTTTTTGAAAAGGATATACATATGAGAAAGATACAGATTCTTGGTACGGGATGTCCCAAGTGTAAGAAGTTAGCTGAAAATGTTGAGGAAGCGGTAAAGGAGCTGGGCGTTGAATACGATATTGAGAAGATTACCAAAATAAACGAGATTATGAAGTTCGGCGTGATGGTGACACCGGCCCTGGCGGTGGACGGCGAGGTCAAAGTGGTCGGCAAGGTTGCCTCGCCGGATGAAATTAAGGGAATGCTTGAATAGAACCTTGTTGTTTGAAAGAGGATGTTTATTACTGTGAAGGGATGTAATTATGAGTGATAAGAATTCGAATGAAGTTAATAGTATGAGCCTGATATTTGCCTGCTCCGGTGCGGCTGACGTCGGTGAGATATCCGACCGGGCCGCTCGAAAAATGAGCAAAAACGGCCTTGGTAAGATGTTCTGTCTGGCGGGTATCGGCGGGAGGATCGAGCCGGTTATACAGAAGACGCGCTCGGCCTCGAAGATATTGGCCATCGACGGATGCGGGCTTGACTGCGTTAAAAACTGTCTCGAACAGGCCGGGTTCAATGAGTTCCGGCACCTGCAGATTGCCGAGCTCGGCATGGAAAAGGGGAAATCGCCGGTTACAGACGAGAACATTGATAAAGTGGCCGTCAAAGGCAAAGAGATGATGTCATAGAAGGCGAGAGTGGCAATGTTATTTAAGCTGAAGCAAAGTGCTTTTATTGTGCTGGTCCTCGTGTGCTGTGGTTGTCAGGAGCGCGAGGCCGGCGGCTCCTCTGATTTATATAGAGGGCAAAATAGAAATAAAGGCAAACCAGTAATTATGGTTTATTACTTTCACCGGACGGCCCGATGCCCAACCTGCATTACCATTGAGTTAAATGCGCATCAAGTCATACAAGATAATTTCCAGAAGCAGATTTCAGATGGCAGACTGATATGGATGCCGATTAACTTAGACGAGCCCGGCGGTGAAAAATTTGAAAAGGAATTTGATGTTGGCTTCAGCTCTCTTGTAGCGGCAAAGATAGTGGATGGCAATTGTATAGAATATAAAAAGCTTAATGATGTATGGACGCTTCTGAGTGACAAGGAAGGATTTTCCAAATATGTGAGGGATGAAATAAACGGATTTCTGAATGAGAATTGAGGGATTTAAATTACTCCTGCGGCCGGGTCTGAACAGGTAATAAGTTGTGAGTGATTGTGGCCGGAATACGGTTGAAGATAGGCCGGACAGGGGCAAAAGTTCGAAAGGAAGGAATTTGGCTTATGGATAAAGTTGGGAAAATATTACTTGTAATCGGTCTAATTGTCGCTGTGGCTGTTGTGATTATTATTAAGCAGCAGCACAAGGTGGATTCCGAAGCAGTTGTCGATGAGGGTCTTGTAAAGGTTGCTGCGGCTCCCACGGCCGAGGGACCGCAGGCCGTTGGGATCGAGGCGTCAAGAGGTTTGCCACGTCTGGTGGACCTGGGTGCAGACAAGTGCATCCCGTGCAAAATGATGGCCCCGATTCTTGAGGAGCTGAAGAAAGAATATGAGGGCAGGCTGATAGTTGAGTTTATCGATGTCTGGAAAAATCCTGCGGAGGCCCCGAAGTACGGTATTAAGCTTATACCGACACAAATATTCTACGATGCTTCGGGCAAAGAGCTGTTCAGGCATGAAGGTTTCTTCTCCAGGGAGGACATTCTCTCGAAATGGAGAGAGTTTGGCGTTGACCTATCCGTTAGTGTGCCTTCCTTTGAGAGACTTATGCCTGCTCAGGTCGATAATAGAGGCAAGGACAAAATCTGCTATATGTGTGACGGTGACATTGAGCCCAAGACACTCGTGACCGTTAGCACCGAAAAAGGACCGGTTCGGCTGTGCTGCCCGCATTGCTATTTCATCATGTATTCGTGCCTGACGGAGGACAAAACCGACTTCGAGAAAAAGGTCTCGGTGACAGATTGGGCCACGGGCGAACCCGTTGCCGCTATCGAGGCGATGTATCTTTATGGTCTCGATAGTCGGACAGGGCGACCAACCATCAAGGCTTTCACCAGCACGATACGGCCCGACCAGGCGGCGCCCGGCGGGATTGTCATACCCTGGCAGGTCTTGCAGGAGAAGGAATTAGCCAATCGCTGCGGATTTTGTGACAGGGCGTGCTATCCGCAGGATGCGGCAGCGGTTATCGCCGGGGGGATACATACTTACGGATGCTGTTCGCATTGTGCGCTGGGGGTGGCGGCCCGTACCGGTCTGGATATTGAAGTACGGGAGCGGGACCGACTAACGAGTGAGCCGATTGTGGTTAAGACACTGGAAGGCAAGGTGGCCTCACTGGAACCGGCGACGGCTGTTGCCTGGTTTGGCCAGCGTCAGAAGGCCGATGGTACGTGGGGTTCCGCCGGCTGCTTCCACCAGGGATTTTTTGTCTCTTTAGAGAACCTAAAGAAATGGGTCGAGCAGAATCCTTACGAGACCGGCAGGATGATAAGCATTAGCCAGGCGCTGGCGAACAAGATGAAACTGTCACCCGAGCAAATCAAGAAGGCCTGCAAGATAGGCGAATGTGTCCCGAAATGATATTTTCTGACTGAGCTGATGTTTTCTGTGCGCGGAGTCGAATAGCGAATGGAAAAACTTTTCACAACGCTGACTCATGCTGTTGAGAGTACGCCGGCAATAGCTATAAGCGCAGCCTTCGTATGGGGTATCCTGAGCATACTACTGAGTCCGTGTCACCTGGCCAGCATCCCGCTGATTGTGGGCTTTGTCGACCAGCAGGGGCGGATGTCCACGAAGAGGGCCTTTTTCATTTCGACGCTGTTTGCCGTGGGGATTCTGGTCACAATCGGGGCTATCGGGGCGATTACGGCCGCGGCCGGTCGAATGCTGGGCGATGTAGGCCCGTATGGAAATTACTTTGTCGCCATTATCTTTTTTGTGGTCGGCCTGTATTTGCTGGATGTTATACCGATGCCCTGGAGCGGTCCAGGGCAGGTGGGTATGAAACGAAAGGGAATGCTCGCAGCGTTTATACTCGGCCTGGTCTTCGGGATAGCTATCGGGCCCTGTACGTTCGCTTATATGGCTCCGATGCTTGGCGTGACGTTCAAAGTCGCTTCGACAAGCTTAGTCTATGGTATTATTCTGCTTCTAACTTATGGGGTTGGTCACTGCTCGGTGATTGTCTTTGCCGGCACCTGCACGGAAGTTGTGCAGCGGTATATGAACTGGAACGAGAAATCCAGGGGGGCAATCATTCTTAAGAGAATCTGTGGTGTCCTTGTCCTGATGGGGGGTATTTACCTGATTTTTATCGCCTGATGGGGCCAATCCACAAACCTTTGCATTCATTGTTGACATTTTGCGGGATGAGGGTGTATAGTATGTGGCGAATTGGAAGCCGGGTTATCGGAACGCGTAGTGAAAGCTCTGTAAATTTGTTTCTGCGCAATTTAAGGAAGCCTACAAAATGGATCCTGCAATTTTCAAGGCATATGATATACGAGGTATTTATCCAGACCAGATCGACGAAGAAGGTGCGTGGAAGATAGGCTGTGCCACGGCCCGATTCTTGCGGTCGCTGCTTAGCGGGTACGAGCGGGGCCAGGCTAATGCTCAGTCGCTGTGTGTCGGTCGCGATATGAGGACGCATAGCGAGGCGCTGGCCAAGGCCCTTATTAAAGGGATGAATACCACCGGTGCGAACGTTATTGATATAGGAATGGTTGATACGCCGCAGATGTATTTTGCAATCAATCATCTTGGCACCTGTGGTGGAGTGCAGGTTACCGCTTCGCATAACCCGGCCAAGTATAACGGCTTTAAGATATCCGGCCTGGGCGCAAAACCTATTGGTGTCGATACCGGCTTAAAGGACATAAAACATGTCGCAATGGCTTTACTTCATACAAAGGGCAAAGCTACCGGCTCGGTGCAGAAATATGACCTGACCGCCGAATACAAAAATCACGTGCTGAAGTTTCTCAGGCCAAATATAAAAAAGATGAAGATTGCCATTGACGCTTTCAATGGAATGGCGGGCAAGACAGTTCCGACCATTTTTGGCAACCTGCCCGTAGAAATCGTTGCTCTTAACTTCAAGCACACCGGCAAATTCAAACATGAGCCGAATCCCCTGATTGAGAAATATCTGGATGAGGTAAAAGCGGCAGTGAAGGAAAAGAAATGTGATTTCGGGGTCTGCTTCGACGGCGACGGTGACAGGTTGATGATGGTCGATGAGAAAGGTAATAATGTCGGCTGCGATTTGATAACGGCCCTGATGGTGCCGTATTTTTTAGAGAAAAAACCGAATTCGGTGGTGGTTTACGATTTACGCAGCAGCAGGGTTGTTATGGAAGAAATTATCAAGTACGGCGGCACCCCGCGAAGGGAAAGGGTCGGACATGCGTTTATGAAAAAGGCCCTGCGCGATTCGCACGCGGTGTTCGGCGGAGAGCTTTCCGGACATTTCTATTATTCAGACAACTACTATGCTGATTCAGGCATGATTACCTTGGTGCACGTGATAAATATTCTCAGTACAGCCGATGTCCCGATGAGCGAGCTAATCAAGCCGTTGCGAAGATATACGAGCAGCGGCGAAATAAACTTCGAAGTAGAGGATAAGCAGGCCAAAATGGATGAGCTGGCAAGAAGATACAGCGACGGCCGAATTGACCACCTGGACGGTGTTACTATCGGGTATAAGGACTGGTGGTTTAATTGTCGGCCGAGCAATACTGAACCGCTGCTGCGCTTAAATGTAGAGGCTTCAAGCAAGGAGCTGCTTGACGAGAAATTATCCGAAATCGCCGAGCAACTCGGTGAGCCGGTATGATTTATCCGCATCGCCGCTTGCGAGTCGATTCCTGCTCCTGCTTCCAATTGATGACAACCTTTTGCGGCAATAATAAAGGACACTATAATGGAAGTTTATACAAAAACGTTTCAAACACCGAATGGCATGGTTGAAGGAGTGCAGACCAAATGGGCCGGATTTAATATCCTGTTGGTAACCGGCTCTAAAGGTTTTTTGGCTTGTCCTGCGATTGACGTCGAGGCCTGCCAGCGTTACGGCGTCGCCGCAGCGATAGTGGAAAGCACGCCGGATAATCCCATAGGGACACTGGAACGTTTTGGGAACCGGAATATAACAAAGGCAAACGCAAAAGCCCAGACTTTAGGTATCAAGGAAGGTATGAGAGTCAGCGATGCTTTTGACCTTATTGCATAGTCGGGGCGGTTCGCGAACCGCCCTTACCAGTTGGAGATATCCTTACAGAAACAGGAGAAGATTATGAATCGTAACCGCCTTTCTCGTCGTAGATTTATGGCCCGTGCCGGTGCTGCTGTCGGCGCAGTTTTGACCACGGACGGCAGCACAGTTGCTCTGGGTGCAGACACAACATCATCAAAATCCGCAATGCCGTTTAGATATTGCTTCAATACGAGTACGATTCGCGGACAGAAGCTGAGTTTTGACCAGGAAATTGAGATTACCGCGGAAGCAGGTTATAATGCTATTGAGCCGTGGGTCAACAAAATCCACGAGTATGTCAAAAGCGGCGGCAGCCTCCGGGAGCTGCGCAGACGCATCAGCGACCTTGGCCTGACCGTTGAAAGCGCCATTTCCTTTTCCCGATGGATTGTGGACGATGATGGCGTGCGGGCCAAGGCATTCGAGCAAAACAAACGGGACATGGATACATTGGCCCGGATAGGCGGCAAGCGGATCGCGGCGCCTCCTGCCGGTGCCACCAGAGAGGCGGGGCTCGACCTTATGAAGGCGGCCGAGCGGTATCGGGTTCTGTTGGAACTTGGCGACGAAATGGGTGTCGTGCCGCAGGTCGAGGTATGGGGTTCTTCAAGGAACCTTCACCGATTAGGCCAGGCGATGTTCGTAGTGATTGAAAGCGGCCACCCCAAGGCCTGCCTGCTGCCGGATGTCTATCATACCTACAAGGGCGGCTCCGACTTCAACGGCTTTAAACTACTGAGCCACCAGACCATCCAAGTTTTTCACTTGAATGACTATCCCGCCGAGCCGCCGCGCGAGACGATAGGCGACCGGGACCGTGTCTTTCCCGGTGACGGCATAGCACCGCTGACGCAAATTCTACAAGACCTGCACGCCAACGGCAGCCGGGCGGTGCTGTCGCTGGAGCTGTTCAATCCGACCTACTGGAAGCAGGACCCACTGGCAGTAGCGAAGACCGGCCTGGCTAAAATGAAGGCCGCTGTAAATAAGGCGCTGGGGGTAAGCTGAGATATGAATTTTGGCGGTATTTTTTGTCGAAGTTGTGTAGTCCCCGGAATAAATGCGGAAAGAGAGGAAAGCTATGAAAACTAAAGGGTATTATTTAAGTTTGAGCTTTGTCGTTGCGATTTTATGTGTTCCCGCGCTGAGCCTGACGGAGTTGTCCCCGGGACTCGATAAACCTTTTTTAAGTGGACGGTTTAACCCGGCCCTTACCGGGATAGAACGATTATATGTCGAGCTTTCGTCTGATACGCGGATTTCACATTTAGCTATTAACGAGCTACAAGATATACACCAAAAAGTCGAACGCCGGCTGGAGAAGGACAATATTAAAATAATATCGAGGCCTTTTCTGGACTCGAGGCTTGTTTATTCCTTAACAGATGTGAAACCATCCCTCATAGCAAAGCTGAGGATTGATACAGGCACCCTGAGGATAGAAGATTCACAACATTGTGTTTTCCGCATTCAAACATCGCTGGTCAGGGAAGTTTATTTATCAGAGGAGAAAACATTGCCTGTCAGGGCCGATGTTTGGAAGACAGAACCGGTAATGCAGATTGTATCGGTAAAGGAAATGCCTGCTAAAGTTACCGATGCGGTACTGGGACAGGTCGAAGGCTTTATTAGTATTTATAAAGCAACCAATTCTTTAAGCAGGCAATTGTCCGATGACGGGATAAGTGAAAGGGGTTCATTGACGGCTGCGGAAAAACAAATCAAACCAGGCGCAACATCGGCAGCGGCCGAATATGGATATGTAGCATCAAAGAACAGCAAAGTCTTCCATAGGTCCGATTGTCGCTGGGCAAAGAGAATCAAACCGGACAACCTTGTAGTTTACAACAGTAAAAACGAAGCGATAAAGGCCGGCAAAAGACCCTGCAAGGTGTGCAATCCGTAGATGAGACTTCAGTTTATAACCTGTAAAGTAATGCAGAGGGAAGCGTATTTTTGTGCTGCCCGCTCGAAAAATGTTGTCGATGTAGTTTTGATGGAGCAGGGTCTGCACGATGAGCCGGAAAAGCTTCGCCGTGAAGTTCAGAAAGCACTCGATAATACCTGCGACATTCAGGGACGGCCCTATGACGCTTCACTGCTTGGCTATGGTCTTTGCAGCAACGGCATTGTAGGCCTGTCGGCGAAAATTCCCATTGTTGCCCCGCGAGGCCATGATTGCATTACACTTCTGCTCGGCTCGAAAGACAGATATCAGGAATACTTCGACTCGCACCGCGGCGTTTACTGGTATAGCCCCGGCTGGATAGAATCCGGCAAGCAGCCCAGCAAGGAGCGCTATGAAAAAATGCTCGAAGAGTATAAGGAAAAATACGGTGACGATAACGCTCAATATCTGATGGAGGTCGAGCAAACGTGGATAAAGGAGTATAATTGGGCGACGTATGTCGATTGGGGTGTTGCCGATTCGGATGAATATAAGAATTACACGAAGCGCTGCGCCGAGTTTCTTCACTGGAATTATGATGAGCTAAAGGGCAGTCCCGTCCTTATGCAGAAGCTGGTTGATGGTAACTGGGACGACGGCGAGTTTTTAGTTGTCAAACCCGGCCAAAAAATTGGCGAAGACCTGACTAACGATGGCATAATAAAGGCTGAATAGAAACAAGAATCTTAGAAAGCGTTTTATGGATTTAGTCACAATCATAGTAATTGCAGTTGGGCTGGCGATGGACGCTTTTGCGGTCTCTATTGTCAGCGGCAGTGTATATCAGCAGTTGCACGTAAAGCACGCCTTGCGAATGGCTGTTTTCTTCGGCGGCTTTCAGGCGTTTATGCCGTTGGTAGGTTCTCTGGCGGGGATGAGTGTAAAAGATTACATAGTGGATTATGACCACTGGGTCGCTTTTGGCCTTTTAGCCGCCGTAGGAGGCAAAATGATTTATGAGTCATTCAAGATTGAGTCGGCCGAGAAGAATTTGGACCCCTCGAATGTCCTGGTTTTGCTGATTCTGGCCCTTGCTACGAGTATCGACGCTCTGGCGATCGGCATTACCCTTTCACTTATCGTAAGCTCTATTACTGTTGCAGTGATAATAATAGGTCTGGTCACATTCGTGCTGTCATATCTCGGCGTTTTCATCGGCAAAAAATTCGGGCATTTTTTCGAAAACAAGATTGAAGCTCTCGGCGGGTTGATTCTTATTGGTCTTGGTGTGAAAATAGTATTGGAGCATACGGTTTTCTAAGCGGTTCTTGCGAAAGAATCAAAAAACAATATAATGCAAATACTGTTTCATTATGCTAAATTGTTACAAGGAGTAAGCAGGCTGGTTTGGTAACTATTGGTGGTTTTTATGAGTTCTAAAGTATATTTTATTAAGGCTTCAATTAAAGACGGCGAGAAGGTGATTTCTAAAAAGGCACGTAAATTGTTCAAGGCCGGCGGTTTTGCAGAATGCTTTAAGAAAAATGATTTTACGGCGATAAAGGTCCATGTCGGAGAAGGTGATAACAACACATATACGAAGGCTCCATATATCAAAGGGCTGGTGGATGAGCTGCTTAAATTGAAAACAAGACCATTTGTAACCGACACGACCACTTTATATGTCGGCCAGAGGCACAATGCCATCGACCATAGTACTTTGGCTGCCAGGCACGGCTTTGGTCCGGAGGTTTTGGGGATACCGTTTGTTGTACCGGATGGGTTGTTCGGAACAAGTGACTTACCGGTCGAGATAAACGGCGAAATAGACAAAGAAGTTTTCATTGCAGCCGGTATAGTCCAATGCCAGTCGCTCCTTTCGGTGGCCCATCTTACCGGTCATGTCGCGGCGTGCCTGGGGGCTACGTTGAAGACATTAGGGATGGGTTGTGCGAGCAAAAGGGGCAAGATGACACAGCACGCAGCACTTAAGCTCGAAATAGGTGACAAATGTACACGCTGCGGCGTATGTTTTGAGCATTGTCCGGCGGATGCAATCACACTTAACGATGTCAAGGCCCACATCGACCAGGACAAGTGCATCGGCTGTGCCGAGTGTATGGCGATGTGCCGATTTGGTGCCGTCAAGTGCGATTGGGGCGAAGAGGATGAAGTATTGCAAAAAAGTATTGCCGAGCACGCACTGGGCACACTGAAAGGCAAAGAAGACAGGGCTGCATTTTTTAACTTTTTACTGTCGGTTACAAAAGATTGTGATTGTTTTGGCACGCCGAATATGGGTAAAATAGTTGATGATATCGGCATAGCCGCTTCGACCGACCCTGTGGCCGTCGATAAGGCAACGCTGGATTTGGTGGAAAATAAAACGCGGCGAAAACTGGGAGAGCTTTTGGGGAATGATGAACTCGACCCGCGTTACCAGATTGAACACGCTGAGCGCATCGGCCTGGGAAGCAGTGATTACGAGCTTATAGAAATTGATTAAGGATTGGAAAATTTGAGGATTCATTATGTCTCTGGGGCAAATAATAAGAAAAAAGCGTGAGCAGTTAAATCTGACTCTGGATGAGGTCAGTAATCGAATCGGCTTTTCCAAGCCGTACCTGTCAACCATTGAGACCGGCAAGGTAAAAAATCCGCCAAGTGACGAGCTGCTCACCAGGCTGGAGAAGATACTTGAGTTTGAGCCGGGTCTGCTGCTGCACATTGCTCATATAGAAGGTCTTCCTGCCGATGTTCGCCAGGAATATGAATCCGCTGAGGCTGAAAGTCAGAAATGGCGGCAGATTGTCAAAAATCTCATTGATGAAAAAGCTGATGCAAACCGGCTCACTGAGCTTCTTTCTGAAAGTGACTTAAACATCGAGCAGGAAAGATTGCCTCTTGCAGCCGGTCGATTGGTGCCTGTAATAAACAAAGTGGCAGCCGGCTATCCGAGCGATTTCAATGACTTGGATTACCCCGTTGGTATAGCTGATGATTACGTTCGCTGCCCGGACATGCACGACCCGAACGCCTTTGCGGTCCGGGTTGTCGGCGATTCGATGGAGCCAAAATTCCGCGAGGGTGATATAGTCATATTCTCACCGGCGGCCGAGGTGCATAATGGCGATGACTGCTTTGTTCGTTTTGCAATGCCGCACGAAACGACTTTTAAGAGGGTGTTCTTCGAGTCGGAAAATAAAATTCGACTTCAGCCGAGAAACGAAAAATACTCCCCCACAATTGTTGATGGCAAACGCATCAACGGCCTCTACCGAGCCGTAGTAAAGCACGAAAAATTGTAGATGTAAAAAAGCTCCACACAAGTCATAATTAGCTGATGCTTTGTCCGGCTATGGCTAAAACTAACGCGAAGACTTTTGAAGCACCGGCTTGTTTCAGCGTCTTTGCACACTCGTTCAGAGTTGCACCGGTTGTTTTGATGTCATCAGCAAGACAAATCTTTCGATTAGTAAAATTATGTCCACAACGAACAGCAAAGGCCCCGGCGACATTTTTAGCACGTGCGGCAGGACTCGCCATTGTTGGCTGTAATTTTGTTCGGCGGATTCGGACAAGCTCTGTGCTGATTTTGGCTGTGGAGTGATTTAATTTTCTGACTAAAATCTGCGATTGATTGTAGCCGCGAGCCAATCGCCTTGACCAGTGCAGCGGTACAGGAACGAAAAGTTCTATATCATTATAAAAGCCACTTCCTTGCAAAGCGGAATTGGCCAAAAATCCCACTGCCGTATCAAGTTCTGTTCGGCCGTTTTTAAAGGCCAATATCATTTTTTGCAGGGCCTGACTATAAACTCCGCTGCGGGCTATCCGGTCGAAGTGAAATTCTTTACCCTGGCAATCGGGGCAGGTACCTTCCAGCAGTGCGAATTTACTGGCATCCCGGCCGCAGCGACGGCAGTAATCGCCGCTCATGCAGGCCAGAAGCTGTGACCAGCAATTCGTGCACAGGTTGTTATCAGTTTCACAGATGTTTTCGCCGCAATTGATACAAACCGCAGGCCAAAGTAGCTGATTTAGGCTCTGCAGAGCAAAATTAAGAGCTTGTTTTGGTTTTTTTGTATTCACGCTGACAATTATATAGCCATTAACTCAGATTAACCACCCAGAAAATATGAAAGCCGGCCTGCCAATGGCTAAACTTAGCGAATATCTCTTTGTTATAAGCAAAAGTGTTTATATGTTCAGCAATACTGATGCAAAAACGCTTTTTAAAAGATAACAGCGTAAGGCAAAGTTTCTTTTAACCTCTTTATTTGCAATGTCTTATATTTTTTCGCCTGGCTATATACGTGGTGATTTTTAGGGTTCAGACTTGACTGTCGTGCTGTTGACCGTTATAATTGTTATAGTTAAATTTATATGGCAAAATCAGTAAAGACAACCGGAAAGAAACGAAAGAAAAAATCCTCTACCAAGGTTCAAAGGGTCAAAAGCAAAAAGCCTTTTAGGAGCTACCAGCAGGCCATTGAGTACCTGTTTGCGAGGACCGATTACGAGAAGCAGGAGCGTCTGCGCTATAACGTCACGACGTTCAACCTCAACAGGATGCAAAAACTGCTCTCGTTATTGGGCAATCCACACAAAAAAATCCATACAGTCCATATAGGCGGTACAAAAGGAAAGGGCTCAACAGCCACGATGTTGGCCAGGATGCTCGAAGCGAACGGCTATAGAGTCGGACTATACACGTCGCCCCATGTCGTACACCTGCACGAGCGGATTACGGTCAATACAAAATTGATTAGCGACTCAGAAATGTGTGGCTTGCTGAACCGCGTTTATGCTCCAGTTGAGAAAATGTCAAAGACCGACCCCCCTACCTTCTTCGAGATTATGACGGCCTTGGCATTTATGTATTTTCTCGATAAGGCGGTTGATATTGCCGTAATTGAAACCGGTCTGGGCGGCAGACTCGACAGCACAAACGTTATTAAGCCCAAGGTCGTCGGCATAACCAGCTTGAGTATTGACCATCAAAACCAGCTTGGGCAAACTATTGACAGCATTGCCAAAGAAAAAGCGGGCATTTTCAAGCGTGGTGTCCCGGCTATTACTGTTCAGCAGGAGCCCTCGGCGATGCGTGTGCTAAGGTCACAGGCCACCGCCGTCAAAGCGCCTTTGAGCGTAACCGGCAGCGATATCGATTTTTCGCATCGTTTTGAAACGTCGCGCGAGCACGGCCCGCATACGAGAATCTGCTTAACAACCCCTACGAGTAAATTTGAGCATCTTCGGGTGCCCCTGCACGGCAAACATCAGGCAATCAACTGCGGCCTGGCCCTTGCTATGCTGGATAAACTCAAATCGGCCGGCTACAAGATAGACAACGAAAAGGCTGCTGAGGGACTTTATAAAGTCTCGCTGGCGGGCCGAATGGAGATGATTTGGAACGACCCCAGAATTATGATTGACGCCGCTCATAACGCCGCGAGTATTCAGGCCCTGATTCACGCAATCGGTCAGAATATTCCTTATGATTCGATGGTGGTAATCTTTGGCTGCAACAACGATAAAGATGTCAGAGGAATGCTGGAGAAATTACAGTATGGCGCTGATAAAGTTGTTTTTACCCGCAGCAATTCACCCAAAGCGATGTCGCCGATGGATCTGGCAGAGATGTACACCGAGATATGCGGCAAGATGTGCCAGACGGCCGCCAGTCTGGGTCAGGCACTGCAGCTTGCCAAAAGCGCCGTCAGCAAAGAAGACCTGATTTGTATTACGGGTAGTTTTTATCTCATCGGTGAGGCCAAAATGCGTTTCCTGCAGAAGACGTCCGTTCAAACCGTTTAATTCTCATCGATTTCTCGCAGCAAAACATATATTTTCGCAGCGCGCTTATTGTCTCTATGATTCACGAAGAGACGATATTGCCTAAGTGGAAGAACGACTATGAATAGTAGCGCAACCTGTGTTTAATGCCGCAGAAGGCCCGGAGAATCGGTTGTCAGACCCAAGTTGCATTCCTGCCTTTTCTCTTTTCGTGCCTCGATTTTCGATTTGCAATAGCAGAGAATCTGGGTTATAAAGTCATTTCTTCAGAATTAAACACTTGTAATAAGGAGCTGACGATGGCGGAAATAAAAAAATATATCGCCGTTGACCTCGGCGCCGAGAGCGGCAGAGTGATGCTTGGTTCGGTATCGATGGATAAACTTGTTCTCGATGAAATCCATCGTTTCGATAATGGGCCGATTGAAGAGCACGGCTCGCTGCGCTGGGATTTTGACAGGCTGTTTTACGAGATTAAGTCCGGTATCAGCAAAGCGACAAGAGCGGCAGGCGCTCAGGTATGGGGCATCGGTGTCGATAGCTGGGGCGTCGATTTCGGCCTGCTCGACGTCGATGGCAAACTCATTGAAAATCCTTATCACTATCGCGACAGCCAGACCAACGGGATGATGGAAAGGGCGTTTGAAATGATGAGCAAACGCGACATTTATGAAAATACCGGCATACAGTTTATGCAGCTAAACAGCCTGTATCAACTGCTCGCAATGCGTCTGAATAATTCGATTGCCTTAGCCAAAGCTAATAATCTGATTTTCATTGCTGATTTGGTCTCGTACTTTCTATGCGGCAAGATTTTTGCAGAATACACTCTTGCCAGCACATCACAATTTATGGATATGAGGACAGGCCAATGGTCCAAAGATGTCCTGGATAGACTATCTCTGCCGATTCAAATCATGCCGAAAGTCGTCGAGCCCGGGACCGTTGTGAGCCAGTTGTCCGGCAGGATTGGAATAGAGCTCCGCTGTGGGCCTATTCCGGTTATTGCTATCGGCTCGCACGATACTGCTTCAGCCGTCGTCGCCGTGCCCGCTGCCGGGAGCGCTAATTGGGCGTATCTTTCATCAGGAACCTGGTCCCTTATGGGTGTTGAAGTGCCGCGGGCAATTGTCGATGATAAAACCTTTGAATACGAGTTCACAAATGAAGGGGGAGTTGAAAAAACAATTCGGCTTCTTAAAAATATAATGGGACTATGGCTCATGCAGGAATGCAGAAGGCAGTGGCAGCGCGAGGGGACCGACCTGTCCTATGCGGACCTGGCGGCTCTGGCGGAAAAAGCCGAACCGTTTGCCAGACATATTGACGTTGATTACAGCGGATTTCTTGCGCCCGGCGATATGCCGAAGAGGATTAACGATTACCTAACAGAGACCGGACAGGAACCAATCGACGACAAGGGGCAAATGATAAGAACGATACTGGAAAGCCTGGCCTTAAAGTATCGCTCCGTGATGGAAGCTATCGAAGATGCTACGGGAAATACGATTGAGATATTGCATATTGTAGGCGGCGGAATACAGAATGAGCTGCTTTGCCAGTTCACGGCCAATGCCCTCGGTAAGAAGGTAATCACCGGCCCGATTGAGGCCACGGCCAGCGGAAATATCCTGATGCAGGCCAAGGCGACAGGACAGATAATATCTCTTGCCCAGGCCAGAGATATTGTCCGCAATTCGTTTGAGCTTAAAGAGTATCAGCCGCAGGATGCCTCACTCTGGCGGGAGCAGTACGAGAAAAGTAAAAAGTGAAAAGCGAAAAGGAAAAGAATATCTCGGTTGAAGAGCTCGAATGCAGGCTTGACAGCTTTGACTCCGGCGAAAGAAAGGAGGCCCTGACGGCACTCTGTGAGAAAGTCGAGGCGGGCGAAATCGATTTACCCAAAGCCGGCACGGATGTCAATTTGCACTGTCATACCTTTTTTTCTTACAACACCTACGGCTATTCACCGAGCAAATTTGCCTGGTTAGCTCGCAAAGCCGGGTTGGCCGCTGCAGAAGTGGTGGATTTTGATGTGTTGGATGCCCTGGAAGAATTCCTTGCAGCGGCGAAAATGCTCGGTCTGAAGGCCTGTGCCGGTCTGGAGACTCGGGTCTTTGTGCCGGAGTTTGCCACCAGAGTAATAAACTCACCTGGTGAGCCGGGCATTTCATACCACATGGGCGTTGGTTTTCCGAAGGCCGAATTGGAGGGTGAACAAAGACAGTTTCTGCTTAGGCTTCGCCGGACGGCACAACAGAGAAATCAGGATTTAATGGGGCGGGTCAATGAGCACTTAAAACCTGTGGAACTTGATTATGAGAGGGACGTGCTTGTTTTGACGCCGGGCGGTAACGCTACCGAGAGGCATATGTGTCTGGCCTATGCGCGTAAGGCAAAAGAAGTGTTTCCCGATGATGATAGGCTCTGCGAATTCTGGTCTGAGAAATTAGGTGTTGAGATTGAAACCTCGGCATTGCCTGATGGCAGAAAATTGCTGGATACGATTCGAGCCAGGACGATGAAGCGCGGCGGTGTCGGATATGTACAGCCGGATAAAGGTTCGTTTCCTCTGATGGCTGATATGAACCAGTTTATTTTGACTGCCGGCGCGATACCGGTTCATACCTGGCTGGACGGTACCAGCGATGGTGAAAAGGCCATCGAGGAGCTTCTGGAAGTGGCTATGAGCTCCGGCGCAGCGGCTATCAATGTTATCCCTGACCGCAATTATACGCCCGGAGCCAAAAATGAAAAAACGGACAATCTATACCGCGTGGTTGAGCTCGCTGAAAAGCGGCATCTGCCGGTCGTAGAGGGGACGGAGATGAACAGCCCGGGGCAGAAATTTGTGGACAACTTCGATACGGCGGAACTGGCGCCGTTAGTGCCGGTATTCCTTAAGGGTGCCCACATTGTTTATGCCCATTCTGTGCTTCAACAGAAATGCGGCTTTGGCTATACCAGCGACTGGGCAAAGAAAAACTTTAAAAGCACTGTGGAGAAAAATGAATTCTTCGAGGAGCTTGGACACACGCTTGAGCCGCAGTACGAAGATAGACTCAGTGATTTAAGTGAAGATATAACGGCCGAGGGAATATTAGACAAAGTGACCCCTGACGCGTGATGCGGAACACGAGCGACGGGAGACGAGGAACAAGATACGAAGTATGGTGGATTTACCAAAAACACAATATGCTGTGCAGCTGGTTGGACCGGATGAGCTTGTTCTGAATAAGTCCAAAGAGGTTTTCTCCCCCGGCAGGCATCAGATTCTTTGTCGGGTCGAGGCGGTTGGACTTTGTTTTTCCGACCTTAAATTGCTTAAGCAATTTTCCTCGCATGTCCGCAAGAGCAAAATAGTTTCCGGCATTGATCTTGGAATACTCAAGGAGATACCCAGCTATGTCCCCGGTGAGGCACCGACAATACCCGGCCATGAAACTATAGTCAGGATTGAGGCGGTTGGCCCCGCGGTGGAAAATTTTAAGCCCGGCGAGCGTTTCCTTGTACAAACGGACTACCGTTGGATACGCACTGCCACTTCCAACGGGGCGTTCGGATACAATTTTGAAGGCGCTCTTGCCGAGTATGTGCTGATGGACGAAAGGGTCATAACCACACCGCAAGGCGACTCGATGCTTTTACCTGTCGGCGAGGAGCTTTCCGGCTCGGCTGTAGCTCTCGTAGAGCCGTGGGCATGCGTTGAAGATGCCTATGTATCCGCCGAACGCACCACTTTGAAAATAGACGGCCGGATGCTTATTGTTGCCGATGCAGAGGTCAGCGAAGATACTTTTAAAAATTTGTTTAGTCGATATGGCAGGCCGGCTCAAATAACCTGGCTCTCGGAGGAGCCAATACCCGTTGAATTGGAGGCAGCGGCAGACAGGGCCGCAAGCATATCGGCGCTTACCGATGCCGGCTATGATGACATAATCTATTTTGGCTCTGATGCTAAGGTTGCCGAAGCATTGTTTGCAAAAGTTGCTTTGAATGGTATTCTCAATATTGTCCTTTGCGGCGGAAGATTTGGCAGAGATGTTGTTACTACGGTTGGGCGGGTTCACTATGGTGGTATTCGAATAGTGGGCACTGCGGGTTCGGACCCGGCTGAGTCTATGAAAGTGATTCCCGATACCGATGAAATTCGCCCCGGTGACAGGATTAATGTTGTCGGCGCGGGCGGGCCGATGGGTATGATGCACGTAATCCGAAATATCTGTCAGGGCGTTGAAGGTGTGAGCGTTTTTGCTTGTGACGTGGATGACAACCGGCTGGCGACACTGACAAAAATCGCCGGGCCAATAGCCAAGAAAAACGGCGTTGCATATAAGGCATACAACCCCTTGAAAGACAAAATTAACGAGGCATTTGACTACACCGCTCTGATGGCGCCGATACCTGCTCTGGTTGCGGCCTCGGTGCATAGCACCGCCGAGCGGGGGCTGATAAATATCTTCGCCGGCATTCCCGCGACGGTTACCGGAAAGATTGACCTTGATAATTATATAAAAAAGCGATTGTATTTCATCGGGACCAGCGGCTCGACTTTAGAGGATATGAAACGGATGCTGGAAAAAGCCGAATCCGGACGACTCGATACGAACGTCAGTGTCGCGGCTGTTTGCGGGCTTGCCGGTGCGACCGACGGCATACGGGCGGTTGAGAACCGTTCGATAGCGGGCAAGATTGTAGTTTATCCGGCCTGTAAAGATTTGCCGCTGGTGCCGCTCGAGAAGATGAGCGAAGAGATGCCGGCAGTGGCCGAGTGTTTGAATGACGGCTTGTGGACGGCAGAGGCGGAAAAGAAACTTCTGGAAATGTATAAAAATTCTTAGAAAAAGGGGGACAACCAATCAGGAAAGGACAAATTATGGAACGGTTAACGAAACTAAATAGAAGATTCTCAAAGCGAATTAAAAGGTGTAATGTTTGGTTGGTTTTTGCGTTATGGCTGGCTGCTTTTTTGATGGTCGGCTGTGATGGGCAGCAATCAGGATTCAGCGGCCTGGAAATGGGTTTGGGAAATCTGGCGCGTCTGTCCTCTGCCGAGACGCGTTCAGTCAGTCCGGAGAATTTCACCGGCGAAAAGGGCAAGGGGGGAATGGCAACCGAGGGTACCGGAGCGAGAGCAGCCCGCGAACTGGGGCAGGGCTGGAAAGTCTCCCCCTCGGTCAGGATTGAACCAGGCCAGACTTTTGTGATGGCCGACGTCGAAGGCTGCGGCGCCATTCAGCATATTTGGATGACTCCGACCGGAAACAATCGGTGTAATATTCTGAGAATTTACTGGGACAGGGAAGAGAAGCCCTCTGTTGAATGCCCCGCGGGGGACTTTTTCGCCTGCGGTATGGGTAGGTATGTCGGAGTCACCTCCCTGGCGGTCTGTGTCAATCCGAAGAGCGGATTCAACTGTTACTGGGTAATGCCGTTTCGCAAAAGCTTTAAGATTACTATGACGAATATCGACGAAAAGCCGATGGTGCTGTATTATCAGATTGACTATACGCTGACCGATGTCCCGAAAGATGCGGCTTATTTGCACGCCCAGTTTCGCCGGGTAAACCCGCTTCCTTACAAGCAGGATTATACCATTCTGGAGGGGGTGCAGGGCAAGGGCCACTACGTAGGAACATATATGGTCTGGGGCTCGAACAGTCCCGGCTGGTGGGGTGAAGGCGAAATTAAGTTCTTTATGGATGGTGACACAAAATTTCCCACGATTTGCGGGACCGGCACGGAAGATTATTTCTGCGGCTCTTATGGTTTCAGCAAATTCGAGGGCGAGGGGTATGAGGAATTCAGCAGTCCATACACAGGGATGCCGCAGGTGATAGAGTCCGAGACGCAGCCGCGTTTCGGGCTGTACCGCTGGCATATTATGGACCCGGTCAGGTTTGAAAGTGATTTGAAGGTAACGATGCAGGCGCTGGGCTGGCAGAGCGAAGGAAGGTATCTGCCGTTGAAAGACGACCTTTCCTCGGTTGCGTTCTGGTATCAGGCCGAGCCCCATGCGCCGTTTCCGAAATTGCCGGACAAGGAATCTCTGATGAATTGAAAGATATCCGCAGTTTTTAAGTTTTGAAAAGGTCGAAGCAAAATGGCAGATACAAGTGGAATTGAAAAAGCATACGAGCAGGCAAAGCAGCGTTATGCCGAACTGGGCGTCGATACCGATGAGGCGATGGAGCGGCTGAGCGGCACGGCGATATCGCTGCACTGCTGGCAGGGGGATGATGTCGGGGGATTTGAAAGTAGTGAGGGCCTTAGCGGCGGCATAATGGCCACGGGCGCCTATCCCGGCAAGGCACGAACGGCCGATGAGCTGCGGGCGGATTTGGAAAAGGCGTTGAGCCTGATACCGGGTAAGCATCGGCTGAACCTGCACGCAATGTACGGCCAAACCAAAGGCAGGGTCGAGCGCAACGAATTGACCACCGAGCATTTTTCGGCGTGGATTGACTGGGCGAAGGCGAACGGCTTGGGGATGGATTTTAACGGCACATTCTTTTCACATCCGAAGGCCGAGAGCGGTTTCACGCTGTCCAGCGCGGACGAAGGAGTACGGCGCTTCTGGATAGAGCACGGCATCGTGTGCCGGAAAATCGGCGCTGCGATGGGAAAAGAATTAGGTACACCCTGTGTAACAAACTTGTGGATTCCGGATGGATATAAAGACATACCGGTTGACAGAAAAGGACCTCGCCAGCGCCTTAGAAAATCACTCGATGAGATATTCGCCGAACCGATGGACCGAAGCTGCCTTCTGGATGCCGTGGAGAGCAAGCTCTTCGGCATCGGCTCGGAAAGTTATGTGGTCGGCTCGCATGAGTTTTACCTGGCTTATGCCATTGAAAATAAAACTCTGCTCTGTCTGGACACGGGACATTTTCATCCGACGGAAGTTGTTTCCGACAAGATATCATCCGTGCTGACATTTCTCGATGAAATACTGCTTCACGTCAGCAGGGGCGTGCGGTGGGACAGCGACCACGTGGTTATTCTCTCGGACGAGCTGCGTGCCATCACCGAACAGATAGTTCGGGGCGATTATCTTCAGAGGGTGCATATCGGCCTTGACTTTTTCGACGCCAGCATTAACCGCATAGCGGCCTGGGTGATAGGGACACGCTGTATGATAAAGGCGCTTTTAATCGCCCTGTTAGAGCCGGCGGAGAAGCTCCGCGAGATGGAGCTGGACGGTGACTACACTGCACGTTTGGCGATACTTGAAGAGCTTAAGACAATGCCCTTCGGGGCGGTCTGGGATTACTACTGCACAAAGCAGGATGTCCCGCCGGGACCGGACTGGCTGAAAGAAGTGAGGGATTACGAGAGCAAGGTGACAAACAAAAGGCAGGGATAAATAAATCTATAAACGGAAAGGGGAACAAATGGCAGCAGACAGCGAAAGTGGCGCTATAAAGGGAATGGATTTACTTTATGAATTCGAGCGTGAGCCGGTCTCGAAGGACAAGCTTCAGCCCGGCAAACATTTTGCGGGTGTTTATGCCGGCGAGCACGTCGCAGGTACCGAGTTCGTCATAGGAGCGCTGTTTGTCGCCTGGGGCGCAAGCGCCTTTGACGTATTTGTAGGGCTGCTTATTGGTAACCTGATGGCAGTGCTGACCTGGACATTCGTATGCGCTCCGATAGCCGTTCGGACCCGGCTGACGTTGTACTGGTATCTTCGGAAGATCGCCGGGCCGGTTACTACAACGGTTTATAATGTTCTCAATGCCGTGTTGTTCTGCATCCTGGCCGGGTGTATGATTACGGTCTCGGCCTCGGCGGTTCGCATCCCATTCGGCATCGAGGAGCAGACGGGATGGTTCCCGACGGACATAAGATTCGTTCTGGTTGTAATCGGCGTCGGTGCGGTTGTGGTTACTCTGGCGATTCTCGGCTTCAAGAAGCTGGCACAATTTGCGGAGGTCTGCTCGCCCTGGATGTTTCTGATGTTCATAGCAGGAGGAGTTGCGATGCTGCCCGGCCTGGCGGCCCAGGAGCTCGGACATAAAATCGGCAGCTTTCAGGATTTCTGGACACTGGCAAACAAGTCGATCTGGACGGGCGTTGCGCCGGAGGGCAATCCGCAAATCACATTCTGGCAGGTGGCAGCTTTTGCGTGGATTTGTAATCTGGCAATGCACGGCGGTCTGTCCGATATGGCGCTTCTGCGATATGCCAAGAAGGCATCTTATGGTCTGTATTCGGCCTTCGGAATGTTCCTCGGTCATTATTTGGCGTGGATTTGTGCGGGCATTATGGGTGCGGCGACGGCGATTATCTTAGGTAAGACTATGGGTGAGCTCGATGCCGGCGGGGTTGCCTCGCAGGCCCTCGGTGTATCGGGAATTATTGCCGTGGTCATTGCCGGCTGGACGACTTCGAATCCGACGTTATACCGGGCGGGACTGGCCTTTCAGGCGGTAACTCCCGGCTGGCCTCGATGGCTGGTAACACTCGTCGCCGGGGCCGTTACTACAGCAATCGCGTGCTCTCCATTCGTATTTACGAAACTGCTTGATTTCGTCGGATACTATGGTCTGCTGCTTATGCCGGTCGGGGCGATTGTTTTTGTCGAGCACTGGATATTTCCCAAAATCGGCTTTACCCAATTCTGGGCCTCACGAAAGAAGCTGCTGGTGAGCTGGCCGGCCCTGCTTAGCTGGGGCATTGCCATCGCGACGGCTTTGATCCTCGAGCAGACCGGAGTTCTGCACCTGTTCTTCTTGTTTGTGCCGGTCTGGGTGTTGACAGCGGTGCTCTATATCATCTTTGCCTCGATGGCGGGCGCCCGTGAGAAGTTTGATGAGCGGGCGGAAGAACAAATTCCCCGGAATGTCAATCACGAATCATCAGCGAGTGGGTCTGAAGTATTTAGCTGGACTGGACAGAAGAATAATACCGGCAAAGACCCGGTGTTGTGGGCTTCGGGGATTATTGCAGCGGCGGCACTGCTTACGTGTTTTATTCTGCCGGTTTGGGTGTATGTCACCGGGGGCAGCCAATACGAGCAGAACTTCGCCACTTTCAAGAATATACTTATCTGGCCGACCTTGATTTACTTTGTCACCGGTACGATGTGGGCCGTGAAAAGAAACAAAGCGGATTGAAAGAAAGGAAAAATTATGCCTGAAAAAGATTCCGCAAAAGGAGAAAAAAAATACTACGAAGATGTTCCAATGAAGACGGAGGGCTTTTTTCTCAAGGGAGCAGGCTCTCTTGACTGGGGGATGAAGAACCGGCTTTCGAGGATATTTAATCCCGATACCGGCCGAACGGTAATGTTTGCGATTGACCACGGCTACTTTCAGGGCCCGACGACCGGACTTGAGCGAATTGACCTGACCATCGTGCCGCTGATGTACTACGCCGACGCTATAATGCTGACCCGTGGGATTCTGCGAACCTCGGTGCCGCCCACCCTGAACAAGCCGGTCGTGATGCGGTGCAGCGGCGGGCCGAGCATACTCAAGGAGCTCTCGAACGAGGAATTAGCCGTTGATATCGAGGATGCGATTCGGATGAACGTAGCGGCGATTACGCTGCAGGTATTTATCGGCGGCGAATTCGAGACCCGCTCGGTGCATAATATGACCCGGCTGGTGGATATGGGACTGCGTTACGGTATTCCGACTATGGCGGTTACGGCGGTGGGCAAAGATATGGTACGGGATGCGAGATATTTCCGCTTAGCCTGCCGCATCTGTGCCGAGCTGGGGGCGCAGATTATCAAGACCTATTATGTTCCGGACGGATTCAAGACTATAACGGCTTCCTGTCCGGTTCCGATTGTGATGGCCGGTGGCAAGAAAATCCCCGTGCTCGACGCCCTGACAATGGCGTACAATGCCGTGCAGGAGGGCGCATCGGGCGTGGACATGGGACGCAATATTTTCCAGTCTGATGCGCCCAAGGCGATGATGCAGGCGATTCGCAAGGTTGTTCATGAGGATATGAAGCCGGCCGAGGCCCTTGAACTGTACGAAACCCTCAAGAACCAAGAGCAGTAGAGCCGGGATTGAAAATGCTCTGGAGATAACGATGAGCAATGATGCGTCAAGCCAGCAATTTGAAAGTAAATTAGCTCGAATAGCGCCGATTGTCCGCGGGCTTCTGGCAGAGGAGACGGGCAGCCGGGACATGCCCTATGAGCCTGTCATCTTGAAATCTCTGACAGGTAAAGAAGCGATTGATTTTGCCGGTTCATCGAAAAATGCCGAAACCAGGGAGTATCCGGCACCTTTGAGCAAATCTCAGAAGCCGCCGCTTTTTTTAGACACGACGGAGTATGATATCGAGCCGGAGAAACTACGTAAGCAATTGAGCGATTGGATTTCGGATTATTCACTAAAGTATAAAGGCAAGCCTGAAATCGTATGCCTTCGTGGACTGGGGATACTTTATGTTGACCGAGAGGATGATGCATCAGATTTGCCTCTTAAGAACAAGGTTGCCCTGGTAACTGGTGCGGCCGGGGCAATCGGCTACGGCATTTGCTGCGGGCTGCTGGAAAAAGGCTGCCACCTCGTCGCCACCGACCTTCCGGGCAAAAAGCTCGACGATTTCACGGCCGACTTAAAGAATTCGGCGCCTAAACGCGTGATCGGAGTTCCGATCGATGTTACTGATAAAGACTCCATTGTCCGGGGTCTTGAAAGTGTTATTCTGACCTGGGGTGGGATCGATATTGTGGTTGTTAATGCAGGTATCCCGCTGGTCTCATATTTGAAGGATATAGACCTCGATGACTTTCGCAGGCTCGAAAAAGTAAACGTGGAAGGGACCTTCCTGACGCTTCGTGAAATCGCCCACCACTTTATACTGCAGAATACCGGTGGTGATATTATTATCGTCTCCACTAAGAACGTTCCCAGTCCGGGCGCCGGTTTTGGCGCCTACAGCGTCACCAAAGCGGCGGCCCACCAGCTGGGACGAATTGCCAGTATAGAGCTTGCGCAATACGGGGTTCGCGTTAATATGGTGGCACCGGATGCGGTATTTGCCGAGGGAAAGTACAAGTCCGGCCTGTGGGAAGAAATCGGCCCCAGCCGAATGAAGGCGCGGGGACTCGATAAAGACCAGTTGCAGGAGTATTACCGAAACAGGAATCTGCTGAAAGCTAAGGTTACGGGCCGGCACGTTGCCAATGCGGTACTGTTTTTTGCCACACGTCAGACACCTACAACCGGCGCTACAATTCCCGTGGACGGGGGTTTGCCGGATGCCACACCAAGATAAGAACGATGGACGAGAGACGAGTAACGAGAGACGCAGTATGGATAAAGCCCTTTTAGAGCTTATTAAAATATCGAATGTCACCGGCAAAGACCCCACCCTTGTTCAGGGCGGAGGCGGAAATACATCTGTGAAAACGGCAGACGGCAGGTATATGTATATCAAGGCGAGCGGCACGGCCCTGAAGGATATGAACGAAAAAAAGGGCTGGCGGAGGATGCGGCTTGAGCCGGTGCTTGCGATATTAAAGGATAAGTCACTACCCAAAATGGACGCATCCACGCGCGAGCCCGAGGTGGTAAACAGGCTGCTCCTTGCCTGCGATGATAACGTTAAAATAATTGCCCGGCCTTCGGTGGAGGCCCACCTGCACGCCTGTCTGGATAAGTGCGTGATTCATTTGCATCCGAGCGCCGCCGGGGCTTTTGTAAACGCGAAAAATGGAAAGGCAAAGCTCGAAAAGCTTTTCAAGGATGAAAGCCTCCCCCCGCTTTGGGTCCCTTATACCGACCCCGGCTACATGCTTGCTAAAAGAATCGCCCGGCTGGTGGATGGCTATCAGAAGCAGTTCTGCGAGAAGCCCGCGATTCTTTTCCTCGAAAAACACGGGCTTTTCATTACAACAAAAAGTGCCGCCGGCGCTTTGCAACTCGTGCGCAGGGTGATGAATCGCTGCAACAGCAGGCTAAAACAGCCGAAGCCCGGAAGCGCCAAATCCGTTAAGCAGGAAATAATAAACGATGTAAAGCGATGCATTGAAAAGTCATATTTCGAGGCCACCGGTAAGCCCGCTGCGATATGGTATTATTACAATGATGCTATTGCCGATTTTTTGCGTCAAAAAGACGCCAAGAAAATGCTGAAGGGCTCTTTAACGCCGGACGAGCTGGTTTACGCGAACGGGCCCGCGATGTGGGTCGAGCTGAAAAAAAGTAATAAGTCACGTTCGGATGTAATGCTGGAGGGCATATCGAAAGGTATTGCCGGGAGGCTGAGAAGGCAAATCGAGAGCGGCAGGAAGATTTCTGCGGCCTTTCTGGTTAAGGACGTCGGGCTTTTTGTCGCCGGTACCGAAAAGATTGCTCCGACCGTGCGGGACATTGTGCTGTACTCGATTTTCATCCGCACCAATGCATATCGGATGGGCGGGATTCTCACTTTGAACAAGCGGCAGGAGGATTTCATCAACAACTGGGAATCCGAGGCCTTCCGCAAGAAATTAGCATCCGGCCAGTCCTGATTCCAGACGGGTAATGGTGCGTTAGTGATTAAGGAGCATCATATGGTATTTGATAGTAAAGATTTGACATATCTTCAAAGATGCTATCATTTCACCCCGAGACAGATGGATGTGGTCAAATGTATCTGTAATGGATTGGAGAATGACGAAATCGCGAAAAAGCTTAAAATACGTTATAATACGGTAAGTGCTCACTTGTGGAACATTTGTAGAAGAGTGGGGGTCAAAGGCAAATTCGGATTAGCGATAGCATTTATAGAAGCGGTCAAAAAGCGGAAGGACTGAGGTATTGCTTTTTGTCTCTGGGCCATGTTTTTTGCCTCTGTATCACGATGTTTTTGCATTTGCATTAAGACTTTTTTACCTTTACGTCACAATGTTTTTGCCTTTGCTTTACGAACAAACGGAATTTTTTATTTACTAATATCATAGTACTTTTCGTTAACGAAAAGTACTATTTTCATCTGAGGTATTAATCATATATATATCAAACAGGTCAATGTCCTATCAATAGTATCTGTTGCGGAAAACGAAACTTGACGATGTCACCCCTGTCCCTGCTTCCGCAGGGATAAACTTGTGCCCGCGAAAGCTGGGAGCAGGAGCCCAGAGCGTAAAAAGCTGGATTCCCACCTTCGCGGGAATGACAAATACTTTTTCCGCAACAGATACTACTTGGCCGTCCTGCTGGGATCTCTTAAAAAAGCATCATCAAGTAAAAAGAGGAACATTTCTGCAGCATGCCAGGAGTGTGGGGCACAAATTTTTTGGTCCGTGTATTCTTTGGAAACGAGCTTCATACCGGCATAGTTAGCCTGGCTGGCGTGGGCTTCCCACGTCAGCGGGTATTGTTCCTGAAGGGACATAGGTGGTGGCCAGCCGTGGAAATGTGCCTCTGCCCAGGCAAGATATGGATAGTTGGCCCTAGCTTTTTTTGAGAAAGCAGGCCCGTGCACATGCGCCTTCTTAAAATCCATCCAGAACAGCGTCGAATACGAATCGAATACCGCTGGAATTTCGTAAGGATCTTCCAGCCCTAATGCCTGAAGGCCGAACTTCAGCCATTTTGTCTGATAAACTGGATGCTCGGAAAAATCAGTTGAGCCGACCAGGTGCTTACCTTTCTGGAACTGGGGAATCGTACGAAGGACCTTCTCGACCAGTGGGTGAGAGGAGTCGGCAGTTAGAGAAATTAGGTAGAGGACCTGTCCGAGATTGTCGGGTTCCCGGTTGCCTGCATTGTTGCGGTCGAACGGTTCATTTAGCTTTAGAATCCAGGGCTTGATAAGATGCAGGTTGTCGGTCTTTTGCAGACACATTGCCACCATAGCCGCATCGCGATACCAGGGCTTTGAGTAAACCAGAAAGTTGGGAACCGGCTTGGTATCTACTATGTTGATGAGAATCTCATGCAGCAGGATACGCAGAAGTGATGCCTGGGGATGGCCCTTGAATTTTGGTAAATTGACGGTTCCTTCGGTCAAAGAAAGCCGTTTTAATCCTTCCTGAATCCAGACGGCTTTCTCATTTTCTGTTATGACAATCTTTTTGCCGTCTGAGGTGTTTAATCGCACAGTGTACTCGCATGGTTGTATCGTCTCTTTTGTTACCTTCCATTGGTGGACAGCTTCACCGGTAAGTGCATTAAAAAGTGTCCCGTCGCGGTAGAGGAATTTCTGACGATTGCCCATCCCAAACAGGTAAAATTTAACTTTGGGCAGTTGCATTACCTTCTGAGCTTCTGTAATCTGACTTCGGGTGTGGTAGTTTTTCATCCCGTTGACCAGCGGAATACTCAAAAACAGCATGATAACGCTACCTATGGCATAAATTTTAATGTTGCTCATACGGTAAATGGTAAATGATAAATGGTAAATAGTAAATGGTTAAAAAATCACCAACTACCCACCACCAATTACCATTTTGGGACTCCATTTGCAAAAAAACAGCAAAATGGGAACCCTCCATTTGCTTTTTGCCGGTGAAATGTGCTATACTACCGATTTTCAATGCTGTTAGCAGAGCAGGTTCGGTGTTTTTAGCACTGAAAAGTAGTTTTTGAGGAGACTTACAGTATGGATTTTTGCATTGAGGATACTCGAAAGGAACCGAAACCAAAGGTTAAAGACCTTGTCAAGGATGGCAGTATCAGTCTCGAAGATGTAACCGACTGGCTCAGGACCATTTATGAGATTCGCTTTTTTGAGGAGAAGGTTTTCGAGCTTTTGGGCCAGAATATTATAAAAGGTGCCTCGCACCTGTACGCCGGCGAGGAGGCGGTCGCTGTCGGGGCTACCGCTGCTATTGAGCGCGGGGACGTAATCGGCTCAACACACCGGGGCCACGGCCACTGCGGAGCAATCGGAAACAAATATGCCGACAGCGAAGATGAGCGCCAGACTCACTGGAACCGGATGATGGCCGAGTTGATGGGTAAAGAGACCGGCTACTGCAAGGGCAGAGGCGGCTCGATGCACATCGCTGATGTCGACAAATGCCATAATCTCGGCTCAACCGGTATCGTCGGCGGTAATCAGGCGCCCGCCGTCGGGGCAGCTCTTGCGGAAAAATACAAAAAAACAGGCAAAGTTGTGCTTTCATTCTTTGGAGACGGTTCAACTAACTGTGGAAGTTTTCACGAGTCAATGAATATGGCCTCAACGCTGGCTGTCCCGCTGGTGGCGATAATCGAAAACAACCTTTACGGGATGAGTGTGCCGTTCTCCGGCAGCGAGGTTGATGGTGCCACCAGGGCCAGTAATATCGAGGACATTGCTCAAAGGGCTGCTGCTTATGATGTGCCTGCTATGATTGTGGACGGCCAGGATGCCGTTGCGGTATTTCTTGCAGTTCGTAAGGCCGTGCAAAGGGCGCGCAAAGACAACCAGATGACAATCATCGAAGCCAAGACCTATCGCTGGTACGGACACAGCCGAAGCGACCCTCGCGCGTATCGAACCAAGGCTGAGGAAAAAGCCTGGCACCAGCGCGATCCCATTACCGTCCTCAGAGAAAAGCTGCTCGCTGAGAAACTATGCACAGAAGAACAGTTGGATCAGATAAAGGACAAGGCCTTTGCCGCAATCGAAGCGGCCACCAAATTCGGCTTGGACAGCCCCTGGCCCGACACTGCGGACCTGACCAAAGATGTGTATGTCGAGGAAACTTACACTGCTGAGCTTATCGACTCCGACAGGGCACTTAGTGCAAAGGTGACCGAAGCAACCGCCGCTTTTGAGGCCGCTCTTGCTTCATCCACGGTGAAAACAAAAAAAGAAGCTGCTGAGCAGGCAAAGGGCCGGATTAAGTCTCAATTCGGTATGGATATTATGACCATCGGCCAGGCTGTCTCCGCCGCTCAGGCTGATGAGCTTAAACGCGACCAAAACGTTATCGTAATGGGTGAAGACGTTGGCCTTTACGGCGGCGCATACCAGGCAACACGTGGTCTCTTAGCCGAATTTGGCACCGAGAGAGTCATTGATACCGCAATATCCGAGGCCGCAATTGCAGGTGCTGCGGTTGGGGCGGCCCTGCGGGGAATGAGGCCGGTGGCTGAGATTATGTACGTAGATTTTGTTACGATAGCGATGGACCAGCTCGTTCACGTCGGCGCCTATAACCGGTATATGTTCGGCGGCAAGGCCAAAGTCCCTATGGTCCTGCGAACCGAAGGTGGTGTAGGCCGATGTATCGCCGCCCACCATTCAGAATCGCTCGAGGCCTGGCTTATGCATGCCCCGGGCCTTTATGTGGTAATGCCCTCGACACCTTACGATGCAAGGGGTCTGCTCAAAGCCGCCATTCGCAGCGACAATCCCGTAGTCTTTATCGAGCATAAGGCGACATACGGCCAGCTCGGTGCGATGCCGCAGGACGATTACATCATCCCGCTCGGTGTCGCGGATATTAAAAAATCCGGCAGCGACGCAACCATCGTCAGCTACAGCAGGATGGCGATGTATTCGCTCCAAGCCGCAAAGGTCTTGGCTGACGAGCACGGCATCGACGCCGAGGTAATCGACATACGAACGTTAAAGCCGATGGATATGGATACGGTAGCCGAATCCGTTCGCAAGACCGGCCGGCTGATCACCGTCAGCGAGGGCTTCTGCACCTGCGGCGCAGGCAGGGAAATAGCAGGCCGGTTTATGGAATACGAGTTCAGCGACGGCTCGCACGGCTTCGATTATCTGGATGCAGCGCCGGTCAATCTGGCGGCGGCCGACGTACCGCCGCCGATGAGCGAACCACTGGAGAAGGCAAGTATCCCCAGCGTCGAAAAAATCGTGGAAGCCGTTAGAAAAGTCGTTAATATTTAGCCCCCGGTTTTACCGGGGGTTGTTACGCAGTACGCGATACGATATACGCAATACGAATATATGAGGACTGTATAAATGGCAAAAGAAGTAAGATTACCCCAGCTTGGCCAGACAATGGAAGAAGGGACCATTGTGAATTGTTTAATTAAGACCGGTGACGAGGTCAAAAAAGGTGATGTGATTTTTGAGATAGAAACCGACAAGGCTACTCTCGAAATGGAGTCACCTGCCGACGGTTTTGTAAAGCATATTCTCGTTGAGGTCGATGAAACACTTGCCGTCGGGGCGCCGCTTTTGGTCCTTGGTGACAAGGATGAGAAAGTACCGCAAAGCTTTATCGATTCACTCAAGGGCCCCGCACCTTCTGCCCCGCCGGAAGCTGCACCTGTTGAGCAACCGGTTACTGCTGAGCCTCCCAAAGCCGAGCCACAGCCGGCCGTGCCTGCAGGTAGAGTAATGGCCTCGCCGCGGGCAAAAAAACTGGCCGGTGAGCTTGGCGTAGACCTTACGGCAATTACCGGCACAGGCCCGGCCGGCAAAATTACCGAGCAGGATGTAAAAAAAGCCGCCGCCTCGAAACCAGCTAAACCCGCTAAACCGGCCCCCGCAGCCCCGGCAGAGGTAAAACTCGGTGCGACGGTACCGCTTAACAGATTGCAGAAAATAACCGCAGAGAGAATGCTCAGGTCAAAGCGTGAGATACCCTGCTTCTATCTGACCGTAAAGGCCGATGTCACCGACCTGGTCAAGCTGCGGACAAAGCTGAACGAAACCGGTGACGTGAAAATCTCTTACAATGATTTTATTATCAAGGCCGTCGCGACGGGCCTGGAAAAATATCCGATTATGACAGGCCAATTGGAAGGCCAGGCCATCAAGCTGGCTTCAAGCATCCATATCGGCCTTGCAATATCTGTCCCGGATGGACTCGTTGCGCCGATTCTCAAGGACGTCAACAAAAAGGACGTCAAGCAGATTGCTCGTGATAGTCAGGCACTGGTTGAAAGGGCGCGCAGCAATAAATTGGCCCCCACCGATGTGGAGGGCGGCTGTATCACCGTTAGCAACCTCGGTGCATTCGGTATAGACAATTTCATCCCGATTGTGGTGCCCGGCCAGTGCAGTATTCTTGGTATCGGACAGATAACCGATACCTGCGTGCCGGACAACGGCAATATTCTGGTGCGAAAGTTAATGAATATGACCCTGTCTGTGGACCACAAGGTTGCCAACGGCGCATACGCAGCCCAGTTCCTTGACTTTGTGAGAAAACTGCTGGAAGATACTTCCACGTTTAGTTAGTTCTGAATCCTGAACGGTGAATTCTGAATTTTGCAGATAGTAGGAAGGAGCTTCTGAAATGGCAAAGAAAGTCGAAGCCAGGCACTTACCGAATATAAGAAAGGCCACGCCCAAGGTTCCTGTTATTGGTGTTTTTTCCACATCTGACCCGCGTATCGACAAGGCCAGCTGGACTCGCTGTCAGAACATTGCGAAGATGGCGGCCGATTGTATAAGCGGCTCTGTGGTTCTGCCGGACAAGACGCCCGTCCCCGTCGTTTATTCCACCGTGCTGATAGACGGCGAAGCACAGGCCGATATTGTAGCTCAGCAGTTTCGCAAGGTCGGCGTGGATATTCTTGTTTGCGTGCCTGACACCTGGGCATTTCCACAGCTTACCGCCATTTCACTGCTGCAGCAGTTTCCGCCTAATACACCGATAAACATTACCTGCGGTAACAGCGGTCCCAAGCCCGGCGTGGTCTATGCCCATGCGCTCAACGGCGCTCTCAGCCAGTATGGCCGAATGGTTGCCTTGAATGTCGGAACCTGGCCGGATACCGGTCTGGACCCGAAGATGACCGAGCAGACGGCCAAAAATCTTATCGACTGGTGCTATGCTGCGGTAACTACTGTGGCTTTGCGAGGCCGCAGAATTGTGGTTTTCGGACACGACTCCATGGGAATGGAAACGGCCCTTGCGCATATCCTTCCGATAAGGAATACTTTCGGCCTGGAAATCACACGTCTGGATATGAAGCTGCTGGCCGATATGCTGAATAAAAAAGCCTACAATGAAAAGGAGCTCAAGTCACTGCGGGCCTGGATTAACAGATACATCGGCAAACGACTGGAGCTGCGAGATGAGGCGGACAGCGAACGGTTTAATATGTCTCTGGCGATGTATTTAATCAACCGTGACCTGATGCTGGATTTGAACGCAATTGGCGGCGGATTTATGAGCCAGCTGGAATGGGGCAGCGACCTGCGGGGTATTCCCCTGCCGGTGGCCGATGTGATGGAGAGCCTGTTCAATTCGACCTTTGACCATAACGGTCGAAAGGCCCCCCTGCCCTACGCCACCGAGGCCGACGTCCAGGGACTTTTGACGATGCTGTTTATGACATATCTTAGCGGCGGAAATCCGCCTTTGTTTATGGACTTTAGAAAGGTCTGGGAGGCCTGGGAAATCAGAGATTTGGCCAGGAAAATCGGCGTCAAATCGTTGGATAAAAAGGCGGACTGGTACAACAAAGGCCTGGTGGACGGTGACAACTCCGGCAGCGCATCCTTCGATTGGGCGGCCAAGCCAGGGGCATCGGTTAAGAATATTATGGCCGGCGTATCATTACCTTTGGCCGAGAAAAACTACTTCCCCGGTGGGGGCAACGCAATCAACTTTATGTCCCCGGCGGGAATCGATGGTATCGCCGGGCGAATCGCATACAGCAGCCCTACCGGTTTATTCAGTATGGTCTGGGACGAGGCGCATACAACGGAAGTACCGGCAAAGCTCGCAAAGGCGATGTGTGAACTGACAACTCCTATCTGGCCGCACACATTTATCGTGCCGAAATATGCGAGTATGGTTGAATATAAACAGTACCCGCCGGCCAACCACCTCCATATGACCTGGGATTTGCCTGTTGCCCGATTACAGCACTGGATGGACCTGACGGCGGTATTGAGCGTTACACCCTGGGCAGCCAGGCCGAAGTTCATCGAAGGCGTTGACAGGCCCCAGCCGTTAATTCATTTAATAAACGGTGGCGATAACGCCTTCAAGCTAATGTCGCTTCGCAGCTAAACTATTTATCGCACTCATGTTACTGCCCCGGATTTCTGTGCAAAGTCAGGGTGCGCCGGTAATCTACAACCCAAAAAGTAAATTTGTTGACAGTTCATATCCGCTCTGATAAAATTCTTCAGCCTCTGCGTAAGGGGGCGAAAATTCCGGTCTGTATCTGAGTTCTGAGGTAAAAAATAACACTTTTGAGGTGGACAAACAATGCCGAAACGCAAGGATATTCACAAGGTACTGATTATTGGCTCAGGTCCGATCATCATTGGCCAGGCCTGTGAATTTGATTATTCAGGCACACAAGCCTGCAAGGCCCTTCGAAAATTAGGTTACGAAATCGTGCTGGTCAATTCAAATCCCGCAACCATCATGACCGACCCCGGTATGGCTGATGTAACCTATGTTGAGCCGCTCAATGTCAAAACAATGGAGCAGATTATTGCAAAAGAGAGGCCCGATGCCCTGCTGCCCAATCTCGGCGGGCAAACAGGACTTAACCTTTCGTCGGATTTGTACCGCAGGGGCGTTCTTGACAAATACGGCGTGCAGATTATTGGCGTCAAGGCAGATGCTATTGAGCGGGGGGAAGACCGCCAGGCATTCAAGGACACAATGAATTCGCTGGGTATCGAGATGCCCAGAAGCGAGATAGCAAACAGTCTTGAGGAAGCTGAAAAATCGCTTAAGAATATCGGCCTGCCCTGCGTTATTCGGCCCGCTTATACCATGGGCGGAACCGGCGGCGGCCTGGTTTATAACATCGAGGAGTTTCGTACTGTTGTAAATAGAGGGCTTTCTTTTAGCCTTGTCGGGCAGGTCCTTGTTGAGGAATCTGTCCTCGGATGGGAAGAGCTGGAGCTCGAGGTTGTTCGTGACGCCAAGAACCAGATGATTACCGTGTGCTTTATAGAAAACGTCGATGCAATGGGCGTGCATACGGGCGATTCGTATTGTACCGCTCCTATGCTGACCATAGACCCTGAGCTTCAAGAGCGTCTTCAGAAGCATTCATATGATATTGTCGAAGCCATCGGCGTTATTGGAGGAACCAACATTCAGTTCGCTCATGACCCCAAAACCGGCCGGGTCGTGGTCATCGAAATCAATCCGAGAACCTCACGCTCATCGGCACTCGCCTCCAAGGCGACCGGTTTTCCAATCGCGATGGTTTCTTCTATGCTGGCGGGCGGCCTGACGATGGACGAAATCCCCTACTGGCGTGAAGGAACTCTGGAAAAATATACACCCTCTGGAGATTACGTGGTTGTAAAGTTTGCACGCTGGGCCTTCGAAAAGTTCAAAGGCATTGAAGATAAGCTTGGTACGCAGATGCGCGCCGTCGGAGAGGTAATGAGCATCGGCAAGACCTACAAGGAGGCTTTTCAAAAGTCTATTCGCTCCCTTGAAACCAGACGTTATGGGCTGGGCTTTGCCAAGGATTTTAATAAAAAATCCCTCGATGAGCTTTTGGAGCTCTTAACAGAACCCACAAGTGAGCGCCAGTTTATTATGTACGAGGCCTTGCGCAAAGGTGCGAGTGTCGATGTGCTTTGTGAAAAGACCTATATTAAAGCCTGGTTTATCGAGCAGATGAAAGAATTGGTGGAGCTTGAGGAAGAAATATTAAAATACAAGGGCAAGAAATTGCCGGATGACCTCTTAATCCGAGTGAAAAAGGACGGCTTTGCGGACAAGTATCTGGCCCAGCTCCTGAATGTTCCGGAAGAGCGGATAAGGAAAAGACGCATCGCCCTTAATCTTGTTGAGGCCTGGGAGCCTGTTCCGGTGAGCGGTGTGGAAAATGCCGCCTATTACTTTTCCACTTATAACGCCCCGGACAAAGTGCAGGTCAGCGATAAACGCAAAATAATGGTGCTTGGCGGTGGCCCCAATCGTATCGGCCAGGGCATTGAATTTGACTATTGTTGTGTTCATGCCGCCTTTGCCCTTCGGGATGAAGGTTATGAAACTATTATGGTCAACTGTAATCCGGAGACCGTATCAACGGATTACGATACCTCGGACAAGCTGTACTTTGAGCCGCTCACCGTCGAAGATGTCTTAAGTATTTATAATAAGGAAAAGCCCGAAGGCGTTATCGTCCAGTTCGGCGGCCAGACACCCCTTAATATCGCAAGAGAGCTGGAAGATGCCGGCGTAAAAATTATCGGCACCTCGCCGGAGAAGATTGACCTTGCCGAAGACAGGGACAGATTCCGCAAGATAATGAAAAAGCTCGGCATCCCGCAGCCGGAATCCGGAATGGCAAGTACCCTTGATGAGGCGCTTAAAATCGCCAAAAAAATCGGCTATCCCTTAATGGTCAGGCCTTCCTATGTACTTGGCGGCCGGGCGATGGAGGTCGTCCACGATGAAGAAATGCTGAAGTTTTATGTTGAAAGGGCCACGGATGTCTCTCCCGAAAGACCAATCTTGATTGACAAATTTCTGGAAAACGCCATTGAAGTCGAAGCGGATGCCATTGCCGACGGAACGGACGCCTTTGTCCCTGCGATTATGGAACATATCGAGCTTGCAGGCGTCCATTCAGGTGATTCCGCATGCGTGCTGCCACCCGTTAGTATTCCTGAAAAACATCTCAAAACAATCTATGATTATAATCGTAAGATCGCCATTGAATTTAACGTGGTTGGCCTAATGAATATCCAGTATGCCATTTGCGATGATACCGTTTACATCCTCGAGGCCAATCCGCGCGCCTCGAGGACTGTCCCGCTGGTCTCCAAGGTCTGCGGTATTCCAATGGTCCCTATTGCCACCCAGCTTATGCTTGGCAAACGCATTTCGGATATGGAATTGGAGAGTTTGTCCATACCTCATTTTGGCGTCAAGGAAGCTGTATTTCCCTTTAATATGTTCCACGAGGTGGATCCTCTCTTAGGTCCTGAAATGCGCTCGACCGGCGAAGTCCTCGGCATGGCCGATTCGTTCGGACTTGCCTTCTACAAGGCCCAGGAGGCAACACAACTGCCGTTGCCCTCGGAGGGGACCGTCCTGATTACCGTTTCAGAGGAAGACAAGCCTTCCGCACTGCCGGTGGCAAAACAATTTAAAGATATCGGCTTTAACATTAAAGCTACAAAAGGAACCAGTCAGTTTCTGTTAAGCCATGGAATAGAATCGGAAAGTATTCTTAAAATGCATGAAGGAAGACCGAATATTCTTGATAGTATAAAGAACGGAGAAATACACCTTGTTGTAAATACACCGAGCGGCAAACAGAGTAAATATGACGATTCATATATTCGTAAAGCGGCCATCAAATACAAAATACCTTACATTACAACCGTAGCCGCCGCCGCTGCGACCGTAAAGGGCATAGCGGCTTTTCAACAAAAGGCCGGACAGGTCAAGTCCCTCCAGAATTATCACGCAGATATAAAGAAAAAACAGGTAGTAAGCAGTTGATTAGTTGGGTGCGATACTCGTGCTTCGTAGCGAAGCTAACTTCGCAGAGTAGTATTTCGCACCATTTGTCTACCACCCATACTCAATCGCGTAAAAAAAACATGCAAGCAGAATGCCTATGATAGTGCTCAATAAGCACAGGCCTATTGCATAAAGAATCTTCCTTCTCATCTCTCGCGATTCTATTATCTCTCTAAACTTTTTCTTGATAAATCCCGTCTTCCAACCCCTCACGAATCGCTTCGCTGCACTTAAGAGTCTTTTTTTATATCCTGCTTTTTGCTGAGCCGGATACTGCTTTGACTGTTTTATGTTAGGAGAAATATTCGATAAGTGGGGAGACACTCCCACCCTCTTTCTATAATAATAATTATATGAAATTAATCCAAGAATGTCAAGCAAAAAAATGGATGGGAAAAAGTCATGTAGTGTGAGGCTTACCCCAACAATCCCCTATCATCCCGAGCGCAGCCTCATCTTCACCCTGAGCGGAGTCGAAGGGCGAGTGGAGCCTGCCCTGAGCAGAGCTTGCGCTGAGCAAAGTCGAATGGGTCGAATGCTTAGTCGAAGGGGCAGTCGAATTGGAGGGCTCTTGTTTTGAATTTAGCTTTTTGGAAATTCTCAATGGTCATACGTAAAGCGCATACGCGCTTTACGTATAAGATATTTTTAACACTACGTCCTATTGAAACTAATATTTGAACCTTTAATTCGAAGATATCTTCCTATTTTCTAATATTGTCAAAGCCTTTCTTAAAGGTTCCGCATTTACATCCAGCATCGAGAATCCGGTGTCGCTTGTCCACCGTAGCTGGTTCCTTCTTAGCCTTGGCGAAGAGGGATAGCGAAGGTAGAAGAATCGGCAAATTGCTCTTGCAGATTCTAACCTTGGCCGGTATAGTGTTCAGGATTCCGTTATGCACCATGTCGCTAAATGGGGAATCAGTGCAGGCCTGCTGCCCCGACTTGCCTCGGGAGACGCAGGACCAGGCAATCAGGAAAACGTAATGCCAAAAGATAAATCGATAAAAAAGATACTTTTCATAGGTTCGGGCCCGATAGTGATAGGCCAGGCCTGTGAATTTGATTATTCCGGCGCCCAGGCCTGCAAGGCTCTAAGAACGGCCGGCTATAAGGTAGTCCTTATCAATAGCAATCCCGCCACGATAATGACCGACCCGGAGATGGCCGACAGGACATACATCGAACCCATCACGCCGGAGATTGTCGCCAAGGTAATCGCCAGAGAACGGCCGGACAGCCTCCTGCCCACATTGGGCGGGCAGACCGGCCTGAACACCGCCGTGGCGCTGGCCGAGAGCGGAGTATTGAAAAAATATAATGTCCGGATGCTGGGCGCGAATCTAAAGACCATCAGAAAGGCCGAGGAGAGAGACCGCTTCAAAAAGGTAATGGCCGAGTGCGGCCTTGAAGTGCCGAAGAGCGGCTACGCCCATACCTGGGAAGAGGCAAAAAAGATTATCGAATACGTAGGCTACCCCGCCATTATCCGTCCTTCATACACCCTGGGCGGCACCGGCGGAAACGTTGCATACAACGCCGAGGAATATAAAGAATACATCCACTGGGGCCTGAATCTCAGCCCGAAAAGCCAGGTCCTTGTCGAAGAGTCCGTTGTCGGGTGGAAGGAATATGAGCTCGAGGTGATGAGGGACAAAAAGGACAACGTCGTAATCGTCTGCTCCATCGAGAACCTTGACCCTATGGGTATCCACACCGGTGACAGTATCACGGTCGCCCCGGCCCAGACGCTCACCGATAAGGAATATCAGATAATGCGGGACGCGGCGCTTAAGATTATAAGGGCCATCGGTGTGGAGACCGGCGGCTCCAACATACAGTTCGCCGTCAATCCCGAAAACGGCAGGCTTTATGTAATTGAGATGAACCCGCGGGTCTCGCGAAGCTCGGCCCTTGCCTCCAAGGCGACCGGCTTTCCCATCGCCAAGATTGCCTCGCTGCTGGCCGTCGGATATACTCTCGATGAGATTCCGAACGACATTACCAAAAAGACGCCTGCCTGTTTTGAGCCGACCATCGATTACTGCGTTGTGAAGTGGCCGCGTTTCACGTTTGAAAAATTCCCTCAGACCAATCCTGAGCTGACCGTGCAGATGAAGTCGGTCGGCGAGGCGATGGCCATCGGCAGGACGTTCAAGGAATCGCTGCAAAAAGCCATCAGGTCGCTCGAAATAGACCGCTATTCGCTCGATGGCCGGCATATCGCCCCCCCTGCTTCGTCTTTGCCTGCACCTGCGGTTGCGCAGGCACAGGTGCGAACCAAAACGGTGGGAGCTCTGCACGAGCTAAAGAAGAAACTCAGAACCAACCGCTGGGACAAAATCTGGTA
>JABAOH010001215.1_pt1 | contig 67443 bp, 70 predicted proteins | sample 7062181 | NCBI WGS metagenome assembly JABAOH01 (sample SAMN14538630, study PRJNA623070) | marine sediment metagenome | biome: marine biome [ENVO:00000428]; feature: marine pelagic biome [ENVO:01000023]; material: deep marine sediment [ENVO:00002113]; isolation source: pool of 5 deep marine... | reverse complement strand
GTAAGGAGTGAGGAGTAAGGGGTAAGGAGTGAGGAGGTCGTTAATTGAAAATTGAAAATTAGAGGCGGATAAAGACTAAGATAAACGAAGACGATAGACGTAACCGACACACGAAACGGGCGTCGTAACCGTAAGACGTAACCATTAAGATTTGCAATTGATAATTAAAAAATCGAAAATCGGAAATTAAATGACCAGTGACTAGTGACCAATGACTGATGACTTAAAGGGAGCGGGCGGTAAGGTATTCTTAGTTTTAGAAATAATTTGGAGAAAAACCGTTTATAATAATCTGCATAAATTCCTGAGAATTATATGGTAAAGACAATTGAATGGTCAGATGGTAAAGTGGTCATGCTTGATCAGTCCAGGCTTCCTTTAGAGGTTGTTTACATAGAGTGCGACAATTACTTAAAAGTAGCTGATGGAATAAGAAGACTGTGGATAAGGGGTGCACCTGCAATCGGAATAGCGGCAGCCATGGGTATTGCCCTTGCAGCCAGGGAAATAAAGGCTGAAAGTTTTGAGAGCTTTGTCAATAAACTTGAACCTGTATTCGAGACAATGCTTTCCACACGGCCGACTGCTGTAAACATACGATGGGCTGTTGAGAGGCTTAAGACCTTTATCTATAAAAATAGAGATGAATCAATACCAATGATTAAGAAATTGTTAATAGAAGAGTCAGAGAAGATACTCGAGGAAGATATTCAGGTTAATAAGGCTATAGGGAAGTGGGGAGCACAGTTTATCAAAGATGGCGACACTATACTTACCCATTGTAATGCAGGTGCACTTGCAACCGGTGGTTATGGCACAGCAACGGCCCCGATGCTTGTTGCAAAAGAGCAGGGCAAGAGTTTCGATGTAATTGTTGACGAGACGAGGCCTGTTCTCCAGGGAGCAAGGCTTACCACATGGGAGCTTATGCAGGAGGGAATACCGGTTACGTTAATAACGGACAATACAGCAGGGGCTTTAATGAAAAGGGGAGAAATCGACCTCGCTATCGTTGGTACTGACAGAACTGCACTTAACGGGGATGTTGCAAATAAAATAGGGACTTATACAGTTGCTGTTCTTTGCAGAGAGCACGGCATACCTTTTTATGTAGCTGCGCCGATTAGCAGCATTGATTTTTCGATTCCTTCAGGCGATCTGATCCCTATTGAAGAAAGAGGACCTGAAGAAGTTACGGATGTATTCGGGAAGTGCAGGATAGCCCCGGAAAAGGTTAAAGTGCGAAATATTGCATTTGATGTAACCCCTGCAGAATATGTTACAGCTATAATAACTGAAAAGGGTGCATTTAAGCCTCGGGATTTAAAAGAACTTTCACGGCAGGGAGCAGAAATCGACAAAATAAGAATCAAAAACTAAAATAACCAGGATGTTTATCTTGACATCAAGAGATTCTCTATCCTATCATCAGAAAATGAATTTACAGGATGTTTTTAATTTATATGATGAAAAGCTCCGGCTTGTAGAGCTAAGGATCAAGGAGCTTTGTAATAATAAAATACCCTTTATCTCTTTAATTGGAGACTATATCTTTTCCAGCGGCGGCAAGAGACTCAGGCCCCTGTTTCATCTCATTAGTGCTGATATCGCAGGTTACAAAGGAAATTCTAGTATCGAAATTGCGGGGATTATAGAATTGATCCATACAGCATCACTACTTCACGATGATGTTGTAGACATGGCAGAAACAAGAAGAGGAAAACCAGCTGCAAATTCCATATGGGGCAACCAGGCTGTAATTCTGGTCGGTGACTTTTTATATTCTAATGCATTGAGGGTTGCTGTAACGCAGCAAAACCAGAAAATAATGGAGGTGCTCTCAGAAGCTACTACCAGGATGACGGAGGGGGAACTGCTTCAGCTTAAAATGATAGGTGATCCTGAAATAAAAGAAGAAGAGTATTTTGAAATTATATCTGCTAAAACCGGCATGCTTATTTCTGCGGCATGCAGATTAGGTGCAATACTTAGTGAAATTTCAGGGGAGAAGGAAACAGCCCTTGCGAATTTTGGAATGAAAACCGGTATAGTTTTTCAGATAGCTGATGATATTCTCGATTATATGGCAAATGAAAATGATCTCGGGAAAAAACTTTGCAAAGACTTTGAAGAGGGCAAGATAACGCTACCTCTTCTGTACATTCTGACAGTAGCTGAAGAAAACGAGGTTTTAGAGATAAAAAATATTATTAATGATGAATTTTCAGAAAAAGGTGTTTTAAGAATTATGAACATCTTGAAGAAATACAATGCTATAGAAGTAGCATTTAAAAAGGCTCAATTACTGATAGAAGAAGCCAAGGCCGAACTATCGGTCTTCCCTGATACACAGGCAAAAGAGTTTCTTTTCACTGTTGCTGATTATTCGTTACGCAGGGAGAAATAGTGCATAAACTTGTAGCGCTTGCAAAAAAGAGCATAGAAGAGTATGTAAAAAGCCAGAAGGTAATATCTACTGCCGGACCCCTCTCACCTGAAATGGCTGAAAAGGCTGGTGTATTTGTGAGTATTAAAAAGCATGGACAGTTACGTGGATGTATAGGAACTTTTATGCCCTGTACTGAAAATATTGCCACGGAGACTATAAGAAATGCTATATCAGCGGCGACAGAGGATCCACGTTTTACTCCCGTTAAAGAGAATGAATTAGATGAACTGGTATATTCAGTTGATGTGCTTTCCCCTCCGGAGAAAGTTGAGGATGTAAGTGAACTTAATCCTAAGATATATGGGGTCATAGTCACAAGAGGGCAAAGAAAAGGTCTTCTTCTGCCTGATCTTGAAGGAGTAGATACCGTTGATGAACAGTTAAAGATAGCAAGAATGAAGGCCGGAATAATGCCAGACGAAGATGTAAATATATTCAGATTTAAAGTTCATAGATATAAATGACCATGATAGACGGCAGCGTAGAGGAAGATAACGAATATAACCAGGCAGATAAAAAGAAAAGGGTGATCAGGTTAATATTTATTCTGTTATTAGTTGCTGCTGTATTGATAGAAGGATATTATATTATTGTATTAAGAGATAATATAACCAAACGGAAAAAAGAAGCAAAGGATATCTCGATACAGATGCAGTTTTTGAAAAATGAAAGGGACAAACTTGCAGAAGAACTGGCTTCAATTGAAAAATTAGCAGGAGAGAATAGAGATGGTGATACCTCTCACAGGTAATATTAAAGATGTAAGTCTCGTCAAAATACTGGTATATCTTAACAGAAACAGAAATACTGGCACACTTTCTATCAGAGCCCCTGCATTCACCAAAAATATGTATATTAATCAGGGAGATGCTATTTTTGCATCTTCTACATATGAGGATGACAGATTGGGGGAAATGCTTCTAAAGGCAGGAAAGATAACAGTTGAACAATACGATGAATCTGTAACGCTTTTAAAGGCTACGAAAAAGAGACAGGGAGCCATACTGGTCGAATGTGGTTATTTGACCCCTAAAGAATTGTTCTGGGGAGTTAAGTATCAGGTTAAAGAGATAATTCACAGCATGTTTCAGATAGAATATGGGGAATATGAGTTTAAAGAAGGAGATATTCCTATAGAGGAAGTCATTACCCTCAAGATGAGCATGGGAAATCTGATATACGAGGGTGTAAAGAAGATAGAAAACTGGACTAGGATCAGGAATGAAATGCCCGAGACGGATTCTGTGTTTAAATTAAGCGATGACCCCCTATCCCTTTTTCAGGACATTGAGTTGGGCAACCAGGACAAAAAGATCCTGTCACTAATTGATGGAAAAAAAACCATTAAAGAAGTTATTGACAACTCCTGGATTGGTTCTTTTGAGGGACTGAAAATACTTTATGTCCTTTGGTCAATAGGAATGATCGAGCTAACATCAACAATCAGGGATGAAGTATCGGAGCAAGATATTATAGAAAAAATTGATGAGTTAATATCATTGAATGAAGTTTTGCAACCATTAACTCAAGAGGAAGAATCTTTATTAGAGAGGATAAACCACATATATTCACGATTAGACAACATGAGCATGACTGAATTGCTTGAGGTCGATGAAAAAGCAGACGGTGAGAGAATTAAGAAAAATTACTTCAGGCTAGCAAAAGAATTCCACCCTGACAGATATTTTAGTTTCCAGGACCCTTCCATTAAGACAAAGCTTACATCTATATTTGATACCCTTACACATGCATATAATACATTGAAGGATGATATGCTCAGGGAGGAATATATAAGATCTTTTGGAGAGCATGGGGGAGAGACTAAGGGTAATGAAAAAGCAAGGGCTGAGGAGCAATTCAAAATAGGTATTGATGAGTTCAAAAAGGGGGATTTCTGGGGTGCTATTGATAAATTTAAGTGGGCCTCAAAGATAACGCCCAAAAATGCAAATTACTGGAGCTACCTGTCTCTTGCATATTCAAAAATACCAGGAAGGCTTAATGAGGCTGAAGATGCCCTTTTAAAGGCAATAAAACTGGAACCATTTAATGCGGATTATTATGCTAATCTTGGACTTATATATATAAAAGCAAGTCTCAAAAAGAGGGCTCACAGTAATTTCCAGAAGGCATTAAAGATAGACCCTAATAATAAAAAAGCTCATAAGGGTCTTGAACAGACGAAAGAGTAACCCCCGTTAGCGTTAGTAGAACTTTGCCCTTCTAACGGGGTAAATAATTCAGGTTCTTCTAGAAATTAATTAGTAAAAACCTCTCGCCCCTTCTTTTCTTACCGGAATTCACTATTTTAAATTTTAAGACTAAATTGTTTTTGATGATTTTGAATAAGCTTCAATCTGTCAATCGCCGGGATACCTTGAATTTAATGCATTTTTTTATCGTGCAACTGCAGATTGAAGCTTATTCGAAAGGTTCATATAAAATTCTTGGTATCATCTGCTTTTATATATATGTTCATTTATTGATAACACTTTCAATTATTTGATTTAATTCATTTTCTTCAACAGGCTTCTGTAAAAAGCCATATGGTCGTATTTTCATTGCCTTCTCCATGGTCTTCTCATCAGTATAACCACTTATGAGAACCACTGGGATATTGAGTTGATTTTGTATCTTTTGGGCTGACATAATCCCGTCCATGATACCTCTAAGCCCTATATCCATTAACACCATGTCAGGATTGTACATCTCCGCTTGTTCAAAGGCTTTTTCACCTGAAGAAACAATACTCGTAACGTTATAACCCATATCCTCAATTATCATGCATATGTATTTGCCTATAATAAGTTCATCTTCTACAATCAAGATGTTAGCAGTTGCCATGGTATTAGCTTAGCTTATTTATTTGGTAATTTAAAAGATATTGTGAATATCGTGCCATTAGTTTGGTCTAATTCTATCTTGCCTTCTACTTGATTTGCCAGCATGTTTATTATCTGAAGACCTAATGTATTAGTATTCTTGAAGTCAATGTCTTTAGGTAACCCTTTCCCATTATCACCGACGATTAATTTAATTTGATTGTCATTTCCTAACTTGACATCAATGTGTAACTCTGGTTTTTTAATGCCTGTAAAAGCATATTTTAGAGAATTACTAACGAGTTCATTAATTATTAAACCGCAATGTATTAATGTATCAATGCCCATATTAACATTGTCAATATTTAATTTGAGCAATATATTAGCCCTCATTATTTTGTAAGATTCGAAAATTTCATATACTAAGCTTTTGATATATTCTTTCATATTAATTATAGAGAAGTCTTTGTTCTTATATAGTTTCTCGTGGACAAGCGACATTGTCTTTATTCGGTTTTGACTTTCTTTAAAAATATATTTGATTTTTTTATCTTTAATATTTTGTGACTGAAGTCCAATTAATGCTGAAACTATTGCCAGGTTATTTTTGACACGGTGGTGGACTTCTTGCAGGAGCATCTCCTTATCTTTAATAGATCTCTTTAACATATTCTCTCCCTGCTTTTGTACTGTTATATCTCGAAAAATGCCCTGGATGAGTTTTTTGTTATTAATCGTAACAACACTTGAACTGATCTCTACAGGTATCTTGCGACCATCTTTATTGACTATAAAACGTCCTAGCCTCAAATTTGTCACTTTTTTGACACTTTCATTAAAAGAGTCCTTGTAGAATTTAAGTTCTTCCTTTGGATGGAGTTGTGTTTGGTGCATACCCACAATCTCTTCAATAGGCATTCCCATCAGTTCCACGGCTTTTTTATTTGCTTCAAGGATAATTCCTGTCTCAGCATCTGCTATAAATATTGCATCGTTAGCAGTTTCAATCAGTTTGTAATATTTCTCTTCAGATTCTCTTAACTTATTCTCCATGTTTATCTTTTCAGTTATATCTTTGCCATGCTCGACAATTGAGGTTATTTCGCCTTTTTCGTTGAAAATGGGGTAGGCGTATATCTCAACTGCCGGTGAAGACGGTGGGTTGATTTCTAACTGAATAGTTGAGGCAGGCTTCTTTGTTTCAATTGCTTTCTTTACTGCGCAGTTCGGGCAGATGTCTTTTCGTCCCTGGTAAACTTCGTAACAGAGCTTGCCCTCTAGATGATTGCCAAATGTCTCCTCTACAGCCTTGTTATAACTTAATATCCTGTAATTCGTGTCTTGTACTGTTATAAAGTCAGTAAATGCGTCATAGATTAAACGGAGTTGATCATGAATCCTTTTGTGCTCTTTTTTGTATATCTTCAATTTAGCAATAGTTTTTTGTAATCCTTTCAGTTCTTTTATGAGTTGTTCTTTCGTTTTGTATTTATCTTTCATTTTGACCATTTAAAAAGAAACAATTTCACCTAATTAAATAAGATTGTAAATCTAATGACTTCAGGAATCACCCTTTATCATCGAAGTAAATTTATCACATTGTATCATATATGTTTTCCGAGGTATATAACTAGAATTTATAACATATAATACAAAAGGGATGGTCTTAGATTATCCTTTTATTTCACAGGTATATTAATGAACAGAGAAAATTACAAAATTAATTAGGCAGAAATTTGTTAATAATAACTTCCTATATTCTTGAACGCTGAGTCTTAAAGCACGTTGAAAATTATTCTTGTAAGCGTGATTTTCCGGGTATACTTTTTTATGCAAGGTTACAACCGCAAAGTTTTAAAATCCCTATGGTAAACAAAAAACAGTCCTGGAAGAGCATTAAAATTATTTCTTTCACCTACAACTTTTGATTTTTCGAAGGCTTGGAAATTAATTATTACTGGTTTAAATGTTGCATCAGAGAGGGAGATTCTTACTACACGATACAGAAATTAGGGTGATAGAAAACCCTGTCAATGGTTATGCGGTATGCGCATCTGCCCCCCAAGCATCAGCAATGGGCTATCATTGATGTCTTTTACTTTTTTTATACTTAGCACAGTACCCATAAGCCACGCTGCAGTCGCTTGTTATGCGGCGTCGTATGACCTATTATTTTGGTTGTTCACATTCTTTCTATATCTTGGGACATTTTTTTTATGTCTTGGTACAAGAGTAGAACAGCCGATGTGGCTGCAAGGGCTGAGCGGGTCTCAGGCGTTACTGAGTTGTTAAGCCAAACAGTACCCTTGTTGATAACCTCTACCGCTCCCACAGGGCGACCCTTGATATGGAAAATATAGCCCGTCGGCTCCCTCACTTGCAAGGGAGTTGTGTCAAGCTTATGTGTCGCTAATATGTCGATTCGAGTAGCGCCATCTGTCATAATGCCTTGAAGTGCCGTCTCATTAGCAGACTGCGCTATGACAAGCTTTGAAAGCTTCTCGCCGCCTTCTTGCTTCAGGATGCAAACCAGTTGCTGATTGGATGAGAACTCTATAGTGAGGCCCCCTCCCAGGAAACCTTGCATTTCTAATTGACTCCAGTCAGCTTCTGTGGTGCATTGCACTTCCCAGATGGTGCGATCTGATTCATTGACTGAGAACTCATATTTTTGCTCTGCTTCAGAAGCACTATATCCCCATATCGAGAATCCCTCCCCTCTGGTCCACCCCCGGTGAACATCGGTGACGTGGTAGAGCCCGAATTGAAATGACTTACTAAAGATCAAAAGTGACCGCCCTTCAACAGTCAGTTCACTGGATTCGCTCTGCAAGTCTTGCGGAAGAGCCATGTGTGCCACTTGGCAGCCGCTCAGCGACAGTCCGGTGAATAACAGCAAAAACCAGACTGCCATAGGACACCACTCTTTGGTAAATGATCTGTTCATTGCTATTGTTGTTTCAACGCTGTTTGCCAATTCCAAGAGTCACATAACTAACAATTATATTGCCCAATTGACGTCTTATAACACATCCTTAATTTAGCAACTACTACTTGAAATCTACAACGATTCAGACAGCCTGTCAATGATTGATTACAGGAAGGAAGTGATTTTCGCAGGTTAACATTTCATCCGGTATTCCTCATAGTTTCAATTCATTGAAACATGTTTCTTTGCAGGTGAAAATTGTAGGATTTATTCATTGAAGAACCATATTGTTCTGCCTGATTTAAAAGGATTTTTATTATTTATAAATAACAGGAAGTATGATATATTACCGTCATGAAAGATAAAAATAACCAGTTGGTATATTAATAGTTAAAAATAATATGAAATTAATAGAAAGATATATATTAATAATTTTATTGCTTTTCACGTTTCAGCAGACAATATCCGCTGAAAATAAAAGTGGGGATAATGATATTTCCAAAAAATCAACAATATTGATGAACGATAAAAAATATAATGAGGCCAAAGACCTTTTTGATAAATTAATTGAATCAAATCCGCATAATGCAATGAATTATTATAATCGTGGTATCTGCTACAGTAAGTTAAAATACTATCCGGAAGCGATCAATGATTATGAAAAAGCTTTAACCTTTGATATAGACGATTCTTTTAAAATTGATATACTTTTAAAACTGGGATCAACTTATTTAAAAGAGAATAAAATTAATCAGGCGATGGGAAGCTGGTATAAAGTATTGAAACTCAATTTTTCAAATAAAAAAGCAAGGGAACATATCTCTGATGCGGTTTATGAAATAACAAAAACTGATTCTGAAAAAGCTAAAGAATATATAAAGAGCGGGATTAAATATTTTGATGGGTGTGATTATAAGGCTGCAATAGAAGAATATTTAAAAGCTTTAAAAGAAGACCCTTCATATTTAGGTGCAAAATACGAATTAGGCATGGCTTATTTGGAAAACGGGGAAATAGATATTGCACATGTTCTTTTTCTTGAGATTATGGAAAAAGCCCCTTATCTGTCTAATGTTTATCTGGAATTAGGAAATTTATATTTTGTTAAAAAGGAATACGGACAAGCTGAGGAAATGTTCGAAAAGTCTTTAGAACTTACACTTGATGATGCAAATAAACCGTATATTAATGTGAGGAACAATCTGGTTGATATCTATCTGAAAAAAAACGATTATAAGAACGCAGTATTACATCTGGAAAGATTGCATGAATTACTGCCTGACTCTGTTAAAATAAGGAACTCGCTGGGGATAAATTATATAAATTCCAGCGAATATAAAAAAGCCGAAAATTTATTTCTAAATATACTTTCAAAAGAACCTAATCATGTTTTTGCTAATGGTGAATTAGGTATCGTATATGCACTTACCGGAAAGCATAGAGAATCAGTGGAAATATATGAAAAACTCATCACAATTGTACCTGATAATTCTATAATTTACATGAACCTGGGTAATAGTTATCAAGAGCTAAAAAATTATGAAAAAGCTATAAACACCTATAAGAAATCAATTGAATTAGATCCGAATAATTTTTTGGCATATTATAATCTTGCTAGAATTCATTTTTCACTAAAGAATTATGACGCGTCACTTACAGAACTAAAAAATGCCGCTAAAATAAATCCAAACGATTCAAAAACTTATTATCAAATGGCCAGGATTTATTCATTACAGAATAATGAGAAAGAGGCTATAATTAACCTGGAAATGGCAATTGCACTTGATGAAAAGTGTATGGAAGAAATAAAAAATAATAAAGATTTTGATAATTTAAAGAATAATAAACGGTTCCATGATTTAATAAAGCATTAATAAGAATGAGTGTATTATCGGGACTCAGATAAAGTATAAGAGAATTGAAAATGAATTCAGATTTTAACAAACCACTTCACTGGAATTTTACTTCGCTGAGCTCCGTAAAAACCAGTGAGTTCAAGCGTTAAACATTACAATCGTTAATACTCACTTTTAGGAACTACTGCTTTTTCAACAGTAGCAGGTGTAAGAGTGAATTGTAAAGTAATCAGAGTGAGATTAATTTAGGGTAATATATTTCGAACGATTGAAAGTGCCACTTTTTCTGTTTACGTCCTGAGGGCTTCAAAAATCATTCCTCTTTGGCACTACCTTGATCATATGGCAATATATTATAATCATTTTTGTAACCAGCTTATATTGAACTTGTGCAGGGAAAAAGCAGTTTTATTTATCTGTATAATTATAAGTAAAGTGGTATATATCGGCAGGGTAACGAAAGGAGAAATTAAAGCCTGATGAAAGCAATGGTATTGAATAAAATATGTAGTCTCAAAGACAACAAAACCCCGCTGGAGCTGAAAGATATACCGGTCCCGGTCCCTGGAGAAAATGAGATATTGGTCAGGGTTCTGGCCTGCGGTGTCTGTCATACTGAATTGGATGAGATTGAAGGCAGAACACCTCCGCCCAAGCTGCCGGTTGTTTTAGGTCATCAAGTGGTAGGAAGAGTTGAAGAGACCGGGAGCAAGGCAAATGCCTTTAAAGTTGGAGACAGGGTAGGAATTGCCTGGATTTATTCCGCATGCGGAAAATGCTGGTTTTGCCTGGAGGGTAATGAAAATTTATGTCAAAGTTTCAGGGCGACAGGAAGGGATGCCAACGGCGGTTATGCACAGTACATGAAAGTTTTGGAAAATTTTGCATTTAGTATTCCAGAGGTCTTTTCCGATGAAGAGGCTGCGCCACTGCTGTGTGCAGGAGCGATTGGCTATCGGTCTATGAGATTGACCGGGCTGAAAGACGGGCAGAATCTTGGACTTACAGGGTTCGGGGCTTCGGCGCATCTTGTGCTGAAGATGGCAAGGCATAAATATCCGGCCTCCAGAATCTTCGTCTTTGCCAGAAGCGAAAAAGAAAGAGAGTTTTCAAAAGAACTCGGTGCTGACTGGGCAGGGGATATCACAGAAGAGTCACCTGAGAGATTAAATTCAATCATTGATACCACACCAGCATGGACCCCGATAGTTGAGGCCCTTAAGAATCTCAAACCCGGCGGGAGGCTGCTCATCAATGCTATCCGTAAAGAGGATTTAGACAAAGACCATCTTCTGCAAATGGATTACCCGGCTCACCTGTGGATGGAAAAAGAGATAAAGAGCGTAGCCAATGTCAGCAGGAGAGACGTAAGCGAATTCCTGGTACTTGCTGCTGAGATTAACATTAAACCTGAAGTTCAGAGATTTGCACTGGAAGAGGCAAACGAGGCGTTGATCGAGCTCAAGATGAGAAAGATAAGGGGAGCAAAGGTTCTAAAAATTGACTGAAGTTGGTTATCCTCAGGGTGCAGATGACGGCATAACCGGAAAGAGAAATATAACTTGACCGCCATTTTATCTTATAGTATACTGCTCAAAAAATGTACATTGTAGATTTTGAATACTTTAAAGGATGGTGAAAAAAACAAATACATTCTGAATTATTGAAAAGAGGTAACATAGGCATAGCTTTCTGATAGATAAAGAGGAGAAGGCTTAAGTGAATAAAGAGCCATTGGCTTATACTCTATTGTCTCTTTTTATAGAGGTGCCAGTGGCTTTTTTTTATTCACAGTAAACCCCGTTAGAGAACTGCACACTCTAAGGGGGTAAACAGATGAACTTTTTAACAGCAAGGAGGGGAATATGCGCATAATTGCAATAGCCAATCAGAAAGGGGGATGCGGTAAAAGCACCACTGCAATTAATCTTTCTGCTTGTTTGGCAGAAGCCGATAGAGAAGTTTTGCTTATCGACCTGGATCCGCAGGGGCATGCAACTTTGGGGTTGAATAATATATCTGAGCATATTGATGGAACAATATTTATGGATAAAACAATATATAATGTTCTGACTCCTATTCCTGAAAAAAGAGCCAGTCTTGATGAAATTATTACCCCTGTTTCTCAACGTTTTGATCTTGTACCCTCAAATATCGTTTTATCGGCAATAGAACAGGAGCTTTCCGGGAAGCCTGGCCGGGAAGACATTTTGTTTCAGGCAATTTCACTAATGGCTTCCGAAAAGAAATATGATTATATCATTATTGATTGTTCACCGAGCCTGAGTTTGCTGACATTCAACGCACTGCGTGCATGCGGAGAACTTATCGCTCCTGTTGAAATAGGATTTTTTTCTTTGCATGGAATCAGCAGATTACTGGAAACAGTTAATTTGATTAAAGAGCAGTTAAATTTTGAAATTGTTGTAAGAGCCTTGGTTAACATGTTTGACAGCCGGACAAGGTTTGCACACGAGGTTAAGGACGAGATATATGAGTATTTTTCCGGAAAAGTATTTTCTACCGTGATACATAATAATGTACGTATAAAAGAAGCTTCAAGCTTTGGTATCCCGGTTATTGCATATGATAGTAGATGCCGTGGATCACATGATTACAGGTCATTGGCAGAAGAAGTCGTCAAGCAGGAGAAAGAGTATGCGAAGGAAGAACTTGTAAGGAAGGCGGCAAAAAAACAAAAGAAATTTACCTATTACGATCCTTATGCTCGGAGTGTGGGAATCGCAGGTGATTTTAACAATTGGACTTTGACACAGCTAAGCAAATTAGAACAGTCAGAAAAAGGTAATTGGACAAAGATTTTTAATCTAAAACCCGGGTTATACCGTTATAAATTTATTGTTGACGGCAAGTGGGTTATTGACCCGCTAAATTCAAATTATGAAATGGATGACTATGGTAATATAAATTCCCTGTTTGAAATGAAATAACATTTGGAATTTTTAAATGAGTAAATTCAAAAGATTGGGCAGGGGTTTGAAAGATATATCGTATCTGTTTCTTTCTTCAGAACAAGGGAAGTTTCTTCTTAAAGAAGACTTGGAAGAAAAAAACGGAATAAATGCGTCAAGTCCTGGAATGAAAAATAAGTATATCTGTCTGGTAGGAGATGAAACGGATTTTTATCATGCTTTTTTGGTGTTACATTTATCTTTTGCTTTAGCACGGCTTGGTATGCGTATTGTACTGGTTGATATGGACGAAGGACTTCCCTGTTTGCATTTCTTTATGGGTAATGAAGTACGAAGTAATATATCAACAACCCCCGATAGCTTGATTGAAACAGGATCCTCGGGCGTCAAGTTGGTTGGTTTAAGTAAAACGAGCATAAAGCAATTATTAAATATTGAAATGAATGATCAGATCCTCCTGGACCTAGAGAAAATAGAGAATGATGTTGATTTAGTTCTTGTTAGTACTATGCAGAATACCTTATTGCAGATGGATAAAGTGCTTGCAGAATCAATGAAAGAATTTATTATATTTGTCTCTCCAGATGATGATAAAATGCTCGAAGCCTATAGGATAATGAAGGTGTTATTTTCTCGTAATCCCATGGCAAAGGTTGGCACCGTTGTTACAGGTATTGACTATATGATAGAGGTAGACAGGGTTAATAATAAAATGTCCGGAGCGGTTAAGAAATTCCTGGATAAAGAGCTATATAAATATGGTTTTCTTTACAAAATAAAACGAGAATTTAATACTTTTTCGAACAGCTCTTCTGTTGAAGACAATCTCACCGCTTGTCTCTCTAATATTGCCCAGATTATCATGCACAGGTTGAATCTTGATGAATCATCATTGTCATCAGGTCTGTTTTTTAAAAGGATATTTGCTGAGCATGCTCACTAATAAAAAAGAGGTAGTAAATGACTGTAGTATTTCGCAGCACAAAAATTGATAAAGATAAATTAAGAGAAATAATTTTAAAAAATCCGGATTATTTACAATCCGGGCTTAGTCTAGTTGATCACCAATTAGACACAGGAGACCACGATATTATTGACTTTCTGGGAGTTGATAATACTGGACGACTGGTTATTGTGAATATTGATATTGAGGAGAATGTCGGGATGATGGTTTCTGCTTTAAGTCAGATACAATGGCTAAAAAAGAATGAAGGTCTGCTGAAAAGGCTCTATTTTAACGAAAAGGCAGATTTCAAAAGGTCTCCCCAAGTTCTTCTTATAGGACCCGGTTTTTCAGAGAAATTAAAAGAAGCTGCTAAACAGCTTCTGTATCTGGATATGAAATTTATAGAGTTTAAATATTTAATCGCTGTTGACATGGATGCCATCATATTTGAGGAAGTTTTTAATAATAAACAGTCCAAGGAGAAGGACCCGAAGAACAAAAATAATTTGCCCTCTGGATATTTATCTGGTTCCAAAATACAGCCGGGTAAAATTCCGCAGTCAGTAAAAGTATCCCTCACCCAAGAAGAAATAGAGGAATTTATAGATTCTGATAAAGATTTTAAAAGAGATAAGATTACAGAGTAACATACATTTATCCCGCGACGCTTCGAAAATCCCGGACTTTAGTATGGGTGAGCTTCATTTTGAACGCTTGAAAGTACCGCTTTTTCCTCCCTGTTTTTTGATCAGCATAATGTCCGAGATTACCATTTCTTTATCGACGGCCTTGCACATGTCATAGATTGTCAGGGCTGCTGCTGAAAGAGAGGTCAGTGCTTCCATCTCAACACCGGTCTGGCCGGTTACCTTTACACGTGATTCAATCTTAATTCTGCTTTTTTTAGAATCCAGTTCGAAATCAATATTGATTGAAGAGATTTTCAACGGGTGACACATGGGAATTAACTCAGAGGTCTTTTTTGCAGCCATTATACCAGCAACGCGTGCAACACCAAGCACATCCCCTTTTAATATTCTGCGGTCTTTTATGAGGCGCAGGGTTTCCTCTTTCATATAAACAGAACCTCTTGCTACGGCTTCTCTCCTGGTCTCAGGTTTTGCAGAAACATCAACCATCTGTGCCTTTCCTTTTTTGTCGAAATGGGTAAACATGGCCATTTCAGTTTATTTAAAGGTTATCCGCCGATTTTAGACATCGGCCGTCTTGAAAATTGTTGTCTTCTGATTGTTGGATATAAGGTATTTTCATTCTGATTTCTGGATTCTGTAATTTGACTTAGAATTTTATGTCCCTCTGGTTTTACTTCAACAGACAGCCTTAGGAGACGTTTAATCTCTGAATCAGGTTCACCGTTTCTGAGAGGGGATCTCAGGTCAATTTCTGTTTCAGAGAACAGGCAGGGCCTTATTTTTCCGTCTGCTGTAAGTCTTATGCGGTTACAGTCCTGGCAGAAGTGGTGTGTCAGTGCACTGATAAAGCCGACAACGCCCTTTGCCCCTTTGAGCCTGAAATATTTTGAAGGCCCGTTTCTTCTCAGGCGCACAGGTATAAGCGGAGCTATGGTTTCAATGATGCCTTTTATTTCATCGGTTGTTATGTATTTGCCGGGACTCCAGAAATCAACAGATCCTGATGGCATTAATTCTATAAAACGTACCTGGTAGTCTGTATTAATAGTTCTTCTGGCATAGTCTATTATTTCATCATCGTTAAAGCCTCTTATCGGAACCATGTTTATTTTTATCGGTTTGAGCCCTGCCTTTTCAGCAGAATAAATTCCTCTTAAGACGGTATCCAGGCTTCCTCCGCCGGTAATCTCCCTGTATTTTTCAGGGTTTAATGAATCGATACTTACATTGATTCTATCCAGCCCTGCATCTGCAATTTCTTCTGCGTATTCTTCAAGGAGGGTACCATTTGTAGTCATGCTGAGATCGTCAATACCTTGAATCTTTTTTATTGATGATATAAGGAAAGTTATATCCTTTCTGACAAGCGGTTCTCCACCTGTAAGCCTGACTTTTCTTACACCGAGTCCCGCGGCTATTCTGACAATCCTTGTAATTTCTTCATAGGTGAGTATCTCCTGATGTGCGGAGGGCGGAACACCATTTGAAGGCATACAATAAATACATTTAAGATTGCATCTGTCAGTAATAGACAGTCTCAGGTAATCTATTACCCTGAAAAAACTGTCCTTAAGTGTATTCATTTCTTCTTGCTTATTTCTGTAAGCTTCTTCTTGGCAATCTCTGATTCTTTTGAATCCGGAAATCTTTCAATCAGTTTTTCAAGTATAATCCTGCCTGTCTTTTTGTCTCCTAATTCAATAAAAGAAAAACCCTGTTTCAGGAATGCGCCAGCTGTTTTTTCACTGTCAGGGAATTTTTTCAGTAATGATTCATAGGCAAGAATAGCACTTTCGTAATCATTCTCCCTGTAATATGTCTCTGCAATCCAGAAATGTGCATTATCGGTCAGGTCGTTCTCGGGATAATCCTTTATAAAGGATTCGAACATCTTCCTTGCTTCTCTAAAATTTTTGTCTTTAAATGTTTGATAGGCAGCTTCGTAGTCTATCGTCTTGTCATCTGGAACCTCTTTTTCCTTTATAACCTCTTCCTGCTTTTTTATCTCTGCTTCTGCAAGCTTAGATTTATCCTCGATGTCGGTTACCCCCTCTTCAGCTCCTGGCTGCTCAATTGGCCTCTCCGGGGTTTCAATATGTTCAGAAACAGCACCAGATTTAACTTTAAGGATTTTTAGTTGATTTTCGAGACTGGCTATCTGAGCCTTCAAAAGCTCTATTTCTGAAGCAGAACCTTTTAAAGAATTTTCAACAGAATATCTGTTTTCTTCGAACCTGCCCCTTAATTCCTGAAGACCCATTGAAATCTCCGAGATTCTTGCGTTCAGATCTGCCTGGCTTTCTCGAACTGCATGGAATGAATCCTCTTTGACAGTAACCTCGGTCTTCTCTTTTAGTGAATTAATTTCGTTTTGGGTCTTTTCCGAATCTCTCATTAAATAGTTTACATCCTGTCTGAGAAGATCGAGATCGGTACTTGTAACAATACATGCTGAGAGAAACAGGAGCAGAAAAACAGAAAAAAATTTCATCATTGATCTCCCCTATTCAACAATAAAATGTGCACGCCTGTTTTTTGACCAGCAGCCCTCGTTTTGCTCTGTGCAAAGAGGCCTTTCTTCTCCGTAACTTACTATATTGATTCTGGGGGATGCTACCCCGAGAGAGATGAGATAGTCTTTAACTGTCTTTGCCCTTCTGTCACCAAGTGCAAGATTGTATTCATTTGTACCACGTTCATCGCAATGGCCTTCAATTAAGAGTCTGGATTCGCTGTTTCTAATCATCCATGAAGAAACAGTCTTCACCATGGGTTTATATTTATCTTTCAGATTATACATGTCAAAATCGAAAAGGACATCTTCTAACAATATTTCTTTTCCTTCAGGTGTTATAACTTTAGATTGTATAATCTCGGCTTTCTCTCCAGGTATCATTTCTTTAGTTTCTTTAGGCTGTGTTACCGAAGGTTTTTGCTCCGAAGGTTTTTCTCCGGGCTGGGTTATTACTCTCTGTTTACAACCATATGCAATAATTAACAGAAACAGAATAAATATCCAGTACTTTCTCATAAATTCCTCCTTTTTTTAATTAAAAAGATTAGTTTGGAGACCACCTTGGACCAAATGCCTTCAGTCCTCCAGGTGTTATCTTTCTCTGGGCTTCCCCTTTAGCCCTCATAATATATATGCCTTTAGTTCCAGCTCTGTCTGAAGAAAAAGTTATATATCTTCCATCAGGTGAAAAACAAGGGTCTTCATTATTGCCGTATTCGGTAAGCTGAGTTAATTCAGAGCCATCAGATTTAATTATGAAAACCTGATTCTTCCCACCGCTCCTTCCCGAAAAAACAAGTCGGTCACTATCAGCAGACCAGCTTGGAGATGTATTGTATGAGCCTTCAAAAGTCAGTCTTCTTATGTTACTGCCATCTGAGCGCATTAGATAGATTTGTGGACTGCCACCACGGTCTGAAACGAAGGCAATGAAATTTCCATCAGGTGAAACCGCAGGTGATACTTCGATCCCGTAAGAAGACATTATCTTCTTAATTTTATTGTCATTGATGTCAAAGATATATAAATCAGGGGTACCGGATTTGGATGAAGAAAGGGTAAAAATATTACCGTTAGGAAAAAAATCACCTGCCATATTTACACCATTGGAAACAAAAATTCTTTTTTCGGTCATACTAAGAAAGTTTATCAAATATACCCCCCATTGTCTACCTCTTTCAGATGAATAAATAATCTTTGTTCCATCTGGAGACCAGTGTGGTGTCAATACAATAGTGCCCTTCAAACCAAGTTTTTTGATCCTGTGCCCATCCCAATCCATAATGTAGATACTCTTTTTCCCTTTATCTTCTGCAACGAAAGCGATTTTCGTTCTGAAAATACCTGGTTTTCCTGTGAATAGTTGGTATATATCATTAGCGATACTATGTGCAAGTTGCCTGAGGAGTCTTTTTTCAGCCTGATATTGTTTTATCAATATCTCCTTCCCCTCAAAAGTATCATAAACAGTTATGTTGACAATCAAATCCCCTTCTTCATGGACAGTACCTTTAACTACAGCCTCTATCCCGAGGGGAGTCCAGTTTTTTGGATTGAAGGGCTGTGAAATAGACTCTATATATGATGAACTGTCGATATACCTGAAAATACCTGTAAAAATAAGATCTTCCCTGACGATTTCAGAGATCTCTTTTCCTGAGGGTCCCTGAAGATCAAAAATAGCGATAGGCAATTTTTTAATCGCAGGAGAAGTGATGTCAATATAGACTTTTGCATCAATAGAGCTGACAAGTAAAAGGTAACAAGTTATAAGTAAAACAAAATTTTTTACACGCAACCCGTAAACCGCAACACGTAACTTTTTTCTCATGGATAGAACCTTATCCCTATTACAATCTCATATGGCGGGGGAGTTACAGGGCTTGCCATTGTAATAGCCTTAAGCGCTGACCTGTCAAAGAGTTTGTTGCCTGAACTTTTTTCTATACCCTGCAGTATTATAGTACCGTCTTTCTGAATCTTTACGGATATGATTGTCAGGAGATCCTTTTTCTTAAAGTCGCCCCAGCTCCATTCGTGCCATATTTCATCATGGATTTTCAGATAATAATTGTCGGTATCAAAAGGAATTCCTTCAGAAGGACCGTTCTTTGTGCTTTGAGGTAATGGCTTCCGGATGTGATGTTCTGCGCCTGTTTCTGAAATAATAGATCTCAATCTGACTATACGCTCTATTCTTTTCTTGGCCTCGATTTCAGAAATCCTTTCCTCGACCCTCTTACTTTCGATTTTCTCCTTTTGCCTTTTTCTTGTTTCATAAAGTTTTTTAGGTAAAACAGTCTTTGTTGTTTTTGTATATAATTTTTGAGATTTAATATCTGCTCGAAACGATTTATTGCTAGGTTCGACGATGCTTACGATATATGGTGAAGGCATAATGATATGATTGGTCTGTCTTATAGTCAACAGTGTCAGAAGCAAAATGGTCAAATGAAGTGCTGCTGATATAACAGCAGTCCTCTGGAGACTGGGACCTTTCATCTTAACTTGATTTTTGGTTCAGTTATCATCCCTAGCTTTTCAATTCCTGCTTCTTTAATTTCGCCCATAACCTCAACGACTACTCCATAAGACACATCCTTGTCTGCCTTTAAAAAGACGTTCGGGTTGAGTTTGCTAATAGCATCAAGCTTTTTCCGCATCTTTGAAATCGTGACCGGCATTTTGTTCATATAGATGGTCCTGTCTTTTTTTATTACCAGGGTTATCCTTTCCTCAGGCGGCAGGTCTTTTCCCTTTGCCTCGGGCAGATCCACATCAATACCCTGCTGTAGAAGGGGGGCGGTAACCATAAATATGACTAACAGCACAAGCATGACGTCAACAAAAGGAGTTACATTAATTTCCGAGAGGACGTTTCTGTTTCTGTTCGTTCTCATTCGTTCACCTCCGTGAAAAGCTCAAGCAGCTCCTCAGAGAAATCCTCCATTTCAACAATCATTGTTCTTGACATGCTTAGGTAGTAATTGTATGCAATTACTGCTGGTATTGCAGCAGCAAGCCCCAGTGCTGTTGCTATAAGGGCTTCTGCAATTCCAGGTGCTACAACGGCTAAAGATGCTGATCCAGCGGTGCCAATTCCTCTGAAGGAGTTCATAATGCCCCATACAGTTCCGAAGAGTCCTATAAAAGGTGTTGATGAGCCTGTTGTTGCAAGAAAGCTGAGATATTTTTCGAGTTTTACAGATTCGAGTGTTTCGTATCTCCTGAGCATGCGTTTAATCTCTGATCGATCCCTGTTCAGATGATCTGTATATACAGATTTAAAAACGTTTACAATCGGACTTAAATATAGAGTTTTTGTTGCCTGATAAAGGCTTTTTGAATTTCTGTTAACCCTGAAAGCACGCAAAAAAAGTTCTGACTCTTTTTTTGCCTTTAAGAAATATCTCTGTTTAAAAAAAATAATTGCCCATGACATAACAGAGAAAAAAAGGAGTAATAATAAAACCCCCTTAACAACATATCCTGCCTGAAATATCAATTGGAGAACTGAATTTTCCATATTTTACCTCATAATAGTTTTGTTGACTTTAAATAATTTTTTTCGATAAAGTCAAATTAATGCAATGAATATTATACTATGTATAGTATATTAACACGGATGGAGATAAATTGTTTCTGGTATAATATTTAACCCGGAGGAGTGGCCGAGTGGACGATGGCGGCGGTCTTGAAAACCGTTGTACCGAGAGGTACCGTGGGTTCGAATCCTACCTCCTCCGCCATTAAACTTCGCCAAGGCTTCGCTTAATATTTAAACTTCGCCATTGAAAAGCAGTAAGAATTTAGGATCTGTTTACACAATTACCAAACCAGCCTTCCAGAGATAAATCTGCGCGTTATTTCATCTTCGGGATTGTTAAAAATCTTATCACAGTCTGCATCTTCAATAATCAGTCCTCCATACATAAAAATAACCCTATCTGCAAGCCTCTTTGCCTGAAACATACTGTGAGTTATCATTATAGTAGTCATCCCGTTATTCTTCTTGATATCTCTTAAAGCATCTTCGATAATCTCTGTATTAACAATGTCCAGTGATGCTGTTGGCTCATCAAGAAAGAGATATTGAGGTTCTATAACAAATGCCCTCGCTACTGCAACACGCTGGGCCTCTCCAGATGAGAGTATCCGGACGTTTTTGTATGTCTTCTCTGAAAGTTTAAACCTATTGAGGATATCATGAACCCTATTTAAAATAACTTCTCTGCTCATTCTTCTAATACGCAGGCCGTATGCTACATTATTAAAAACCGAATCATTAAAAAGCGAGTCACCGGGAAGGACAACAGCTATTTTTCTTCTCAGAAGAATATCTTTCTTAAGAGTACCGGTGCTGTCTCTGTATATGATTTCACCACTATCAGGTTCTTCCAGTAATGAGGCTATCCTCAGCAGAGTGGACTTTCCACTTCCATTTGGACCAATAATGGCATTAAAAGTACCAGCATTAATAATAATACTGCAGTCATTTAGAGCAACAGAAGTGTCATAATTCTTAAAAATGTTTTTTAGCATTATGTTCATCTGTCTGTCCTTCTCTGGAATATATGCATAGCAGAGTTAATACCCAATGAGAGCAAAAGCAGTATTATCCCAAGTGCTATTGCAAGTTCAAAATTACCTTTGTCATATTCAAGGGCTATGGTGGTTGTAATAACTCTCGTATATCCAGCGATGTTCCCCCCCACAATCAGGACCGCACCAACTTCTGCCATTACTCTGCCAAAGCCTGCCATTACGGATGATATAATCCCGTATCTTGCATTTTTCAGGACTGCTATTGATGCCTGTATATTTGTGGCTCCAAGACCGAGAGCTGCCAACCTGATGTTTGGCTTTACAGATATAATTGATGAATAACTCATTGCGGTTATAATAGGAAAGGCAAGAATTGTCTGGGCAGTAATCATTGCCGAAGGGGTATAAAGGAGATTTAAAAAGCCGAGGGGGCCACTTCTTGAAAGTATAAGATACAGAAATAACCCTGCGACGACAGGTGGAAGGCCCATAAAGGTATTAAGAACGTTGATAATGCCCCCCCTGAGTGGAAACTTCTTTAACGTTAAAACATACGCAGAAATTATCCCTGTGATAGAGGCAATTATGATAGCAGTGATAGATACATAAAGCGACAGAGAAATAATGCCCGTTAGCTCCCGGTCCAGCGTTACAATCAGATAAAAGGCATTTTTAAAGGAAAGGAATATCTCATTCATTTGAGTTTTATTTTATAATCATTTTGCGTTGGGATGAAAGAGTTGATTCCCGAGGGAGTCCCTGAAACCGGCTATTAACCTCTGCCCCTTTTCTGATATGAGAAAATTGATAAATTTCATTGCCTCACTGTATTTAACATGCGGATGTCTTACAGGATTAACCGCCATTACGCCGTATTGATTGAAGAGCCTTTTGTCATCTTCTGTCATTATCTGCATATCTAGCTTGTACCTGTCCTTTAAGGCAAGCCATGTCCCCCTGTCAGTTAGTGTGTATGCCCTCTTCTCTTTGGCAATCCGCAGGGTCTTACCCATTCCTTGGCCAACCTCAAGATACCACTTGCTGCCTTTAGGTTTTATGCCCGCTTCTTTCCATATCTTCAGCTCCTTCTTGTGTGTCCCGGAATTGTCCCCCCTCGATACAAAAAGGGCTTGCATCCTGTTAATCTTTTTGAAAACCTCGGGGGTTGATTTAGATCCTTTAATGCCTATAGGGTCATCGGAAGGGCCAACGATAACGAAGTCATTATACATAACATCATAACGGCTTATAAAATAGCCTTTCTCGACAAGCTTCAATTCTTCATCCTTTGCATGAACAAATACAACATCAGCATCTCCCCTTTTACCAATTTCAAGTGCAGCTCCTGTACCAACAGCCACTATATTGACATTTACACCTGTTTCTTTTTCAATGATCGGCAGTAGATATTCAAAAAGGCCTGAATTCTGCATACTAGTTGATGATGCACATCGTATTCTTGTATCAGCAGAGGCTATTGATATTAATAGTATTAATAAAGTTAAAGCTGAAAAAATATTTTTAAACAAACTCATATCATTTTGCCATTGTTTGGAGAGATCCCGCCTGAGGTGAAAAATCGTCCCCGAAGTTTCCACATAAGGAGGAAATCGGGGCAGGCAATCAGGAAAGGTCGCTTTCCCAGACCCATGCACAAATTAGAAATATTACTCCCAGACCTCAAACTTTCTTATTAGATAATCACGGTTTTTTATGAAAACCTCCATCTGATTTTTGATAACCTCTTCACTCTCTTCCCAGCTTTTACCTATTATCTGGGAGCAGAAACTCCCCGTGCGTCCAAAATATAGCGGTGTAATGATGTCAACCAGGCGTCGCCGGTTGCGATTCCAGAGATGAAAGATAAAGAAAAAATCATAAAGTATCTTTGACCATAGATCAGCCTCAAGAATAAATTCGCCTCTTTCTCTGAGATGGGATACCACCTCAAGCAGTGTATTAAAGGTTTCAGGATCCAGGACATGTTTGTACATCGGCTTAAAGTGATTGAAGCCTTCTTCAAATTCTCTCTTCATTTTTTCGAAAGAAACATGGATATCTTCTAATTCATGAAGCGTTTTGTTGTTAGAAACAAGTTCAACAGTTGAGTAGTGATAGTCTCTACGCCACTTTTCCTCGTAAGTTCCCATTACGTAAAAGAGTGTGCTGAGAACCTGAAAGAACATTGCACTCAGGTCAGCAGAAGGGTCTTTGGGATTGTGAACCTTATTACCCAGGTCAATCTGAAGAACCTTGTAATTCTCATTTACTGCTGTCAGTGTCATCCAGATGTCTATACCAAACTTGGCAACATCTGTAATCCAGACAGGCTGAGATGAAAGGTGCTCTGCAATTGAAGTTGTAAAAGAGAAATCCCCGCCGATCGGCTGGCGAATATCTTTGCCAAAGATGGCAACAGTTAACGGATAAACTATCATATTCGTAATAGTTCCATCAAAAGGATGTCTCCTGTAGTAAGGGGAACAGAACTCTGCCCTGCCGGAAAGGATTGGCTCAGCCATCCATTTTATCCACTCGGGAGTAATGCTGCGGAGGTCAGAATCAAATACCAATATAGCCTTAGGTCTTAGATTTGATGCACATTCGAAAACAGCGCGGAAACTAGTTCCCTTACCGGGTATCCCACGGTATATTGTTACCTGTTTTTCAATGCCTTCCGGGGTCTCTTCTTTCAGACTGTTTTCACGTGTATCATCAATAGAGCCGCCGTCTACTATTAGAATAGCAGTCTTAAAATCCCCATAATATTTTTTCAGGCCTTTGCCTACCTGGGAAACTACATGGCTGATGGTCTCCTCATTGTTATACGTGGGGATTCCTACTAAGATATCAACATCTTTGATTTTGTCTATCCATTTCCGGACAGGATCTCTAAGTGCAGTTTCATATTGTTTTTTATCCAGAGACATAAATTATCTTACTGTAAAATTTATTGTAATATCATAAAATAAAATAATTTTTAAAAAAAAGATATTGGTAGAATATTTATAACAGTTTAGTATATGAAATATCAAATAAGATAAACCTTTAGCGGTGGTATAAAATGAAAAGAGCAGCATTCATAATCCTGGCATTATTTATGGTAAATCATGTTTTTGCTGATGATAGAGGTCAGCAGAAAACACCCCACATATTTACAGACCAGGATCTTAATAGATACAAAAAATCCTCTGATACATATAAACTCCAGGATAAGACCGAGTCCACTGGCGTTACTGTTGATGAAAAGGATACATTGTCCGATACCGGAGGTGAAGTGCAGAAGCTTAGGCAATATCGAATACCTTATAGAGCTTATGAAGGAATAGCAATGAGGATTATCATTCCAGTAACGTTAAACGGCTCTGTTACAGCCAATATGGCACTTGATACAGGTTCACCTGGAATGATAATTTCTGACATGCTGGCAAATAAGCTGGGAATTTTTGAGAAAGATGACGGTAAGCTGATGACAATAGCTGCCGGCATTGGCGGTTATGCTCCAGCTATACTTACCATTATAGACACGGTACAGGTAGAAGGGGCTGAAGATCATTTTATTCCCACCATAATCACCAGGTCTTTATCAAATGCATTCGAAGGTCTTATAGGAATGGATTTCATGGCAAACTACTCCATCAAAATAGACACCAGAAGGCACTTTGTGGTATTTGAGGAGCTTCCACAAAGGCCGAACATGCCTGCCGGTCACGACAGGATATGGTGGAAAACCTACTTTCGTAGTTTTGCTACGATGCGTGCAGAGTGGAAAAATTACAGGGAAAGCCTTGATAAGAAAGAAGGAGACCCTCAAAAGCTAAATGATTTGAAGAAATTTGCGGACAGGCAATACAGAGAGGCTGATAAACTCTTTAACAGGCTGAACGGATACGCTGTAAGACATGCCGTTCCCATGAGCTGGCGTGAATATTAACCCAGTAAGTCACAAAAAATAATTATATTTTTTTCACATCGGCTTTACATTTTTTTTCGTGTCTTGTATCTTTTAATAGTAATGATTGATTTGCATACACATAGCATATTTAGTGATGGAGAACTAGTCCCCAATGAACTTATAAGGAGGGCTGAGGCAGCAGGGTATACTGCAATTGCAATAACAGATCATATTGATGCATCTAATATAGATTTTATTATCCCTCGAATAGTTAAGGCGATTGAGAAAATCAAGCCCACTATCTCGATTGAGGCTTTGCCAGGTGCTGAAATAACCCATGCCTCTCCTGAACTTATACCGGATCTTGTAAAAGAGGCTAGAAATCTTGGTGCGAAAATTGTTATTGTCCATGGAGAGACTATTGTTGAACCTGTAAAAAAAGGTACAAACAATGCAGCTATAAATGCAGGTGTAGACATACTTGCACATCCCGGATTAATTACAACTGAAGATCTCCTTTTTGCAAAAGAGAAAAATGTATTGCTGGAAATTACTTCTCGTAAGGGTCATTCGCTGTCTAACGGATATGTAGCCAAAGAAGCCATGCGATTCGGAGTCCCTCTTTGTATGAATACAGACTCACATAGTCCGTCAGACCTGATAACTAAAGAAATGGCAAGGCAGATACTGCTTGGTGCCGGGGTAGATGAAAACAGGGTTTCCTCGGTATTTGAAAATTCTAAATTACTGATTGAAAAGGTTTTGAGTTAACATAATGCCCAAGGCAATTAAGAAGAAAGTAAAGAAAAAAACTGTTGGGACAGAAGCCGAAGTAAAAGACAGGTTTTCTGATTTAATAGATACTTTTAAAAAAAGGCAGAAGTCGATATTTATATATAGTGCGGGCGCCCTGTCAGTTATATTAGTTATAGCGGCTATTCTGTTTTACCAATACTATTCAGAAGTTAAATCCCGGCAACTGGAGTACGAGGCTTATAAAATTTACTACAATGAGTTTCAGAAAGATACGTTAACAACACAGGAACGTTTTGAGAAGGCTTTAGATATATTCAAACAGTCATACAGTAAAAGCAAATCTCCGAGGCGGCTTCTTTACATAGCAAGCTCTTATTATGAACTTGGCAGATATGATGAGGCATTAGCAAGTCTTGATGAATTCATAAAAAGATATGCAGAAGAGAAGGATATACTACCTCTGGTATCCCAGAATATGGCAATGATACATATTAGGAAGGGTAATAAGCAGGAAGCACTGAGAGTTCTTGATGATCTTTATAATTCAGGCACTAATATCTTTAAGGATTATGCCCTTATTAAATCAGCAAGGATTTTAGAAATGGACGGCAAAAAGGAAGAGGCAACAGCCAAATATAAAGAACTAACAGAGAAATTTCCACAGTCGCCATACTTTGAAGAAGCCAATATCAAGCTTGGAGAGAATAAGGAAAGCTAACAGAAGCAGTTAGGTTATTCTTCTGTTTTTATCAAGCTCAATCAAATTTTTTAACAAAGCATTGAAAAACATATGACTTCGTAAATATAGAATCTGTTAATAGATGCACAAAAAGCTTATCTATACACTCGGTACCGGTCTGAGAAACAGCGAGGATTTTATCGAGATCCTTTTTGCATACGAGATCAGGACATTTATTGATGTCAGGAGCTTTCCAAGAAGCAAGCTTCCCCATTTCAACAGAGATATCCTTTCAGAGCTTTTACAGTCGAACGGCATTGAGTATCTTTTTCTCGGCAAGGAGCTGGGGGGGTTCAGAAAAGGTGGATATACTGCCTATATTATTACTGAAGAATTTTTTAAGGGTATAGAGATGATAGAAGCTGTTGCAAAGGATAAGATCTCTGTTTTAGCATGTGCTGAAAGGTTTCCATGGAAATGCCACAGGAAATGGATATCCAGAGAACTTCAGATCAGGGGATGGGATGTGGAACATATTATTGACAAAGGTAAAGTATGGATACCAAAATAAAAGTTAGAAGTTAGCGATAAAGCAGGAGATATTGATTTTAGAGCAGACAGCATGTCAAAAAAAATTTCTGAAGAAGTGAAAAAGCATATTGATGAGCTTGTTAAAGAGTTAAACCATCACAGCTATCGCTACTATGTACTTGACTCGCCTGTAATATCCGATTCCGAGTATGACCGGCTCTACCGGCGCCTGAAAGAATTTGAAGAAAATTATGGTTATATACCCCCCGACTCCCCTACACAAAGAGTCGGCGCCCCACCTCTCGAAAAATTCGAAAAGGTTAAACATACAGAACCAATGCTTTCTCTTGATAATGCCTTCTCAGGTGATGAAGTAAGAGAATTTGACAAGAGGATAAAAAGACTGCTTGGTACCGATAAGGAGATTGAATATACTGTTGAACCAAAATACGATGGCCTTGCAATGGAGCTGACATACAGGAACGGGTTTCTTTTCAGGGCTTCTACGAGAGGTGATGGATATGAAGGTGAGGATGTTACACAGAATATAAAAACCGTAAAGTCTATTCCACTTAAGATTGAAGGAGTTAGCAAGGTGCCTGAAGAAATAGATATCCGTGGTGAGGTATATATGGTCACCGGGGATTTTGAAGCTCTGAACAGGGAAAGAGAAAAGATGGGTGAGCCACTTTTTGCCAATCCAAGAAATGCAGCGGCTGGTTCAGTGCGTCAGCTTGATCCTGCTGTTACTGCTACGAGAAAACTACACCTTGCATGTTATGGAATAGGGTCGGTAAAAGGAGCTGAGTTCAATAGTCAATGGGACTTTGTAAGGTGGCTTGAAAATGCAAGATTTCCAATCCCTGCCAGCATAAATTTAGCAAGAAATATAGAGGAGGTTCTCGATATTAAAAAGCAAATAGAGGAAAAAAGAGGAACATTCCCGTTCGAAACCGACGGTACCGTTATAAAGGTAAATGACTTTGGATTGCAAAAATTGCTGGGAGTTAAGACAAGGGAGCCCCGATGGGCCATAGCATATAAATTTCCTGCACATCAGGGAACAACCAGCATAAAGGAGATAATTCCCAGCGTTGGAAGGACCGGGGTTATAACTCCTATTGCATTGTTTGAGCCTGTAATGATCGGTGGAGTTACGGTATCACGTTCCACATTGCATAACTGGGATGAGATGAAAAGAAAGGACATAAGAGTTGGAGATACCGTGGTTATCGAAAGGGCGGGAGATGTTATTCCGCATGTTGTGATGGTAATAAAAGAGGAAAGAACCGGTAAAGAAAAGTCTTTCCCTATACCGAAGAAGTGTCCAGTGTGCGGCTCCGAGGTTACGAGAGAAGGTGAAGTGGCTTTTAGGTGTGTTGGGCTAAACTGTCCTGCACAGGTTCAGGAGAAGATAAGGCATTTCGCTTCGAAAGGGGCTATGAATGTAGATGGTCTTGGAGAAAAGAATGTAGAACTGCTTTACTCAAGGGGTCTTGTAAGACGCTTTGAGGATATCTATAAATTAAAGAAAAAGGATCTTCTTGAGTTGCCAAGGTTTGCTGAAAAATCAGCCCAGAACCTTATCGATGCTATCGAAAGGTCTAAAAATACCACACTGGCAAAATTTCTGCTTGCTATAGGTATTCTTCATGTAGGGGAGTATGCAGCGAAGGTGCTTGCAAAGAATTTCAAAAGACTCGAAGACCTGTATAAAGTAGAGCCAGAGAAGATTACACGGATCAAACAGATGGGTGAAAAGATCTCATTTTCAGTAGTTTCTTTTTTCAATGACGAGAAGAACATAAACACCCTTGAATTCCTGAAATCCCTTGGTATGAAAATTTCCAATCCGGGTTATACATCCGAAGAGAAGAAAAAAAAGCCATTTGAAGGAACTACTTTTGTGATTACCGGTACACTGCCGGTAGCAAGAAAAGAGGTAGAAGCCCTGATAGAAGGCCATGGAGGCCGTTTTTCATCTGCTGTTTCAGAGAAAACAGATTACCTTGTGGTCGGTGAAGAGCCCGGTTCAAAACTGAAGAAAGCCAAAGTCCTGGGGGTTAGGACAATTTCGTATTCTGAGTTATTAAAGATGATAGAGTCAAAGTCATAGGTTAAACTACAGTTTTCTATCATGAATTGTATTGATATGTTAATATTTTGATATTTAAAATGGAAACCTGATAAACATGCATATTGATGATTATAGTTTTGGCAGAATAGTAGTAGACAAAAAGACTTATACCTCTGATGTAATTATCTATCCAGACAGGGTTGACTCGTCATGGTGGAGAAAGGAAGGCCATTATCTTCAGGAGGTTGACCTCCGGGAAGTTGTTAACGCAAAACCTGACATACTCATTATCGGCACAGGATACTCCGGCGTTATGAATGTTCCTAAGGTTACCAGAGATTTTCTGGAATCAAAGGGAATTAAAGTATACATTGAAAGAACAGTAAATGCGGTAGCACTTTTTAATAAACAGCCCGCAGACAAGAAGATAATAGGAGCTTTTCACCTCACCTGCTAAATCAGGGACATTTCCCATATTTCTTGATGGGTATACCTCTACGAGTCGTTGACTCAACGAGTCGTAGACAAAAATTTCCCTATGTCCACTCAAGAAACATGTCCAACTACAACTATACAACATGTATACCTGCTTCAAATGCAATTTCAAAGATTAAAAAATACGAGAAGTGTCCCTAAATAAAGCTGGTGTTACTCATTCTTATAGTGATACGTTTTTATATCTATTCCTGCTTTTTCTACAAGATCAAATACAGGTTTGTAATCATCAACCGTTGTTTCAATGAACTTTATGGCACCGAATTTCTCAAGAACAGCCCTGCCTTCAGGGCTCTTGTCTATATTCAAAAGAACATCTTTGAGTTTTTTCTTGATACCGGTTGCAAGGTCTTTTCTTACACAGAGGCCGTTTGAAGGCACCTTGGGAGATTCTGCAAGTATTACGATTTCAGTATTCACCCTCGGTTGATCTTTCCTGACCCTGTCATAAATAGTATTCTTCGCAGCACCCACATCTGCATCCATCTCAAGGACAGCATGTACAGAGGCATCATGGCTTCCAGTAAAATAATATTCACTGAAGAATTCATCGATATCAGAGACTCCACTTTTCTTCAGATATGCAAGGGGAAATATGTATCCTGCTGTGGTTGCTTTTTCGACAAAAGCCATCTTCTTGCCTTTCATGTCATTCACGCTTTTTATATTGCTGTCCTTTCTTACAAATATGTGGCCGTGATATGTAGAGGTGTTGTCGAGATTGACCGGTCTTGCTAAGGGTACTACACCAAGCTTCTGTATTGCCAGTGCCCCTGTGAATGAACCAAAGAAAGCACCGTCCATATTTGCAGAGGCGAATCTATCTATAATATTGCCGTATCTGCTTAGGATAGTGAGTTTTACGGTTACCCCGGTCTTCTCTGACAGGTATTCTGCCAGAGGTTTGAATCTCTCAATCTGTTTGAAGACATTCATCTCTGGTATGAGACCGATAAGAATCTCTTTCTGCGGGGCTTGAGCTAATGCAAGAAGAGGAATTAAAAGAATTATTATTATAAATAAGGTTATTTGTGCTGGATATTTCATTGAAACACTCTAATCGATGATCTTAAATAATATTATAATACAATTTCTTCCAGGTAAAAAGTGTTTTAGTTCTGTTCTAATGTGGTGTGCCGGAATTTAAGTCTTTTCCCCTGTCTCCTCTTTAACCCATTTCAGATAATCCTCAAAGCCTTCCACAATAGGCAGTGCAATAATCTCAGGTACGGAATAACTGTGAAGATCCTTTACACTTTTCATAAGGCTTTCGAATAAATCCTTCCTGGTCTTCACGATCAAAAGCGCCTCATTATCATCCTCAATATTTCCTTCCCATCTGTAGACAGAACGAATATCTTTTACGACATTTACGCATGCTGCTGTCCTATTTTCAACAATAGCCCTTGCAATCTTTACGGCCTCATCTTCCTTTGGAACTGTTATTAATACTACAATGCAATCTGTCATGATATCACAACGCAAGTTCCCCTTTTTTCATTAATATATTTCTGCTTTTATCTTTATGAATAAGTGTAACTGTGGGTTTGAAGAATACAAAATCCTGGTGAAAAGGTGTTTTAACTTTTCCCCCGAATGAGCTATTGTCACCAAGTGCGATATGAATTGTTCCCATAATCTTTTCTGATTCAAGGATATTGTAAGGTCTTTTAGCCCTGTTGTTTGTGCCTATCCCAAGTTCTGCAATATTTCCGTTTTCCTTTCTCTCGGATATTTTTTTCTTCAGTTGGTATGTATATTCCTCATTTCCTGAAATATCTTTTACATAGCCCTCGTCAATTGCAAGCGTTACCGGTGATTTAAGTTCCCTTGTAGGAGCCCATTCCAGAATGAGCTTGCCTTTAGCAGTTCCTTCAACCGGTGAGATATATGCCTCACCTGCGGGAAGATTGCCAAAAGATCCGGGCTTGGTCAATATTCCTGTATCAGCATAAGCTTTCCTGTTTTTGGTTGAGAATGAAAGCTTTGAACCATTTGCAGTTGTTATTTCGACCCTTTCTGCCTTATTGAGCTTCCTGGTGATATTGTTTGTTATCCTGGCAAGATGTTTCCAGTCAATATTCATAGGACCTTCAAGCATTGACATCTCAAAAAGCGGCATACTTGCATATCTTGCATTACATACCCGTGTCAGCAGATCCCTGAATCTTGTATGGCTGGTTGAATAATTAGAGAGAGCAATGACAGCAGTAACAGCATCATTCTTGAATTTATTTAAGATTCCCTCTGCCTTTTTAATATCTGAATCATCGGCATTTTTCATAAGTAACTGCTGAAGGATACCGGTTTTTGCCAATGCTCTAATTGCCCGTTTACCGAAAGCAATTTCCCATAGTTCCGGTGGTGGTTCTGCCCCGTGGCTTCCTGTGGCCTGGTATTCATGAACAATAACTTCTTTTGCAAAACTCTTCCCTGTTTCCGATGTAAGAAAGGCTATACACTTAAGCTTGGATCTTCTCTCAAACTCGGAGTTATCAATATCTTCAGCCGGAGATGGTCTATCAGTAAAAATAAGGGCTTTTTCTGTTTTTTTTACACCGAGGTTTACGCGGAATATATTCCTTAGTATTTCTGTAATCACAATTTTTCTATTTCAATAATTGGGGTAATGAAGATGAGCAATTCTTTCATGTCTTGAAACTTATCTTCTTTTTTGAAAAGCCAGCCTAGCACTGGTATCTTGGAAAGGAGAGGGACCCTCATTTCTCCGGTAGAATCTGACTTTGTAAAGATACCCCCTATGACAAGTGTCTCACCATTTTTAACAGTTACGTCTGTAATTGCCTCCCTTGTGTTGATTGCTGGAATCTGTTCAACTGTCCTTGTCCAGTCGAACTCTTCTTTTTTAGTAATTATATTCATCATGACATTTCCTTCAGGCGTTATCTGTGGCGTAACCTCGAGTTTCAGCAGTGCTTCTATCTCCTCTGTCCCTAGACCTGTTGTTCCTCCGGTAACAATGGTTGTATCAGTTGTCGATCTTACTCTTAGCTTTTGCCCGGTTGAGATTGAGGCCTTTTTGTTGTTCGCTGTCAGGATCCGGGGATTTGAGAGTATTTTTGCATCTCCAGTCTGTTCCATTGCCGATAATCTAATATCCAGGTTAAGTCTATTAGTTAAAATACCAATCTTTAAGGCGGCAAAAGGATTTGCAACAGTCGTTAGAGTAGCAGGCAGGTTTACAGCCAAATTATCCTCTTCAGTTGCCCCTGAAAAAGTAAAATTACCCTTGGTATATGTACCGCCCCACTGAATTCCGAGGCTTCTGTCAGTATTTTTATTCACCTCAACTATTTTTGCGTCTATCATGACCTGCGGTGGTATTTTATCAAGCGTTCTGATCAGAGCCTCAATTTGTGGGATATTGGCCGGGAGATCCTTGACAATTACCGTGTTTGACCTTGTGTCTCCAGCTATTTCGCCTCTCTTGCTCATTACTTTTTTAATTATTTTCTCAATATCTTGTGGATTGGCATAGCTTAAAGTAACCGTTTGTGTTACAAGTTCTTCATCCACTGTTGCCTTAACAACCCTGACGATATTGCCCTCTTTTATATAGGTATATCCCTTGCCTTTCAGGATTGATTCTATTGCATCCCATAAAGGCACATTCCTCAGGCTTACAGTAACTTTCCCTGTAACGCTTTCATCAACAATAATATTTATCCTGTGTTCCTGGCTCAGGGCTCTTAGTACATCTTTCAATTCAACATCCCTTAGTTCAATAGAAACAGCAGGGCCTCTATCATCTGCAAGGGCAATAGAAGAAAAAATTATAAAGAAGATTATTAAAAAAAGGAGTCTCTTCATTTTTTTCCTCCTCTGATGGCAAACCTTTCAATACCAAGGTAATATTTTTTCCTGTTATTTTCAAGGAGTACTTTTTCTTTCGAAATATCTTTTATGACAAAATCATCGATTTTATCCCCTACCCTGTAAAAACCGCCGTCAATTATTGCAAGTGCCTTTTCGCCATCAGAGATTATGCCGTCTACCTTTATTCTGATAAAAGTATCAATTGTCTCTTGTCTTGCCTTTTCATCATTAAACTTATATTTTATAAATGGATCTTTCCCCCAACTTTCCTTTGTCTGCTCCTGAAGACGGTTTATATTTATATCCGACAGACTCTCACAATATCCCGCTGAAACAGTTAAAAGAAGCAATGCAATTGAAAGAAAAATTCTCATCCTTTCCTCAGATATACTACTGCCTTAACTAATGCGATGCCAGAAGGGTAGACAGTATCATTTGTTTCGAATTTAACGTCTTTTATCATAAAAAGTCTCTGTCTTTCCTCGATGTTCCTTAAAAAATCATAAAGTGCTTTAAACCGCACCCTCAGCTCTATTTTAATCTTCATCTGAACATAGCTGTTTTTGTTCTTTATACTTTCTGGTACCAGAGAAATAAATTCAACATCAGCACGATTTGCCTCGCGTGTGATTGCCGCAAGCATTCCTGCTAAATCCTCTGTATCGGGCAATTCTATAGGTCCTTCAATAACAGGCTGCCGAACAGATATTGAAACAATTGCAGCGTCTAAAGCTTTAATTTCACTCTTTAGACTGTTTAATTCTATTTTAAGTGAGTCAACCTTTTTGGCTGAAGGTCCATATAAAAACATATATGGCACAATTATAACAGACAGGACGATAGTAGTTAAGAAGATAATTTTCTCCCTGTTAGTAAGTCTTTTAAATCTGCCCTTTACTTTTTCTAAATCCATCTCAGTCTTGCCTTAAGTTCAAATGAGACCTCTTTCTCCCCTTTTTGTGAATAGACAATCTTTACATCATCGAATAAATCAGAATCTTCTATCATGGCAATGAATGATGCAATTTCCATTTGTGTAAAAGCATATCCTTTGAAAGCAATGCTTTCAGTATCCTGGTTTGCTTCAACAGATGAAAGCCATATATGCTCGGGGATTATTAAAGAGATTTCACTGATGATTTTGCTCCATTGAGGTACCCTCTCCAGCTCATGTAATATTTCTTTTTCTATGGGTATAGCAACACCAGAGGAAGGTTTGGGCATAACAGCATACCTTGCCTGAATCTCGGCCTTCTTTTGTTTAAGTGTGTTTATTTCCGCCTGTATACCTCTGGATTCTATTATATTAAAAATCCATAGAATCATGATGACGGCAATGTATAAAGATACAATATAAATAAGATAATACAGGGGATTTCCTCTTCGGGTTTTTATTGTAGTGATTTCAGGGGGCAGAAGATTCAGTGTTTCTTTCAAGCAGACCTCCGTGCAAGTCCCATTGCTAAAGAAAATCGCGACCCAAGCATCCTGATACTTTCATCGCTTAAAGCAAATCCTTCAAAGGGATTAGGCACGCTTAGCGGAAGATTTAATGATCTGGAAAGATATTCATTAATATTTGAATTCAGGCTGAGTCCACCTGTAAGCATAATTCCAGAGAAAATCTTTTCCTTGAAGTTAGCCTTATAATAATCAATTGAACGTATAACCTCCCTCAGAATCTGATCCAATGGTTCTTTTATAACATCTGAAGATGCATTCATCAACATTTTATCGGCCTCTTCATGAGAGATGCCCTGGCCTATCAGATAATTGATAATTAGCTCTCCACCCATCTCTACAGTCCTTGTCAGGCGGAGAACGCCTACTCGTATGATATTAATCTCTAAATGTTTTGCTCCTAAATCAATCAATAAAACATTGTTCCTGTCTTCAGGACCCAATGCCCGCATAAGCGCAAGGGGACTTACATCTACAGCCATGACTTTAAGTCCTGCTTCTTTTAAAACAGATACGTATTTCTCGACGTTTTTCCTTTCGACAGCAGCAAATGTAGCTGCAATCCCATCTGTTACCTCCTGAGATATATAATCGAAGATAGCATCTTCTTCAGAATAAGGGATCTGTCTTTTGATCTCCCATCTGATTGCCTCTTTCAGCTCAGAGTCAGGCATGGCAGGAAAATATATAGTTCTTATGAATGAATAACTTCCAGGGATATATATGACAGACTCTCTGCCAATAATTCCGATTTCCTCGAAAAACCCTCGTAGCTTACGTATGAGGGCTGTTTCCTCAACTCTTTCGGCCGGAGGGATTTCCAAAAGTGCTGCTAAAGATATTTTTTTCCTTGATATTCCCGCAATTTTAATAGAACTGCTTCCGAGGTCTACACCAATAGTTTTTGAACGCCGTATACCTCTGAAAAGATTAATCACAAACATATCCATGTAAAATAATATTCCACAGAGAAGATAAATGCAATTACAATAATGATAGAAAAACTAGGTACTGTTCTATAAGAAAATACTGATATATAGGTCTTTTGTAACATTTTAACAGAAGACTTATTTAGTTTTTCCATTACGTAAGGAACAACTAAAAATAAGGAACACATTAGCAATGAAAGCAGAACAATAAAGGTGGATTTATTTACTATATATATAGCTATACCCTCTTAGTTAAAGCTCTACTTTAACAATATATGAGGTTAAGACTAATTTGTCAAGGTTTTACCGGATTTTATTAATTATATATATTAAATATTTATTTAAAGAAAAACTCCATCTGTTCCAGATGTTCGCCTGGAAAACTTATCGGGTAGTCATTGTTAAAGCAGGCTGCGCAGTAATTTTGGGAATCCGGCACTATTTTAAGTAGCCCTTCTATGCTCAAATATGACAGTGTATCTGCAGTTGTATATTTCCTGATTTCTTCGATAGAATGGCTTGAGGCGATCAGCTCCTGTCTTGTAGGAGTATCAATTCCATAAAAACACGGCATGATCGTAGGGGGAGAGCTTATCCTGAGATGAACCTCTTTTGCTCCGCCTGTCTCTCTCAACATCTTTACAATCTTCTTGCTGGTGGTTCCTCTGACTATTGAGTCATCTATAACAATTAATTTCTTGCCCTCGATCAGTTTTTTTACAGGATTTAGTTTAATCTTGACTCCAAAATGCCTGATGCTTTGCTTTGGTTCAATAAAAGTCCTGCCTATATAGTGGTTTCTTATTAGACCAAAATCGAAGGGTATGTTGGTTTCTTCAGAAAACCCAAGAGCAGCAGGCACACCAGAGTCAGGAACAGGGATGACCAGATCAGCCTGTACGCTTGATTCCCTTGCGAGTTGCCTGCCGAATTCTTTCCTGATATTGTTAACATTCTGGCCGAAAAATATATAGCTATCCGGCCTTGAAAAATAGATAAACTCGAATATACAGAAAGCCATTTTATTGCTTGAAAGCGCTTTCTGAGATATAAGTCCCTTATCATTAATGATAACCATCTCACCGGGCTCGACATCGCGTATATATTTAGCACCTATCAAATCCAGAGAGCATGTCTCAGAAGCGACAATATATGCTCCATCGACCATTCCAATACAGAGAGGCCTGACACCATAAGGATCCCTGACCGCAATAATTTCTTTTTCTCTCAGGATAAGTAAACTGAAGGCCCCGCTGACTTTTTTAAGTGCCTCTATAACCCTCTCATAGAAGTTTTCTCCCTTTGAATGAGCAATAAGATGTACTATAACTTCACTGTCTGATGTTGACTGGAATATCGCACCTTCAATCTCGAGGGATTTCCTTAATTCGTTAGCGTTAACAAGATTGCCATTGTGGGCAATCGCAAGAGAACCGAGAGAAAAGTTGGCAACAATAGGCTGGACATTTTTTAATACGCTGCTGCCAGCGGTAGAATAACGGTTATGCCCGATAGCGATATGGCCATAAAGCTTTTTAATTCTCTTTTCGGTGAAAATATCTGCAACGAGACCAGTGGATTTTTCAACATACATATTCTTGCCATTAGATGAGCATATACCCGCACCTTCCTGCCCCCTGTGCTGAAGAGCATGTAATCCAAGATATGTAAGGTTTGATGCTTCTGGATGGTTAAATACCCCGAATACGCCGCATTCTTCGTGAAACTTATCTGATAAGTCTGAAAAGCATGAAGGATGAATTTCAGGGATAGAATACATTGTTTGAGGGATACGATGTTTTAGTGTTTTGTTTATTTGTAGCCCTTTGGTACCGAATCTTTTTTTGCTTTTTTGATTGCCAATTATAATTGCTTTCTCCCCCGGTTATATCGCTTCTTAATATTAACATAAAGTGGCCCAATATTTGACTTAGAAAATGAATAATTCATAAAAATATATCAGATTCATAAGGACATTTGATAAGACATTTTTTATATGCTAAAATTTAATATAAATCTGGAATCGCAAGGCCATGAAGGCACGAAGGACAGTAGTCCATAAATAATGCTTTCGTGGCTTTTTTTTCGGCGGGGGAAAAGAGGAATAATAATGCATATGGCAGACGCATTACTTTCACCAGAAGTAGGGACGACTTTCTGGGCCGGCTCGTTGGCAGCAATAGCCTACTGTACAAAAAAACTGAAAGAGAGCCTCGATGACAGGCTGATCCCGCTTATTGGGGTAATCGCAGCATTTATCTTTGCAGCACAGATGATTAATTTTACAATCCCCGGAACCGGCTCAAGCGGTCACCTGGGGGGAGGGATGATCCTCGCAATCATTTTAGGCCCATACGCTGGATTTATTGCTATAGCCTCAGTATTAATTATACAGTCTCTTTTTTTTGCGGACGGAGGAATACTTGCGCTCGGATGCAATATATGGAATCTTGGTATATATCCTTGTTTTATCTCATATCCTTTCATCTACAGGGTTATTGTACAAGATAAAAATAATTCTAGAAGGATTCTCATAGCTTCGGTTATAAGCGTAGTTATCGGCATGCAACTTGGAACATTTTCTGTAATCTTCCAGACACTGCTGTCAGGTAAGAGTGAGCTTTCATTTGCTGCGTTTTCCTCTGTTATGCTTCCGATACAACTGGCAATCGGGCTGATAGAAGGTTTTATTACAGCCGGAGTAATCAATTATGTAAGAAGCTTAAGACCGGAAATCCTCGAAAGTGTTTCCGGTATGAAATCCCTGACCCCATGGATATCCTTTAAAAATATTCTTCTGGGCTTTTTGTTTATTACAATAATTACCGGAGGAATACTGTCGTGGTTTTCCTCAAGAAATCCTGACGGACTTGAGTGGTCAATAGTGAAAGTTTTCGGGAATTCTGAGCTGCCAGAGACTGAAAAAGGGATCGCCCGTGTATTAAGAGAGGTACAGGAAAAGACGGCCATCCTGCCTGACTACAGGTTTTCCGCAGGCAATGATACATCCCGGGAAGGTGAACCGGAAGAAGCTGTGAATTATTGGCCTGACATTAAACCCGAAACATCAGTATCCGGCATAACCGGTTCTATAATGGTACTTGTTTTAATATTTATATTAGGAATTGGAATAAAAGCTCTGCGGAAAAAGAAATTTTAGGAGATAAACGGGAAAGGGCAAGAGTATATATGATGAATCAAAACTTGACGCATTGCCTTGTCGGGATGTTTATGCAGAAGGTGATGAAAAGTCATAAGGAATTTAAAACATGATGACTTTTGATAAAGAATATTTTAACCTTGGCTATCTCGACATACTTTCTTATAAAAATACCATCATCCACAGGCTCGATCCCAGGATTAAGTTAATAGTGACTTTTATCTTTATACTAACTGTTGTCTCATTCAATAAATATGAGGTTTCTGGATTAATACCTTTCTTCCTTTTTCCTGTATTGGTTCTTTCATTAGGGGATATACCTGCAAAATTTATCATAAAAAAGATTCTGTTAGTATCCCCTTTTGCGATATTGGTCGGGATATTTAATCCGTTTTTAGATACAACAGTACTGTTCGATAAATATGGTGTTCTTATCTCAGGTGGTTGGATTTCATTCTTGTCAATAATAATTAAATTTTTTCTCACAATAAGTGCTGCAATTCTTTTGATTGCCACAACATCTTTCCCCGGGGTATGCCTTGCCTTACAGAAACTGGGCGTTCCAGAGATATTTGTCTCCCAGCTTCTCTTTCTTTACAGGTATATATTTGTTTTAATGGAAGAGTTGATGAGAATTGTCAGGGCTAGAGACATGAGGGCGTTCGGTAAAAAAGGGAAAGGGGCAAGGATTTTTATAAACTTAATCGGGGTGCTTTTTATCAGAACGGTTGAAAGGTCAGAAAGAATTTATCAGGCAATGCTTTCAAGGGGATTCAGCGGGAGAATTGAGACGTCTAAAAGATACAGAATTTCCAGGGCCGATATTATCTTTGTAATAATTACACTGATGGCTTTCTACCTATTCAGGAAATATAACATTAGTTGGATGTTCGGTAATATGGAAAAATGGGTAATGTAAACCCCGTTAGAAGGTTTAAATGGACTTTATACTCCACAATTTCTGTTCTGCTGAAGAACAGGGCTTCTAACGGGGTAAACAGGGGACATCATGAGTCACCATATTGTTGAATTGAAGGATGTATATTTCAGTTATCCTGACGGGACCTTAACACTCAAGGGCATATCGTTCAGGATTATTCATGGGGAGTCGGTAGGGATTGTAGGAGAAAACGGTGCGGGAAAATCTACTTTACTCATGCATATGAATGGATATCTGATGCCTTCGAGCGGAGCAATTACTATAGGGGATTTGCAGCTTATTAAAAGGACAAGACCAGAGATAAGAAAAAAAGTCGGTGTGGTATTTCAAAATCCGGATGACCAGCTTTTCATGCCCACGGTATTCGATGATATAGCCTTTGGGCCTCTTAATCTTGGATTGAGTGCTGATAAAGTCCAGGAAAGGGTATATTATGCACTACAAACTGTTGGCTGTCTTGAGTTAAAAGATAAACCCCCGCATCATCTTTCGAGCGGGCAGAAGAGAGCAATTTCAATAGCCTCAGTCATTGCAATGCAACCGGATATACTTATAATGGATGAACCGGCATCGGATCTTGATCCTAAATCGAGAAGATACCTTATTCACATGCTGAAAGACTTTAAACATACCAAGATAATAGCATCTCATGACCTTGATTTAATTCTGGATGTCTGTGAAAGGTGCATGGTAATAAAAGAGGGCAGCATAGTTGCTGACGGCCCTACAGAGAAGATTCTGTCTGACAGGACCTTGCTCGAGGCGAATAGTCTTGAGCTGCCTCTGTCTTTACAGAGAGTGCATTTATGATTCTAAATTAGGCTCTTGAGGGAATTGTGTGGCTTATGGCTTGTAGAGGGGTCAGGAGTTAAAGGTTAAAGGGTTCAAGGATCCGAGGGGTCTAGGGTTCGAGTGAAAGAATTAAAACCAAAATGCATTTTTTGGGTTATTCTTTTTTAAATTTTAATCTCACTTGAATCCTCGAATCCTTGGACCCTAGAATCCCGAACAGGGACTTTATGTTTTTTTGCCAACTAAATTAAGGAGAAACCTTAATTATTTCAATTAACTTAAGGAACACAATATGGATGATCTGGAGAAACTGAAGCACCTGCTGGAGCACTGGGCAGAACATAATAAAGACCATGCAAAGACATATCTTGATTGGTCAGAGAAGGCCGATGCATCAGGGAAGAAAGAATTAGCCAGGATTTTAAAAGAGATAGCTGATGAAACAGAGAGGTTAGAGGGGCTTTTTATAAGGGCCAGAAGTTTACTTTTATAAAGTTTCATGTAGTAGGTATTATATTTGAGAGGATTGTGGCGATGAAAATAATAAGCAGAAAGTCTGTTTGGGAAGGAAAGTTTCTCAAGACTGCTCTTGTCAGATACATAGTTTCCCCAAGCAAACGGGAATCGCTATTAAATTCAGCGAGCAGCCTTGACATCAGCGAGTCAGACATCCCCGGTGAGGGACAAGAGGTAAACGGAAAAATCAGGGACTGGGAATACGTTGAAAGGGTCAACTGTAGCGGGATTATTGCAGTTGTCGCTTTTACAGACGATGGTGAAGTTTTAATTATAAGGCAATTTCGTCCACCCATAAATGGATATGTTATTGAACTGCCGGCAGGGCTTTGTGATATCGGGGAGTCCATAGAGAATGCAGCAGAGAGGGAACTGATAGAAGAGACCGGTTACTCAGCAGGAAGGATGAAGTTTTTAATCAAAGGTCCGATGTCTTCCGGCTCTTCCTCTGAAATGCTAAATGTATTTGTTGCAACTGATCTCAACTTTGTAGGAGTAGGGAAAAGAGATGAGACAGAAGACATACAGGTTATGAAGGTGCCATTAAATAAATTAACTTCCAGGCTGTTTGAACTCCAGGAAGCAGGAAATTATATAGACTTGAAAATCTACGGGCTGGTTGAATTGGCAAAAAAGGCAATCTGATCAGAATAGCACTTAGTTTTTGATTTCCAGTTTCTTAACAGACCCAAGCTCTGACAGGGATTGGACAACATCATTTATCGATATATCATCTCTGGCTGATACTGTGAATACGCATGTCTTTTCTTTCTTGGGGAATTCAATTTCGTATCCAAGTCTGCTTATTTCAAATCCTCGATCTTTGAAAATTGAAGTTATTGCTTCTTCATCACATGTTTCTTCCATAACCATTTTTATATGCTTGAAAGTCAATCTAGGGATTCTTGCTTCAAAAATACGGAGAACCCAGAGAGAAAAAAACGTTATAATAAATCCAGTAATTCCAGCAATATACTGACCTGCCCCAATCGAAAGACCGATTGCAGCAACAATCCATATGCAGGCTGCGGTTGTAAGCCCAAGTATGGTAAAGCCGGTCTTGAGTATCACACCAGCACCCAGGAACCCTATACCAGTCATTGCTCCTGCAGCTATTCTGGTAGGGTCAAACCTCACAAAACCTTTATCTAAAGTGCTTTGAGCGTAATAATTCTCAGATATTATCATTAGAAGCACACAAGCGACACAGACAAGTAGTTGTGTCCTGAACCCTGCAGGCCTTCCATGGGCCTGACGTTCAAACCCTATAATGCCGCCGAGCAGTGCTCCGAGCAGCAGTCTGATTATTATTTCATAAGGAGCAAGCATACTTATTTATTTTGATTATACTAGATAACGATATAATATTCACAACTCTATTAATACCTTGTAAAATTTTCTCTTTCCTACCTTTATGGTATGTTCACCTTGAGGAACATACGTGCCTGGTTCAAATACAGTTTTTTCATTTAGTTTTACCCCCCCCTGTTTAATCAGTCTAATTGCCTCGCTTGTGCTTTTAGTCAGACCGATTTCTTTCATTGTCTGGGGAAGCCAATTAATATTAGGTCGTTTAGAGATTGAAACTTTTGCTACGGGAAGTGTCAGTTCAGCAGTTGCTTTTGTCTGTATTTTCATATATTCTTTCATTGCCTTTTCTGCTTTTTTTAAGCCATGGTATCTTGTAATTATCTCCATTGCAAAATCATTCTTTGCCTTTAAGTCGTCTAGTGAACCATCTTGTTCTTGTTTTTTGAGAGAGTTAAGTTCTTCAATGGTAATATGGCTTAGGAGTTCATAGTAACGTATTATTAATTCACGGGGTATTCTCATGATTTTCGGAAACATGCCGGTTGCTTCCCCTGTAGTTTTATCAATTTTAAAAGGAGGTTCATCTATACCTATATAATTACCGGAGCTCTTGCTCATTTTTTCTACACCATCAAGCCCCTCAAGCAGGGGCATCATAATTACAGCCTGCTCTTCCATCCCCATCCTTCTCTGCATTGTCCTTCCCATAAGCAGATTGAATTTCTGGTCAGTACCTCCAAGCTCTATGTCAGCCTTCAGGGCAACTGAGTCATAAGCCTGAAAAAGGGGATAGTAGAACTCAAGAATGGTTATATCCTGCTGACTTTTAAACCTTTTTTTGAAGTCATCCCTTTCGAGCATCCTTGCAACAGTCTGCATAGTCCCCAATCTGACAAGCTCCATACTGTCCATTTTGCTGAGCCATTTACTGTTGAATAATATCCGGGTTTTTTCCGGATAAAGAATTTTAAACACCTGTTTTTTATAGGTCTCTGCATTCTTCAGCACTTCTGCTTTTGTCATAGGCTTTCTTAATTCAGACCTGCCTGATGGGTCGCCTATTATCCCTGTGAAATCGCCTATAAGAAAGATGACCTCATGCTCAAGTTCCTGGAACTGGCGCATCTTCTCGAGAAGGACTGTATGCCCCAAGTGTATATCAGGTGCTGTAGGGTCAAACCCTGCCTTGATTTTCAGTGGAGAATTATTTTTATAGGATTTCTCGAATTTCTGCAGCAGTTCATTTTCAGTGATTATCTCGACTGTGCCCCGTTTGATAATCTCGAGTTGCTTTTCGGGTGATAACATTGAAATTATCATAACCTCTTGAGGCGATGACAGTCAATTTGTAAATGAGAAAAGAATCTTGTAGTAAACAGGGATAGCTGATATTATTTAACTCATGAAAACATTGGTTACAGGAGGAGGAGGAGACTGAAAATATCATGAAGAGCTATCGCAAAGAGTTGTGGTTTGAGGTGCAGAAACGCCGGGCGTTCATAAATATCACCCCCGAGGTCGAGAAATGCCTCAAGGAAAGCGGCATTAAAGAGGGCCTTGTGCTTGTTAATGCAATGCATATTACCGCATCAGTTTTTATTAACGATGACGAGTCAGGATTGCATCATGACTACGATGTATGGCTTGAGAAACTCGCACCGCATGAACCTGTCTCCCAATACCGCCATAATGTCGGGGAAGATAATGCTGATGCACATATGAAACGCCAGATAATGGGAAGAGAGGTTGTTGTAGCTGTTACCAAAGGAAAGCTGGACTTCGGGCCATGGGAGCAGATTTTTTATGGAGAGTTTGACGGAAGAAGAAAAAAAAGGGTTCTTCTTAAGATTATCGGTGAATGATAAACCTGGCCCTTAAATCTTATGCTCAAAAAACTCCTTTATATATTTTTGATCTTAACAATATGCACGGATCTTGCCGGAGCAGTTGAACTTCTTCAATATAACGGTCCTGGAATTATCATCAGATACGAACCTCCCCTTGAAAATGCTGCAAAAAAAATATCAGCAGCTTATCCAGAGATCAGGAACATGATCGAGGATAAAATTGGATGGAGGCTGGAATTCATCCCCAGAGTTATATTAATCCATCAAAGAGACATGTTTAGGAGGATGGCTCAAAATGATCTTATCACAGCCTTTGCCGTACCGGGGAAAAACCATATTGTTATGGATTATTCAAAATTGGACAGGAAACCCTATGATCTTCAGGAAACCTTTGAACACGAGTTATACCACTTGCTGCTTCATCATCAGATCAGTGCCCAGAGTATACCTAAATGGCTTGATGAAGGAGTTGCCCAATGGGCAAGCGGTGGAATTGCCGATATCATGAACCCCGGCGGAAAAGATATTTTGAAACAGGCTGTACTCTCAGAGAACCTGCTACCTTTAAAAGACATTACGCTTAGATTTCCCGGGCATTCAAGGGGGTTGCTGCTTGCATACCAGGAGAGTAAAAGCGTCGTTGAATTTATTGTGCATGAATACGGTGAGGAGAAGCTGCTTTCTATTTTAAACAGCCTTAAAGAAGGAAAATCAGTTGAAAAGTCTGTAAGTGAGAATCTGTCCATAGAGTTGAATATGCTTGAGCAGAATTGGCAGCAGAGTCTTAAGAGAAAATATTCGTGGATGTCTTACTTTGCAAACCGTATTTACTGGATTATTTTCTTTGCAGCTGCACTTGTAACACTAATAGGTTATTTGAGGTTCAGAAGAAGGCTGAAAAAATACAGGGACGAGGAAGAAGACAGTATTTTAAATGAAGGAGATGATATATAGCGGCAATAGAAATGGATGGAGAAATACTGGAAAAGTCAGCATATTATATTGCACTCTTCACTATAGTTGGTGTTCCACCGGGGATTCTGTTATGGTTTCTGATACACCCATTTGTAAATTGGTGGCGCAAAGTGGGCCCCGTCATAACATATTTAGCTGTAACCCCTGTACTGGTTTTGATAGGAACAGCGATCTATCTAAATCGTAATCCCATGCTCAATATTCATTTTGGTGTTAGTATACCTTTAGCTGTTATAGCCGTGCTCTTTTTTATTGCAGGGATTTACATCGGTTTGCTACGCATACGGTATCTTGCGCTTTCTGTGATGCTGGGAGTTCCTGAGGTTTCTAAGGGCGGTGAGCCGGGAAAGCTCGTCACAGATGGCATATACGGGAGGGTGCGACACCCCCGCTATCTTGAGATTGGATTTATACTTGCTGCGATCGCTCTGTTCGTTAACTATCTGGCTGTCTACCTCCTGTTTGTTGCATATATTCCCGTAATATACTTAGTTGTCCTGCTTGAGGAACGAGAGCTAAGGGAGCGGTTTGGCAGCGCGTATGAAGAGTACTGTAATAAGGTGCCGCGCTTCATGCCCAGGTTGCGATAGCATAAGAGGTTAACACAAGAAATGAGTTTCAGTATAAAAATAGTTGTTGGATTAATTAGTTGGACATATTCCTCTCGCTCCCTAGAGGGAAATTTTTACCCGTCACATAACTCATTCGCTCGAATTTTTAAACTCGTCCCGAAGTTTCGGGACTCAGACAGTAAAAATTCGGTCGATTCGACACGCTTATTTCGCCATGACGGGTGCCAAAAATTTCCCTATGTCCGCTCAAGAAACATGCCCAACTATACAACATGTATGTTTGATCTAAAAGCATTTCTTGGGTTAACCCTAAAAATGCATTTCAGTATAAAAAAAGCAGGTGTATGTGCAGAAAAAGTCTTTACCATCACCACCTTTGTAAGTCCTCTCAATACCCGATTGCCTTTACGTTATCATATAAAAGGATCTGTATTAATAAGTAGCAGATTGTGATTTGTAAAGATTTTTCTGCATGTATACCTGCTTCAGACACATTTTCTGGGTTAGCAGATAAATGAATGTCATTTATATAGATTACTCTGAAAAATATTATTCGGGTATAGCCAAAGCACCCGTGCCTGATAAACGTACAGGGAAGTTTGTCCAGATAAGGAACAGTAACACAGAATATCTTGTTTTCTCCCCGAAGGAATTTACACGATACCATGCAGATCTTGTGGAGCAGTTTTGTTTAGAGAAAGGAATAGACGGGTTCCATAATGTAGAGAGAAAACGTTTCGATATACATGATCCTGAATGGATTATTGTTGGTGGAGGCAAGTTTGAAATAGATGAGACGCAAAAGTACATATATTTATATGACAACTCTATGGCTTACGGGAGATTTGATTCAAAGGGGCTTAAGGAAAAGATTCATTTGATAAAAGGGATGTCAGATTTTAAGATTAAGATTGAATAAAAGATTCGTTTAATTGCCTTCCTGAAGGTATCGAAAAATTAATTTTTTCGCAACAGCTGCATTTTTTCCTAAATGCATTTTTTGTTAATAAGTCGGGAGGTTTTCGCCGGTCTATCATCATAACTCCCTGACTTCCGGCGAAAAAAAGCCGCTCTCATACCATGTCATCTCGGTACCCGAAAAAAATTTATGAATTATCTGGATTAACTATTTAACTTTTCTGATTTATACTAAATGTAATGGTGTGGTGTAGGGGAAGGAATTTACTGATACAAACATGAAAAATCTCATCTCATCCGGCGAGCAAATTGCTGAACAATTTATGCGGCCTTTCAATCGATTTTTCCATAAAGAGGCCTCAAGTAGTATCCTGCTGCTTTCTTCCACCGTTATTGCTCTTGTATGGGCAAATTCACCATTCTCTCCACTATACTATTCCTTCTGGCATACCAAGCTTTCCCTGACCATCGGACCCTATTCCATAAGCAAGGATCTTCTTCACTGGATTAATGATGGCATAATGGCCTTCTTCTTTTTCACTATAGGTCTTGAAATAAAGAGAGAAATTCTCGTTGGAGAGCTCTCTTTGTTTAGGAAGGCCATTCTTCCTGCTGCTGCAGCATTCGGGGGTATGCTCTTCCCTGCCCTTATTTTCCTTATCATTGGTCATGGCACAGCAGCGGTGAAAGGCTGGGGAATCCCAATGGCAACAGATATTGCCTTTGCCATTGGTGCACTGGCACTCTTGGGCCAAAGGATTCCGCTTGGACTCAGGGTATTTCTCTTAGCCTTTGCAATCGCCGATGACCTGGGTGCAGTTCTGGTAATCGCGCTCTTTTATACGAAAACGATTTCATGGAATTATCTTCTCATCAGCCTGCTCTTCGTCGGAGGACTCGCACTGGCCAATTTTCTATGGATTCGGCGAACGCTTGTATATGCATTTCTCGGCATTGGTCTCTGGCTGGTGATTCTCGGCTCCGGAGTCCATGCAACGATAGCGGGAATAGTGGTAGCAATGTTCATCCCGGCACGGGGCAAGTATGATACGGACAGATTCATAGCTGAAGTCGGCACGATCCTTAACGAGTTTAAATGCGGGCCGTCCGGGTGCGGTTATTCAATCCTTCTCAATCAGGATCATCTTAATGCAGTTCAGTCCATTGAGCTTGCTGCACATCATGCTGAGACACCTTTGCAGCGTCTTGAACATTCCCTTCATCCCTGGGTTGCCTTTGGCGTGATTCCGCTCTTTGCCCTGGCAAACGCGGGCGTGACTATCACTGCAACTAATATATTCAACGCCATGACGTCACCGTTGACACTTGGCATCGCTATCGGCCTTCTTCTGGGAAAACCTTTAGGAATCACGCTGTTTTCCTATCTTTCCGTTAAAATAGGAATGGCATCGCTGCCTTCCGGTGTAAAATGGTCTCACATTATCGGGGCAGGAATCCTGGGGGGTATTGGGTTTACAATGTCGCTCTTTATTATGAGCTTGAGCTTTACAGAAGACATTTTACTCGACCTGTCAAAACTCGGCATACTTGCCGGCTCTCTTATATCGGGCATTCTAGGTCTTGCCTTTCTTAGAACGATCTCAAATACAGAAACACAGAAAGAGGATAAAATATCAAAGCATCAAAGTTGACACTTTTCCTTGCCGCAAAAGAAAGCCTTCCTGTGTGAAAGAACAATGATTAAAAGTTAAAAAGGCCTATAGAATAAAAAATTATTGACACGTTCTTTTAATATGTATAGGCTTAGAATAATGTTGATTCCTTTAATAACTAACACAAACGATTATGAAAGATAGCGATAAAACAGAAGATCAAATTGTAAACAGCGAATTAGACAAACTAAGACAACAGATTACCGGATTTGAAAGATCAATAACAGAGTTTAATCAGGAGAATGAGGAACTAAAAAGGTCTGTAAAATTCCATAATAAAATATTTGATAGCATTTTAGACCCATTTGTAATTCTGGACAGTAATTACAGAATCATAAGGGTCAATGAGGAATATTCAAAGATGAAAAACATCCCTATTCAGGAACTGATAGGAAGGAAATGCTATGAAATAACACAAAAGAGAACAAGTGTATGTGATAATTGCATAGTTGAAAAAACATTTCGATCAGGAGACCCCTTTGCAAAAGAGAAGCAAGCGATTTTCACAGAAAGTCCAGAAGTGTGGGTTGATATTCATACTTACCCAATTTACGATGATGAAGGCAACATATCTCATGTTATTGAGTATGTTCGAGACATTACTATGCATAAGCAGTTGGAAAGGGAACTGCGATCTGTGTCACTTACAGATGAACTTACAGGTCTTTACAATCGAAGGGGATTCTTTACTCTGGCCGAACAGCAGTTGAAGTTGGCCAACCGTTATAAGATAGGAATATTTATGCTTTATGCCGATATTGATAATCTCAAGAAAATTAATGATACATGGGGTCACAGGGAAGGTGACCTTGCATTAATTGAAACAGCCAATCTCCTTAAGGAAAATTATAGAGAATCCGACATTATTGCACGTATTGGCGGGGATGAGTTTGTGGTTATTCCGGTAGGGACCTCATCAGACAGTGTCGAGATTATTATTGCCCGTTTTCAAAAAATCCTTGATAATTACAATAAAACAATAAATCGCATCCACAAGTTGTCTGTAAGTGCTGGAATAGCTTTGTACGATCCAGTGATTCCCTGTTCTCTTGATGAACTTCTGGCTCAGGCGGATAAAATGATGTACGGAATAAAAAGAGCGAAGACATAATACCATCAAATTAGATGCTAAGAAATCCCTCACCCACGCTTTTTAAGTTATAAAAAAGTAAGGAGTAAGGAGTGAAAAGTAAGGAGTAAGGAGTAAGCAGTAGGCACTGAAGGGCAAGGAGAAGGGTGCAGGGCGAACCCTTTGACAGGCTCAGGACTAACAAAGTAAGAAGTAAGGAGGAGGCAGTAAAAAAGAACGCCATGCGCCATGCGAAGAGTAAACGGGCGTCGTTACCGTAACCGTAAGACGTAACCTCTTGCGCTATACGCGAGGCGCTTTGCGGTTACTTGCCTGCTCCAAATGCATTTTGAAATGTGTTAGTATATTTCTGAAAATTAAAGAATAAATCTGGAACTGGAATATGAAAAAGATCGCCATAACAATGGGAGACCCTGGCGGGGTTGGTTCTGAAGTAATTATAAAATCACTTTATGGTGCTGAAATAAATGAATACTGCATACCGATAGTTATTGGCGACAGAAGTGTTATGGATGAAGCGATAAAGTCTCTTAACCTGTATATTAGACTGAACATTATAAATTCGCCGGAAGAGTCTGCCCCCTCTCCCGGAGCTATGGAATTAATCGATATGGGAGAGCTTAATGATTTTAAAAAGGGTGAAGCTACGGCTTCCGGCGGCAAGGCATCAGCAAGTTATATAAAGAAAGCTGTTGAGCTTGCAATGGACAGTACAGTTGATGCTATCGTTACAGGCCCGATTTCAAAAGAGGCTTTGAAAATGGCAGGGTTCCATTGGCAAGGCCATACAGAGATGATCGCCGAACTTACAGGAACAAAAGAGTATGCAATGATGCTTGTTGGGGGGCTGTTAAGAGTCATACTTGTGACAATACATACTTCTATCAGAAGTGTACCCAATATGATAACAAAAGAGAATGTGCTAAAGAGCATTCGTCTTGCGAAAAAGGCATGCGATATGATGGGCATCAACAATCCAAGGATAGCCGTGGCAGGGTTGAATCCTCATGCAGGTGAATCAGGAATTTTTGGAGAGGAAGAGGTCAAAGAGATAAAACCCGCTGTTGATGAGGCGGTAAAAGAGGGTTTTCCTGCAGAAGGGCCAATTCCTCCTGATACAGTCTTTTTCAAAGCATACAGAGGTGAGTTCGATATTATTGTCTGTATGTACCATGACCAGGGGCTTATTCCTCTTAAAATGATTGCGTTTGATGAAGGGGTGAATGTGACAATTGGACTGCCTATTATCAGAACATCTCCTGACCATGGAACTGCATATGATATTGCATGGAAAGGCAAGGCCAATCCATTTAGTTTCATCGAAGCTATAAAATTAGCATCAAGATTGAGAATATGAATGGTAAAAAGGCGTCTTGGGCAGCATTTCCTCTATGACACTTCAATTCTAAAAAGGATTATCCAGGCTGCAAGGCTTTCTCCCTGGGATTTAGTTGTTGAGATTGGCGCGGGGACTGGAAGACTCACAAAAATGCTCGCAGAAAAGGTAAAAAAAGTCATAGCCATAGAACTTGATGATGAGTTGTTTGAAAGATTGAAGATAGACCTAAAGGGATTTGAAAATGTAGAATTAATACACTGTGATGTCCTGAAATTCCCTTTTGAAAATATTGATAAGTTTAAGGTCGTAGGAAACGTCCCCTACTATATCACAACCCCGATAATTTTCAGGCTTCTCGATGCAAAAGAGATGTTGATGACAATGACCCTGACAATTCAGAAAGAGGTTGCCGAGAGGATTGTTGCAGGACCAGGGGGGAAAGATTACGGAGTACTTTCAATAATGGTTCAATATCATGCAGAGCCTGAATTAGAATTCATTGTAAGCAGAGAAGCCTTCAGACCGGTGCCCAGGGTTGATTCAGCCGTTGTGCATATTAAAATACTGGAGGGTCCTACTGTGGACGTAAAAGACGAACAACTGTTTTTCAGAGTTGTTAAAACTGCATTTTTACAGCGGCGGAAGACCCTTGCAAACTCATTAAAGAGTTTTGGCAGAGATATCAAAGAGATATTGATAAAGTCTGGTATAGATCCTAAAAGAAGGCCGGAGACATTAAGTAGTGAGGAGTTTGCACGACTCGCAGACTTTCTGGCAAAACCTTAGGTTTATGATGTCGACTCTCCTAAAAAAGTAAGGAGTAAGGAGTGAAAAGTAAGGAGTAGGAAGTAGGCAGTAAAAAAGAACGCCATGCGCCAAGCGAAAAGTAAACGGGCCTCGTAACCGTGACCGTTAGACGTAACCTTTTAGTTTTCAAAAAGAGTAAAAAATAAGGAGTAAGGAGTAAGGAGTAAATAGAACGCCCTGTGCCCAGCCTTTTGTAACAGATTTTTTAAATTACTTTTCCGGCAACCAAATGGGAGAAGAACAAAATGGTTAAACCTCAGAGTTTGTTTGCACGTGCTAATGTCAGAACAGTTACATCTTCAGCACCTGCTTTAAGGAGTTCTTTTGAGCATTCATTAGATGTTGTACACGTGGTCATTACATCGTCTACCAACAAAAGTTTCATCCCGGAGAAATTTCTCTCAGCCCTGAAAGCGCCCTTGAGATTTGATATTCGCTCTTTTGCTGACAGGCCGATCTGAGGAGGTGTTTCAATCCTTTTTACCAGACCGTCTAATATAAGTGGAATTTTGGTATTATCAGTGAGAATTTTTGAAAGAAGAAGTGATTGATTGAATCCACGATCTCTGAGCACCATTATACTTAAAGGGACAGGTATTATTGCATCAATCCCTTTCATGTCAAATTCGAGAAGAAATTTTCCCAGCGGCCGGCAAAGCCTCTTTATACCATAAAACTTAAACAAATTTATTGCAGTTGCAAGCACCCCGTCATACAGACTGAAACTCATTGCCTTCGAAAATGCAGGCGGTTTTTTCAGGCATTCAGAACATAGCCCGGAGTATTCAGATGCAAAAGGGGCAGCACATATGTTACATGAGGGGCCGGAATATCTTTTGATTCTGGACCAGCAGCGAGTGCACAAAGGGGCGTAAATAAAGTTATCTGTAGTCTTCTCGCATGAAGGGCACTTCGAAGGATACAGATAGTTGATTATTTTTGCAATCAGGCTAAAATTACCAGTGAAGCTCCGCATTTCCCGCATTTAGGTACCTGGGACATTTTTGTCCTTTTAACCTTGTTTTTTACACCGCATTTTGAACAGTTAAGGATTAAATAATCAGAAGAGGTTGATTCGGTTGTTTCATCAGTTTTTGTTTTAGCAACTGTTTCGGGTTTGACCTCTTCATCAGGAGGTTTTGTCTGGTCACCGGATGAAAGAGAATTAATGAATTTAATGTAATATGAATCTACATCAATAAGCTCGACGCCCATTCCATTTTTAAGAGCCGCAATAGATGTTTTAATAGACCTTATAACCCTGCCTTTTAGCTTTGAATTTGTGCCGTCAGGCAGATAAACTGTTATATAAAGTATAGTTCCTTTGCTAAAAGCATGATTAGTTCTTATAAAAAGTCCGTTTAAGGAGAGGTCACTTGATATGGCTCTATAGTTTTTATTTTCTGCAGAGAATTCTATCTCAAGACGTTTAATGATTCTATGGTGCTTTCTTCTAGTTTTCAAAACTGGTCTTTGAGCATTATGAATTCATCTCTTTTCTGCCCGGTTGATATTATGTGTACCTTAACACTTACAAGTTCTTCAATCCTTTTTATATAAGCCTGTGCCTGAACCGGCAGCTTTTTGAATTCTTTTAATCCGACGGTGCTTTGCTTCCATCCTTCAAGTTCTTCATAGACCGGAGTGCAATTTTGGAATAAACTTAAATCCTTGGGAAAATCTTTATAGATTTTACCCCTGTATTTATATGAAGTGCATATTTTTATTTTATCTAAATCATCAAGGATGTCGAGCTTTGTTATGGCAATTCCTGAAAAACCGTTTATCCTTGAAGAGTGTCTCAAAATTACTGTGTCAAGCCATCCGCACCTTCTCGGTCTTCCAGTGGTTGCTCCGAATTCACCGCCTTTTGCGCGAAGTTCTTCTCCTGTTGGGCCAAGTATCTCGGTAGGGAAGGGTCCTCCTCCAACCCTGGTCGTGTATGCCTTTACAATACCCAAGACTCTCGATATTGTAGTGGGTCCGATGCCGAGTCCTGTACATGCACCCCCGGCAGTAGAATTCGACGAGGTCACATAGGGATATGTACCGTGATCAATGTCAAGAAGAGTTCCCTGTGCACCTTCTAATAATATATTTTTCCCTTCCGAGATAGCGTCATTTATTACAATGTCAGTATCTGCAATATATTTTTTCAGTTTTTTGCCGTATTCCGTGAGGTCGTTAAAGATTTTCCGGGCATTGAAACCTGGAGAGTCATAAAGGTTTTTCATGAGAAAATTAATATTTTTAAGATTTGACTGTATCTTTACATTGAGTGTATCAGGAAAAAGTAGGTCTCCAACCTTTATCCCTGTTCTTGCTATTTTGTCAACATATGTAGGGCCTATTCCTCTGCCCGTTGTTCCTATGGATTTTTTGCCCTTTAGTTTTTCGCTTGCCTTGTCAAGAGCTATGTGGTAGGGCATTATCATATGGGCATTTTTGCTGAGAAGAAGGTTTGCGGATATTTTTATTCCTCTTTTTTTAAGTTCGTTTATTTCCTGTAATAATGAAGCCGGCTCTATAACTACACCATTACCGATAATACAGGTAGTATTTCTGTGAAGTATTCCAGAAGGAATTAGGTGCAGGATGAATTTTTCATTGTTAATAACAACAGTGTGTCCTGCATTATTGCCTCCCTGATACCTTGCAACTATATCTGCCTTTTTTGTGAGGGAGTCGACAATCTTTCCCTTGCCTTCATCTCCCCACTGAGCCCCTACAACAATTACAACAGGCATTTTACCCCTCTCTTATAATGCTAAATTTAAAAGATTATATAAAGGTTTTTTAAAGACCCATTGACCCCTTCATATACATTTTGCATCAGAGACTTATCTTTTTTACAGATAAAATATTTGGCAATTCTTTTATCTGTTCAATTATTTCAGGAGACGGAGGTGTATCGATGCTGACTACAGAAATAGCCTTCCCCCCAGCGGTTTCTCGCCCAAAATGCATCCTTGCTATGTTTATCTTGTTGTTGCCTAACAATGTTCCGATATTTCCTATAACACCGGGTTTGTCGTTATTATAAATTAAAAGCAGTTCACCATCTGGCACTATTTCAACCTTAAAATTATCTATAAGTACAATACGAGGGTCTATTTTACTGAACAGGGCACCGGCAAGATAAATCTCCTTGTCTTTTGCTTTTATCCTCAGTGCTATCATATTCTGATAGTCACCGGCATCATCACTTTTAGTCTCTTTTATCTCTATGCCCCTCTCTTTGGCAATATAAGGGGCATTAACAAAATTGACAGTTTCCAAAAGTATAGGCGCAAGGAATCCCTTAATAGCTGCTATTGTCACCGGTGCCGTATTGATTTCAGATGCATCACCCCTGAATTCAACTGTAATTTCGGTAACGCCTCCTTCAAAGACTTGGGAGGAAAATCCGCCTATTTTTTCAGCAAGGTTAATATATGGCTGAAGGCGGTGAATCTGGTCACTCGGAATAGATGGAAAATTCACGGCATTGCTGATTGTTCCATTAATCAGATAGTCAGCAACCTGCTCAGAAACAGCAGTTGCAACATTTTCCTGAGCCTCTTCTGTAGAGGCACCGAGATGAGGGGTACATACAAAATTATCAAGTGTAAACAGGGGGTTGTTATTGTCAGTTGGTTCTTTTTCGAAAACATCAAGGGCTGCACCCGCAACTTTCCCGTTCTTTATAGCTTCATAAAGATCACTTTCTTTTATAATACCACCTCTTGCACAGTTGATAATCCTGACCCCTTCCTTCATTTTGCTTATGGTTTTGGAGTTAATAAGCCCCCTGGTTTCTGTTGTCAACGGGGCATGTATAGTAATAAAATCAGACTGTGAGAAAAGTTCATCAATAGAGACTTTTCTTATGCCTGTTTCCTCTGCCGTGTATTCACTCAAGAAAGGATCATATGCAATAACATTCATTTGAAGTCCCTGTGCCCTCTTTGCAACATGTGACCCTATATTTCCAAGCCCGATGATACCTAATGTTTTATTGAGAAGTTCTACACCCATAAATTTTTTCTTTTCCCACTTTCCTGATTTCATAGATAATGTTGCCTGAGGGATCAACCGGGCAACAGCAAAAAGCAGCGCTATGGTATGCTCTGCTGTTGTGATTGTATTGCCGCCCGGGGTATTCATAACCACAATGCCTTTTTTTGAGGCCGAGATCTTGTCAACATTGTCAAGCCCTGAACCGGCTCTGCCGATGACTTTCAGTTTTGATGCCGCCTCTATGATTTCAGCTGTTACTTTTGTGGCTGAACGTATTATGAGACCGCTGTATTCTCCAATACATGCCTTAAGTTCTTCAGGCTTCATGCCTGTTTTAACATCCACTTCGAGGCCAGCTTTTTTCAATATTTCAATGCCCTTGGGCGAAATATTGTCACTTACCAGAACTTTCATTAATTGTAATCCTCCTAGACCATTAATAGTTCCTGGGCGACAGCGACCCCTGTTCCGAGCTTCAAAGGGTACCCCATACCTTTCAGTACCATTTCAACAGCAGCTATGGCTGTAATTATGTCAAATGTACCAGCATATCCGAGATGCGCGATCCTGAAGATTTTGCCCCTGGCAGATCCCTGTCCTCCCGCTGCGGTAACACCATATTTACCCCTTAGATTCTTATAAATTTCCTGTCCGTCAATACCCTCAGGTGCAAGTATCGCAGTAACGGAGTTGCTTGGGGACTCTTTTGTAAACATCTCAAGACCGAGTGACTTTACAGCCTCCCTTGTAGCATGTGCAAGTTTTGTATGCCGATTGAATACGTTTTCCAGACCTTCTGCTTTCAGCATCTTCAGACTTTCATTAAGACCAATTATAAGCGTTACAGGGGAGGTGAAATTCGTCTGGTTTTTTGAGAGGGATTCACGTTCTTTCTTTAAGTTGAAATAGTATCTCGGTGATTTTGATTTGTCAGCAAATCCCCACGCCTTTTCACTTATACCTATGAAAGCAAGTCCGGGCGGAAGCATAATCCCTTTCTGTGAGCCGCCTATCATTACGTCTATTCCCCACTCATCCATCCTAAGGTCATGAGCAACAAGAGCAGAGATTGCATCGACAATAAGTATGGTATTTTTATATTTCTTCACGATTGCAGCAAGGGTTTTAATGTCATGATACACACCTGTTGATGTCTCTGATGCCTGGACAAAAACCCCTTTGATTGAAGGATCTTTCTTAAGAGCTTTTTCGACTTCTTCAGGATTGACAGAATATCCCCATTGAATCTTAATTTCGTCAACATCAAGATTATATGCCCTGCATATTTCTGTCCATCGTTCTCCGAATTTGCCAGCATTTATAACGAGCGCCTTATCTCCGGGGTTGAAAAAATTATTTACTGCCCCAACCATTCCGCCTGTACCTGTTGAACAGATAATGAGAACATCATTTTTTGTCTGATATAGCAATTGAAGACCTTTCTTGGCTTCATCAAGTACCGGAAGAAAGTCAGGAGATCTATGATGTATTATCGGCATTGCCATTGCCAAAAGTGCCTCTGGAGGAACCGGAGTTGGCCCAGGGGCTAGAAGATAATATTTTAACATTTACAACCTCCTTCGTTGATAATTTAGGGATTAATTTTCTGTGGATTGGTCAAATCTGACAGGTAAATTATTAATCCCTAATACAGAACCCCGAAGCTGTATTGAATTTGAAAATTATCATTGGATCTAACTGTTTGTCAAGAACAGTGTTTTCCCCCTTTTAAATAGATGTCCGCTATTTAGGGCGGAGCCCAGCAAGACCTTTCAGTCATTTGCCCCGTTTAGAAAGTATTGATATTTTCTTCTAACGGCGTATACCTTATAAATTAGCATAATTAAAGAGATCCCTTAAAGAACAATTATAACAATCCTAGCTTTCTTACGGGGTTTACAACATCTTAACCAGACTATTATAATTAAATATCGTGAAAAATAAAATAAGTACAGGAATTATCGTTTTATTTATAGGAATTCTTCTGGGCGGCATTTCATATTATTTTTTGGGGGAAATCACAAGGCCACAGAAGAGTTATGTGCCAATAAGAGAGCCAAGTGTCCCAAAACAGATTATCGAAACCAGCAAGGCTTTTTCCGAGATAGCAGATGCTATTTCCCCGTCTGTAGTTAATATTTCAACTACAAAAATTGTACGAAGAGATTTAACCCCTTTTTTTAATGATCCTTTTTTCGAATTTTTTAACCCATTTCGCAATTTCAAGATGCCCAGAAAATGGAAAGAGCAGAGCCTAGGGTCCGGGGTTATTGTTTCTTCTGAAGGGTATATTATTACAAATAACCATGTTATTGAACATGCTAATGAGATAGTGATAACGCTCTATGATAAGAGGTCTTTCAAGGCCAAGGTAATAGGTGCCGATCCCAAGACAGATGTGGCTGTCATAAAAATAGATGCTGATAATCTTTATGCGATTCAATGGGGTGATTCTGACAAGCTGCAGGTCGGGGAATTTGTGCTGGCAATCGGTAATCCTTTTGGATTGAGTCATACAGTTACCATGGGAATTATCAGCGCTTTCGGGAGGGCAAACGTAGGCATTGCAGACTATGAGGATTTTATTCAGACTGATGCTGCGATTAACCCTGGCAACTCAGGCGGTCCGCTTGTAAATATTAAAGGCAGATTGATAGGAATAAATACAGCGATTTTTTCCAAGTCTGGCGGTTATCAGGGCATAGGATTTGCCGTCCCGAGCAATATGGCTCGCCTTGTAATGGATCAGCTCCTTCAGGAAGGAAAAGTAATAAGGGGATGGTTAGGAGTTACTATTCAGGAACTTACTCCTGAGCTTTCCAAGAAGTTCGGAATTAAGAGTTCAAGGGGAGCTCTTGTTGGAGATATTGTTAAGGGTAGCCCTGCTGAAAAGGCAGGCATAAGAAGAGGTGACATAATTCTTGAATTTAATGGAAAGAAGGTCGAGAATGTTGCAAATCTTAGGAATATGGTAGCTCAGAGCAAGGTGGCATCAGAGGTTTCTATTACAGTACTGAGAAAAGGGAAAAAGTATTCTCTTAAAGTTATTATTGCCGAGCTTCCAAGGGAGATCGCTGAAGTTGTTCCAGGCGATATTACAGAAGATTTAAAATTAGAAGGGCTGACAGGATTGACTGTGGTTGAACTTTCAAGAGAAATAGCAAGACAGTTAGGTCTTCACAAGCAAGAAAAGGGCGTTGTTATCGTAAGGGTCGAGCCTGTAAGCCCTGCAGAAGAAGCGGGCTTAAGGAAGGGGGATGTTATACAGGAAATAGACAGGGAAAAAATAGAGGGCCTTAATGACTATAACAAAATTGTATCTAATATAAAGCCTGGAGATACAGTTCTTTTTTTCATTAATAGAGGCGGAAAGAAGTTTTATGTAGCGGTTAAAGCATCCTGAAAGATCAGCAGCTATAAATTAATTACAAGTATCTTTAAGGATATGGCTTCATTTAACTTGTCATTTATTACTTATCATTTTTATTAGGAGGTAATGGCAATGATGTATTTCTTAAAATTTACAGTACTTACTTTATTTTCCTTCTCTGGATATTTATTAGGCCTTAAATACGGTTATCAGAATTACGGTGCTGCCGCAGGGATAATACTAGGAGTTATTACGGCTTATTCTGATCGTATATTAAAGAAAATTGATTTCGGAACACTGGCAGGAGGAATAATAGGAATTACATCTGGACTTCTTCTTGCAAGCCTTTTTTTAATGCCGTTAAAACTTCTATTAAAGGAAGATATCGTAGCGGTAGTATCATTTGCACTGAAATGTTTTTTGGGTTATGGAGGACTGCTGATTGGATTAAGTAAAGGCAAAGGAATGACATTGGCTTCGATATTCAGACTTATAAGAGGACAGGAGTTGGAGGAAAATCTTAAAATCCTGGATACAAGTGTAATTATCGATGGCCGTATAGCTGATGTGTGCGATGCAGATTTTATAGAGGGAGTTTTCATTGTACCACAGTTTATTCTGCAGGAACTGCAATATATTGCCGATTCCCAGGATTCGACAAAAAGAGCAAGGGGGAGAAGGGGACTGGATGTCCTCAATAAAATGCAAAAGATGTCTAATATTACTGTGAGAATTGTGGATGAAGATTTCCATAAGGTAAAAGATGTCGACTCCAAGCTTGTTGCACTCGGCAAAATGATGAATGCAAAAATAGTAACAAATGACTTCAACCTTAATAAGGTCGCACAGCTTCAGGGGGTTTCAGTCCTTAATATTAATGAGCTTGCCAACGCCTTAAGACCTGTTGTTCTTCCTGGTGAGACAATGAGGGTCTTTGTCCTTAAGGAAGGCAAGGAGTATAACCAGGGCATTGCATATCTTGATGACGGCACAATGGTAGTTGTAGAGAACGGACGAAAATTAATAGGCAAAAATACCGAGGTTACTGTAACAAGTGTACTTCAGACAACTGCAGGGCGGATGATTTTTTCAAAGACAAAAGAGGAATATGATCGGGAGGAATCCAGGGTGTAAAGGAAGAGATGGGAGTTGGTAGTGTGTTTATGAATAATCCCGTCGTTGAAAGGTATTTTTGTGAAGAATAAAATTATAGCTATTGTCCCTGCTGCGGGAACAGGCAAGAGATTTGGCGATAAAACAAACAAGCCTTTTGAGTATCTGAATAATAAACCATTGATAGTGTGGTCTCTTGAAGTTCTTGAAGGCATGTCTGAAATTTATGAGATAATTCCTGTTTTGAAAGATACAGACATGGAACATGGAGTAGAGATATTTGAGCAATATAACATTTCAAAAGTCAGACGGATTGCTCCAGGGGGAAAAGAGAGACAGGATTCTGTCTTTCAAGGGCTTAGGCTTATCGATGAAAAAAGATGCATGGTACTCGTACATGACGGAGTTAGACCATTAATAGAGAGTCATGTTATTAGAGAGGCAATAAAACAATTTAAGGATTGCGATGGTGTTGTTATTGGTGTACCTTTAAAGGATACCGTTAAACAAGTAAAACAGGGTGATATTAAAAAGACCCTGAAAAGAGATTTATTATGGTCCGTTCAGACTCCGCAGATATTTTTTTATAAACCGCTTTATGAAGCTTATAAAAAGGCCCGGAAAGGTTCTTTTTATTCTACCGATGATTCTGCACTTGTAGAAAAATACGGAGGCCGTGTAAAGATAGTAATGGGCTCTCATACAAATATAAAGGTAACCACACCAGAGGATTTGTTAATTGCCGAGCTGTTTCTAAAACAGAGATCTGAACAGACATGAGAATTGGCTTCGGATACGATTCACACAAACTTGTTGAAGGGCGCAAACTAATCATAGGCGGAATAAAAATTCCTTTCGAAAAGGGACTGATCGGCCACTCTGATGCCGATGTGCTGTGCCATGCTATCACAGATGCTATAATCGGGGCGCTTGGACTTGGAGATATCGGTAGCCATTTTCCTGACAATGCTCCGGAATGGAAGGACGCAGTAAGCATAGAGTTACTTAAACATGTTGTTGAACTTGCACGCATCAACGGATACTCTATTACGTGGTTAGATACAACGATAATTGCCGAAAAACCCCGGTTTTCACAGTATACAGAAGAGATAAAAGAAGCCTTGTCACGGACAGGAATTCCTGCAGGCAATATAAATATAAAGGCAAAGACAAATGAAGGGATGGGCCCTATAGGCAAGGGAGAGGGAATTGCTGCATATGCCGTGTGTCTACTGGACAAGATTTAGCCCGGTCTTGAAACATGACTTGTTGACAAGCCCTTTAAAAAATAATTATCTTATATAAATACTATTTTAATTGATTTGGAGGAATTTCATGAAAAAGACATTACTGATCTACACAATTGTTGTTACTTTCCTGTTTAGTTTATTAAACATACCGCTATTTACCTCTGCTGAGGTAGATTGGGATGTTAAAAAAGAATTAAGACTGGATGCCGAGCCATTGGATGTTTCTCCATCAGATGATGGGCAATATATATTTATACTTGTTCCAGGAGAGATACTTATCTATTCTAAATTGGAAAATAAAACTACAGACAGAATTCCTGTTAACAGTTCATTTGATAAGATGAAATATTCTGCAAAAGACCGTTCGTTAATCTTAACAAGCCGTTCTGAGAAAATGTTAAAGATATTTCAGGTTGAAATAAGAAAAGAGATTAATATTTCCAAACTGGCAGTTAAAGGTCCTGAGGATGCATCGGTAACCATTGCAGTCTTCAGCGACTATCAATGACCATACTGTGCGCGGCTCGAGCCGCTTCTCCAGCAGGTGCTGGAAAAATATCCAGAAGATGTAAAAGTAGTCTTTAAAAACTTTCCTCTTACCATGCACAAATTCGCAAAACCGGCTGCAAAGGGAGCCCTTGCAGCACACAAACAGGGTAAGTTCTGGGAATATCACCATAAAATATTTCAGAACTATAAAGCTTTAAATGATGATAAACTTCGGGAGTTTGCAGAGGAACTCAACCTTGATATGGATAAATTTAACAAAGATATTAATGACGCCGAGATAGAGAATCTCATAAACAGGGATGTTATGGATGGCATGCGTGTAGGAGTCCGGGGAACCCCAACTATTTTTGTCAATGGGAAATTGCTGAAAAACAGGAGTCTTCAGGGTTTCCAGATTATGATAGATGCAGAACTGAAAAAGAAATAATAAGATTAGCAACTGAGAAATATATATATATATATAGCATTTTTTGGGTTAACCCGAGAAATGCGTTTCAGTACAAAAATAGTTCGCAAATTAATTAGTTGGACATATTCCTTTCGCTCCCTAGAGGGAAATTTTTACCCGTCGCATGGCTCATTCGCTCGAATTTTTAAACTCCCCCGTATACGGGTTACCCCCGTTCTACGGGGTCAGACAGTAAAAATTCGGTCGATTCGACACGCTTATTTCGCCATGACGGGTGCCAAAAATTTCCCTATGTCCGCTCAAGAAACATGCCCAACTATATAACATGTATACCTGCTTCAAATGCATTTTTTGGGTTAATGACTATAGTAAGTAAAAATATTGCTATCTTATTTCCTTAATTGCCTCATTTGCAATCTGCCGCACAGATGGATTTTCATCCTGTAGTGCTTTCTCTAGAAAGGGTATTGTGGTTTTGTCGCCGATAATCCCAAGCAGGTTGGAAGCGTCACCCCGAAGTATTGGATCTTTATGATTAAGAAGGGGCAGGATATTTGGGACTGCCTTTGAAATATTATGACTGTCTATTCTCTTGAGTTCTTCCATCAGGGCGGTGATCCCGAGCCTGACCCTCATTCTTTCATCCTTTATTAATTCTCCTATCAGGCTGTAAAGTTTTCCATCGTGTTTGAACATGTCTATGATATTTTCGAGAAAGCCGTTTTCCATATATTCTGCTATCATTGACCTGATATCAAAACCTGAGCTTTTTTCTTTATCCATAGAGAAAATAATAACACAGACAGGGATTATTTTTAATGTATAATAGTTTAAAAGAGAAATGGGTTTCTGGAGGGATATAAGGCGCGACTATAAGGCTGTCTTTGAGAGAGACCCTGCAGCAAGAAACGGCCTTGAGGTCATTCTTGCATATCCAGGCTTTCACGCAATATTTATTCATAGAATAAACCATGTACTCTGGAAAGAGGGTATCCCTGTACTTCCGAGGCTTTTATCACATATTGCAAGGTTTCTGACCGGCATAGAAATTCATCCTGCTGCAAAGATCGGAGCTGGATTTTTCATTGACCATGGTATGGGGGTTGTAGTCGGTGAGACATCTGAAGTCGGCGAGGACTGTCTTCTTTACCAGTGTGTTACACTCGGGGGTACCGGAAAGGAGAAAGGCAAACGCCACCCGACTCTTGGAAACAGGGTAGTTGTAGGTGCCGGTTCAAAGATACTGGGACCCATTACAGTAGGCAATAATGTTATTATAGGTGCCAATTCAGTAATATTAAAATCCGTACCTGATAACTCAATATGTGTTGGTGTTCCGGGAAGGATTACAAAGAAGAAGATTGTCAGAATGACAACAGAAGAGGGAATGATCGAGGTAATGGATCATTTCCCGGACCCTATCGTAGAAAAGTTGAGCAAATTAGAGTCCGAAATCGAAGAGATTACAAAAAGGCTTGATTCAATTGAAAAGATAAAAGAAAGAGGTGGACGCATGAGGATTTACAATACCCTTACCGGCAGAAAGGAGGAATTTATTCCTTTAGAGCCGGGTAAGGTAAGGATGTATGCATGCGGTGTAACTGTTTATGATTACTGCCATATCGGGCACGCAAGGAGTGCGATTGTATTTGATGTAATCCGGAGATATTTCAAATATAAGGGGTTTGATATCAAGTATATAAGAAACTTCACGGATATTGACGATAAGATTATTAACAAGGCAGGACAGGAAGGTATTCCGTGGGATGAAGTAGCAAGAAAATATACGGATGAATATTACATGGATATGGACAGGCTTGGTGTAGGGAGAGCTGATGTTGAGCCAAAGGCAACAGAGCATATAAAAGAGATTGTTGAAATAGTGAAGGGACTTATTGGAAAAGGATATGCATATGAAGTGGGAGGGGATGTCTATTTTGAGGTGGAAAAATTTACTGAATACGGGAAACTTTCAAAAAGGGATATTGACGATATGATTGCGGGTGCGCGTATTGATGTCGACGATAGAAAGAAGAACCCTATGGACTTTGCTCTATGGAAGGCATCCAAAGAAGGAGAACCGTCATGGGAAAGCCCGTGGGGATTAGGCAGGCCAGGCTGGCATATCGAGTGTTCAGCAATGTCGCTGAAACATCTAGGTGAAACATTTGATATACACGGAGGCGGCGCTGACCTGGTTTTTCCGCATCATGAAAACGAGATAACACAGTCGGAGTCTTATACTGGCAAACCATTTGTCAAATACTGGATTCATAATGGATTCATTACGGTAGACAAGGAGAAGATGTCAAAATCTCTCGGGAATTTCTTTACGCTAAAAGAGATTTTGAATAAATTCGATGCAGAAACAGTAAGATTTTTTCTGCTCTCCACGCATTACAGAAGCCCGATCGAATTTTCCGACGAGCAATTAAGAGAAGCCGAGTCATCTATTGACAGATATTACACAACAGCAGTAAGAATAAGGGATTTTTTTACTCAGGATAATAATACAGGCAGCCCAGCTTCTGAAGAAAAAGCACTTGAAACCCTGCAGGAGAAATTTCTTGATAAGTTTAATGATGCAATGGACGATGATTTTAATACTGCTCTTGCAATTGGCACTATCTTTGAACTCATCCGTGTCCTTAACAAATATATGGACGGAAAGCCTTCAGGAAGTAAAGCCGTTGAATTAATAACAAGATCAAGAGATTTTTTAAATAAAACCGGAAATGTTTTGAATATTTTTACCAGAACCCCTGAAGAATGGTATAAGGCCTTAATGTCAGTAAGGAATATTGATCTCACAGAAGAAAATATAGCTTCAAAGATTACAGAAAGACAGAAGGCCAGAGACCAAATGGATTGGGCCGCTGCAGATTCCATAAGGAAAGAACTCGAGGAAAAAGGAATTATCCTTGAAGATAAAAAGGATGGAACAAACTGGAAAGTCAAGATCTATTGAGAGATGGATTTACGGTCTTAACCCGGTTCTTGAAGCGATAAGGTCAGGCAGAAAAGTAAAATCGGTTCTCCTTTCTTCATCAAGAAAAGATAAGGCTTCTGAAATTATCAAAGAGATATCTCTCCGTGGTATAAAACTCAGGAAGGCTGATGAGCGCTTTTTTGACAACAGGTTTCCCAAGGGTCATCAAGGCATAGCTGCAATTGTCTCGTCAAGAAAATATACGGATATTGCGGATCTGCTTAGCATACCTTCAAAAAAGGGTGAGGTACCGGTATTTCTTATCCTTGATTGTATTGAAGATCCGAGAAATTTTGGGGCTATTCTAAGGGTTGCAGATGCAGGCGGGGTTCACGGGGTTGTAATACAGTCCCGTAGGTCCGCACATCTCAGCCCTGAGGCAATAAAGACATCCGCCGGTGCATCAGAACATATTTCGATAGCTATGCTACCGAATATTAAGCATGCAATCAGAGAGATGAAAGAAATGGGGCTGACTGTAATCGGTGCTGAAGCCGGAATGGAAAAAACCATATGGGACCTTGACCTTAGTATACCTCTGGCGATTGTGACAGGCTCAGAGGGAAGGGGACTGAGGAGGACCATAAAGGAAGATTGTGATATCCTGGTGAGTATTCCAATGAAAGGAAGGATAAACTCTCTGAATGCATCGGTTGCAACAGGCATCATAATTTTTGAGATAATACGTCAAAGAATGAGCAATAAAAAGAAAAGATAAAAAAACTTAATATTTTTTTAATTATTGGTTGTTTTTTAAAGCTTGACCATATTATAATATTTATTTATATTATAAGGTTTGCAAACCCAGTCTATAACTGTGTCTTTTTAAGGAACAAATATAATAGAAACTATAGCCAGAGATAAAAAACACAGGAGACAGAAAATCACTTTTACTTGCTCTGCTTGCTGTGTTTTATATTTTATGATAACTGCCACCGTAGCTCAGCAGGCAGAGCAGCTGATTTGTAATCAGCGGGTCGGGGGTTCGATTCCCTTCGGTGGCTCCATGAATCAGTAAGTAGTAGGAAGTAGGATGTAAGCAATAAACTCTGCTTCCTGCTGAAAATGGAGAGGTACCCAAGTGGCCAAAGGGGACGGGCTGTAAACCCGTTGGCGTGGCCTTCGGAGGTTCGAATCCTCCCCTCTCCACCACTGAATCATGAAGGGTTCAGTGCCGTGGACTCTACTTAGTTCATGGCATTATATAGATGGTTTTGGAGTGCGGGAGTAGCTCAGTGGTAGAGCGTCAGCCTTCCAAGCTGAGGGTCGCGGGTTCGAATCCCGTTTCCCGCTCCATGATCGGTTAAACGGTTTCAGCGGTTTCAGCCGTTTAGGTGCCCATGTAGCTCAGTTGGCAGAGCACATCCTTGGTAAGGATGAGGTCACCGGTTCAATCCCGGTCATGGGCTCCATAAAGATGAAGTGAAAAGTCATTAAGTTATAATTTGCTGGTTTTAAGTTGTAAGCACTCAAAACTGGCAATCTCGAAAATGAGGAGGATATATGGCAAAGGCAAAATTTGAGAGGACGAAGCCACATTGCAACGTAGGGACGA
>JABAOH010008958.1_pt1 | contig 67469 bp, 57 predicted proteins | sample 7062181 | NCBI WGS metagenome assembly JABAOH01 (sample SAMN14538630, study PRJNA623070) | marine sediment metagenome | biome: marine biome [ENVO:00000428]; feature: marine pelagic biome [ENVO:01000023]; material: deep marine sediment [ENVO:00002113]; isolation source: pool of 5 deep marine... | reverse complement strand
AGCCCCAGCCAGGCACTTCTGGTTTGAGTGAGGATTAGGGCAACAAGCGACAGGAGAAATCCCACACCCCACAGATATCTTATTTTATCCTTGTATAAGACAAGAAAGCTTAAGGCCATGCAGCTAAATAGAAGGAGGAGTCCAGCCTGAGTCATAGGATTCCCCATGAAACCAGATATTCTGCCGCTCGGCGGGGATTTGAAGAAAAAAATAAAGAAAGAATAAAGGCAGCTTAGATATGCTGAAGCCAGAAGCGCTAGATTTGCTTTTTTAAGTACGTTTTCTCCTGAAAAACCTGTGTAGACTATGGGAATAATCAAAAAGAGAAGGAGCTCTCTGCTGTCTTTTATGCTCATCTCTGGATTGACAGACAGGAAGGATGAGATAAGCGACAAAGCGACATAAACCAATAAAGGCCAGAAGAAGGACGGGAAGACAAACTTTTGCTTTTCCCTAATGAGCATGATGATCCAGAAAATGAGAGAAAGAGTGAGGAATATCTGACTCAGGCTAATGGAAACCATAGAGAACAGCAGATAGAGAGCAATGAATAAGGGCAGGAGAGAGAGCCAAATACTTTTTTCCTTGCCAAACTCAAAAAATTTCATTTTTTAAGATTAATGGGGCCAGGCCCCATTTTCGAGCAAATATATTATGCCGCAAAGAAAGATAATTACAACAATTAAATTAGCGAATATACAGGATTTTTTATTATATCATAAGGCAAAAATGGGGCCTGGCCCCATTTTCCTGGACAGGTTCTTTTTAAATAAAATGAAGGCAGGCCTGGTATACTTCTTCAGGCTCGATGCTCTGCAGACACCTGAAGTCTTCGGATACACAATTTCTTTGTTTGCAGGGCCGGCAGTCAAGCTCTTTTTCAACAACGAAAGCTTTAGCCTGCCATGGGGCAAAGTTCGATGGAAGAGTCGGGCCAAAGAGAGCGACGATGGGTGTTGAGGTTGAAGCAGCGATGTGCATCGGTCCACTATCAGGGCCTACGAAAAGAGAAGAACCTGAGATAAGCTCTTTGACTTCCCTTAAGTTCAGCCTGCCGACCAGAGAGAGAAGAGAAGCCTTGCTTTTCTTCAGGATTTCTTCCTCTGCTTCTTGGTCTTCACTTGTTCCTACGAGGACAATTTTAACATCTGGTCGCTGACTAAGAAGGTCTGTAAGTTGCACTATGTTATCCACCCCCCAGCTGCGAAATGCATTTCCGGCACTGATATGGATGGCGATGATTTTACTCCCTTCTAGCGAGTTTTCTTCGAGGAATTTCTTTACTTTTTCAACCTCATTTTTTTGCGCTTTAGGGAGAAAGAGAGGGGGAAGAGATTTGACATCCACTCCCAGCGCTTTTACAAGATTGATGTGGTTTTCGACGCTATGAAAGTGTCCTTCCTTAGGTCTGCGAGGAAGCTTGATGTTATATATAAAATTTTTGTATTTTATCCTGTAACCTACTTTTAGTTTTGCCCTGGATAAAAAGGTAATGAGCGATGCCCTCGGACCTCCGTGAAAATCAAGGGCAACCTCGTACTTTTCCTTCCGGATAAGCCGGATAAGCCTAAAGAAATCTTTTAGGTTTTGTTTTTTTTCAAGGACAATGATGTTGTTCAGGTTGGGATTTCCTTCAACGAGCTCCCTGTAAGGTTCCTCAATGATGTAAGAAATAGAAGCTGCTGGAATACCCTGTCTCAGAGCAGAAATGGCAGGGGTAGTCAGGATGACATCGCCTATACGTCTCAGTCTGATGAGCAGGATTTTTTTTATCTGGGAAGGATCAATCCTTTGTCGGCCTTTCTGAATCAATTGTTGCCTCGTCGATGAGCATAACCGGGATGTCGTCTTTTATAGGATAGACGCGGTGGCATTTTACGCATTTAAGGCCTTTATCATCTGCTGTAAGCTTTACATCTTCTTTGCATACAGGACAAGCCAGAATTTCAAGAAGCTGAGGATCTAAAGCCATCATATCTCTCCTTCGGGCTATCTTATACTATAGTCATTTCTCCGTCAAATAAGAAAAAGAGGGATTGATTGTATGTAAGGGTTTGATTTATCTGGCGTAGGGGCTTGATTCATCAAACCCACATTTTTTTATGTAGGGGCTTGATTTATCAAGCCCACATTATTCAAATATATAGATAAACTTAATGAAAGACAAAAGATACAAATGCCTCAGGAAATATAACCTTGAGGAAGAAGTGCTCTTATTCAGGCGATTCAGTTATGCTTGGGGATTTTTTTGTTGATGTAATCCGCCAGCGCTTTTTGGGCGTCGTTATTTCTCCAGCCTGTCCACCAGAATTCAATGCCAATGTCATATTTGTCTTCTTGCTTTCCCGTCTTACACCAAATCGTCTTTCCTATACCGATGATAGTGGAAGGAAAAATCGTTGATTTTAATTCAAGAGCGAGCATGGTTCCCTTGGGAATTTCCTCATTAACTTCGAAACGGATTCCTCCTCCGCTGATGTTCACGGTAAAACTGTTGAGAGGATCCTTTTTAAACTCTTCTAGGCCTATCTTCCTGTAATCCAGATCCCATATTTCCCCCAGTCTTGGGAATTTTCTTTTTTCAAACATTTCTCACCTCACTTGCTGTAGAAAATACATTTTCATTTATCGCGTTTTCACTTAGCCAGTGAGTAAAGTCAAAGTAAAACACAAATTTTTATGTATGTTGTATTAGCTCTGCCGACAATGAGAATTAAGTTTAAATCTTGCCAACTTATGATACCCCAACCATAGTAATTTTAATGATTTTCCTTCTAAATTTCAATAAGGCTCCTTTTTACTTTTATAATTAAAAGCGGTGGGCTTGATGAATCAAACCCCTACAATAAAATAATTCTCCAAGAATCATTTCCTGATACAAAATCAGGCTTGATAAATCAAGCCTCTACAATTTAGTCGGATAAAAAGGGGAAAAGTCCCCGTTTTTCACAAATTTCAATGAAGCTCCTCTATTTTCCTTAATTGTAGAGGACAGTTCCTCTTTTCCTTTATAATTAGAAGCCGTGGGATTGATTAATCAAGCCCCTACAACGTATCAAAACGGTGGGCTTGATAAGTCGAGCCCTTACAGTCTTGTTTGTTGACAGAGAAGGATAAGGGGTGATATTTATAAGCAAAAAATGAAGTTATGTATTTTTGGTGCCTACGACCCTTTATATCCCAGGAACGCAGTCATAAAGAAGGGGCTGAGATTGAACGGTGTTGAGGTTTCAGAATGTTGGCTTCCACCAAAATATAAGTTCTGGCTGAGGTATCCGCTCCTGGCATCCCGATACTTGAGCTCTTATAGAGGACATGATGTCTTTTTTGTCCCTGAATTCTGTCAGAAGGATGTTCCTTTGGCCAAAATCCTTTCCATTTTTTCTTCAAAAAAGATCGTCTTTGACCCTTTGGCAGGTCGTTTTGAGACGAAAATAATAGATTGGAAGAGAAAGCCCCTCGATTCCTGGCAGGCCCGGTTGAATTTCAAGATCGATCACTGGGCATTTAAGTTTTCAAGCCTTATTTTAGCCGACACTCAATCGCACAAAGATTATTTCTGCCAGAAGTACGGCATTCCCTCAAATAAAATAGAAGTACTCCCTGTCGGGTTTGATGACGAGCTTTTTAGACCTTCTGAAGCCGGGGAAAAAGAAAACAGATTCACAGTTCTTTTTTATGGCTCATTTCTCCCTCTCCATGGTGTGGATTGCATACTAGAAGCTGCAAAAATCGTTTCTAGCATAGAGCCGTCAACCCTTTTCAAATTAGTTGGCTCAGGGCAAACCCTCCCCTTAGCCAAGTCTTTAGCGTCANNAAGCGAGTAGTTCCCCATAAAATATTCCAATCCATGGGCATGAGGAAGCCCGTCATCACAGGTCAAACTCCTGCTGTTGAGGAGTTTTTTTCGCATCGAGAAAACATATTTCTTATTAAAGATTCTCGCCCGGATCTTCTGGCACAAGCCGTACTCGAGCTTAAAAGAGATAAGGATTTAAGGGAAGGAATTGCTGAGAAAGGCTGCCAACTGGTCAGCCAAAGGTTTTCTCCAGAGGCCATCGGCCGCATCCTTGTTAAAATACTGGAGAAGAATTTTTTCGCTAGGGGAGGATGAAGAATATAATGGGAAAAGAGTTTGACCAGCCTCTTTCCTTACCACCTTTCAAGGGGCGAATCCAGACATCCTATAATCATCCTCTTTTTTTAAAGGCGATTTCTGATTGTAGCCGTCTTTTGAGCGACAAGAATACAGAAATTCTCCTTGACAGACGGAATCGAGTGGGCGTAGTCGCACTTCCCCAGCATGATGGAACCAAAGTGGACATTGTTATTAAAGAATTTCATTCCAGGGGAGTAAACAAGCTAAAAAGCCTGTTTCTGCGCGGAAAAGCCTTTAAAGCCTGGCGCGGGGCCGCGGCATTGGTTGAGAGAGGGCTAGAGACGCCTCCTCCTGTAGCTTACTTAGAGAAAAGAAAGGGGCTTTTTTTGGACCAGAGCTTTTTTCTGGCGGAGAGAGTAGGCAGAGTCGAAGAGATTCGCTTCCTTTTCCCGAAACTTCCTCCTTCTGAGCTGCGTCGACTTCTGATCTCCTTGAGCCTGTATCTTTATGCATGCCATAAAAGGGGAATTCTCCATCGCGATCTTTCTGATGGAAACTTCCTGGTTACTAAAGATAAGCGTGGAAGATTCATGTTTTATCTCATTGATACCAACCGTATCAGGATAAAAAAGCGAATAGGCCTTTTGAGCGGGGTAAAGAATCTTATTCGCCTTGGAGTGCCTCTTGATTTTCAGTACTTTTTTTTGCAGCATTATTTGGGGACAACTCATGTGAAGAGATTCCTTTGGTTTTGGTATAGAATGAATAAATCTTTATACACGCGGTATGTTGAGCTTAAGAAAAAATTAAGACTAAGACAATTGGCCCAGAAATTAAAGATTCAGTAGGATGAGTTTTAAATTCCGTTGGAACGTTTATGCTGACCAGCCCCATAATGTTGCCTTAAGAAAAGACAGGCTTCCCTATCATCTGAAACACACGGCAAGCTATTTCGGCCTTTTGGCTTCAAACCTTCGCAGGACTGTTCCTGTCTTATTCCGCTATCGAGAGTACAGGAAGAAAATGTATGCAGAGCCAGTAAAGATAGAATATCCTTTTGCTCTTTCAATCTCTCCTGCAGAGGAGAGAACAGAGGAAGCTCTTGAGCTGTTAATCGAAACAGGAGTTAGGAAAACTCTTGTCAGGATTCCCTCCTGGGAGAGCGGAAAACTCGATGTATTCGAGAAGTTCTTTCAGCTTCTCCTGGAACACAACATCGAGTTCACAGTTGCTCTTCTCCAGCAAAGGGAAGATGTGTTCAACCCTTCCCGCTGGCAGCACTTCTTGGAAGAGGTTTTTTCGCGGTTCGGGGGAGATGCATCATTTTTTGAATTAGGGCATGCCTGGAACAGGACAAAGTGGGGAGTCTGGAGCTACAAAGAGTATCTGAAGCTTGCTCTCCCAGCCATGACTCTGGCTGAAAAATACGATGTTAAGCTTGTGGGGCCGGCTGTGATTGATTTTGAGTTTCATCTCTATCCGCCTGTCTTGAATGCCATTCCCTTTCATAAAGTGAGTTCTCTGCTTTATGTTGACAGGATGGGAGCCCCGGAAAACTTTCAGCATGGCTGGGATACGTCCAGGAAAATCGCGCTGCTGAAGGCAGTGGTGGATGGTTCGTGCGGGAGGGAGCGCGATTTGTGGATAACAGAGTTTAACTGGCCGTTGAGAGGGACGGGCAAATACTCTCCCGCCTCTGGTAAGCCAAATGTTTCAGAGGAAGAACAGGCCAACTACCTCGTCCGCTACTATATACTTTGCTTAGCAAGTGGCTTTGTGGAGAGGATCTACTGGTGGCAGTTGGTTGCCCCGGGCTACGGCCTTATCGATAGCCGCGAGAAGATATGGAGAAAGCGGCCGAGCTTCCATGCACTGAAAACAATGGTCTCATTCCTTGAAGAAAGCACTTTTACTGGCAAAATTGAGCATCCAGAGGCTCTTATATTTTCTTTCTGCAAAGGAAAGAATAATTTTTCTGTCTGTTGGACAAATGGCTCTCCATGTGAGTATGTTTTCCAGAAGCGAATTATGGAAGTATTGAGCCGCGACGGAGAAGAGATTCCCTTCAGAGACAATCGAATAAAAATTGACGGTCGCCCCAAATATGTATTTACAGAATGAAAAAAGATAAAACTGAAAATGGGGCCTGGCCCCATTTTTGCTCTAAGAAAGAGGAAACGGAATGAACTTCGGAAAACCATCGAATATTCCGTTTGAAAAGCATGAGGTTGAAGAGTATGAGCGGAAAAGATACCGAGGAATTGACCAGAGGCTCGCCCACGGAAGAGAAAAGAGGCTTCTGCGGAAACTTCTCCATAGAATAGGGGAAGGGCCCCCTCTTGTTTTAGATATCCCCTGCGGTTACGGACGTTTCTCAGACATTCTTCTTGATAAGAACTTTTCATTAATAAGCTCCGATTTATCCTTTCATATGGTGAAACGAGCTTGCGAGAAAGGCGAACAGCATCACTCCGGTTTTCTTTCAGGAGTTGTGGCTGATGCCAAACAAGGCTTGTCTTTTAAGAAAGGTGCATTCTTCCTTCTTCTTTCCATACGATTTTTCCATCATGTCCATGAAAAGGAAGAGCGGGAGTTTATTCTTAAAGAATTTTCCCGCGCCGCATCAGGCTGGGTGATTCTTTCCTATTACAAGAGGAATTTACTCCATATTCTCCAGAGGAAATTAAGGAGAAAGATTAAGAGAAGCCGAACGCGGATAAAGATGATACCTCGTAAAGAGTTTTATAAGGAAGTTGAAGGAGCTGGACTAAGAGTCGTTAAGATTTCCCCTTTGCTCAGGGGGATGCACGCCCACCACATCGCACTATTAAAGAAAGCGGGATTAAGTTGAATACTAAAACTTTATCTTGAAGCCGGTTTTTAAACTCAGTCCCGAAAAATTTATGATAGCTTCTCTGGGATCAACGACGTCGGCTTCGGTTGGCGGTCTGCTCCTGATGTAAAGGAGCGGAAAGAAATCTTCGCCAGCGGTTTGTACCTGCCAAAAATAGAGTGTTCCGACCTCTGTGTGGTCATTACCCATTGAATCTTTGGATTGGTCTTTCCCTTTAAACCCTGATATCTTAGCGTAGCGGACTGTAGCTTCTATGATGAAATTGAAAGAGGAAGTGAGCTCAAACTCAAATCCAAGCCCAGCCAGAATTCCGAAATCTTGAGCTGTGGCTTCCCCCCGCCATTCCTCCCATGATCCCACTCTTTGGATTCGATAGTAATAGGCGCATTTGGCAAGGTAATACTCAACTCCAATTTTTGAATAAAAATTGCGAAAAGGATAGTAAGAGATAGCAAGCCTTAAAGGGACTGCCTGTATCTTAGGATGGGTTGTGACGGTTTCTGAGGATGGGTCGTCTGGGAATTCGACGACACTCTGCCGTTCTCCAAGAAAATAATCCACGCCTATTCCCAGTGAAAAACGAGAAGATAGAACCAGAGTGAGCTCTCCTCCAATGATATAGCTCAGGTGGGCAGGTTTTGCCTGTCCTTGTGGCTGGACAGCCAAGATATTGCTGCGGTAGTCAGCTAAGCCTTGTGCTCCGTCGTTCAATTCTCCTCCAGAAATGAAGCTTCCTCCACCGGAAAAAATAAGGTTAAACATGAATTCAGGAGGTTTGGGAGGGAGAGGCGGTGTGACAACAGGCTGAACAGGCTGAGAAGGGGGCGTGATAGCAGGCTCTTGAGTGAGGGGTTTCTCTATTTGCTCCTCCTCTGGCTTTTCCGGTTCTTCTTGTTCTTCTTCTACTTTTTCAGGCTCTTCTTGCTCTCTTGGAGGGCCTTCAATAATAATAACCATGCTTTCATGAACATAGCCTGAGACTTGCTCCAGCTCGTCAGGCGTTAAATTAATCAAGTACCATTCTCCCTCTTGCGCGGTGGATTCGAGGATTGTTCCCTCAGGGACCTGTTTGATGATTATACTTGCTATGCTGGGCTTTAATCTGATGTTTGCCTGTTCGGTGACAACCTTAAGCTTTCTCAGGACTTCTTCTCCTCTGGCAACCGATAAGAAAAGAAAAGATGCGGCGAGTAAAAGCGTGGAGGCTTTGGCTATTTTTTTCTTCATGCGCTACGTGAAATAAAAAATTGGAACTCTTCTCCGTTTTTAAAATTATAGATAAGGGAAAACTTGCTGTCAAGGAATCCAGGGGTGCAGACTTGCTTCTTACTAGGAAAAAATGTTAATATCTATAAAAATTCAGAGGAGCATGCTATGAATAGACTATTGAGTGAAAAAAGTCGGATTCCCCTCGTTCTCGTTTTAGCCTGCCTTCTTCTTTCAGGAAGCTTTATGTTCGCGGGCAAGGGACCAAAAATTAAGTTTAGAGAAGAGGCAAAAGATTTTGGCAAAATGAAACAGGGGAAGGTCTTAACTCATATCTTTGTATTCAAAAACGAGGGCGACGAAACTCTTGTGATCAATAGAGTCAAGACTTCGTGCGGCTGCACCGCGGCCCTCCTTTCTAAAAAAGAAATTGCACCTGGGGCAGAGGGAGAGATAAAATTAACCTTTAACACCAAGGGATTTGAAGGCAAGAACACCAAATATATAGATGTGGAATCAAACGATCCTGCTCAACCTCGAAAGCGTCTCTCTGTCTCAGCCGAGATAGAGGTTCCTCCTAGGCCCAGAATTTTCCTGGACCGCTACGCTATTGACCTCGGTTTGGTTCTGGAAGACGCAGAGATTCAAGCCATAACAAAGGTTAAAAACAGAGGAGAGCTGGAATTAAGAGTCGACTGTACGCACAAGCGTGCCTCGTTTTTCTCAGATGGCCAAAAAATCACTTTTCCTCTCAAGATCGCCGCAGGGAAAGAGGCAGATGTAGAGATAAGAATACCCCCCAGCAAAAGAAAAGGAGTGATGAGGGAATACGTTGTGATAAAGTCCAATGATCCCATGAAGCCCAACCTCTCTCTGTACTTGAGCGGTTATGTTGTCACCAAGAGTCAGCTTAAAGAACTATTTGCTAAATATAAAGATATTTTGGATTAAGAATTCGAGAAGACTAAGTTGATAAGCTGAGAATGAGAACGTGATTCTTTTTGCTAATCTTCTGGGTGCTTTCGCCGATATAATCCACGTTATATTAAGGCTCTATATGTGGATTGTTATCTTCAGGGCTATTCTCTCCTGGGTCAGGGTTCCGGCTCTCTATCNNATTGATATTACTCCCATCTTAGTTATTCTTTTAATCTGGTTTGTGGATCGATTCTTCGTCCTGACTCTCTCCGATTACGCTCATCAACTAAGAGAGCACGCGCTGTCTTCATTGCCAATCTTTAACTGAGAATTTGTGGGCAAGGCCTTATCTTGAACGGGAAAGATAAAATCTATTTAAACATCAAAGTTCAGCCCCGTGCTCGCAAGCCCGGCCTAGAGAAAGTGAGTTCCGGAGAGTATAAAATTCGAGTGTCCGCCCCTCCCTCCAAAGGCGAAGCTAACAAAGAAGTCGTGGAAACATTGGCCTCCTATTTTGGTCTTCCTCCCTCCCGGGTGAAAATTATCCGGGGGCAAAAGTCTCAACGCAAATTAGTCCTGCTTGAAGTGGATAATAAAATCTAACTTTAAGGATAGGTTAAAGGATGGGTATATATAATCTTGTAAGCTTTTTTGGGATTTTTATCCTGGCTGGCGTCGCCTGGCTCTGCTCTTCTAACAGGAAGGTTATCAACTGGCGGGTTGTTGTTTGGGGGATTGGTCTGCAGCTTTTTTTTGCGATCTTTATTTTTTGGGTGCCGGTTGGAGTTAAATTTTTCCTGTTTGTAAACAGGATTGTCTTGATAGTTCTGGATAGCGCGACAGCAGGAACCAAGTTTCTTTTTGGACGCCTTGCCTTACCCCCAGGTGCGACTAATGAAGCCGGGGAGACATCCCTGGGATTTTTCCTTGCTTTCCAGGCGCTGCCCACCATAATGTTCTTTGCTGCTCTGATAGGGGCTCTTTATTATTTGAGAATCATGCCTCTCTTGATCAGGGGATTTGCCTACGTTTTCACCCGGCTGATGCGGATCAGCGGAGCCGAGTCTCTCTGTACTTCGAGCAACATCTTTGTGGGCATCGAGTCTGCGCTTGTTGTCCGACCCCACTTGAGAGAGATGACAAAGTCAGAGCTTACCACGATTCTTGCAGCGGGGATGGGAACAATCGCCTCGACAGTGCTGGCTTTCTATGTTCTCTATCTTCATGAGGTGCTTCCTACCATAGCCGGGCATCTGGTTTCAGCTTCTTTCCTTTCCGCGCCTGCTGCGGTGGTGATGTCAAAGCTCATAATGCCTGAAACGGAAAAACCTAAGACTCTGGGGGTTGATGTCAAGCCTTATTATGAACGCGAAGACAACCTTATCATGGCCATCATCAACGGAGCCAACGGAGGCCTGCGCTATCTTGGAGGAATTGTCGCTCTCCTGGCTGCATTTTTAGGGATAGTGGCCCTACTTAATATTATCTTTGGATGGCTCGGAGGCTATGTCAATGATTTGTTCGGTTTGAATCTTGAGTGGTCGTTCGAGGCCTTTCTCGGTTATATATTTTATCCGTTTACTCTTGTCTTAGGAATTCCTCCTTCTGATGCCTTCGAAATTGCCAAGATCATAGGGGAGAGGACTATGGTCACCGAGGTTGTCTCTTATCAGCATCTCTCTCAACTCATATCTAAGGGAGCTCTTCTGCATCCGCGTTCGTCAATTATTGCTTCCTATGCTCTCTGCGGATTTGCCCACATCGCATCGCTTGCCATTTTTGTCGGAGGAGTAGGAGGATTGGTGCCAGAACGGCTTAAGGACCTATCAAAGTTGGGTTTCAAAGCTCTTCTGGCGGCAACACTGGCCTGTCTTATGACCGGAGCTGTGGCCGGAGCTTTTTTCTCCCAAGCCTCGATTCTTCTAGGCCAATAAAATGGTAAAATGGGGCCAGGCCCCATTTTTTCGCATTTTTTCCTTTTCTTATCAACATTGTTTTTTTGGACGACCTCTAGTTTTGAGAGTCTGCTCTAAGTTTAGTCGTTGGCTCATCTTTTTTTGCCATTCGATATCTCCAAATGGAGCCTGGCGATTTACGCTCTGCCTTAGGTTTTCTAATTCTACGCATGTTAGATGCTCATCTACGTACTCAGTCCAATTAGCTGGTAGTTGAATAGGGAGACTATCTAAAAATTTTTTGGATTCTTTGCCAATTCTTTCTTTATGACTCGACCAGATCCAATCTTTTGATGAGAGGACTAGTTTTGCCCTCGTTGGATTTCCTTCAACGTAGCTTAATACAGTTATTAAGTGCTCATCATTTTGGATGATAAAACTTTTAAATCGACTCTGCCATATATGGCCACTAGTTTTATAAAAATAGTGATAGCGACAAGCATGAGTTGTCATTAACCAATGCATCCACTTGCTTAGATGATTGGGTTGATCAGCCATTAAGACAAAATGAAAGTGGTTGGGCATCAAACAATAAGCATAAATATTTAGAGGATGACGCTTCTTTGCCTCCTTCATTAACCTAATAAAGGCATCGAAATCTTGATTTTGATGGAAGACTTTCTGCTTGCTATTGCCCCTATTTATCACATGATAAGTTAATCCCTCAACCAAACACCTTTTTACTCTCGTCATCGGTATTAGTTTTATCCTTTTAATAAAAAATGACGCAGATTGATCGATTAATTTGTCATTAAAAGGCTAGTTTGGTTACTTTTTTAAATAATGGGGCCTGGCCCCAATTTTTACACCAATTTTTACAATTTTTTAATTAATTGTTTTTTGCTGCAAGAAAATTTGAGAACGTTGTTCGTCTATATATATGAATTTGGAGGGATCATCTATGATGACCTCAATATGGGATAAAAACAAAATGGAAAAACAAAATGGGGCCTGGCCCCAATTTTGTGGCCCCATTTTTGCTTGTGTTTTTATTTTTTCTTGTTAAAATAATCGTGAAATTTGAGTCAAGTTTTTGACAGGAGAGAGCGATGTCTGTTTTTTTGAAAAAGATTCTCTGGGCAACTGATTTTTCGGATGAAGCGCAAGAGGCCCTTCTTTATGCAGAAGCTTTTGCCAAGGCCTTCAAAGCCAGCATCGTCGCTCTGCATGTTGTTCCTGATTTTTCTCCGGCTCTTTACGATGCGGCTTATGTTATAAAAGAAGATCTCGCCAGGAGAATAAATCTTATAAAAGAAGAAGAAAAAAATAAGCTTATGGCGATGAAGAAAGCTAAAGGGATTCCTTTTAAAGCCATCGTCAAGGAAGGTTCTGCTTCGAAAACGATCATAGAGACTGCTGAGGAAGAAAAAGTCGATTTGATCGTGATCGGAAGAAGAGGGATGTCTGCCATCGAAAAACTCTTCATCGGCAGTGTTGCCAACCAGGTCTTAAGGAATTCTCCTGTTCCCATCCTTATAACCAAGAAAAAGACTGGAATGCCTCGATTTAAAAAGATTGTTGTACCCACAGATTTTTCTGATCGGGAAGAGGTGGAAAGGGATTTTGCCTGGAAGTTGGCCAAAGGCTTTGGCTCCGATCTTACACTGCTGCATGTGCTCGAGCTTCATGACTATGAATTTTCGCGAAAGGTACTGGATGAGCTGTTTAATGCGCTTCTTGAAAGGCTCAAAAAAAGAAAAAAGAGAGAAAAGGCTGATATAAAAGTCTCGGAGGAAGTAAGCCGAGCGATAAATGCTTCTGTCGGAATCGTTGATTACGCTGAGACTCACCATTTTGACCTGATCGTTATTTCCACCTGTGTTCAGACCAAGCTGGAACGATTCTTTTTGGGAAGTACGACCGAGAAGGTTATCTCTTACACTCATATTCCAGTATTTGCTATTCCTCCCACATACTGTATTGCTTAAAGGTGGAAGATCGCCTAAAGTATTGGGTTGCTCTAAATCTTGTTCTGGCCGAGCATCTAAAAGATGCTAAAAAAATTGTTGACCATTTTCCTGCTATTGAAGATGCCTTTAAAGCCAGCAGCCGGGAATTCGCTACCTTAGGCATAGAGAAAGAGAAAGCGCAGGCCCTGACCTCTTCTAAGATACTGGATAAAGCCTGTAAAGAAATAGAAAAACTGGAGAGAAGAAAGTATTCTATTCTAACTCTGGAGAGTGAGAATTACCCAGAATATTTAAGAGAAATATTTGATCCCCCTTTCGTCCTTTATTGCGCTGGGAAGGCAGAAGCATTAAAAGGACCGGCTGTTTCAATAGTCGGAGCAAGGAAGCCTTCAGCTTACGGGAGGGCTGTAGCCGAGAAACTAGCTCGAGACCTTGCCTCTCGAGGATTAGTGATAGTCAGCGGTTTAGCCCGTGGCGTGGATTCCATCGCTCATTGGGGAGCTCTTGAAGGAGGAAAGACTGTAGCCGTGTTAGGTTCTGGACTGGAAAACATTTATCCGAGGGAAAACCATGCTCTTTTTCATAAGGTCATCGAGCAGGGGGCTGTTGTATCTGAGTTTCCCTTGAAATCTGCTCCGTTGGGCTTTCATTTTCCTATCAGAAACAGGATAATCAGCGGTCTTTCCCTTGCTGTTGTCGTGGTTGAGGCGACAAACAGAAGCGGATCTCTTATTTCAGCCCGCCTAGCCTTGGAACAGAACAGAGAAGTCATGGCTGTTCCTGGGAATATCACCTCCAATCTCAGCCAAGGCACGAATTGGCTCATAAAAACAGGGGCAAAGCTGGTTGAAAGCTGGGAGGATGTGGCAGAAGAACTTGCCTCGCCTCTAAAAGAAAAACTTCTTTCTCAGAAAGAAGAGGATAGAGAGAAAAGTCCCTCGATGAGCCCTCAAGAGCGGAAAGTTTTCGATCTTCTAAGCTCAGACTCACTCACCCATATCGATGACTTGGTTGAGGGAACAGAGTTTTCTGTATCCGAGATTCTCTCAATCCTACTCAAACTAGAACTCAAGGGATCCGTTTTCCAGAGACCGGGGAAATATTTTCAGAGGAGACTGTGATGGGGAAAAGCCTGGTTATTGTTGAATCTCCAGCCAAGGCAAAAACAGTACATAGATATCTGGGCTCTGACTTTATAGTCAAGGCATCTATGGGACATATCCGGGACCTGCCAAAAAAAAGCTTGGGTGTGGACATCGAGCACGATTTTGAGCCTGAGTATGAAATCATCCCGGCAAGAAAAAGCACAGTCGAAGAACTGCAAAAAACAGCCAAAAAGTCAGAAGCAGTGCTCCTTGCTGCTGACCCCGACAGAGAGGGCGAGGCTATATGCTGGCATCTGAGCAATGTTCTTGGTGGCTTTAATAATAATATACATAGAGTTCTTTTCCATGAGATAACCAAAGATGCTGTGGAGGAGGCCTTTAAGAATTTAGGAGAGCTCGACCAGAACAAAATCAACTCCCAGCAGGCCAGAAGACTCCTTGATAGATTAGTGGGGTATCTGATCAGTCCCTTGCTGTGGAAAAAAATTGGAAGGGGATTGAGTGCAGGAAGGGTGCAGTCTATAGCCATGCGGCTGATCTGTGAGAGGGAGCGAGAGATAAAAGATTTTGTTCCTGAAGAATACTGGACTATTACAGCTGAGCTTAAAGCATCTAATCCCCCTCCTTTTAAGGCAAATCTCGCGGAGATAGACGGGAAAAAAGCCAAGATAGAGAATGAAAAGAGTGCAACAGCCGTAGTCTCTGAGCTTCGCGACCTGCCTTTTAACCTTGAGAAAGTGGAGGTGAAAGAGAAGAAGAGAAATCCCAGTCCACCTTATATCACCAGCACTCTTCAGCAGGATGGTTTTCGCCTTTTTAGTTTTCCGGTGAAAAAGACAATGTCTGTGGCTCAGAGGCTTTATGAAGGTCTTGAGATCGGCCCAAAAGGGTCAGTGGGCTTGATCACCTATATGAGAACAGATTCTGTTCGCGTTTCTAATCAGGCTCTTTCCTGGGCACGAAAGTATATTAGAAAGAATTATTCCAAGGAATACCTCCCCCATAAATCGCGCATCTACAAGAACAAAAGAAAAGCGCAGGACGCCCACGAAGCTATCCGCCCCACTACACTTTCGCTTCCTCCCGATGTTGTCAAACCCTACCTCAAAAAGGAAGAGTACAACCTCTATCGTATCATCTGGAATCGATTTATTGCTTCTCAGATGAACTCAGCCCTGATCGAAGAAACAGTGTTTGATATAAAAGCCTCGAAATACACTTTCAAGGCCAAGGGAGAAGTCATCAAATTTGACGGGTATCTTATCCTCTACTCTAATATGAAAAAGGAGGATAAGATCTTACCCAAAGCAGAGGCTGGAGAGCGGCTGACCCTCCTTAATCTTGAGTCAGAGCAGAATTTTACCCAGCCCCCCCCTCGCTTTACTGAGGGGAGCTTGGTCAGGGAGCTGGAAGCAAAAGGTGTCGGTCGACCAAGCACCTATGCCCCTATCATCGCCACTTTACATAGTCGTGTTTATGTCATTAAGGAAAAAGGGAAGTTTATCCCTACAGAGCTTGGAATTTTTGTGACTGACTTTTTGATTGAAAACTTTGCTGACTTGATGGAGTTTAAATTTACAGTTCGTTTAGAGGAAGAGCTCGACCGGATCAGCGATGGGGAACTGAACTGGGTAGACTATTTAAAATCGTATCATTCTTTCCTTGATAAGGATTTAAAGCAAGCAGAGAAGAGCGAAAGCGTGAAAGCGAAAGGAATTCCATCGGAGGATGTCTGCCCCCAATGCGGCCGCCAGCTTGTCATAAAGGATGGGCGTTACGGGCGGTTTAAAGCCTGTTCTGGCTATCCTGAGTGTAAACACAGGGAGAGCATGGTAAAGAAGGAGGCAATACCTTTGGAAGAGAAATGTCCCGAATGCGGGTCTGGTCTGGTTATAAGGCGGGGAAGATACGGGACTTTTATCGCCTGCTCGAATTATCCTCAATGTACTTATACAAAAACTGAAAGAAAGGATACAGGCATTGCCTGTCCGAAGAATTGCGGCGGTACTTTCATCAGGAAGAAAACGAGGAAGGGAAAGATCTTTTTTGGCTGCAGCCAGTACCCCAAGTGTGATTATGCAACCTGGGACGAGCCCATCGCTCAGTACTGTCCTGAATGCGACCGGAAATTTGTGCTTCGAAAAAATGTCATAAAGGGAGATCCCTTTCTCTACTGCAGTAATGAAGAATGTAGTTACAAAGAGATTGTGGAAAGGGAGAAGATCTGGGAAAAGAAGGGCGACGCTTCTGAAGAAGGGGAAGACCTTTAGGTGTTATAATAGGCAAAGGGAAAGCTCATTTGAGTGAATTCACGAGCTTGTAATTTTTTCATGATTTTGAACTCAGCGCTTAATGGCACGCATCCTGAATAAGAAATAACATGCAAAAGGAAATCAGCCAGTTTCTCGCCTCTCTTAAACACGAGAGGAACGCCTCTCCCCATACGATTGCAAGCTACGGGAGGGATTTACTCCAGCTTGCCCGGTATCTGGAAGAAAGAAAAATTGCGTTAAGTCGGATTGACAATGTTATTCTTCGTGGATTTCTGGCCAAACTCCAGGAGAAAAAAAACAAGAAATCGACCGTAGCCCGCAAGCTGGCTGCGATTCGCTCTTTTTTCCAGTTCTGTATCAAGAAAAAGTGGCTGGAAAATAATCCTGCCAAGGCAGTGGCCACGCCCAAGCAGGAAAAGCATGTGCCCTCTTTTTTATCCGAAGATGAGATGGCGCAATTCCTGGATTTGCCTCAGACGACTCAGCCCTTGGACTTAAGGGACAAGGCTGCTCTCGAACTGCTCTACGCCACCGGCATGAGGGTGAGCGAGTTGGCAGGACTTGATCTTGATGACCTGAATTTCTCGGAGAGGTTGATTCGAGTCAAAGGAAAGGGCAAAAAAGAGAGGCTAGTGCCCTTCGGAAAGAAGGCCGAGGATTGCCTGACTTTTTATATTCGAAGCAGGCCTCAAATAAATAAAGGCGACATCGAGGCCAAGGCTCTGTTTTTAAACTACCGGGGAGAAAGACTATCCGCTCGTTCTGTGGAGAGGATTGTTGATAAATACATCCGCCTCACGGCGTTGCGGAGGAAAATCAGCCCTCATTCTCTTCGTCATTCTTTTGCTTCCCACCTCTTGAGCAGGGGTGCAGACCTGAGAGTCATCCAGGAACTTCTGGGACATGAGAGTTTAGCCACAACTCAAAAATACACCCATCTTGATTTAAAACAGCTCTTGGAAGTCTACAAAAAAAGCCATCCCCGCTCCTAATAAAGAAAGGGGACAGGCTACTTTTTTATATAAGAACGACAAAAGTCTTCCTGCTTCAAGAAAAAGTAGCCTGTCCCCTTTTTATGTCTCCTTTTTATTTTTCGCTGTTTTTAATCAAACAAAATAGATAAGGTGAGTTTGATAAATCAAACCCCTACATGAATCAAGCCCCCAAGAATCATTTGCCAGATACGAAATCGGGTTTGATAAATAAAGCCCCTACAACGTAATGTTGGTGGAAACTTTTGTTTCCAGCAAAAATTGCGTTTTGTAAACGAGCATTTACTTTTTTAAAAGCAGCGTCTTTAGAACCTTATGAAAATAAAGAAGATAGATTTTTCCAAATGTTGGCCTCAAAGTTGCATATAGAAAGACTGAAAGGAGGTTACCATGAAAAATTTTATGATCAAGGGTTTAGTTCTGATTATTTTTTTCTGCTTTGTATTCTCTACGTTTTGTTCTTTTCAGGCTCAGGCAGCTCCCAAGGCCAGCGAAAAAAAGATCAATATCAACACTGCGTCTTTAGCTGAGCTTCAGAAGCTCCCCCGAGTTGGAGAGAAAGTGGCCCAGAGAATAATCGACTTCAGGAAGAAAAACGGTAGGTTTAAAAGGATCGAAGACATTATGAAAGTAAAAGGAATCGGAGAGAAAATGTTCAACAGAATAAAGGGCCTCATCACTGTTGGGGAGGCACCTAAGAAAAAATAAGATAAAGAAGATTTCCTAAATCCTTATCTGAAAAAGGATTAAGACTTGGGTGAGTCTAAATATTCGAGAAGAAATTCCTTCAATTTCTTTAGCGCTTGGCCGCGATGGCTCACCCTGTTTTTTTCCTCAGGTAAGAGTTCAGCAAAGGTTTTTCGGAGGGGCGGATAGTAGAAGATGGGATCATAGCCAAATCCGTAGCTGCCTCTTTTTTCGGAAGCTATGAGACCTTCAGCAGTTTCCTCTATTTCCTTAATGATCTTTCCTTTTTGGGCGAGAATCATGCACGAGACAAATCTGGCTTTCCTCTGTTCTGAGGGTACGCCTTTCATGAGTTCTAAAACCTTCTGGTTGTTCTTTTCATCTGTTGCCTGAGGATCAGAAAATCGGGCCGATAGAACTCCAGGTGCTCCCTTGAGATACTCGATTTCGAGTCCGGAATCTTCAGCCAGGGTAAGTCCTTCCCAACGCTTACTGTAGAAGAGGCTCTTCCCTCTGGCATTCTCGGAAAAGGTTTTACTGCGTTCTGGAAAGGTTTTTTTCAGATTCAGCTCCTGAAGGCTAAAAATTTTAAGAGACAATTCTTCCAGGAAGCTTTTGATCTCTTTTACTTTCCCCTGGTTTGCGGTGGCAAGAAGAATTCTATTTCTAAGCAATCTTAATCTCTAATATATCCTCCAGGCCGAGAAGGCTTTGGTTGAATTTTTGTTCCTTTTCATCCGTGGCTTGGAATGTAAAGTCAATGACGCAGATACTTCCTTCTTTTTTAAGGTTGAGATCACGGAATTTTAGACCTTCGTGAAGAGCTATTCTTTTGATATTAAGCAAGATGTCCTTGGAGTATTTCGTTTTGAGGTTGTATTTGTAAATCGATTTTTTCAGGTATTGGTCTTCAAGCTGCCTGAAGATGATCAATGTCAGGATGATTATGGCAGCGAATATGATTGCTACCCAGTAATAACCAGCGCCAATTACAAGGCCCAGACCTGCCACAGCCCACAGAGTGGCGGCCGTGGTGAGACCGACAACAATTCCCCCAGCCTGGATGATCGTCCCAGCGCCGATAAAGCCTATGCCGGTAATCACCCCAGCGGCAATTCGCGAAAGGTGATTCTCGATTCCTTCTTTTCCTTGGAAAATAAGCCCTGAAAGGACCATCATCATGGTTGCGCCAACACAGATAAGGATATTTGTCCTGAATCCAGCGGGTTTATGGCTGGATTCTCTCTCGAGACCGATAAGGCCACCCAAGGCAACAGCCAGTAGAAGTTTTAATGCTATTTCTAGTAAACTCATTTCATTTTCCTCTTTGTTTAACTTGTTTCTAATGTATCACAGTCGAAAATCAGAAAACAAGGCTTCCTGTGCGCAGGAATATGATTCTTATGAGGGGGCTTGATTTATCTGTAGGGATTTGATTCATCAAATCCTTCTTTTGTTTATTCGGATGGCCTTGATCTATCTAATCTAGCCATTTATTTTAATTTTCAAAGAGGTGGGCTTGATGAATCAAGCCCCTACACAATAGTGATTAACCCCCTACACAATAGTGATTAACCCTCTACACAATAGTGATCAAGCCCCCATCCAGCATAAATCAAATCTTTAGATATCAGCGGTTGAGGAAATATTTGAACCAGAAATCCACATAATGTCGGTTGGAGTGAGTTCTCTTCTTGTCCCTATAACTATGTCTCTGGTCAGGGTAAAGCATGAATTCAAATTTTTTGCCGAGATCTATGAGTTTGTCGATCAACTGCACGCTATTCTGCATGTGAACGTTATCATCCATTACCCCGTGAGAGAGGAAAAGAATTCCTTTGAGTTTATCAGCATGGGTCATCACCGAGCCGAACTCATATCCCTCCTTGTTTTCAGAGGGTCTGTCCATGTAGCGTTCTGTGTAGACCGTATCATAAAGCCTCCAGTCCGTGACAGATGAGCGGGCGTATCCGTGGGTGAAATAATCGGCTCCGTAAGTTAAGGCTAAACAGGTGGTGTAGCCGCCGTAGCTTCCTCCTGTGATTCCGATTCTTTTCTTATCGACAAAAGGCTTTTTGTGAAGCCACTTAACAGCCTGGATAAGGTCGTGCATTTCCCATTTGCCGAGGCTCCGGTGCATGAGAGACATTCCTTTTTTTCCGAAGTGGTCAGAACCACGGTGGTCAACACTGAATATAATGATTCCTTCCTGAGCCGCATAAAGAGAGGAGAGGGAGGAGAATGAATTGGAAACCCTACTCGAGCCCGGGCCACTGTATATGGTGAAAAGCACCGGGTATTTTTTGCTCTTGTTAAAGTCGGGAGGAAGAATCCAGTAAGCAGGAAGGGTCCAGCCGTCCTCGGTAGGAACAGAAAATAGTTCTTTTTTTCCCAGATTATATTCTTCCATGAGAGGAGTGCGGCTTTCTTCTATATTCTTTAAAAAGGTTCCGTCTGTCTGGTATAGGTCCCTCCTTGAAGGAGTTTGGATACTGGAGAAACGATCTATAAAATAGCTCCCCCCTGGGGAGAGAGAAACGCTATGGGTGCCTGGCTCCCTGGTCAGGCGCTTGAAATCCGTGCCGTTGAGTTTCACTTGAAAAAGATGAGTCTCGGTTGTTTTGTCTTTTTTTGCTGTAAAAAAGATCCTTTTATTTTTTTCATCCACTAAAGATATTCCTGCAACAGTCCATTCTCCCTCAGTTAACCTCTTTTTAAGGTTTCCCTCTAAATTATAATAGTAGAGATGGCGCCAGCCGTCGACATCGCTTCTAAGCAGGAAGCCGCTTCCGTCCTTGAAGAAATACAGGTCTTCGAAAAATTCTACCCAGGATGATTGTCGCTCATCGAAGATTTCCTTCTTTTTTCCTGTTTTAAGATCGACCGTGTAGATTTTGATGTTGTTCTGGTCGCGATTCATCCACTGGAACGTGAGTTTTGAGCTGTCAGCAAACCAGAAAGGCCAGGCCGCGTAATGGTCTGCTTCTTCGTCAATGTCAGCCCAAACAACTTTTCCTCTGGGGACTATGATAATGCCCAGCCTGACCCTGGGATTTTGATCTCCTGCTTTGGGGTATCTTTCGATCTCCAGCTCTCCATGGGTTCCCTTTGCTCTAAAAAGAGGGAAGATAGGGACAGGGCTGTCGTCAAAACGCAGAAAAGCGATCCTGCTGCTATCAGGAGACCACCAGAAAGCCGCATATCGGGACCTCCTTCCCAGGATTTCTTCGTAGTAAACCCAGGAGGCCCAGCCGTTGTAGATCGTATCAGACCCGTCAGAGGTAAGTTGATATTCCAGCTTGCTTTCTACATTCAAGAGATAAAGGTTATGGTTGCGTGTAAAGGCAATGTATCTTCCGTTTGGAGAAAAGCGCGGATTTTTCTCTTCCTCAGGTGTTGCGGTGAGGCGCTTTAGTCTCTTGTTCTCCAGCGAGTAATAATAGAGGTCATTTTTGAATGAATAGAGCAGGCCGGTATAATCTTTTGTAAATCCTTCATATTGATCGGCTTTTAATCCGTTTGGGAAGGTTTTCTGGATTTGCTCATAGTCAATAAAGAGAGTCTTTTTTCCTGTTTTTGCATTCACTTGGTAGAGTTTTGTAATTTCTTGGCTCTCGTCCCTCTCGGAAAAGAGATAATGTTCGTCATCAAGCCAGGTGGGGATAAGAGTTCTGTACGAACGGAAGGGAGGCGCAGGCTTGAGGATGTAGGGTTTTGCATCCAAATAAGCCTGTTCATAAGTAATTTTCTTAAAGCTTTTTTCTTGCGCCAATCCCGAGCTGCACAAACAAGAAGCGAAAAAGATAGATATAAGCCCATAGATAAAGTAATGATTTTTGGATCTTTTCATCGGCCCATCTCCTTAAAAAAACATAAGAGCTTTTATCATTGACATGGAAGAATGTCAACAGCATTGGTCATAGAGCCCAGCATTGGAGTTATGCCTCATTATCTATTATAATATTAGGCTTAATTTCTCTTGTCGGGAGATTAATTTTATTGTCATTCATATTTTGTAGGGGCTTGATTCATCAAGCCCGCACTTTGGCCTTCTGCGGAAATTAGAGCTGAAGATTTTTTCCAGAAGGTTTTATGGATAATACAGAGGCTTCGACATGATTAGAAAAAAAGGTAATAATCTAAAAAATAAAATTTTGCTTATTAGTTGTTGTCTCTTTATCCTCGTGGGGATTTCTGAAGCAGACGAAGAAAAGGAAGAATTTGCCCTTTTAGCCAGCCAATCTATGGAATTAAACGCATACACTCAAGTGAGGTATACGCATACAGATGGGGACATAAATGAATTCAGAATAAGACGAGCACGCGCTGCATTAAAGGGAGAAATTATTAAAAACATTAATTATGCTCTGCAGATTGATACAGCTAAAAGTCCTGTTTTGCTGGATGCAAGGGTTGAAATATCCTTTTCACCTTATGCCAAGCTAACGTTTGGTCAATTTAAGGTTCCGTTTAGCCTGGAAAACCTTACTTCCAGTTCTGCTCTGGATACCATTAACCGCTCCCAGACTGTGGAGAATTTATGTCCCGGTAGGGATATCGGAACCCAAGGAAGAGACATCGGAGTTGCTTTAAGCGGAAAATTCTCGAGGATAGAATACAACTTAGGAGTTTTTAATGGAGATGGGGCAAACAGAGCTGACACTAATGAGAAAAAAGATTTAGTTGCAAGACTGGGATTTTCTCCTTTTGACTTTCTTACTCTTAGCCTATCACGTTACCAGGGCAAATCGACTCTCTTCGGCGGAGATTCTGTTGTAGACAGAGATAGAACAGGGGTAGATATATATTTTGCACATGAACAGATTTCTGTAAAGGGGGAATATATCTTCGCCCGAGATTACCGGGCTGATAAATATGGATGGTACGTTCAAGGAGGTTACTATCTCGTTCCAGATAAAATTCAGGCCATAGTCAAGTACGATTGCTATGACTTAAACATGGATATCCAAGGAGACCGGAATGATGTCATTACCCTCGGTCTAAACTGGTTTTTTTCAAAGAAAACAAAGCTTCAAATCAATTATGAGCATCACCAAGAAGGATTGACGGGGACCTCTGAGAATGTCATCTTGACCCAGTTCCAGGCCGGTTTTTAAAAATGGGGCCAGGCCCCATTTCATACAGGCCCCATTTCATATTTCCATTTCTATTTTTTCGAGGAGGAGTTCTGTTCCAGAGAGAGTTTTCAATTCCCTGGAATCGCATTTGGCGCAGATGAAGACAAAATCATCTTTGACTATTTCCGTACCGCATCGCTGACATCGGATTTTAAGGGGGACTTCTTCTATCTCTAATTTAGACTCGGCTGCGAGGGTGTCCTCTTTATAGATATTAAAAGCTGTCTCCAAGAATTCGGGGACTACTCCCGAAAGAGCACCAACCTTGAGTTTAACAGAAAGAATTTTCTTGGCCTTTTTTTCTTTTGCCTTTTCTTCTAAGATCTCAAAGAGGCTGACTACGATAGAGAGTTCATGCATTCTTCTGACGCAATTTATGGAGGGCGGATATGAAATACTCTATCAGTTCATCTATTCCTGAATCCTTGAGGGCTGATGTTGTAAAGATTTCAAGCTTCGGGTTTATCTGCAGAGCTTCTTTCTGCGCATTTTCCAGATTGAAGGGGAGCGCAGGGAGGAGGTCAGACTTAGTGATGACCAGACAATCTGATGTCGTGAAGGCTTTGGGATATTTTTTAGGCTTGTCATCTCCCTCTGGAACTGAGAGAAGCACGCACCTTATATTTTCACCCAAATCATAACTTGCAGGACAGACAAGATTGCCGACATTTTCGATGAAAAGAAAGTCAAGATCTCCAGGGATTTCAGGAAAGATTTTCCCCACCATCTTAGCCTCGAGGTGGCATGCTCCTCCAGTGATGATCTGCCAGGCGGAAATCCCTTTGGCCCTGATTCTTTCAGCATCCCTTTCTGTTTCGATATCTCCTTCGATAACTGCCATTTTGTAATCTGGTTTCAATTTCTCTGCTACACTTTCTAAAAGACAAGTTTTTCCTGCCCCAGGGGAGCCGAGGATGTTGATGGTTAGAATTCCTTTTTTTTCAAGCTTTTCTCGAATTTCAGAGGCAATTTTTTTGTTAGAACCGAGAAGCTCTTCTAAGACGAGGACTTCTTTTTTCTTCATTTTTTCTTACTTATTCTTAATTTTTCTCAAAAATGTTGTCTATTTGCCATGGTGCATGTAAAAGTTATAAAAACATTGTTGGCGAGAATTATAGGGAATATCTGATGAAAAATCAATTTTGGAAATTTTCTTGTTTTTAAGTTGACAACAGAAAGTATTTCATTTAGAATCACATGTAATTATAAGCTTATCATTAGTTCTTCTATAATTACACTAAAAACTATAATTAGACTAAGTTTTGATTGATGCAGGTTTATAAAATTAGAGAAAAAATATGCTATCTTTCCCCTAATACTTACTTACAATGCAACAAATACTTCAGGGGGATGTTCTGTAAATTGAAAGCAAAAGACATCTTTTGTGACATGGTGTAAGTATGACGACTATTAAAAGTGACCCTACTTTGTTGGCTGAGGTTAGAAAGTATGGCAATTTTGACCCTCATGCCTGTTATCAGTGTGGAAGTTGTTCGGTTGCCTGCACTCTAACAAATGAAAATGCTTCATTTCCTCGCAGAATAATGCGCTATATTCTGTTCGGCTTGAGAAAACTGTCGCTGAGCAGCTTGGACCCGTGGTTATGCTATTACTGCGGCGATTGTTCTACGGCTTGCCCGAGAGAAACAGAGCCCGGAGAGACAATGATGACACTCCGGCGCTTTCTCACAGCAAAATATGACTGGACAGGCATCTCTGCAAAGCTGTTCTCGTCGAAAGTATGGCAAATAGCAGCTCTTATCGGCTCGGGCGTCTTCATGGCAGCTCTGATTGTGCTCTTTCACGGACCAATCGTTACCGACGGGGTTGAACTCAACACATTTGCCCCCGCCCACTTAGTGCACCAGTTTGACCTGACTGTGGCCTTCCTGGTTTCGTTCGTTCTATTTACAAATGTATTTCGCATGTACTGGTTCACCATGCACCAGAGCAACAAGGTTAATCCCCTGGAAGTAATTCGGGGGATAACAAAGAATGGCTTGGGATTTACCACGCACAAGGGGAACAAGGTGAAGATACCTTTCCGTTTGTTCATCACCCAAGCCTGGCATCTGATAATGCACGCAGCTACCCAGAAAAAATTTCTTAGCTGTACAAACAAGAGCCGCTGGATCAAGCATTTTTTGCTCGTGACAGGATACGTGATAATGTTCTCTCTTGTGGTGGTGTTCCTGGAGTGGTTTCAAACAGATGAAATCTTTCCTATTTATCATCCTCAAAGATGGGTGGGCTACTACGCCACAGTGGTTCTAGTCTGGTTCACGGCTGAAATCATAATAGGACGCCTCAGGAAGCGTGAGGAAATCCACAAGTTTTCCGACCTGAGCGACTGGATGTTTCCGATCCTTTTGTTTCTGATGGCATTGACCGGAATTGCAGTTCATATATTCAGATACCTTGGATTTCCGTTAGCCACCTATTATGTATATGCAATTCACTTGATAATTGCTTTTTCTTGGTTAGTTGTCATCATACCTTTCGGCAAGTGGACTCACCTGTTGTATCGCTCGTTGGCCGTTTATTTTCAGGCAGTAAAAGAAAAGGCAGTGCAATTACATTTAGCCGAGGAGGGCACTTAAAATCATGCCGAAAACTAAAGCACAGGACAAAAAAATTGGTGCCACAATAGTTGTCGGTGGCGGAATCGGCGGTATGCAGGCCGCGCTTGACCTGGCATCATCAGGCATAAAAGTCTATCTGGTTGATAATAAACCATCTATTGGTGGAGTAATGGCCCAGCTCGATAAGACTTTTCCTACAAACGATTGTGCCATGTGCACGATGGCGCCGAGGTTGGTTGAAGTTGGCAGACATAAAGACATAGAAGTGATTACCCTGGCGGATATTGAGAGCATAAAAGGGACTGCTGGTAATTTTACGCTAAAGCTTAAAAAGAGACCAAGGTTTATAGATGAAGAAAAGTGTACAGGATGTGGTCTTTGTGTGGCCAATTGTCCTGTTCATAACATAATTTATGTTACACCTGAAAAGGATAAAATAGAAATTTCTGATGAACATGTAAAAATAATGAACAAAATAATTGCAGAATATATAGATCTAGAAGGACCATTGGTACCCATACTGCAGAAAGCTAATGATACTTTTAATTATTTACCAGAGCCGGTTTTGAGATACACGGCTGATAAATTAAACATGCCTCTAAGTGTAGTGTGTAGGATAGCTACTTTTTATAAAACTTTTAGCCTGGAACCAAGAGGTAAACATATAATAACCGTATGCCATGGAACAGCCTGTCATGTGAAAGGTGCTGGCAGAGTTACTGCATCTATTGAAAGTGAGCTCGGGATAAAAAGAGGAGAAACAACTAAGGATATGAATTTTACTCTTGAGACTGTTCGCTGTATCGGATGTTGTGGATTAGCTCCTGTTTTGAAGGTTGGAGAAGAGGTCCATGGTTTGATGAGCAAAACCATGGTACCTGAATTGTTACATACATATGAAAGAGCTTAGGAATAAATTATAGATGATTAGTTATTGGCAATTGACCTGAATTATTAAGGTTAATTATTTTAGTCTATTTTGAGAGAGAGATTATGCCAAAATTGAAAATTGGAGATTTAGATAAGATCAGCCAGAGAGTGAGAAAGTCAACTCTTTTAAGAGAAGGGGCTGGCAAAGCTAAGATAGTGGTTCATATGGGAACCTGCGGAATAGCTGCTGGGGCAAGAGAGATAATGAGTACTCTGTTAGATGAATTTTCGAAGCAAAATATTGATGATGTTATCTTAACAAGTTCAGGCTGTGCAGGATTATGCAGCAGAGAACCTATGGCTACAGTTGAATTGAAAGATGAAGCTCCTGTTAAATATGTTGATTTAACTCCGGAAAAGATTCGCAGAATATTATCAGAGCATGTCATCGGTGGGACAGTAGTTAGCGAATATGCTCTGGCAAAAGGCAGCGAAAGGGTCTCATGAAAGTTTTTAAGACAGTCTTTTTATAGAGGTCGGATAGACTATGAGAGAGCAAATGACGGATAAATACAGGTTACACTTAATGTTGTGTGCGGGGACAGCCTGTGTTTCCAACAAGTCTTTTAAAATAAAGGAATTATTAGAAGAGGAGTTGAAAAAACAAGGATTGGACAAGGAAGTTCTAGTTGTAATGACAGGCTGTAATGGATTTTGTGCTGTGGGGCCAGTAATGACGGTGATGCCGGACGGCATATTCTATCACACATTAACCGAAGACATCCTTCCTCATCTTGTTGAAGAACATTTCCTAAAGGGTAGACCCGTAAAGAAGCTAATGTTCACTCCGCCTACCGAGGAAATTGTCATTCCCAAGATGATGGATATTGGTTTCTTTTCGCGACAGACATTAATCGCCCTTAGAAATAGAGGCTTGATCGACCCTGAAGTAATTGATGAATATATAGCAAGAGATGGATACAGGGCGCTTGCCAAGGCTTTAACTGAGATGAAGCCGGAAGAAATAATAAAAGAGATAAAAAATTCTGGTCTTCGAGGCCGAGGCGGTGCAGGGTTTCCTACTGGCTTGAAATGGGAATTATGCCGGAAAGCAAAGGGTGAAGTTAAATACATAATATGCAATGCAGATGAAGGGGATCCAGGCGCTTATATGGACAGAAGCATTGTTGAAGCTGATCCTCATTCTGTACTAGAAGGGATGTTGATCGGGGCCAGAGCCATAGGGGCAAATGAAGGATATGTTTACATCAGAGCTGAATATCCGCTGGCGATGAAGAGGTTAGAGATTGCTATTGACCAGGCAAAAGAATACGGACTTATCGGCGAAAATATATTCGATACTGATTTTAGTTTTAATATCCATGTTAAGCAGGGAGCGGGTGCGTTTGTTTGCGGTGAAGAGACAGCACTTATAGCTTCTATAGAGGGCCGCCCGCCAGAGCCAAGGCAGAGACCACCCTTTCCGGCTCAGTCAGGTCTATGGGGAAAGCCAACCAACATTAATAATGTTGAAACCTGGGCGACGGTTCCCGTAATTATCAATAGAGGAGCAAAGTGGTTCGCGAGCATAGGAACTGAAGTGAGCAAGGGAACAAAGGTGTTCTCTCTTGTCGGTAAAATTAATAATACAGGTCTGGTTGAAGTCCCGATGGGAATTACTCTAAAAGAAATTATTTATGATATTGGAGGTGGAATTCCTGGAGGGAAAAAATTTAAGGCGGTCCAGACTGGAGGACCATCAGGAGGATGCATTCCAGCAAGTTTGATTGATTTGCCAGTTGATTTTGAAAAATTGACTGAAGCAGGTTCAATAATGGGTTCGGGTGGAATGATCGTGATGGACGAAGATACCTGTGTGGTTGATGTATCTAAATATTTCATCGAGTTTACCAATGATGAATCCTGTGGAAAATGTGCTTCCTGTCGTGATGGATCAGCCGTATTGCATGACATACTTAAAAAAATATGCAGAGGAAAAGGTGAAGAATCAGATCTTCAGGCTCTGGAAGATCTTGGAAATGCGATAAAAGACGGCTCGATGTGTGGCTTAGGTCAGACATTGCCTAATCCGGTTTTGAGTACATTGAAGTATTTCATGGATGAATATGTTGAACACATTAAATATAAAAGATGCTCTGCTATGGTATGTAAAGGGATAATTTCATCCGCCTGCCAGCATATATGTCCTCTCTCCCAGGATGTCCCCAGTTATATAGGTCTTCTCGCTCAGGGAAAGTTTGATGAAGCAATCAAAGTGGTCAGGAAAGAGAACCCACTCCCTCTTATCTGTGGACGTGTTTGTCACAGTCCTTGTGAAGACAAGTGTGTAGCAGGCGAATGGGGTGATCCTGTATCAATAAGGTCACTTAAACGTTTTCTTGCAGATTACGAAATGAAGCAGGGTGTTATCGTTGAGGAAAAACCTAAAGCGGAGAGAGAAGAGCGTATTGCTGTTGTCGGATCTGGTCCAGGAGGTCTTACCTGTGCCTACTACCTTGCCCTCGAGGGGTATAAAGTCACTGTGTTTGAAAGCCAGCCAGTAGCTGGTGGCATGCTTGCCATAGGCATCCCGGAATTCAGGTTACCCAAGAATGTATTGCAGTATGAAATTGATAAGATAAAGAAGTTAGGCGTTGAAATTAAAACAAATACCACGATTGGAAAGGATATTCCACTTGATAAACTGAAGGAAGAATACAAGGCAGTCTTCATTGCTATCGGTGCTCATAAAGGCTTAAAGATGAAAATCCCGGGCGAAGAAGCTGAAGGAGTTATTGATGCGGTTGAGTTCTTGCGGGATATAAACCTTAACCAAGAAGTGAAAATCGGGGATAAAGTAATAGTCGTTGGCGGTGGAAATTCTGCTATAGACGCTGCTCGAGTAGCAAAGCGTTTAGGTAAGGATACTCGAATTTTATACAGAAGGACAAGAGCAGAAATGCCAGCCATAAAGAGCGAGATCGAAGAAGCTATAATTGAAGGTATTGATATACAATTTCTCGCAGCTCCTACAAAGGTCATGTCGAGTAACGGCAAAATTGAGTCCGTAGAGTGCATAAATATGGAGCTGGGGGATATAGATGCGAGCGGCAGAAGAAGACCTGTTCCGATTCAAGGTTCAGAGTTTAATGTTGACGTAGATACTCTGATCTTAGCCATCAGCCAGGAACCAGATGTATCTTTGTTGGATGGAAACAATCTGAATGTTTCTAAGTGGAACACTCTCGAAGTCGACCCGGAGACTCTACTTACGAATGTAGAGGGGATATTTGCTGGCGGTGACGTGATAACCGGTCCGAATACAGTAACCGAAGCTATGGCTCATGGGAAGGTTGCTGCTCAAATGATAGACAAATACATACGGGGAGAGAAATTAGAGAGAAAATATGAAGTAACCCGGCCTGCCCTGCATGTAGAGCCAATTAAACTTTCAGAAGAGGAAGTCAAGAGCCTGAAAAAACCTGGAATGCCATCTGCACCGGTTGCTCAAAGGATTGAGAATTTCGAAGAGGTTGAATTAGGGTTTAAGGAGGCTGATGCGATTATTGAAGCCAAGCGTTGCCTCAGATGTGATTTAGAGAAAGCAGAAGATGAGGAAGAAGTCGAAGAAAAAGTGGCAGTAGAGGAGAAAGTAGAAGAAAAGCCAGAGGAAAAAGTAGAGGTACCAGTGGCAGTGGAAGCCCCGCCCGAGGAAAAAGAAGTAGTAGAGGAAAAGCCAGAAGAAAAGGCAGAGGAACCAGCAATAGCAGAAGTAGTAGAGGAAAAACCAGAAGAAAAGATAGAGGAAGTGCCACCAGAGGAAAAAATAGAGGAAAGAGCAGAAGAACCCGCAATCGAAGCAGCAGCACCTGAGGAAAAAGAAGAGCCAGAGGAGAAAAGGGTTAAAGCAGTCATTGAGATACCAGAGATGAGAAAAGTTGAAGCAGCAGTGGAGATACCGGAGATGAAAAAAGAAGAGAAGGTGGAAGCACCTGAAGTAGAGAAAGAAGAAGAAAAAGTGGAAGAAGAAGCAGCGGAACCAGCACTCGAGCGAAAAGAAGAGCCAGAGGAGAAAAAAATTAAAGCAGTAATTGAGATACCAGAGATGAAGAAAGAAGAAAAAGTGGAAGCAGCTGAAGTAAAGAAGGAAGAAGAAAAAGTAGAGGAAGTAGCAGAAAAAAAAGAAGAGCCAAAGGAGAAAAAAGTCAAAGCAGTCATTGAGATACCGGAGATGAAAAAAGAAAAGCCAGAAGAAAAACCAGAGAAGAAAGAGGAAGAAAAAGAAGAATAACGGAGAGAGAGAAACATGCTTCTTGAAGTTGGTACTTTGGAATTAGATAACATAAGGATCCAAGGAGCAATGACAATACAGAATTTTATTAAATGCATTAAAAGCGGAGGCTTAGCGTGATAGAGCTGACCATAAATGGAACAAAGCACAAATTCGCTGAAGGCAAAACTCTGTTAGAATGCATCGAGAGTACTGGAATAAAAGTCCCGACTCTTTGTTATCATAAAGCTTTAACTCCTTATGGAGCATGCAGGCTCTGTTTGGTGGAAATTACTCAAAACAGAAGATCCATAATTCAGGCTTCATGTACCTATCCAGCTATCGATAAGTTGGTAGTAAACACTGATTCAGAGAAAGTTATAAAAACACGGAAAGTTATGTTTGAGTTGTTATTAGCAAGATGTCCGGATTCAGAGGCAATCCAGAAATTAGCTGAAGAATATGGCGTAAGAGAAACACGATTTGAAAAGAAAAAAGAGGATTGTTTTCTCTGCGGGCTGTGCGTAAGAATGTGTCGTGAAAGGATGGGTATCAGTGCTATAAATTTTATTAATCGTGGCTCCAAACGGAAAGTATGCCCGCCTTTTGACGCGGCTTCTGATATATGTCAGACCTGCGGAGCGTGTGCTTCTATCTGTCTTACCGAAAGGATTAAGCTTGGGGAAATCAGCAAGAATGAAGCAGTCCCTATAAAGCATGAATATAATGAAGGATTAATCGAAAGGCCAGCTGCTTATATCCCATATCCCCAGGCCGTTCCCAATAAAGCTACAATAGATGAAAGATATTGCGTCCATATGCTTAAGGATGCTTGCGGAGTCTGTAAAGAGTTTTGTGAAGCAGAGGCGATTGATTATGAGCAGAAAGAGAAGGAAATTGAATTGAATGTTGGCGCAGTAATTTTATCCCCCGGATTTGAAATATTTAATGCAAAAATCAAGGAAGAATTGGGATATGGAAATTATCCAAATGTGGTTACCTCGCTTGAATTTGAAAGAATATTATCTGCCTCAGGACCATTCTTGGGTAAAGTTTTAAGACCCTCTGATGAGACTGAACCAAAAAGGATAGGATTTATACAATGTGTCGGCTCCCGGGAAGCTGAAAGGGATTATTGTTCTTCTGTATGCTGTATGTATGCCACAAAAGAAGCAATAATCGCCAAAGAGCATGCTCGTGAAGATCTAAAGTGCGATATATTTATTATGGATATGCGCGCCTTCAGTAAGGGATTTGATGAGTATTATCAAAGGGCAAAAGAGCTTGGAGTAGATTATATAAGGTGTCGCCCACCTTCTGTGAAAGAAATACCCGAGACAAAGAATCTTCTTATTGAATACTTAGCCGAAAATGATAAGAAAGTCTCCCGCGAATATGACCTAGTTGTTTTATCTGTAGGTCTCCAGCCTCCAAAATCTGTAAAGGAAATCTCAGAAAAATTCGGTGTTGAGTTGAATGAATTTAATTTCTGCAAGACATCACCATTTAAGCCGGTTGAATCAACACGCGAGGGAATCTATGTCTCTGGTCCGTTCACTGAACCTAAAGATATACCTGAAACTATTATGCAGGCATCAGGTGCTTCATCAAAAGTCTTATCTCTCCTAAAAGACGTTAAAGGCAGCTTGATTATTCCCAAGGAATATCCGCCAGAAATAGATGTATCAGGACAGGAACCAAGAATCGGAGTCTTCGTCTGCCACTGCGGAACAAATATTGCCGGAGTAGTAAGTGTTCCCAGTGTGGTTGAATATGCAAAAACACTTCCCAATGTTGTTTATGCTGATAATAATTTGTATACCTGTTCAAACGACACCCAAGAGTTAATAAAAGAGAAAATAAAAGAGCACGAGTTGAATCGTGTGGTAGTTGCCTCTTGTACACCTCGGACTCACGAGCCTCTATTCAGGAACACAGTCCGGGAGGCAGGGCTTAATCCCTACCTTTTTGAGATGGCAAATATCAGAGACCAGTGCTCATGGGTGCATATGATGGAACCGGAAAAGGCAACAGAGAAATCCAAGGACTTGGTAAGAATGGCCGTGGCTAAAGCACGATTATTGGATCCTCTCCAGAAGAGGTCTGTATCCATAGTTAAATCCGCTCTGGTTATCGGTGGCGGAGTTTCCGGTTTGACATCCGCAACTGAACTCGCAAATCAGAGATTTGATGTCTATTTGGTGGAGAAAGAAAAAGAGCTGGGTGGAAACGTAAAACGTATTCACTATCTGTTGAATGGAGGTAATCCACAAGATGAATTGAAAAGACTTGTTGAAGAGGTTAAGAAGAGCGAGAAAATCCATTTATACACAGAAGCCAGAATAGAAAATATTGAAGGTTCAATCGGCAATTTTAAAACTACGATTTCCACGAAAGGAAAATCAGAAGAGTTTGAACACGGTGTAGTGATTGTTGCCACAGGAGCCCAAGAATATAAACCAAAAGAATATTTATACGGTCAGGATGAAGGAGTCATAACCCAGCTCGAACTTGAGCAACGCCTGAGTACAAACGGCGATTGGTCAACTGCGGCCGGAAATGGCATACCCAAGAACGTTGTAATGATTCAATGCGTCGGTTCTCGGGATGATGAAAGGCCTTATTGCTCGAGGATTTGTTGTTCAGAATCCGTTAAGAACGCTCTAAAAATAAAAGAACTTTCTCCTGAAACAAATATATATGTTCTATACAGAGATGTGAGAACTTATGGATTCAGGGAAAGTTATTATACCAAGGCAAGAGAAAAGGGTGTTGTGTTCATGAGATATGAAGAAGACCGGAAGCCAGAAGTCTCTAAGGATGGGGACTCCTTACGAGTGGAAGTTTTTGATCAGACATTAGAAATGCCGATAGAGATATCTGCGGATTTAGTGGTATTGTCCACTGGGATAGTTGCTGATGAGGGGAACGAAGAAATTGCAAAATTCCTCAAAGTTCCTTTAACCAAGGAGAAATTCTTTCTTGAAGCTCATATGAAATTACGTCCGGTTGATTTTGCAACAGATGGAGTATATCTATGCGGCTTAGCCCATTCGGCAAAGGCAATGGACGAGAGTATAATCCAGGCCGAGGCTGCAGCATCAAGGGCAGCGACCATACTTTCACAAGACAGTATAGAATTAGAAGCGAATATATCTCAGGTAATAGATGAAAGTTGCGACGGTTGCGCCTACTGTGTTGAACCCTGCCCTTATCAAGCGATTACATTGATCGAATATATGAGAGAAGGATCAGTAAAAAAGACAGTTGATGTAGATGAAACCGCCTGCAAGGGTTGTGGATGTTGTATGGCAACCTGTCCCAAGAAAGGAATATTTGTGAGAGGATTTAAGCTGGAGCAGATTGGAGCACAGGTCAATGCTGCTATGGGAGTGCAATAATGCAAGATGAATTTGAACCCTTGATCTTAAGTTTTTGCTGTAACTGGTGTTCCTATGCCGGAGCAGACCTGGCAGGAGTGTCCAGATTACAGTATCCTACTAATATCAGAATAATAAGGGTGATGTGTTCAAGTATGGTTCATCCCAATTTAGTCATCGATGCCTTAACAAAAGGAGCGGACGGTGTTCTAATCTGCGGCTGTCATCCAGGCGACTGCCACTATCAAGATGGAAATCTGAAAACAGAGAAAAGAGCTGATGCAATATTTCTCATGCTGGAGGATTTTGGCCTGGAGCCGGAAAGATTTCGGTTGGAATGGGTTTCGGCAGCAGAAGGTCCAAAATTTGCCCAGGTGGCAAAGGAATTTACAGAACAGGTAAAGAAGTTAGGGCCGAACCCTTACAAAGCTTAATACATAATGTGGACGTTCCTCAAGGGGACATCCTTTTTTTGATATAAGATGTAAAAGCTTAGATCATAGGATGTTACTTTGGGGAACGTCCCCCATGGCTGTCTGGGGATGTTCCCCAATGGGAATGGAGATAGAAAATGCCTGATTCTTCGATGAAAGTAAAAGGAAAAAAATTCATGTGGGATGGCCTCGTTTATGAGTCCAAGAAGGAAGCTGAGGATAAGATGCAAAAATACAAAGATGATAATTTTGAAGTCGAATTAAGAGAAGAAGAAGGAAAACATCTTCTGTACACGAGAAGAGTAGTAGCAGAAATTGTCGTTGAAGGCGAGCCACCACCCTAAACTTGGATTTAGAGATACTTATTTTGTCCAGGCATAGCCCAGCTTGACGAAGAATGTCCTGTCCGTTTGAGTGACGTCAATCCTCGTCTCGCCGAAATAATTGTCTGAATAGCCGAGGAAGAGCACGGTCTGGGGATTGAGTTTGTAGGAGAACAAAATTTGGGTGAACACAGTCTGCGTCTTTGCTGGAACAGGATCGATATAAAGAGCTGGTGTCCGCGCCAAATTCAGGTACTGGACAATGCCTCTGATAAACATTCGCAAATTGAAATTATACACCAACTTTAGCTGGCTGAGGTTTGCCTCAAAGATCTCGTCTCCTCTTAAAGTGAACCGCTGAAAATCGTGCTGGAAATTAATGTTGATATTTCTTCCCAAAATGACTTCTGCCGAGGGGATCACATTCAGGGCAGAGGCTTTGCGGGCGTTAGTATAATCGATTACATCGCCAAACCATCCCATCAGATTGAACTTGATACCTCCTGCTGGCTTTATTTCCGTGTAGAATGACACCTGGTCTTTATCGTAGACTTCCTGTAAGAACCGTTCCCTCTCTCTGAAGTAGGTCGCCTGAAACACACTCTGAAGGGGTCCGAAATAGCCCGTTTGCAGGGCTATGGTGCTGTCAGTGAGGTTTCCGTCGTGGTCATAGGTGATATTGCCGAAGGCACTAGCTGTGATCTGGGTGAACCAATCACCTCTCTTTCCCCAGATACGCCGGGTGATTTCGACGCTAGCACTCCTTATATCCACACGGGGGACAAAGCCGTAGTCGGCACGAAAAGTGGGATTGCGGTCATTGTAAGAGAGACCATACATCCAATTTCGTCCCAAATGATAGAAAGAAGCTGTAAAGGTGTCTCCACCAAAATTCCCTGAAGGCTGACCAAATGTTGATGAAGTTGTGTCGGAGTAATCTGTTTCTGAATGGAGATACTGGAAGCGTAATTCTTTAGTCCTTGAAAGGCGCAGAAACCCGTCCACGCCACCCACATGGTTGTAATAATCATCGGCCTTCCTTCCCGTGTAGAGAAGGCCGATGGTCGAGTTCCTCCCTACATCCCGGCGGTAGCGGAATACGCCGCTTGTCACATCCTGGTCGATAGAGGTTGACATCGAGCCCTGGTTAGAAGGGAAGATGAGGTTGTTAATCCTGTCATATGCAGCAAAAAGCCCGATTGCGCTCTTGCCCAATTTCCCTGTCAGCTTCAGACCTCCGTCAGGATCGGCTACGGTGCGGGTGAAAACGGCTTGGACAGGAGTCAGAAAAAAGTCAGCTCCTTCAAGAAAAAAGGGTCTCTTTTCAGGGTAGTAGAGAGCAAACCTGGTGTTGACATCGAGTTGGGCTACGTCCGCTTCCACCTGGGAGAAATCCGGATTTGCGGTGGCGTTTAGGATCAAGTTGGGTGTTATTCCCCAGCGGAATGTCACTCCAGGGTCAAACTCCTCATCACCCGCGACCAAAGGCCCGGATGGAAAGTCTTCTCTTATATCGGTGCGAATCGCAGTCAAGGTAGGGTCGATCTCAATATTCAATCCGGTGGTCATTCCCTGAAGACCGGTGATTTTGTTTTGCTGACAGAGGATACAACCGATATCCCGTCTCAGCACGTGAGAGCTCATCCGATGCCGGACGCTTCGGGGATAGGAGCGCTCGGCGCTGAAACCCCAGGTCTGACCTTCAGAGCTTTGGGCGAACCGGAGCTGGCTAAACGGAATTGCTATCTCCACAGCGTATCCCCAATCGCTGATCCTTCCTTTCGACCTCCAGATGGCGTCCCAGGAAAAATCCTCGTAACCTTCTGACTCGCTGAAATTGGCATCAGCTTGGACACCCAGCGGATTGACTCTGAACTGGAATGCTCTCCTCTCATCGTTGAAAGTGTCAACCATGATGACAACATGGTCGTCCTGAACGAAAGTATCGATGGAATCGCGGTCCATCAGGTGGGCACGGATTTTTTTCGCCTCCGGGTCGTAACAGCGGAACGCAACGTAGAAATATTTCTTATCGAAGGCAACCAGGCAATCTGTATCAACTGGTGACGGGATGTTATCTCCGGGGAGCCACTCGTAGGGAAGCTTGATGACCACAGCGTCAGCCCAAGCTTGTTCATCCAGCACGCCATCGACCTTGATGGGTGAGGTTGCAGGCGTTACTGTAAAACGTTGAGCAGATGGTTCTTGCCTGTCCTTTTCCTGGCTCGAATTGAAAAGCGGAGAGGCAAAAAAGGCTGAAGTCAGAGCCAGAATCATAAATATAGGGCTTGTTATCCGGAAAAATCGATATTGTCTCATTCTTATTTCCTCCTTTTTTTAAACATGGTACAGCATATCCGCCTTATCTCTTGATAACATATACGAGAAATCGGCAAGAAAGGTTATGAGCGTCTAGTTCTCTTTCAATGCGGAAGAAAGATTTTTACCAGAAAGAAACAGGGCACAAAAAGCAACCGCTCAGATTAGTCCCCTGCTCATCAAAACCGATGCTAATAACTCAATTGGAAATGCTTACCCTACTGTCAAAAATTTATACACAAAAATTAGTTTTTGTATATAATATTAGAAGGAGATATTGCTTTGAGCAAGGAAAATGAGATCACAAAAGAATTCTTAGAAAATATCTTGGAAAGCATGGAAGGGGGGGTCTTCACTATAGACAAAAATTCCAGGATCATTTCTTTTAATCGCGCTGCTGAGGAGATTACTGGTTTCAAGAGAGCTGAAGTACTGAATAAGGAATGTTGTCATATTCTTCAGAGCGATCTCTGTCAAGAAACATGTCCCTTAAAAGAAACCTTAAAGACTGGAAAAACGTTTTTCGGCTACGAGATAATGATTACCAGTAAAGCCGGGAATACAGTTCCAGTAAACATAACGACTTCACCGTTACGGTCCAGCAATAATGAGATAATCGGCGCTGTAGAAAACTTCAGGGATTTGACCAAACATAAAGGATTATGGGCAAAGTTGCGAGAGGAGAGAAACAAAGCCCAGCAATATCTCAACATAGCGGGAGTCATAATCATAGCCATTAATGACAAGGGAATAGTCACCCTTATCAATAAAAAAGGGTGTGATGTCTTGGGTTACAAAGAAGAAGAAATCGTTGGCAAAAACTGGTTTGATTTATGCGTCCCGGAAAGAATGAGGAAAGAAAGAAAAGAAACTTTTAAAAACGTGATGGCTGGAGAAGATGAGGAAGTTGAGGACTATGAAAACTTAATTTTGACCAAATCTGGCGAGGAAAGGATGATCGCCTGGCACAATACCACGCTAACAGATGAAAAGGGCCGTATCATTGGCACTCTTAGTTCAGGAGAGGACATTACCCTGCGTAAGCAAACCGAGGAAGAATTGATCAGATCTGAAAAGTTAGTCTCCTTGGGTCAGTTGGCTGCTAGCGTTGCTCACGAAGTGAATAATCCGTTGGCCGGTATCATGGTCTATGTAAAACTTTTTCTTAAGAAGTATAAAGAACGAGAACTACAGACTGAAGATACTGAAAAGCAGCTCTTAAAGATGGAGACAGAACTGGACAGAACTACCCGGATAATCAGAAATCTTCTCGATTTTGCACGCCAGTCAGAACCGAATATAAGGCCGGTCGATATAAATAAAGTATTAGAGGCAGCCTTATTATTAGTCGGACATCAAATTGACCTTGAAAATATAAAGCTTGAGAAGAAATCAGATGAGCATCTTCCTCTTGTTCTTGCGGACTTTGACAAGATACAGCAGGTATTTATAAATATCATCATGAATTCGATCCAGGCAATGCCGGATGGCGGTAACTTAACGATTGCTACCTCGGTAGCTAAAGGTATTATAATCGGTGAATCACTCAAAGATACCGTAAGAATTGATATCAGTGATACAGGAGTTGGTATTACAAAGGAAAATATGAGTAAACTTTTCACACCTTTCTTCACTACTAAAGGAAAAGGCAAAGGTGTGGGACTTGGACTTCCGGTTGTTCATGGGATTATTGAGCAGCATAAGGGAAAGATAGAAGTAAACAGTGAGCCAAACGCAGGTACAACGTTTACGATATATCTGGAGGTTATGGATGAAAAAAAGGATAAGAATACTAGTCGTTGACGATGAAGATATAGTTAGAGAATCACTCCGTGACTGGCTGGAAGGGGTAGGTTATAAAGTTGATATTGCCGAATCTGCAGATAAAGCGCTCCGCATAATCAAGCAGAAGAAGATCAAGATTATGATTGCCGACCTGATCATGCCAGGCATGAACGGTATCGAACTAATGAAAAAAGCAAGAGAAATAGTTCCTACAATCTCAACGGTCATTATAACGGCTCACGGAACTATTCAAACAGCGATAACGGCGATAAGAGAAGGCGCTTATGATTACGTTGAAAAGCCGTTCTGCCCGGAAAAAGTTGAGCTTCTCCTAAAAAACTTAGTGGAACATCAGGATCTGGTCGAGGAAAACATCTCACTGCGGCGGAAGATAGAAGACAGATTCCAATTTGAGGGTATTATCGCCAAAAGCCCTAAGATGCTGAGGATAATTGAGCTTATCAAAACCGTAGCTCCGACCAATGCTACGGTATTACTTATCGGAAAAACTGGCACAGGCAAGGAAGTTATCGCCCGGGCAATTCACCATCAAAGTCCGCGTCGAAACAAACCTTTCATTGCCACAAGTTGTGCAGCCCTTCCAGAAAGTTTGCTGGAGAGTGAGCTTTTCGGTCATGAAAAAGGTGCTTTTACAGGAGCTGTGGAGAGAAAAAAAGGCAAGTTCGAGGCCGGAGACAAAGGCACTTTATTTCTTGACGAGATAGGCGAAATAAATGCCAATACTCAGATCCATCTCCTAAGAGCTCTTGAGGAGAAAAAGATTACAAGAGTTGGCGGTAACGAAGAGATTAATGTTGATGTGCGTGTCATTGCTGCTACAAACAGGAATTTGAAGACTAGTATTGAGCAAGGGATGTTCAGAGAGGATTTGTATTACAGATTGAATGTAGTAACTATAGACCTTCCCCCGCTTAAGGATAGAATGGAAGATATCCTCCCCTTGGCTGAGCATTTCTTAAAAAAGTATGCTGAAGAAAGCAGCAAAAGAATCAGAAATTTTTCTGATGACGCAGTTGAATTTATGCTGAATTACTCCTGGCCCGGTAATGTTAGGGAGTTAGAAAACATGATCGAACGCGGTGTGATTCTATCAAAAAATACTGCCATTACTCTGGATGAACTTCCACAAGACATTATTCATCCGATTCCTGCAGAAGGAAAAACCGTCGAGGCGGTCACGAGAAATCATATTATTAATGTGCTTGAGGAGACAAAAGGCAACATCTCGAAGGCTGCGGAGATACTCGGTATTCGGCGGATGACTCTTTATAATAAGCTGAAAAAATATAATTATACTGTCAATAAATAAGACGCTTAATGTCCAAATAATTGACAGTTCCTTCCTTTTTGATCGTCTTTCGGAAATTCTGTCCTTCAATGTAATCCATTTATTTTTACATGCTTAGTGCAGTTCTTAAAATTTCATTCTAATTATACAAATTTGGCACACTACTTGCTCTATAAATAAAGTGAAATGACCGATTCCAAGGGGATAGTTACTTTTGTCAAAGCAGTCCTCATGGAATTAGGTTAAGAAAAAGATTGGAGGTTAGTTATGAAAAAAGAAAACATGTTGGTTGTGGAAGATGAGGACATCATGCGGGAGGCATTATCCGATTATTTTTCAGACGTGGGTCATAAGGTCGATACTGCCAATAATGGTGATAAAGCATTGGAAAATCTTAATTTAGAAAATTACAACATCATGATAGTTGATCTTAAGTTACCAGGTCGCGATGGGCTCTCGGTACTGAAAGAAATAAGAGCGAAGAATCCGAAAGCCAAAGTTATTATCATTACGGCTTATCCCTCGATTGAAACTGCAAAGGAGGCTATACGCGGCGGTGCTACTGATTACCTGCCGAAGCCATTTGAGCTGGACTATCTTGAAACCATAATCAGGCAATCTTACGAGATTGAAGAGGCCCCTGTTCTGCCGGTTGAAGAACCAGTTGTTGAAGAACCTGTCGTTGAAGAGGAAATTGTCACCCCTTGTATCTGGATGCAAGCAGGAATAGCCAAGAAACGCATGTGTACACTCGGTTATCAATGTAATACTGCATGTGATTTTCATGCGGCGATGATGAAAAAAGAGAAATTAAGAGATGATCCGAGGATCCAACCTTTCCTTGATAAACTCTACTCTCAATTAGGAAGAAAACAGTGCAGATACGTTATGAGTGGAGCGATTTCTCTCCGGTCCTGCGACAGACTTTACCGCTGCGAGAGTTGCGAATTTCACCAGACAGTCGAGGATGAAGTAGCCCGCCAGCTTGCTATCAGGGACGCACGCCAAAAAAGAGCACGGGCCAAGAAATTCGATGAAGTGGCAACGGTGCATAATCCGGGCCGAAAAGACCATTAAACCCGATTTACAAGCAAAAAGGGGACAAGCTACTTTTTTATAAATTTTGTAGGGGTTTGATTTATCAAACCCACCCATACAGAAAAAGCAGCCTGTCCCTTTTTTTAGATTTATGAGTTTTTGTATTTATTATGTTTCTTTTTTTAAGTCTTCCCTGATCATTCTTATCCCAGCAGGAGAATTTATCGGCGCCTCCTTGAGTTGAGCTTTTATTTTTCTCGTGTCTAGACTGTACTTGTGGCTATTCTTTTTATGTACGTAGATTAAATCTATTTCAGGATTTCCTATAACAAGGGTGATTATCGTTTGAGCGATATCGCCCAAGGGCTTTCGGTCGATATGGCTGTACTGGAAATCGGCTTTGATCCTAGTCCCTTCTCCTTTTTCAGATTGTATGGAAAAGTGACCGTTCGCTGCTTTGGCGGCTTCTGATAGAAGAGACAATCCAAAACCAAACCGGCGAACCGTTTTAGTAGTGTAAAAGGGATCAGTTGACTTTTTCTGAGTTTCTTTGTCCATGCCTATCCCGTTATCGATGATTTCAACAGAAAGCAAATCCTTTTTTTTATCTTCCGATATTCTTATTTCAATCTTATCCGCCTTAGCTGCCACAGAATTTTCGACGATATCTAAAATGTGTAAAGATATATCCTTCATCCAGGCCTCATTGAATCAATTTTCGTCCGTCTTCATTTTTCAAGGCTTTTTTTACCTCGGCCACAGTGCCACCTTTGAGCAGGAAAGATGTAAAAGCTTTGCCTATGTCATGAGGATAGTGGGCATCAGAAGAGCAGGTGATCGGATAATTATCTGAATATTTTTTCTTTGCCTCTTCGAGGGTGATATTGGGAGAGATTTCTAAAGCGTCCAATTCCAGATTATCTGGTATGAATCCGAGTTGAGCGATGATGCCGAATGATTCTCTATCTATATGGGAAGCGATGGCTATCCCGTTTAAAGAGTGAATGGTTTTAATGATTTTTTCAAGAGGAATAGTCGTAGCCCCGATCAAGAGTTTATTATTATGACCCAGCACTTCCTCTTTTTCATTCACGATGACTTGCATGCCAAAGGCCTCTTCATCATTTTCTCCAGGCAGGTTTTTGTAGACGTGTTCCTGAAGTTTTAGAGCATTTTCTATTTCATCAAAAAGGGCTAATACATGGACTTCTTCTTGAGAAGTCACTTCCAGGCCAGGGAAAACATTAATATTCATTTTCCTGGCTGCATTCATCACGGCCAGAGAATTTTCTGATGAATTGTGATCACAGATGCCTATGATATTTATTTCTTTTTTTCTTGCTGCTGCGAGTATTCCCTTTGGAGACATGTCCAGTTCTGTGCAGGGAGAAAGGCAGGTGTGGATATGCAAATCTGCTTTGAAAGGTCTGAGCATGAATTAATCTTATGAACCTATCAATTCATACAATTTGCCCGAGACTTCATAGGCCATTGCCTCACTGACTAGGAGGGGCACTTTTTCGTCCTTTGCTTTTTGAAGCGTATCTTCATCAGGTTCACGGTTATTGACTATGATTATTCCAGAGAAGTCTTTCAATTTGGCCACAGCGATAATATTCTGATGGGTCTGCAGTGTGATCCAGAGGTTACCTTCTTTACTGTTGGCAATCACATCGGAGAGCAGGTCGCTCGTGTATCCGCCTGTAACCTCCAGGTCCAAATTTTCTTGGCCTGTTAAGACTTTTAGCTGTAATTTTTCAATGATTTCCGTTAATTTCATTTTATTATTTTTCCTTTTTTCTTTTTTTCTTGACGCCAGACTTGGTTTTACTCAGGAAGGCAGGCTTTTTAAGCAAATCTGAAAACTCCTCTGAGAGCTCTGTAAACTTTTGGGGAAGATTGAAAACACAGTCAATCAGTTCTGCTTCTCCTTTAACAACATCTTCAGCAAAGGTCAAACACGTGGGAGCACCGCACGCCCCGCAGTCAATTTTGGGCAGTGATTCGTAGATATCCTCTTTTTCTTTTCTTTTCTTTATGGCTTTGGCTATATCTTTATCAAGGGGTTTGAGGGGGCGGGGCTCAAATTTTCCTTTAATAAAAAAGTAGTTCTGCCTATATAGCTTCCGGACCTCCCTTATGTCTGGACAGGCTTTTATTTGTTCGAATTCTAGGGTTTCGATCAACTTAAGGATTTTATTGTAGGANNTTATTGTAGGAAATATAAATATTCTCCACTGTCAAAGAGCCTCCTACACACCCCTGAGTACAAGAGTAGGCTTCGACGAAGTCAATGTTTCTCAGTTTTCCTCTTTCAATATCGTTAAAGACTTTTAGGACTTCACCCAAACCTGAGACAGCAAGAGAGTTTTTCAGCCTTAGGGTTCGGCAGATACCGCCAACCATTGCCCATCCTAGCCCAAGAATACAGATATTCTCCAGCGCTTTCCTATAACTGCCTTTTTCTATGCCTTCCATAGCAGAAAGAAGAGGTCCGTAAATGTCTGAGATAGAAATGGCTCCATCTAAAAAAGATTTCCCTTTCTCTGCAGGTTGTTTTATAGAGATCATTTTTACCGGGCATGGTGTCAGATAAAAAGTGCCGATTTCTTTTTCTTTAAGTTTTAGTTGTTTTGATTTTTTCTTTTTAATTTCACGCGCCGCCAGTTCTCTGGGAAGTTCGATAGGAATTATTTGGTCGATGAGAGCTGGATATTTAACCTGGATCAAACGCACAATAGTCGGACACGCATTGGAAATAAGCGGATTGGGCCCCTTGTATTCTCGGAGATATTCCTGAATGGCGAAACTGACTTCTCCGCAGGTAGGTGCCAGGTCAAAAGCATCATCAAATCCCAGTTTTTTTATCCCAGAGAGGATTTTCTCTGGTAAAATTTCTCTACCAAACTGAGCGTACAGAGCCGGAGAGGGTACGGCAACTGTATTGCTGAATTTTGTAAGCTCTCCAAAGGGATCTGTTAAAGGGATGATGGCATTGTGAGGACAAACTGTGATACATTCTCCACAATCGATGCATTTCTCTTCGATGATCATGGCCTTTCCATTCCTGATCCTGATGGCTTGAGTGGGACACACTCTCAAACATTTCATCCGGCCGTCACACTTTTCTGGATCAATCCGGATGGAATGGAAATATTCTTTCATTTTTTTCCTTTTCTATCCAAACAAATTGTTATCTTTAATGATGTTCCTTTGCCCGGGACTGAAGAAATATCAAATTTATCAGCATTTTTTTTAATATTTGGAAGTCCCATGCCTGCGCCAAATCCCATCTCTCTCATTTCCTCGGTGGCGGTTGAAAAACCTTCCTTCATGGCCAAATCTATATCCTCAATGCCAGGACCTTCGTCCTCGAGCTTAAGATGAAGTTTCTTAGGAGTAACGTTTAGCGTGAGAATACCTCTGTGAGCATACATAACAACATTCATTTCTGCCTCATAGGAGGCGATGGCTGCGCGGACGATGATCGAAGAATCGATGCCAATCTCCTGGAGAATTTCTTTGATACTTGTGGATGTCCTTCCTGCATTGCTGAAATCGCCCCCATTTATTTCGAAGTGATGAGATAATTCATTCTGGTTGCTCATGATCATTTCTTGAGCGAGAGGCCGCTTACTCCTGGAAGGCCATTACTGAAGAGGAGGCCACAGGCAGTGTACATCATGTACTTTGTAGATAGAAGAGGAATTCCTTTTTCCCTGGCTAGCTTGATTCCCGTATTATCTGGTCTTTTGCCCCGGACATACACAATGGCTTTGGCATCGATTATATTTGCTGTTCTGACCGATTGAGCATTGGATAAACCAGTCAAAAGGAGAATTCCTGGTTTGCCAAAGGCTAAGACATCACTCATGAGGTCAGAACCTCCCGCAAATTCGATTTCTATGTCAAGGTAATCAGCTCCGCTGATGACCTCAGCCTGAAGGAGTTCCTTAATATCTTTTAAAGTCATTTTAGTTTTCTAGGGCATTTCTTTCAGGTGAAAACATGATATCGGTTATTCTAATGTTGGCCGACATCATATTCGCCCTTATTATGGATTCCACGTATCTTCCTTTTAGGAATTCATATGGTAACTGCTCAGGCGTCCAGAAGTCAATATTAGAAAGCAGAGAGAAGGGACGCAAATCAAATGTAATTTGTCCAGTTTTTAATATTAGATTTTAGATTTTCTACGAGGAATTCGGCTCAGAAGTATTCTTCGGCGATCTTTTTAGCCATTAAAGGAACGGCTTTTTTGACCGGTTTAGATAATCCAGATTTCATTGTCTCTGGTATTGTTTTTATTTGGCAGGCCATTATTCTTACTTTAACCGAACATAAATCCTGCAATTCCTTTAAGAGGTTTGAAGAGGGAACTTGATGGATTGAAAAATCGTCGATTTTTTCTTTTGGAATTTCATCAAGAGAGATATCAAAAATCTCCCCCGGCTTTCTTCCTTTATCCACAGCATCAATGACAACTATAATCTCCGGTCGAGCCTCGCTTAAAGAAATAGTAAATAGGATTTTTCTTAAGCCCGTGCCCACGTCTAATAAGCATATGTTTTCTGGAATGGTGTAGCGACTAGTCAGGTATTCAACGACTTCGGGTCCGAACCCATCGTCACCGAAGAGTTTATTCCCACACCCAACGATTAAGATTTTTTTTCGACAGTAGACAGGGAGTTGTTCCATTGCTTAGTCAGAGATTCTAGCCTTAACGAAAAGCAAAAAGTGGGGTCAGGTCTTGCTTTTTGCCTTTGCTCATGCAAAAGCAAGGCCTGACCCCGAACAAGTAGTATTAAGTTGTGAGTTAATTCTCAGAAAAGCTAGAGATAATTAAGTTTATTCTCGCCTATCAGTTGGAAAACGTAGCTAAAGTATTTCCTTTAGAATCAACAATATCAATCTTCACACCGATTTTGCCATCTAACCTGTGTGTGGCGCAGGACAAACACGGATCATGAGCTCTGATCATCATCTCGACCGTATTCAGAATTCCCTGATCATATTTACCATCTTTAATAAGCTCTTTTGCTGCACTTTTAACAGACATGTTTATGGCAGCATTATTGTGCGTGGTGCCTACAATCAGGTTAACATTTGTTATGAACCCATTCTCATCTGTTTCATAGTCATGGATCAGGGTTCCTCTGGGAGCTTCTACACAACCAACTCCTCTAGCAGCTCTTGGTTCGACTTTTTTCCTTATATCAGTGCTGGTGATTTCAGGGTCATCAAGAAGTCGGATAGTATTTTCTGCGTTATAGAGCAATTCAATTAACCTTGCCCAGTGATAGAGTAGAGTCTGTTGGGCAGGACGTCCGAATTTCTCTCTGAATTCTTCAAATTCAGCTTGAGCTAAAGGCGTATCGATTTTATCGCAGACATTGAGCCTAGCCAGAGTGTTGGTCCGATAAATCCCTTTTGGATTATCCAGATCCATTGAGAACTCGCCTGCTTTCTTCATGTATGGGAACTTCAAATAGCTCCAGGGTTCAACATGTTCACGGATATAATCGGTGTAATCTTCGTACTTGAAATCTTCATAAGAACCGTCGGCATTCATCATTCTCAGCTTTCCATCATAAAGATCGAGTGAACCATCCTCTTTCACAGTGCCTAAAAATCCTGTGTTTATAATACCAAGGGATTTAACGACATCCAGATATTTAGGGAAAATGCTCCCTTTGGCAAAAGACATTGAGAATTTCGCCAGCTCGAGTAGTTCATCTGCCATCTGCCTCAGCTCTTTTCTTTCTTCCTCTAATAAAGGACGGCTAAATCCGCCTGGAACAGCAGCAGCAGGATGGATGGCTTTTCCAGCAATCTTCTCCAACATAAGGGCTGCCATGTGCCTGCTTTTGACCACATTTCTGGCGATATCTGGGGCAGCACCCGCAATTCCGATAACATTTCTGACTCCATAATCAGCATCCGGTCCAAGCACGAAATCTGCTCCAGCTAGAAAATAGAAGTGGAGGATGTGTTCTTCCATGTAAGCAATGCTGTTACATAATTCTCTTAGCTTTTTTCCAGCAGGAGGCGGATCAACTCCAAAAACAGCATCTGTGGCCTTGGCAGAAGCATTGTGATGAGACCAGGGACAAACTCCGCATATCCGGGTGGTAATCCTCGGCATCTCTTCGACTGGCTTGCCGATACAGAATTTCTCAAAGCCCCTTAACTCAAGGACATTGACCTGAGTATCTCTGACATTTCCAGCGTCATCGAGTTCGATTTTTATCTTCGCGTGTCCTTCGATTCTTGAAACTGGTTGAATTGTTAATGTTTTTCCCATGATTTAACTCCTCTTTGGAATAGGTCTCAAACGACCGGCCCCAGCAAATCTGTTAAAGGTTGCAGCACGATCTGGTATTTGTTTGACATCAAGACCAATAGTGGATAGAGCCCCCATCATATCAACCATCGGGTTGGCCGTGTCTGAGAGAGGGCCAAAACATCCACGGCAGGGCATATAGGCTTTTATGCATCGGGGTGTTTTTGCTGCTCCTCCACAGCCTGCTCTCGTAGCAGGGCCATTACACAGGAAACCTTGTTCCATGAAGCAGCGAACAGTATCCAGAGGTTTCCCGGGTTCAAATTCAACGGATTCTAGTGGTCTTTTTAAATCTGACACTGCTTTCTTTTCTCTGATGGTTGGACATTCATCGCACACACTTTTTTCAGGAAGTTTGATTTCTTTTCCTTCTAAAAGCGCGGTAAGGGCATCTGCGACAATTTCAGGCGTTGTCGGACAACCGGGCAACTTGAGGTCGACATTTATAACTTCATGCAAAGCATAAATTCTATCTGTGAACGGGGACACTTCAGTGGGGGTTTCTGCCGAATCAGTGGAAACACAACCGCGAAAAACCTTTTCATAAATTTCATCTACCCCAAATTGGTTGGCCAGGGCTGGCACTCCGCCAAAACAAGCACAGGATCCCAAGGCGATAAGTGTTTTACACTTTTTCCTCATCTCCTCAGCTATTTCTTTGTTCTCTTCCGTCCGGATTCCTCCAGAAATGATTCCAACATCGGCTTCAGGAATTTCTGGGCCTGGCTGATCACCTGTCTGTCCAAATAACTTATGATCCATTAATACCGGCATATGGACAAACTCAAGTTTAGGTAAAATGTCAAGAAGCGGTTCTCCAATATCAAGGATGGTTACTTCACATCCTGCACAGATGGTGAACCACTCTTCTGCTACTCTAACCGCCATATTTCACCTCCTAATTAAATTTAAAGACAGTAAACTAATCCAAAAATCCGTTATTTACTGAAAGGTACGGAAATAATCACTTTTCTTAATTAATTGATAAAATTTGTATTGTAATTATAAGACATTAGGGAGGATTTTAGCTGGGTATTCTATTCTGAATGTAATCTTTCACCGAAGCAAAATCCTGGTATAAATGTAAAAAATAGCGTAATTATAGGTATAGTGTGGAATGACTTATAATTACCCTAAATCTTATTTATAAATCATCTTTTTGTCAACAGAAAATTGAAAAATTCTCCAAAATTGATTTTTCAGCTCTTATGCCTTATAATCGCCGAAAAGTGAATGAGACTAGGCCATCTTTTCCAACCGAGCCCACTTTTTTGATTGGGGAGAGAGAAGATCCGATTGCCACGTACCTCTTTGATATATTTGCAGTGTCGGCCAGCCTCGCTGGAATTCTTGCCATTTCTATCCCCGTTGGCTTAAGGCAACAAAGGCTTCCCTTGGAAATTCAGATTATAGGAAACTTTTTCAAGAGTGCCCGTTATTTAGGCTTGCTTTTTTACTTGAAAAAAAAGTAAAATTTGAACAAGTAAATTAATTTTACACAGGAAGGAGGAATGATGAAAAGAAAGAGTATCTCTGCAATCGGAGTTATTCTCCTTTTATTTGTTTTACAAAGTTGCACATCGCACCCTGAAGAAGGTCTTTTGAAAAGATATTTTAACGCAATAACCTTGAACGACGTGACCACGATGTCGACCATGGCCTTGGAGCCGATTTCGATGGATGTAGAAAGCTGGGAGATAATATGTGTAAGCGAAGAAAATATTGAGCCAGCTAAATTGCCTGAAATGAACAGATTGGAGCTGGAGTTAAAGAAGAAAGTAGAAGAATCTGTGGGCATAACCCTTGATGCGAAGGATGAACTGCTTGATGCTGAGTATGAGCGTGACCAAGCTCGAACAAGAACGGCAAGAAGAGCAGCTGAGAAGAAAGTCAAAGAACTTCAGGCCGCGTACGATGAAATATATGCAACCCATCAAGAGTTACAAACAGATTATAATGAGGCTAAAGCAGCTACAGCAAGAGAGGAACAAATTACCAGTTTTTCTCTCGGAGCTAGCGATATTACTAATATAAGAGATTTAACCGGAGACGCTCATTCTAAGGAAGTTGAAGTAAAAGTAGTAGGCAAAGAAGGGATGAAGAATTACAAGCTTTATTTGAGGATGTATAATCTAAAAGACGAAGTTTTGAATGTCCATCGAAAAGGGCAGTGGAAAATCATTAAGTTTGAACTCATCAGCTGATATTAGCTCGTTTTCTTCTTGTAATTATAAATACGTTTTTGCTCTTATTGGGCCGTTAGCTCAGAGGGAGAGCACCGGCCTTTTAAGCCGGGTGTCGCTGGTTCGAGTCCAGCACGGCTCACCAACCCTCAGCGCCCCTGTCGTCTAGTTTGGTCTAGGACATCGCCCTTTCAAGGCGGCAACACGGGTTCAAATCCCGTCGGGGGCGCAAAGATATCTTATTTATTATCAATAGGTTAGATTAATCTATATTTGAATTTCCTCTTTACTTTTAAATATTACGATTTTCGAGAGATGCATTATTTTGTAAAATGGTTGATTTATGCGACATTCTGCTCTTTAAAATGAATACGCGGTGCTTGGTCTTGAAGGTTGGAAAATCAAGTTATACTGGAAATTACTGGTTTTTAAGTCCAGTCAGTAATTTTCCTTAGTTTCTTAAAATCTCCCCAAGGCATACCGAAGTAAACTAAAATTTATAAATTAGATATTATTGAGTTTTTAAATTTAATTATTCCAGCGCTTTCGTCTCCTTCGCCCTCCCTTACCGAGGATGCCGCCCGATAAGAAAAGTCCAGCACCGAGCACAAAGCCGAAATTATACCAGAATCCGCTGTTATGAACCTCGTAGAAACGTACATTCTTGGTAAATATAGAGATAATAAACGTTATAGGGGCGATAAGACCGTGCCACAAGCCTTTCCAGAATCCAGCGATCTTTCCTTCCGTATTTGGTTTTTTCTCAAGCTCATTTGGACCTGCAACACAGCTGGAAAGGACAAAGATTAAAACAAGAAGAATTCCCAAGATGCTAACTATTTTCACCTTTCTTCTCCTTTTTTTTGACTTCAAAGTTAAATTAAGCGACTTATCTTATCGCTTCTTATTGCTTTTTACGAGACGGATCAGCAAATACCTCATAGGTATTGTAGAGGGTAGATATTTCCTGGGAAAGGTCTGAGAATTCTATCAAGTGCTTCTTGCAGCCACGTCGGGAACAAATCTGGACCTTGCCACCTTGAAATAATTCAAAAAATGTCATCGGAGCACTGCATTTGTCGCATAGATCTTTCAGTAGAAGAGAAGATTGACAATGGGGGCAGAAAAACAGGACGATTTCATCCATGGGTACGTACACCTCTGAAGTAAAGTTATAACTGCCATAAATCGAGCTCAGGTAGAGCAGGCCACGCTTATTCGAATTTTGAATAACAACTTTGACGCTTGGATAGCCGTCAATTTGCCTTTCCTCATCCATTAGACTTTGCTTGCAGTAAGGGCATCTAATATTTACCTGCAATTCATTCATTCATTTAGCTCCTTAATATATGAAAAGGACGTTTTGCTTTTTGGAAGAAAACGGATAGCCCTTTTCTTTCCTTTTAGGGTTTGATAAATCAAACCCCTACATAAAGGAGATGGCCCTCCTTCTTCTGGAAAAAGTAGCCTGTTCCCTTTTTCATTTGTCACCAAACTCCATAAAAAGTAGTCTGCCCCTTTTTCCCTACCTTTTTGCCTTGACTATTTTCATTGCTGGTAATTCTTAACATTTTTCTAACGATGACCTTTAGAGAGGACTTTCAGTTTCACAGCCTCAACTTTTCGGTAGACCTGATAGAAAGAGCGGATTTCACCATTTGAACTCAATAAGCGTTCGACTGGGATATCGAAGAGTCTTTCATTCTCTTTTAAGTAGGGAAGAATAAGTTCCCAGTCCTTTTTGGTTATTTCGACAAACCTTCCCCCGTTTAGCTGGCCCTCTTCGACTTTTAAAAATGGGTCTCTGATGTAAATGGCCCCACCGGAGGCAAGAGAAAAGAGATTCCCTCCAGGATAGGGAGTTTCTGATTCGACTATTTCACCCTTTTCATTGAATTTTAATCCATGAAGAATGACAAACCCTCCTCCTTCCAAGGGATTGCCTGCCATAAAGGATTCTGCCAGATAATCAAGACATGTTCCGTTTATGACGACTCTTGGTGCTCCCACAGCATTAATAAGAGGTCTTCCAGCCGCATTTCCAAGAACATAGACTTCGCCACCTTTAGCTCCATACATAAAAGTCTGTCCGACGTCCCCATAGACTACAAGTTTTCCGCTTTTCATGATCTGGCCCACTTGGTCCTGAGCGTTCTCGTGGACAACAATTTCTGCTCCGTCAAGACCTGAAGCGAGATAATCGCCTGAACTCCCGAAGACGTCTATCCGGACATCGTTAGATTCCGATCCCAATCCGCAGCCGCAAAACCTCTGACCTCTCCAGTTGAAAGTTAAGAAATTCTTCCAGCCCAGCTCATAAGCCTCCACCATAAACCTGGAAATTGAATGGCTCCCTTCTGAAGGAAATTTTTCACAGTTGATAACCAGAACTTCTTTCTTGCTTTTTGGCGGGGATAATGAATCTTTTTTCTCTCGGTCTGCATAGCGATATAGATTTTGTTCTTGTTTTCGGGCAGGAAGTGATAGAAATATTTCATTGAGATATTCCTCAGTATTGGATAATACGTCTGCTCTATTTTTAATCGGGATTCTCCATCTCTGGTCGATTGTTTTGGTTAATTCTGCTATTTTTTCTTCAGGGTCTGCATCCTCAGGATTTCGGGTCAATATACTAATAGACGGACAGTTATGTTCTTTATCTATTGAGGTTCGTCTACCAAATTTATCTGTTATTACCAGCTCATTCCCTTTTACAGTAAAGATGAATGCTCCTCCATCTGTATAACTTCCACCTCTTGCGTTCCAGTAAAGGTCAGCATGGGGCAAAAATCTTTTATCTTCCTGGTGCAAGCTTCGCAGGGTGGCATCTATTGCCTGCTTTTCGCTGGCTACGAGTCCAATATTCACGCCATTCTCCTGGAAGGCAAAGACCTGGGGTCTGAGCATCGACGTATCTGTTATTCCCAGGAGTTGAAAGCTTTTTTGTTTGGTATTTGTTTGTCCGATTATAAAAAACCAGGGTCCATCCGGAGAGATGTGGATATGAGATGTCTGAATAGCGCGGTATATCTTTCTTTTTTCCTCAGGCAATAAATAAAAGTCTCTTTCCGTTGTGGGCGCTATTGCTTCGATTATGTATTCGAGAGGATACTCGTATACTCTGTTGAGCAGGTCAAAAAGAAGCACAGCTACTTCTGTATCAGTCAGAAAAAGGGGATAGATGTTTCGCTGACTGAGATACTCGGCTATGGAATAATAGTTTGCAAAATCTCCGTTATGGATCAGCGCTTCATTCATCCCAATAAACGGATGAGCCCCTCCGGGATGCCAGACTTTTCCTTTGGTAGGATATCTTTGATGTCCGAGCCAAATATGGGCCTCCAAATCTTCAATCTGATAATACTCAATTAGCTGCTCCGCATAGCCTACGATCTTAAGAATGATCATATTCCGACCATGCGAGAGGACAAACGCCCTTTTTTCCCCGAGAGAAGTATAAAATTTATTGTTTAGTCGGTAAGTATTTTGATAGATGAATTCGTCTTCAGCCTTTCGTCTTTCAAGGGCATCTAAATTATTTTTAAGAATAAACTGGCTCAGGGCTTTGTCTTTGACCTGGCAGAAATATCTCCAGACATCAGGTGGTTTCATATCTAAACCGTCAATAGTTCTATAGTCTTTTAAGGCGGGCAGTGGATAGGATGTATGAACATCCAGGTTTGAGAATATGAATTCCTTTTCCACCTGATCCCTTACACTCGAGTCAAGATAAGCTACCTGAATCAAATAATCCTCTTCCAGTATTTTTTGGCTGACACCGCACTGGGAGGAGTTTAGGCCGAAAGCTGCAATCCCTCCGCCTTTGCTGTTTCCCCTGTTATGCATCTGAATCAGAGACTGCATGATGTGTTTTCCCGAGATTTTTTCATCGCAGGCTAAGCCAACAACTCCGCAGCCTCCTTCCATTTCCAATTTCTTAATATTTCCTGGAGGAGAAAGGTTGCGCCTTGACTCGATTAAGCAGATCACGTCTTTATTTTCCATCGATGCGCCTTAAAAAATCTGTTCGGCCTCTCAGCTCTTTTATGTCTTTGAGGCCAAGTTTGTAGAGAATTAACTTCAGTTGTTTTTGCCAGGAAGCATAAAGATTTATTATCCTTTGAGCTCCCCAGAGATAGTCGATCTGTTTTTCAAGCTCAGGATCAGTTGTCGCAATACCACGAGGGCACCCTCTTCCGCTCTCACAGTTGCCGCATCTTACACATCCCAGCGCAACCAAATCTGATGTTCCGATGATGGCACCGTCTGCGCCAAGGGCAATTGATTTTGCTATGTCGAAGGCAGTTCTGATTCCCCCGCTTGCCAGGAGTACAATTTCCTCTCGGACGCCTTCCTCGATAAGAAATTTATGGACTTTTGTTATCGCATATTCAATGGGCATGGCAATATTTTTCTTGGCAATCTCGGGTGCAGCACCGGTCCCACCGTAGCCTCCGTCCAGATGGATAATATTCGCTCCCGCGTAGTAGCTTCCTACGGCGACCATATCCACATCAGAGGGAGTTGAGACCTTGACAGAAATGAGAGCATCGGGATTTATTGTTTTTACCCAATCAATGTGCTTCTTATGGTCCTCGACTGAATAGACGCTGTGGAAAGGAAAAGGAGAGAAAAGAGAATTCCAGGGAACAGCTTCTCTCATCCCCGCCACTGCGGGTGTGTTTTTGTCTCCCAGAAGATGTCCTCCAAGACCGGGTTTTGCACCCTGGGCATATTTAAATTCGATGATTGGTGTTCTTTTTATCGTCTCTTCACTTACTCCAAACAAACCCGTAGCTATCTGGGTTATGACATGGTTACTGTAGGGAATGAGTTCATCCGGATAGCCGCCTTCTCCAGTCGATGTGAAAGTTTTCCATGCTTTTGCTGAGTGAGCGCGAGCTAACATTGAAGGAAGACTTATAGAGCCGAAGGACATACCTGCTCCGTACCAGGGAACGGGGATTTTTATCAAGGCGCCCTCTCCACGTCGGTTTAAACAGATAGAGGTACTGATCTTATCGGAAGTAATGATATTATCAATTTCTTCCGATGAGATGGCAGTCAAGCCGTCAGTCGTAAAATCGAAGCTATCAAACCCGCCTCCAGAAGCACCAATTTTATACTCGAGATTGCCGCGCGGGATCTCTCCTGTTTCTGCTTGTTGCCAGGTGGTGATTATCAGATCCGGTGTCCAACGGAAATCTCCAAGAGTTTTCCATTGAGGGTCTAGTTCGATCTTTATGGCATCTACTGGACATTTTGTCGTGCAATAATACGGACCTTCCTTGCATTCCGGGCCCATGCAGCCAGCAGAGTTTGGCGTTGAGACCTGGTTGAAACCATCTATCCTATCGAAAACACAATATGGACATATCTCGACACAGAGTCCACAGTGAAAACAGCTGTCACTGAGAGAGACTTTGTATTTGCCTATATTCTTATGAAATCTTGAGTTACAGCTCTTTATCTCAACACTTTTCATTTGACCGGACATTTTTCCTTAAAAATAAATTCAAAGGACTCTCTCTCTATCTCTTCATAAAACATTGCTCTTCCTTTCTCACCACGCAGTCTTCTCACATCTCTGATTCCCATCGCGCTCAGTACTTCTAAAAGCTGGTCTCTCCAGGCGCCTATCATGTTGATGATGCGTTGTTCGATAGTTTCTGGATCAAGCTTGGCGAGCTCTGCAGGACAAGCATCAATTTTGCAGACTTTGCATACTCGGCATCCCGCTGCCACCAGCAGAGAGAGGTCCAAAACTGCAGCATCCGCACCACAGATGATTATTTTTGGCACGTGTTCAGCAGCGGCAATCCCTCCTTTCGCAAGTATCGTGATTTCATCCCGCATACGCTCTTTAAATAAAGCAACCTGCAATTTTCTTATTGAATCGCAGATAAAAATATCGCCCTTATCGCATTGGCCGTCGTTATCAGCATGAAAATTTAATATATCTGCCCTTGCTTCCTTAAATTGTTTAAAAATTCCCGTTGAGAGAGATGGATCGGTCAATCCGAGAGAGATTAAGGCAGTCTGATTCCCGCTTTTCAATTTCTTTATAACTCGCTCAAGTTTTGAAAAGGAAGATTTTCGATGTAAGACTATCTCTATAAAATTTACCTCATTCCAGGGGGATTGATCGATCTGCCTAATCTTATCGAGCGAACAGCGCAAAGCTAGCGATTTAAGGTAAGGTTTTAACTCATCAAAATAGTCTTCGATGTCCAAAAAGGCAAAAGTCCCGAGCTTGTGGGCAGTCCTTATGATAGGTAAAACGATACCTCTTGAATGGAGTCCCAATGGATTTGCATCGAGCAACATAGGAATCTGTATTTCATATGAATTTGGGAGATCGAGTCTGGTAAAATCAGATATCCAGGGCAGCTTTCTCCCCAGGTCAACTGAGGTGGCAATGTATTCTCTTCCATGGATCCCATCCCTTGTTGGCCGGACTATTTCAGACATATCTGTCCATATGTCGTCGAAGCCCGAGCCTCTAAACCGACCACGGTACCCTGCACCAAAGACAGGGATCTTTCCTTCTTCTGCTTCATTCCAGATAGTATGGATAATTTGAGGAGTCCAATACGTGTTTCCCAGTTTTTCAAACTCCTTGTTCATAACCATTTCGAGGGCATGATAAGGGCAGTTTTGAATGCAGGAGAAACAATTCTTGCAGAGATGATTGACTGGATCAGACATCATCCGAGGATCATCAGAATCTCTCCTGTGGACATCATATATGCAGTGAGTCATACACCGACCACAGTTCAAACATGCATCACTGCGTATGATCACGAATTTCCCCATTTTTATTGTGGATAATTCAACTAGAGATGTTTCTATGTGGTATCTTTTATACATTCTTTATTTCCTGGTGGTTATTATTTGATGAAGCATTCAAGAAATCTAAAAGCTGGGTATAAGCCGGGTGAGATTCTACCTTTTTTATGAATTCATCTATTTTTTCTTCAGGGCGTCCAGATATTTTCTCTGCGACTGCTTCGAGTTTTTCCCATACTGGCATTAACTTTAGTTTACTCTGGCATACATATTCACAGAGATGACAGTGCAAACAGAGAAATATATTCTCAGCAACAGGCTCAGGAATAGATGACCCGTTAAGAATTTGTTTCAGGAGGAAGAGCTTTCCTTTGGCGGTGATGATTTCTGACCTGTTCGTGAAATAGGCGGGGCAGACTGCAATACAGGCTCCACAGTTTGCGCAGGCATCTGGTTCATGTAAGCTCCTTTTGTGCTCTTCATTGTTAGCGCTCAAGATTTTTAGGAATGGTTTTAAAAAAGGATTTCCGTTTGAAAATAATGCGCTCAATGAATACGCCAGTTTTAAAAAGTAGGAGATTTTCCAGTCTGGAGAGAACGACTTAGCTGGATTTAATAGATTAAGCGGATCTAATTCTTTTTTTAAACGTACGTATTCTTTTATGTCTTTCTCAGGGAATTTTTTCTTGAGCAAAGGAAGGTTCCATGTTCCGATTCCGTAAGGCTTTCCGCCACACCTCGAAGCGATATGAGTTAATGAATATGTTAAGAATAGATGAATAAAGTGAATGAGTTTTTTCGGATTAGAAGGGAAAATTGTGAAGACGACAGCCTCATTTTCGCTTATTAATGTGGCTTCAGTCGAGAGCGGAATCCCATAATTTTTCCCGAACTTTCTTGTCTTGGTGATGTAATAGTCAAGGTTCTTGATGGGAAGGATTGTTTCACAGCCGAGGATAGAGGGATGGAAATGTCTTATTGAAAACGGGAAGTATCTTTCATTCCATAAGAATGCTGTCAAATAATCTTCTGCTAAGATTCCCTTTTTTCTCTCAACCAGGCTCAAAAACTCTGCCTCGGAGGAGAGGTCTTCAAAGGTTACCAGAATACCTTCCATTTTTGGGAATGAGACTTTGCCGTTTAGCAACAAATTTTTATGTTCCAATCGATAGCGGTCGAGAAAAGATATATGGACGGGCGGTGTTTTCAATGATTTTGAAACCTCAGATAAAAACCCGGCAGCCGCTGAAGTATTATTGAAAAAAACGAGATAGGGCTTGGATGCTTTAGCATCTCTAATTCTGAGTTTCACCTTGCTTATAATCCCCGTTTGCCCCTCGGCTTCCATGAAATATTTAAAATCAGGATCTTTACGGTAAATCCTTTTTTTCTTTTGGGGTGCTACAATTTCAATTGAATCAACAAGATTTGATATGTGTCCATACCTGAAGCTGTTTACCCCATAGCCTCCGGTAGACAGCCAGCCACCAACAGTGGAAAACAAGCTAGTGGGGTAGGTGTGGAGATCGAGAGAATAATTCTTCAAGAAATTCTTAAGATCCCACCATCTTAGTCCAGCTTCGAAATGGATGGTTCTCTTTTTTTCATCAAAATCTAAGATGCTGTTTAAATGGGTGACGTCGGCCATTATTGAACGCTTAAGCGGAGCAATCCCACCTAATCCGTAAGTGGCAGCTCCCCGGGGTATTATCGAGAGCTTGTTTTTTCTTGCGAAAGAAAAAATTTCTTTTATATCATCAATGTTTTCAGGCTGAGAAATAAATTGAATTCCGGGGAGCCTATCTTTTAAAATATTGGGGAGTTCCGCAGACTCCTTTGTGTACAATTTGACTTCGAGAGTAGAATTTATTATCATATGGATAAATATTTTATAGAAATATTATCATGTGTCAAGAAATATTTTATTTTATATTAACAAATATATAATTTTTATATAATATTTCTTACATATGAATAAAGGAGGAAAGATGATTGAGGAGCTGGAACTAAAAATTGTTAGATCTCTTAATCAGAATTCAAGAAAAAGCTTTCGAGAAATAGCCAAAGAGATCGGAACCTCTGCTCCAGTGGTGATTAATAAAATAAAAAGGCTCGAAAAACTGGGAGCAATAAAGGGATATATTCCTCTCCTGGACCCGGAATACTTTGGATTTAATCTTATTGCTGTTGTAGCTATACGAATTTCACATGGCAAACTCATCGAGACTCAAGAGAAAATCGCGGAAGATCCCCATGTCTTTGCGATTTACGATGTCACCGGAGAATGGGATTCTATCGTGATCGCTCATTTTAAAAGCAGGGAAGATTTAAACAGCTTTATAAAGGATCTTCTCTCTCAAAAATATGTGGACAGAACAGTTACCCAAATTGTGCTAAACGTCGTAAAAGACGAGCGCAGAATCATTCTTTAATGCAGTGATTTTATTTTATGGAGGGGCTTGATTTATCAAGCCCACATTTTTACAGAAAAAGGGGACAGGTTGCTTTTTTTATCATATATATATGGGGGTTTCGTTAATATAACCAATAATTTAGTTATTTTTATATTTCAACCGGTGGGTTTGATAAATCAAACCCCTACGAATATATGCATAACAGAACGTGCGGGTTTGATAAATCAAGCCCCTATATTTAATAAACAAATTCGAGGGTTTTTATCTCGGATTTTCCAAACTTTAAAGAGAGAGAATTCTCCTTAGCAGGGACTGAATGCAACCGGTTCTCCAAAAGATCCAATTCATAGATCTTATTTGGCGTTCGGAAGAATTCAACAAGGGCTTCAGTTTCCTTTCCTTCTGATTCATAAAGCCTCAAAATGAGGCTTTCCCGGTCCTCTGCTTTTTTGACCGTCACCAGAATAATGTTTGACGGAGACGTTTTGAAGAAAGTAAAAGAGGGCGGGAGGTCCCCTGGATGGGAATCCGTGATAAACGCCTGAAGGGGATAGTTAAATTCATATCCCCTCAGAACTGTATCCGCCTCTTTCCAGTCTCCTTTATGAGGATAGAGCCCATAAGAAAATTTGTGCTTGCCTCTGTCAGCCATAGGATCAGGCCACAATGGAGACCGCAGAAGAGTCAGTCTTATCACATTGTCCTTGATGTCATAACCGTATTTTGAATCGTTGAGGAGGCTTACGCCGTATTTTCCATCAGAGAGGTCAGCCCAGCGGATAGCAGGAACTTCGAACCTGGCCTTTTCCCAATCTGTGTTACGGGCCGTGGGCCTGGCTACATGCGCGAACGGGATTTCATAGATAGCCTTGCCGGTTTCCACATCTACAGGAAAAGCGACTTTAAGAAGCACATGATCTTCCCACCAGTCAGCTTTCATCTCTACATCAAGGCGAGGGATATCCTCATAAAGTATGATTTCCTGAGTGAAAAAAGAAGATGGGAAATATGGAGTTGGCTGCCTCTTGGCTTTGGAAAAACCGAGATAGCTTCTCTCGACTTTAAACGAGGCCATCACAGGACCTTTTTTTTCGAGCTTGATGCTCTCGGCTTTATCTAGTTTCCAGTGCCGTCCTGTGTAGCCGATATTCCAGGCATCCCATCGATCTGGGATGTCTTCCATGAGCTGAAGCTCGTTTCCCTGACCTAAAGGTGCCAGGACTTCCCGTTTTTCCAGTTTATCGAAAATGCTGATAATGTTTCCTGTCTGAGGGTGAAGAGTAACCTGAAAATAACGGTTTTCTAGGGTTGTTTCTCTCACCTTCAAAGAGCTTGTGTAGGTTTGGCCCTTGCCTTTTTGTATTTTGTAAGTTTTATAGCCAAGCGCTGGTACTCCTTTAGCGATGAGGCAGAGGATGGTTCCTTCTGGGGAAGTGATAACCTGGGAAGGAATTTCTTCTCCGGAATCGCTCAAAACTTTTGCCTCTCCTTGAAGTTCTGCGGGCAGCTTGATTTTTATGACTCCATCTCTTTCCCAGGAAAGGGAGTTTAAAACGATAAGGGGAATTCCCTTCTTCCCTTGGGATGTATCTATTTTCTCTGCGATATATCTCAGGCTTTCGAATAATTCCTTCTTTGCCAGATATTGGGCATCGAGATAGGATTTCTTGGCATCTTCATAGACAGGATTGATGCTTGAGCCTGGAAGGATATCGTGGAATTGATTCATCAATACTTTTTCCCAGGCATCCTTCAGGTTCTTATGGCCGTAGTCTTTTCCGAAGAGGAAAGCAAGAGAAGATATTTTTTCTGCGTTAGAGAGAAGAACTTCCGATTTCCTGTTAAATTTTTTCGTTTCTGCCTGGGTTGTGTAGGTTCCTCTGTGGTATTCCAGGTACAGTTCGTCCCTCCAGACAGGAAGAGATTCGAGATCTGTCTTCTTAATCTTTTTCAGATACTGAGAAAACTGGCTGTGCTTGATCCTGGGGAAAATACTCTGTTTCTCGTATCCTCTTGCTCTGTTGAGCATCTCTCTATTCGGGCCTCCTCCATGATTTCCCAGCCCGTAAAGAATGAAGACATCTTTCTCTCCCGTGTTTTTTTCAAATTGTATCAAGCCATTTACCATTCTTTCAGCATATAATCTTCCGACATACCCGGTCGGCGGGAAGTAGGATAAGATCCTCGACCCATCAGGAGCCTCCCACCAGAAAAAGAAGTAAGGAAAAACATTTGTATCGTTCCAGCTAATTTTTTGAGTCACGAAAGAATCTATCCCGCTTTTTTTGAAAAATTGAGGCATGTTCCAGTTGTAACCGAATGAATCTGGATTCCAGCCTATTTTCACATCAATGCCGAATTTCTCCTTGAAGTATCTTTTCCCGTAGAGAATCTGGCGAATGAAGGATTCCCCGTCAATAAGGTTGCAATCAGGTTCAGCCCACATCCCTCCGATGACTTCCCATCTACCCTCCTTGATTTTTTCTTTGATACGCTCGAAGACTTCAGGATAGTATTCCTCCATCCACTTGTAGGCTTGGGCCTGGCTCTGGATGTAGACAATTTCGGGGTATTCTTCCATGTTGTCCATGATCGTGGAAAAAGTCTCTTTGGCCACTTCCACGGTTTCCCGCCAGCGCCATAGCCAGGCCAGATCGATATGGGAATTGCCAGCTATGAAGATGGAGTAGTTCTTGGCAAAACGGGAAATAGCTTTCACGTTTTTGTAGAATTTATCGAGTGATGATCTTACTTCGGAAAATTGGCCGTTTTGAAGAGACTCCATATCGAAAGTCATCAAAGCTTTTTCGAATCGTTCCCTTAATTTCTGGAATTCTTTGGAGGATGCGAGTTGTTGGTATGCGTGGGAGACTGGCCGTTCCTGGCGTTGGGGACGCCCCTTTAATGGCAGTAAATTAAGCAGAGAGCTGCCTATTTTTAGATCGAGCAAAAACCCGGAAAGAAGTCGGTGGGCATCCTGGGCTGCTTCAATTTTAAATCGAGCCTCTCGTATTTGAAAAAAAGTTCCAGGCTCCACTTCTTTTTTTTCGAGTAAAGGAAGTCTTCCCAGGTTCTCAAAACGGAAGGCCAGGAGAATTTTTTCTCCAGATTGGGCGGCAGATTTCAGGAGAAGCTCTTTTTTTACTTCGGTTACATGATTTCCAAACTCGAGTTCAAATGATTCTTCAAGTTCGCCATTACAAAAAAACTTTCCTTTGAATTTTCCCGCACCCCTGAGAGTGCAGAGTAAATCGATTTTACTTCCTTGTGTTTTCACACCTGCGAAACTTTCAGGCACATTGAACGCTTGCCTTAACCAGAAGACCTTATCTCGGATTGTGGTGCGGTTCCTTATTGTCTCCCAGTTGGAATCATCAAACTCGGCCAGTCCTCCGCTCGGAGCTTCTCCTTTCTTGATTCTCCAGAGAGAAATTTCATCATCGAGAAGAGACTCTATCTCGTTGATACGGTTTTGGATCTCTTGTTGGCCGAGGCAGAAGATAGGCGATGAGAAGGCCAGGATGAAAATAAATAAGAATGTTTTTTTTATACGCATAGTTATCCGCCTTAGTTATTAATTTTATCGGATAGGATAATCATTTAGAGTGCTAAAAATCTTAACAGAAAAAAAGGGGACAAGCAACTTTCCCATCATTGGCATCAGGCGTTGCCATAATCGGGATTAGGCCTTACCCAGGGGAATGCTATAAGGACAGGATTGTAGGATTGTCGGGATCAGGCCTTATCCAAATGAATGTTATAAGGACAAGAAAGCTTGAAACTATCTATTCACGATGGCAAGGCCTGATCCCAATAAGCCCTGACACCGTTTACTTAGGGCATTCCTTAGGAATGAGTCAGCCCCATTATATTGATAAAATGAAGCTTGGAGAATAAATGCTAAGAGGAGATAGTTCATGAAATGGTCGGATGTTCAGAAAAAAGACCCTAATTTATCTAAATCTTGGAGGAGGCATTAATTGCCACCCGAAAATTGGGTATAAGAACTACATATCAGTGGATATCAACCCCCCTCACGAGGGTTGGTCTGTAAAGCACGACGTAAGAGAACCTTTTCCTCTTGCTGAGCACTCAGTTACTAGAATTCTTTCTGAAGATCTCGTAGAGCATCTTAAAATAGAAGAAATTAAGGTGCTCTTTAGAGAATGTTTTCGATTACTTAAACCTCAAGCAGTGATGAGAATTGGCGTTCCAGATTATGATAATCCAAAGGACCGCCTTTATTTCGAAAAAGGCAGAGACCCGAGACATCCGGATCATATAACGCTAACAAATTATGAGCTGATGAAAAATATAATTGAAGAATCCCCATTCTCGCGTTACGAGTTTTACCACTACTGGGACGAAGGAGAATTCATCTACAAGAAAATTGACTATTCATTGGGAATGATAAAGCGAACTCCAGTCAATGATCCCAGGTGTTGAGTGGGCAGTTTAAAACAGAAGAGCGAGGTAATTCTTGCGGACTTTCTTTTTAAACTTATGAGGGGCTTTCGAGTTTCGGAAGAAGATATGTCCGTAAGGCGAGGTCATCGTCTATATGTGACCTCTCTAGTTGTGGACCTTTTTAAGGATTAATAACAAACCTTAAAAATTAACAACAAAATCACTTTCTCTTACCAGAATATGATATACAGGGCAACGGTGACAGCTATCACTGTCAAGCCCAGCCATACAACCGAAGCCTCGGACTTCATATCAATCCCTCCTCTCGAAGGTAAGACTTTCGGTCCCCTTAGAGGCTTGAAAACAGTCACGATCGCCATAGCCAATATCAATATCCCGAATGTGATTGCCATTTTATTCAAAAAAACGATGTTATCGAAGTATTCGAGATGCAGAATACCATAAACAGGGACATTCAGGATTAAGGCTGTGATGGCAGCTGAAGAAGGAGCACGCTTAAAAATAATGCCGAAGACGAAGGCGGCCAGGATTCCGGGTGAAATATAGCCCTGGAAATCCTGAATGTAGTGGAAGATTCCCTTGAATTTAGGATTCCCCAGTTGGGGTGCTATGAAACAGCCGGCCAGCACAAAAGCAACGGTCATGATACGGCCAATCGATATCAAGGATTTGGAAGAGGCGTCCTTTTTGAAGTGACGCTTATACAAATCCATGGTGAAAATAGTGGAGGCTGAATTCAGCATCGAGTCGAGCGAGCTCATAACGGCGCCGAAGATGGCAGCAAACATGAATCCTTTCAGGCCAGCTGGGATAAGATTCTTGATAAGCAAGGGATAAGCTTGATCAGGAGTCAAGAGCTGGTCTTTATAAAGCTGAAGGGCCATTATTCCGGGAAAGACGACGATGAACGGAATAAGTAATTTCAAGCTGGCGGCGAAAATCACACCACGCTGGCCCTGTCTTAGGCTCTTGGCACCAAGCGTTCTCTGCATGATGTACTGGTTCAAGCCCCAATAATAGAAATTGGGGATCCAAATGCCAACAATAAGCGCTGTCCAGGGAATTTCAATATGATCTGAGGGAAGGATCATGTGGAGTCTGTCGGCATTTGCTTGGAAAAAATTACTCACACCGCCTACTGCAATGAAGCCGAGAATCATGGTGAGGGCTCCCCCGATAATCAAAGCCGAGCCTTGAATCAGGTCAGCCCAAACCACGGCTCTTAACCCACCGTAAGTGGTATAAAATGCAGCGACGATGCCGATTATCCAGACTGCAGTTGTCAGGTCGATGCCGAATATAGTGTGAAGAGTCAGGCCTCCTGAATAGAGCACTGCAGCGATTGTGACAGCTACGTATATAATCACAGTATAAAAGGCCATTATTGCCCGCGGTATCGGATTGTAGCGGTATTCGAGAAATTCAGGTATTGTAAAAATTCCACTTTTTAGGAATTTAGGTAAAAAGAAGATGGCAACAAAAACAAGAGTGATGGCTGCTATCCACTCATAACTGGCCACGGCCATCCCCACATGTCCCGCGCCCTGGCCGGACATTCCGACAAACTGCTCGGTGGAAATGTTCGATGCGATGAGAGAGAACCCTATCAGATACCAGAAAAGAGTTCGTCCTGCCAGAAAATAGTCTTCGCTTGTTTCCTTTTTTTTGCGGCTTTTATACAGGCTGGTTCCGACGACAAAGAAAACAAATATTAAAAAAATTCCGATGTCCAGCCAGCTCAGTTGCATGATGAATGAGGCTTTATTTACGTTTCTGTTTTTTCCAGAGCCAGAATAAATAGACAGCCGGGCTCTGATAAAGAGCGAAAATCATGGGCCAGAAGATGAACCAGTAAATATTGAAGTTAAGGACGAAGAGAAAAATGAAGGCTATAATACCAATCAGGGAGGCTGATATGGAAGCGACAAGAAGGAGGTCGGAGTAATTTTTTTTCTTAAAATTCATAGCCTATTCCTATTCCCGTCTGGAAGCTTTCTTTTTGCCAATTTTTATATTTTAAATCGTCATTGAGCATAAGATATAGTGGGACTGGCTTTAATTGATATTTATTTCTCTCCAATATTCCATAGAAAGCTAATAGCACAGGAATTCGTTAAAGTCAAAGACGGAAGTGTGTCTCTTTAAGACTTATTTCTCACCAAACTTCACGGGCAAGTATGATTGGCTTATGCAGCAATCATAGCGGCAGGATTGATAGCCACTCTTCTGTACTCTCCTTCGAACGAAGTCTAAGGTTTCTTGTAAGGCTTTCCGGTCCTGAGAGTGTAAAAAGACATGTGGGCTGTTTTTCTCGATTTTTTTAATTCCCAGAGTTCATCCGAAAGAAAAGAGTTTACATCCACAATCCTTGATTTTCTGCTTATGAAACATTGGGGCGTTCTCTTGGAAAGCACTGTGCGACTTTCGCTTGGAGTTCGATCAAGGCATCCTCTCTCTTCTGTACGTTTTTAACGACACTTTGAACCCGGTTTCCGTTTTCATCTCGATAATCAATATACGAGCGTTCCTAACCTTGTTTTGCCTTTCTTACATACACCGCTCCAATACCATAATTTCATCGCTTTGATTTTTTACTCAAAGCGCTCCTTCCTTTCAAGAGCTTTTTATTATAAGCTTCGAGTGGGAGGTCAAGCTTCGTAAGGAGATTTCCTATTTGAGCGCTGTTAAATAATCTGTTACTTAGAGCGAGTTATTTTAAAGTCGTAATAACCACCTATTCTTCATATTCCAAATTAAATATTACGAACACATAGCGGAACATTCGCGCCTCCTTGCCCGCCTCGAATATTATCATAAGCCTTTTACTTTCTGGGACTTTTCTAATATTTAAGGCAGGCTTTAGAGGAATGTTTGGATCTTTCACCCTTTCACGACCATAGCTTTTATATCGTTTTCTGTCTCCAGGGATAAGGCAGATGCCCTTTCTTTTTTTTATAATCTTGAGATAAAATACTTGTTGACCGCGATTGAACATTATTTCAAATTCATATGTACCTTTCTCCATTATAGAATTTCCGTATTTCATTTTAAATGGGATTTTTACATCTTTGAATTTATAAACTCTGGTCATCCCAAGACCCTGCCCGTGGGCTATGACTGGGCAAAAAAGAAACACAATAAGGAAAATATTAGTAAAAATTTTCTTGAAAACCATTAAATTATCCTCCTTATTCTAAATCAGGAAAAGAAGCATTCACCAAAAAATTCATAGGAATTTATTTTTGTTGCTTGCAATAAATCGTTCACCCTTCCATACAATTTTTCCTTGCTGATGTGGCGAAAATATCATATTTAAAATAGCGCTGTCAATAGTAATGATATCCTGCTGAGTAGACTGGGGAATTTCACCCCTGCCTCTCTCAGAACGGTACGTGAACCTCTCGATCCATACCGCTCCTGCCATCCAAATCTCATGGTTTAACACCAAAATCCAGTGCGTTTGTTCAGATTAAACGATACCTCCACTTGCGCTATATTTGTGCCACTTTTGTTCCACACAAAGGTCGAAAATAATGGAAAATAGAGGAATCTTTTTGATAATATCATTCCTCTAAATGGTTGATTTTCAGGGAAAAGCTGATACGCTGGGAGAGATATGAACCCCCGACCATCTGATTCGTAGCCAAACGGTCCCTCCAACAATTAGACCTATCCCCGTGTTACAAATGTGTACCAAAATGACTAAAAATAGCTGAAATTAGGATAAAAGGACCGAAAAGAAAACTAACCAGAAAAGCTCCTTTTCCCTAGGTATTAACTGAGGATATCTGGTGGGCGGTACTGGATTCGAACCAGTGACACCCGGCTTGTAAAACCGGTACTCTACCGCTGAGCTAACCGCCC